>WNGJ01004523.1_pt1 | contig 27014 bp, 24 predicted proteins | sample 5400611 | NCBI WGS metagenome assembly WNGJ01 (sample SAMN13153375, study PRJNA577476) | soil metagenome | isolation source: 40 cm soil or saprolite under Garry oak tree replicate 1 | place: USA:California | collected 2016-06-15
ATCTTCTGCCACACGTACGATGCCAAAATCGGTAAGTTTGACCAGAAGACTGCCAGCGCCCGTGGCAGTTGCACTAGTAGAAACCAGCATAATATTCTGCGGCTTGATGTCGCGATGGATGAAGCCGCGTGCATGAGCTACCTGTAACACAGCACATACCTGAGCTGCAATTTCCAATGTCTCGAGTGCATGCAGGTGCCGGCGATCCAGGATCTCTTTTTTCAGGGTCGGACCATGAATATATTCCATGACGAGAAAGTACTGACCGAGTTCCTCAACAAAGTCATAGATGGTAACAGCATTGGGATGAGCAAGCGCGGCTGCCGCACGGGCCTCGCGACGGAAGCGTTCAACCGCACGCAGATCATTCTTATCTAGCGAGCGTAGCACCTTCATTGCGACCAGGCGCTCGACGCGGTGATCCCATGTTTTGAATACACTGGCCATCCCGCCAGTAGCAATATGTTCACGGACCTCGTAACGTCCGGCAATAAGCGTACCTTCAAACTGAGTCAATGTGCCACCTCAATAGCGTATCTGTGAAAGATACCCCTTAAATCCTGCTTTTGAAAAAAGCCCTGTCCAGATTTAAAAACAGTTCTACGAAACAAACAGTTCTACGTCTTCAATCAGATTGTAAACAAATCGATACAGGTAAGATTTAAAAACAGTTCTACGAAACAAACAGTTCTACGAGTGACGAAGGCCAGTATACCATTAACGATGTCAGGGCGTCCAGAATGGGCGTGAGTTCCCATCGATGCCGCCCGTAGTCAGTTGAACAGGGTTACCTTGCAGGCTATAGGAGCCTGTTTTCGCATTATACGTGACATTTGCCAGCCAGAGGTCAAACTCACTGTTGTTGTAGAACAGGTAAGCAATCTGTTTACCATCCGGTGACCATACAGGCTGGCTGACATATTGTCCGCTCAGAATGTGTGAAGATTTCTTGTAAGGTAGCAGCGCTTGCTGCTCAACTTTAGGATCGTTGGGGTTAGCGGTCACCCCTTGGGGTACAGGCATTACATAAAGTCCCATCTGGGTGGAAGACTCACGCCTCACATAGACAATCGCATTGCCATCCGGTGAAAAAGCTGGTTGCAGATTTTGATCCTTTGGGTTAGTAATAGCTATACCTGGATCGTAACCTGGGAGTCCAGGATGATAGACTCCAGGATGATTGGCAATAGCAGTGGCATCCTCCAGAAAGATCTGGATAACTTGTTGGGTGCGTGTTGCAGTATCATATGCATAGTGTGTATAGATGATTTCAGTGGGGTGGCCCGGACGATAGCTTGGGTCACGGTCGCCACCGTCCCCAAAGTTGGCATAAGCAACATCCTGAGGTTTCGCTGATGGGTTGTTGAAAGAGATTGAAAATACTTGTAAATCCAATAGTGGAGCTTTTATCCCTGTAGCGTACCAATCTTCTTTTTCGTTATCACTCAGGAAGAGTATATGCGTACTATCCGGCGACCACGCGGGCTGCGCGAACCAGTGAGAGGAACTTTTGATAAATGGACCATCGTAGTAATATTGTCCACTGCCGGAAAGCAGATTACGACGGGTGCCACCGCCGACTGGGATATAAGCAATGTCCGAAGAGTTCTTGTAGCGCATACTAACTGCTATCCATTTGCCATTTGGAGAGACGGCAGGGTCATAGATGTTTCCTCCAGTCATAATTTTGCGCGTGTTATTTTTGCCATCGGTTACCCATAAGTTGTGGTCGATGGTGAAGTAGATCTTCCCTTTGAAGAGATTTTGGACGATGTTTACATTGTTGCCATTTGAATTGGTTGTAATAGTGTTGCCGTTCTGAGTTTTATCGCCGATACCCAGGCACCCTTGCAGGCTTATTGCCAGCAAGAGTAGCAATAGAAGTGTACCCCAGGGGGTATATCGTTTCATAAGTTTTTTCCTATTATGCTTGTATTGCCTGGGGTGATTCAAACACAACCATGAACACCAGGTCGAGCAGGCTGTGAAGGCCGGACAAGTTGTCACCACCGTTAGCCAGGTTCATGTCGCTGGTACTCGCAACCTGGCTCGCTACTTGCAGGCTAGCATTGGTAGCGCTGCTATTGGTTGTAGATGATGGCTGTGATGCGGAGGCACCAGTGCTATTATTGCTGTCGGCCTGAATGTTGCATGCAGCCTTGTCACCTAAAGCAAACATCTGCGCAATCACGGGAACAATTTGAGCGCAACTTGGGAAAACAACTGATGCGCCACTTTGAGTGTTGCCAGATTGCGAATATGGCGGACCCAGGATGACCCGATCAACTGAATTTGGGTCGATGCCGCGCGCAAAATTCATCAATTTGAACACATCGGCCAATTGCATATCTGTCTTGACATATCCATCCAGATCGTGAGCTATGTCTGGCAGCTTGCCTACGATATCGGGATTGTTCAGCTTCGTTTTGAGTGCGCTCAATACCTGCTGTTGACGCGCTGAGCGGCCAAAGTCGCCTACCAGGTCAGCGTGTCGCGAGCGCACATAATCAAGCGCATCTGCTCCGGACAGATGCTGCGGACCTGGTGGAATATAGAGACGCTTGTAGGCAAAGATATCGCCTGTCTTGTTACCGACATCATCTGGATAATTGTCATCAGTGATAGGATGCAAAACATCGACATCGACACCGCCGACCGTATCAATGACCTTGATGAAGCCATCCAGACCAACCCAAGCGTAGTAGTTAATAGGAATGCCGAAATCCTGGTAGATCGTGAAGCGACTGAGGGCGACACCGCCAAGACCATAGGCTTCATCGAGCTTATGCATGCCACTTCCCGGTATATTGATCCAAAAGTCACGCGGTATTGAAAGCATACCAACTTTCTTGGAAGCGGGGTCAATTGTGACAACAATGTCCGATTGCGCCAGGTAACTACCGTTGGAAAACTTCTGGTCTGTATCACTGCCAAGCAATAGGATATTAATGCGAGGCCCACTTAAAATGTCGACCCCGTTGCGATTCCCGTTGGGATCCTCATCTCCTTTGAGCCGGGTTACCTGTTGGCCCACAATATGACTGACAGGAGCAGACAGATTATAATAATAGTAGCCAGCCAGACCCCCAACTACAATCAGCAGTAGGAGAAAAACGGGTAGTACAATGCGTGCCCAGAAAGGGAAACGCAGCATTTTACGTGTATGGCCTTGCTTGCCATTAACTGGTGGTGGAAATCCCCCCCCTCCCTGGTAGCTCATTGGCATGGGTGACAGGGGTGCCGGTGCATATCCGGGCATAGGCGCAGGGGCCATCGATGGTCGAGATAGCACGTCAGGTCTGCTTCCCGGCGGGAACTGCTGCACGCCAGGATACTGCATTGGCAGAGTCTGCAGAGTATGTGGCGTTTGAGAGCCGGGTTGCATCGCTGCAAAGGGCGTAATGCCGGACTGATACGGTGATGGTGGCAACTGATCAAAAGCAAGCATTTGTGCCTGTACATTGTTGGGATTGCGCGCCGGGCCTATGTTCAGTCCATTCATCGCCTGCTGTTTCAAGGTGTTTTGTTCGGTCACAGGTACCTGGCCGGGGATTTCGTTCATAAGATGAGGAGGCGGCAAACTACCGGCATTCCAATTCGATGGATGTCCAGCGCCAGGGTAATAAGGTGATTGGCCGGACGAAGTTTGCCCTCCTTGAGACTTGTCAAACGAGATGGCTGATCGTGTATTCGCCGGTGACCATTCGTCAGGTGACTGTTCTGGCCGGCTGCCTTTACCCTGTAGAGCATTAATTTTTACAAATTGGGATTTCAATCCAGTTTACCTGCTTCCTGATAGTATCCTCATCAGTAACAAAGAGAGAGAAAAATATCTTGTGAGCTTACTTAAGTAAAACGAGTGTCGAAGGGAAAACTTCACTTTCAGGTAACGTATATGCCATTTATAGCTAACATGTACCAGTATTTTCATACAGCGATCCCACAAAGGGCCGCCGCAAGGGTTCCCATCCCTACGATGATCTGGCGTGCTGAGGTGAGACTGGGGGCCAGGGCGACGCAAGCGTCCCCACCCTGCTCCACACCACTCCCGCCCCTACGATGATCTGGCGTGGTGTTATGCTACTTATTAGTTTTCTTTAGTTTAGTTTCCTCTCGCCAGGCTTGTAGGAAGGATAGGATGAGTGAACCGATCACTATTACCAGCAGGATGATCTCCATTGTGCTAAAGGTTTTCTTTTTCTGCATGCACATCCTCATTTCTTTATTATATCTTAGCGCACCCATAGTTCTCTACCTGCACCGTAGTTGTGCAGGAGATGGAAGTTTTGGGCGACCCAGGCATGAAACCTGGCTACGTTTTGCAGATAGAAGCGCCCGGTGAAAAAGAGCACAGCATGCACTTGCTGTTGCGAGGTGACACTCTCGAGTTGTGAAAGGGTTAGATAGCCAGAATTGATCCGCACGGCTGATGTATCCACCAATGCGGGAGGAGTAGTCCGGTCTGCAAGGCCCGCGATGAACTGGGCGTCTGTGACAACCAGTTGGTCAGGAGTTACGGCCTGTCGCAGATCAGTCGCCACCCTGGATTCGAGTTGAGTTAATGCGGAAACGCTGCGCACCTCTGCAGCGCGGTAGTAGAGCCTGTCCTGCTGTACATTAAGTATGGCCGTAACCAGGATAAGCACAATAGCAATCGAGGTAAGGTAGGTTGTCACTGTGGGCATCAAGCCACTGGAGGTGTCCTTATTACGCGTTAATGGGTTGCTAATACCCATGACTGCCAGCGCAATCAGAGGGGGTATGATAGCTACAAGGTGATGTTGAAAGAGGGGGACCTGGTGCCAGAGCAAGTAGAACGTTGCGAGCAGCCAGGCAATTAACGGGATGACTCTCCAATCGCGCCGTAAAAGCGCTGCCAGCATACCGTAAAGAGCAGTGAGTGTCAGGAGCGAGGTAAAAGCAATTTGAATGGTGGAAATGTTTGCTTGCTGAGAGCTACTGTACACCTGTGCAGCATCGTTGTGAAAGGTAATGACGCTCAGTACGATTGACTGGTACGAACTGATGAGAGGCAGCAGTAAAACTACAAATGCCAGTATAGACGCTGTGATGCCAACAATAATGGGAAGCAAGCCAATCAAGCGCGTTCCGGGTTGCTTACGCCAGATCTGCCAGAGTCGAGCCAGCATCAGTAGAACGATAGGCGCAAGAATGGAAACACTGAGCAACTTGCAGAGGATGCTCAATGTGAATGTGATACCTGTGAGGGCCGCATAGCAAATGCCGCGAGCTCCCTCTGGATGTTCCCACCAGAGGTAAGCCAGGCCCACAGCTAAGAGTGAGAAGGCGGCAGATGATACCTCCGCTTCGATAGTTTGCGATTGCGCGAGGTACAAGGGGTTGACAACGAGCAGGAGCAGGGCAGCGATTGCGCCCAGGCGGCCGCTCAATACCATACCGAGCAGGAATGCGCCCAGGAGGCCGAAGAGAGAGACCAGGGCTATGGCAAGCCGTGCCGACCAGAGCGAACTGCCGAAGAGTACGTAGCCAGGAAAGGTGGAAAGGATGAAGAAAGGGGGTTGTGAGTAGAAAATATTCTGGTAGAGTATGCGCCCGGCGCTCATGGAACGCAGGGTTTGCCAGTAGACACCTTCGTCGTAACCATCACGGTCAAAGGGAAGGCCGAGGTGGTAGAGGCGCATACCGACGGCAGCGACGACCAGGGCCAGTACTGCTCCCCATAGAAGAATGGTTTGCCAGTTGGGATAGTATAGAGTGTGCTTTGTTTTAGCGGTTGAACTATCGTTTTTCATTGTACTGGCGGACATGTTGTGTGTCTCTTTAAAGAAAGTATTGGGGGAACCATCTGACCCTGGTAAGTCAGGATTCTAGTACATCGTGATACTACCATGCGCATGATGTACCATACACTACCATGAGTTATTTGGCAAGTTCTATTTCGTAGGGGGTTCTACGTCCTTTCGGGTGAAAGAAAATACAAATTTGTAGGGGCGCAATGCATTGCGCCCTCCTGGGGAGACGATCTATGCCCACGGGCGCAATGCATTGCGCCCCTACGAATCACCTGTGACATTTGATATAATACTGTGTACGTACATAAGTACAAACGTGATCAAATCAGGCTCCTACAGGAAGGTAGGTGGAGAAGTTTATGGATACTAGCAGGGATAAGCCAACAGGAACAGATGGCAATCCGTACATCTGGCTGCGCTACACGACCCAGTTTAGCGCTGGAGGGCGCACGCATACGATTGAGATGGGTATTCCTGTGCCATTGGGGGCAAGCGCGGAAATGCGCGAACAGTTGATTCGTGAAGCCGAAATGGGGATGGAGCAACTCTCACGACGTGTTGAAAGCCGGGTAGCGCAAATTTTACAACGCAACTCTCGACCACCTGAACCAGCACGAGCACAAGAGCCTACGACGATCAGATCAGGCCAGGCATCTCTACAGGAGCAGGGTAATCGGGTTGTGACAGGATCACCTGCCGCCACTGGTGCAAGGTCAACCACACCTGTACCTGCTCCTGTTCGCGAAGGGCCACAACCGCTTTCGTTACATGAGAAGCAACCTACGACGATGCCAGTGCGTCAGAGTGGACCAGTAAGTATGCCTGTTACCCCTGGCGTGCAAGGCGATGCCAATAGCAATATGAAGCTCTCGCAATTTATGCAGACTATTCGGGATGCCTGGGGATTAACGCCGAAACAGGCCATGGATTTGTTACATGTGAAAACACTGAACGGCATGAATTACCGCGAGGCTTTGAGACAATTGCAACCATTGGTCGAGGGGAATGCCAGGGAAACGGCGACGCCTGGGTCCGGTAATAAAGCGCCTGCGGCGAGTCAGCCAAAGCCTGCAGAGGAACGCGGGCGACCGCAAGGATCTCCCCCCAATGTTGTAGAGGGAGTTGGGCGACCGCAAGGGCCGACTCCCAACCTGACAGTTGCGGGGGGGCAAGGGCGACCGCAAGTGTCCCCTCCCAACCCACCACCCGCGCCTCTACAGGAATATGTGGGATCACAGTCCACACCTCCGGTACGTTCTGCGCCCGGCACGTTAGCCGGCCCTGCGAATATTCCTGTGATTCCGATCAAGGACGAGATGATACGCGATGCGCCGAGGAAAGCCTATAAATTTGATGAAGAGGATGAAGAGCTGGAGGAAGAGAAAGAAGAGGAGAGTGAGGAACAGCGGGTGATTGCAAGGATGAAGCTGGATGAACTGAAAGAGGTGCGTGGGGCATCGCCTGCGAGCCAGGGACGCTTGACGGTATTGCAAAACGTGCTTAATTCGCAAATCAGCGAGGCGCAGTTGCAACACCTGATGGAAAGTGTATGGGGTGTAACGAGTGTGAAGAAATTGAAGGTTGACCAGGTGGAGGCGCTGATTTCCTGGGCAAAGGAGGATTACTTCATGGAGGAGGTGGAGGCTGTACTGGCACTCATCGATGGAGAGGAATCTCATGCGCGTAGTGACCGGTGAGGCTAAGGGGCGCAAACTCAAGGGTCCCAAGACACCTGGTACACGTCCTATTATCGATCGAGTAAAAACCGCCCTCTTCGATATCCTCTCGACACGTGTTGAAGATGCGCGCTTCCTGGATCTGTTTGCGGGTACAGGCAGCGTTGGCATAGAAGCGTTAAGCAGGGGAGCTGCCAGCGCGACATTCATAGAGATGAATTATAGTGTGCTGAAACTAGTGCGCGAAAACCTGAAAATTACCGGTCTGGGGGATCGTGCTGAGATTTTGCATACTGATGCATTCAAGTTTCTACAATCGTACATATCTGAAAGCCAATCGTTGCCAGGTGGTCAAAAGCGTCAGTATGATATCATTTACGTTGCTCCGCCCCAATATCAGGGAATGGCAGCGCGAGCTTTGCAACTGCTTGATAACTCGCAACTTGTGCCGGGCACAGGATTGGTGATCGTGCAGATTCACCCCAAGGAGCGACCTGTGGTGACAGCAGTTCCGCTCACGCGCCTGACTTTGACCGATGAACGGCGTTACGGCAGTACATTACTGATGTTTTATAAAGCGTCCAGGGAGAAATCTACTGATGTCGATACAGTTTCAGAAACCTGATTATATTATCGTGTTCGTTAGTGATATGCAGCGCTCCGTAACCTTTTACCACGATGTGCTGGGACTGCCGCTGAAATTTAGCTCACCCGGTTGGACGGAGTTCAACACGGGTTCAACCACTATAGCCTTGCATACAACCGGGGGAGATGGAGCACCTCAGAAGGTGTCGCTACCACCACCAGGGAACGCGCAAATTGGCTTCATGGTTGACGATATCGAGTCTGCTTATGAAGCGCTGAAGGCTCAAGGAGCTCCTTTCTCACTACCACCACAAAAGCAAAATTCCGGTGCGATTTTGGCGGTGCTCAATGATCCCGATGGCCTGGGTATTACTTTGCAACAACGTTAGGAGAAGGTTGGGAAAAGGAGCCGATGGATGGTAAGTAAATTAGGAGGCGGGCGTTTCGCCTTTATAGATGCTGGCGAAGCGGCGCGTCTATTAGGGATTGACCGGGTGACGCTCGATCAATGGGTACGCGATGGTCGCTTAAAATCACACCGCGGTGTGGGACGCGAGGCATTCTTTCGTACCTCAGATGTCGAGGCGCTATATATTGAGTTGCATCCATCTGCTGAACTCGCGGAGGCGGTTGCCGCAGACGAGCGCGAGAGCGCGGGTGTAGAAGAAAAAGGCGCTGTACGCAAGAAACAGGATCCGCAGATGCGCGTCTATTTGAGGTTACAAGCGGATGCGAAGTGGTACGACATCTCTGAGGAGGATATTCACACGTGGTTTCAACAGCTTGCGCCCGATGGATACGAGCGCAATAAGCGCAATGCAGAGCACACTATCCAGAAGTTGCAATACCTGGTAAGTTTGATCGAGGAAGCGCAAGGGCGCGAGCGGGAGTAGAGGAACGTCGCGATAGAATAACCACATCAAGAGGAGGTGCCATCATACCACCCCCTCTACGAAAACAAAAATGGATGATGGAAGATCAAGTCTATTCGAGATCGAGAAGCCCTAAGCGTATTAGTTTCTTCGCTAAATTGTATACGTCCTTTTTATCTCCATCCTTGCGTATACCTAACGTTACTACCAATACTGTAACCTGCTCATCTTCGACTTTGTAAATAATGCGGTATCTTTGACCAACTGCTCGTATGCTCCGATAGCCTGCAAGTTCCTCGATCAAGGGCTTTCCCTGCAACTCTGGCTCATATTCAAGGCGTCTTAAGGAGGACACCAATCTCTCTTGCACACGTCGATCTTTGATAGCTGCTAATTGCGTCTGTGCATGTTGAGTAAGGCCGACTGTCCAACGGTTCATTCCAAAACTCACTCCCTCACTACTGTCCTACATTTCGTTCCCAACCTAGCTCCTTCAATACATCATCCAATGGCTTGACTCTACCTTCTTCAATGTCTTTGACACCCTGGCGGAATGCAGCCATTAACTCTGCATCTCCCATTATTTCGATAGTTTCCATGATAGCTTCGTACAATTCCCAAGGCAGAATCGCCAATACAGGCTTGCCGTGTCGCGTTACGGTCACTGCCTCTGGTGTTTGTTCAAACAAGTCAGGCAGGCGAGTGATCTGCTCACGGATTTCTGAAATTGAATAAGAATTCTCTGGCATTGACCGTATCCTCCTTTTGCAGAAAATTGTACAATAAAAAGCACAATTTGTCAAACTGATTTGTCAGGCGTACTCATAGACTCTGGAGAATAGTGTTCTTGTTCTTTTCAGTTTTCTACTTTTCTGCTAAACTGACTGAGTGATAGCAAATCTGTATCGTGTTCGTATAGGAAGCAGGAACATCATGGATAATCAACAAGGGCAACCAGAGCAACCTCCGCAACAGTATGGGCAACCACCAGAGGGTCAACCTCAATGGCAACCATCGCAATATGGTCAGCCACAATGGCAACCAGGACAACCACAACAGTATGCGCAACAGCCGGGTGGGCAACCGCAGTGGGGCCAGCAAGCGCCTTACTATGTCCCGCCACAGCAGTTTCCCCAACAACCCCAATGGGGAATGCAGCAGCCATACCAAATGGGTATGCAAAAGGACTGGTTGACCACACTCCTTTTATGTATTTTCCTGGGAGTCTTTGGCGTTCATCGTTTCTATACTGGCTATATCGCAATAGGTTTGATTCAACTGTTCACGTTTGGTGGTTGCGGTATCTGGTGGCTCATCGACCTGATTATGATCGCAACGAGCAGTTTTACGGACAGCAATGGCCACCCATTGTTGAAAAGCTTATGAAGAGCGCATCACTCAAGTTGCCTGGGAAAGTGGGGTTGTATATCCTTCTTCCCCTGGTTTTTGTATGGATTCCCACTTCCTCGTTTGAATCGCGCCGCTCTGTCTGCTTAATCCGCAACTTGTTTGGCGTAAAGTGTCCCGGTTGCGGAATGACCAGGGCTATTTCGTGCGTTTTCCACGGCGATTTCAAGAGAGCTTTTCACTACAACAAGCTGGTCGTAATTATCTTCCCGCTCCTGTGCTATACGTGGTTGCGAGGCGTGACGAGTACATACAGGAGATATTGCTTCTTTTTAAGAACAGCGGTTGCTACGAATGATGATGGTTGATATGGAAAACCGTATGCGGTAAGCAGCGCGTCACATCTATAACCGACCCAACAATGAAGTCTGCACCGCGTTCCTGGTAGGTCGCTAACTCATGCGGCTGAACAAGCATGACCGCGAGCATGCCTGGTTCGCTCTCCTTTTTGATGGACTGGTAGTTTAGCACAAGGTCGAGGTCATCACCGGTATCGCCAATGTACAAACCGCCGCCTACTTCTCCCTTGATAGCGGCGATCGCCAACTGTAGCGCACGCGGATCAGGTTTGGGGCAGATATCGGCGGAGATGACCACGTCCCACCAGCGTGAACCGGTGTGCGCCTCCATCATTTCCAGTGCGATATCCACTTCCGGGCCGACTCGCCCGGTAATCATACCCAAATGAGGTATGCCTGCATCGCGAAGTTTGACGAAGAAATCGGGAGGGAAATTCATCTCTTCGTTATGAACAAATCCAGGGAAGTCGGGCAGGTAGCGAGGAGTGTAACCAAAGCGTTTCTTGATCTCAGCGGCACCCCAGTAAAATTCGTGGTAGATATCACCAATCATGTTGTAATCGAGCTGGGCGGTGGCAGGCATGACCTCTCTGACCCATTGGATACCGCCGTGACCCTCCACGTTCGCGGCTCGCGAGAGCGCGGCCCATTCCTCGATACTGCGCTCGGCGAGGGATGTGCCTTTCCATTCGCGCAGGCGCGCTGTGCAAAGCGTTGCCAGCAGATAGCACATGTCCCAGTCGTTGTTGTACCCGCCAGCTTGTTTGAAAGCGATTACATCTGCGTGTGTGACCAACGCTTTGCCTTCGCGCTGACCCCAATCGAGGCCGAGAATTGTGCCAGCGATATATTCCGCTGTCGCGATGTCCGTGGCATGAAACGAGTCAATGGTTTTGATGAGTACGCCGTCCACGTCGAAGAGGATGGTATCAAAGGGAGTGGGAAATTGTAGGTGCGGTCGTTTCCAGAAAACCGGGGTTCCCATAGAAAGGCCCTTTCGTGAGTAATATAGATGAAGGGCACACTTGCGTGCCCTATCATAGACGATGTTCAATACAGGCGAAGCATATCTGCCGCGTATACAGATATAGTATCTCCAAAAAGGGCAATTTGAAAGTGCTGACTGAGGAGAGGTACTAAAGTCTATTAAGAGGGGACAATAGTGAGGAAGCGCTGACTACCTTGCCGCCAATACCTTCAAAAACTGGCGTATGATCGTTATGCCGATCGCATAGGCGAGAATGGCGATTAGCGTTGTAACTTCAATGCTATAGCCATTATAAGGGAGTGGAAGAAGTATGTTCTGAAATGGTGTGACCAGGGGCGTACTCAAGAAAAATACCCAGTATGTGAAGGAGAATGGACCACCACTACCTGTGTAGTGAAAGAAAGACAGGATGAAGCGTGTAAAGAGTAAGAGCAGCAGTACTGCCAGAACGAGCGCAAGCAGTTGGTTGACTTTGTTGATAATGGCAGAGAAAAAAGTTCCCAGACCGCGCAATACCCTCTGTATCCATGCTTCGCGCGGAAGAGCAATGCGTGGCATTGGTGTCGTGCTAGTTGGCAACATTGGCTCAGTAGCGTCATTGTATAGCGAATAGTGATCTGTTGGTTGGCGCCGTCGACGCTTCATGGTTTATCATTCGCTCCCTGGAAATTAACGTACCGAACGACAACGAGATTCATCCCATCGGGTTTAAACGGAAATATTCGTGAATTTCGCATCCAAGCTACAATTGTATTATATCACTATATGGTAATTATGAGGGCGGGAGAAATGCAGGTGTGCGTTGTGGGCCCTGGATATCCTCAATTTCGACTAGAGCGTCCATATCCAGATCCTTCACTACGTTCAGGATGACAGGGTGATGTTCGATATCAGATCCTTCACTTCGTTCAGGATGACAATAGGGCGTTCAGGATGACAGGGCGATGTTAGATATCCTCAATTTCGACTATAGCATTCATGTCTTGTTCGCCCAAGACATGGATCTGTTCCCATCCTTCGCGTGGCGCATCAAGTATTGCGCGTTGTAGTAACCCGGTATGATATGGGATGACCTGCTCTTCAAAGTGTCCCAGGGAAAGACGCTTCTGGATGATCAGGTGGAAGAGTTCAAAGGTGTCGCGGTTCACCTGCTGATTGTTCTCGTCGTCGCAAATCATGGCACGGCAGTGGTCGGATGAGACGATATTTGTGGAAGGAAAGCGTTGAGCAGCAAAGGTGCTTTTCCCCGAACCGGCAGGGCCACATAAGACGAGCAGGGTTCTACGTGGGACTTTGACGATGCTTGCTGTAGTCATGAGGTTTGCTCTCTTGCCATTGCTATGCATGCCCTCCTTTGATATAATAGCCCTGCATATAATACGTCTTATGTCGCATAAGGATATAAAACGTGACGCTTGTATTCTAAGCAATTTTACAATGTTTCATACATGCATATCCATTCTGTAGGAAGATGAGGCAGGACAACGTGTCCATTGAAATGAAATTTACAAGTACTGATGTTCGCGAGCGTTTCCTGGACTTCTTTGCCAGCAAGGGCCATTTGAAGGTTCCTAGCTCGTCATTGATTCCAAATGATCCGACAGTGCTGCTGACTACAGCAGGCATGCAGCAGATGATTCCCTACTTTCTAGGGCGTGAGACTCCTCCTGCCTTGCGGCTCACCTCGGCCCAGAAATGCTTTCGAACAACTGACATCGATAAAGTAGGCAACGAAAGCACCTTGACTTTTTTTGAGATGCTGGGCAATTTCTCCGTGGGTGACTATTTTAAACGCGAAGCGGTCGCATTTGCATGGGAATTTCTGACACAGGTGGTCAATTTGCCCGCTGAACGGCTGCACCCGACCGTGCATCCAGAAGATAACGAGGCTCCCAAATGGTGGAGTGAAATCGCAGGTATCCCTGACGAGGGCATCGTAAGATTAGAAGATAACTGGTGGGGACCGCCGGGAGCTTCTGGCCCATGCGGCCCCGATTCCGAGATTTACTACGATCGAGGAGTCGAGCATGGCTGCGGTAGAGCCGATTGCAAGCCGGGGTGCGATTGCGAGCGCTTCCTGGAAATCTGGAACCTGGTCTTTATGGAATTCTACCAGGATCTCGATGGCTCACGCACACCATTGCCCAGGAAAAATATTGACACGGGTTTAGGCCTGGAGCGGCTTTCGATGATCTTGCAAGACAGAGAGTCGGTCTTCGACACAGACTCGTTTCGCGTCATTATCGATCGCTTTGCGGCCCTTGCCAACACAACCTATGGGAAGGATGTCAGGATCGATACCTCGCTGCGGGTGATCGCAGATCATGCGCGCGCGCTGGTCTTCCTGGCTGCCGATGGTGTTCTGCCAAGCAACGAGGGACGTGGCTACATATTCCGCCGCATTCTACGCCGCGCTGTGCGACACGGCAAACTGTTAGGACTGGATAAACCCTTTCTGGCTGAAGCAGCCGATACAGTGATCAACCTGATGCGCGGGCACTACCTGGAGTTGGGACTGCAACGCGACCGCATTGTAGAACTGCTGAGCCTTGAAGAGAAGAAGTTTGGACAGACGCTCAATACGGGCATGCACCTGCTCAACAACATGCTTGAAGATTTGAAGCAACGCGGACATACTGCTATCCCAGGAGAGGATGCTTTTAAGCTGTACGATACACATGGATTCCCCCTGGAACTAACACAAGAAGTGGCAGCGGAGCACGGTTTCACTGTGGATGTCTCTGGTTTTGAGCAATCCATGCAACGGCAGCAAGATCGCAGCCGTGCGGCAAGTGCATTTACACAAGGTCGGGATGACGCGGTCCTCACTGAAGTGCTAAAGCGTGTTGGGCCAATTGAGTTTACAGGTTACCAGGGAATCACCGGTAGTAGCAAGGTCGTTGGCCTGATTGTAGATGGTGTCGAGGTTGATAGTATCAGCGCTCCACAAGATGCCCTGGTGATACTTGATACAACACCGTTCTATGCAGAGAGTGGTGGTCAAATAGGTGATCGAGGTGATCTCAGTGGATCGATGGGTATCTTCCAGGTACAGGATACACGGCGCGCTCTGAAGGGACTGATTGTCCACTACGGGCATATCAGCGAAGGATATATGCGTGTAGGCGACAGTGTACAGGCCAATGTGATTGCGCAGCGACGCGAAGACACTATGCGCAACCACAGCGCCACGCACCTGCTGCATAAAGCGCTGCGCGATATCATAGGCCCCCAGGTTGAGCAGCGTGGCTCACTGGTTGAGCCGGATCGTTTGCGCTTTGACTTTGCCTGTCCCCGCGCCCTGACCGATCAGGAGATAGCGCTGATTGATGAACAGATTAACCGCTGGATTCGCGCTGATCTTCCCGTTCAAACAAATATCATGCCTTTGCAACAGGCATTAATGACGGGTGCGATGGCGCTTTTTGGCGAAAAGTATGAAGACGAAGTACGTGTTGTCTCAATGGGAAAAAGCATTGAGCTTTGTGGTGGAACCCACGTCTCCTCCACAGGTCAGATTGGGCTGTACATCACCATCCAGGAGACGAGTATTGCTGCTGGTATCCGGCGTATCGAGGCTTTGACGGGACGAGGCGCAGAGGCGTACCTGCGCGGGCGCAGTTCCCTGGTCGAGGTAATCAGCGCTAAATTGCAGGCGCAGCCTGATATGCTTGAGGCGCGAGTCGATCAACTTGTACAAGAAATGGCCACTGCACGTCGTCAAATTGCCCAATTCCAGCGCGAAGCTGCACAACGGCAAACAGAGACGCTAGCTCGAACGGCTAGAAAAGTCTCAGGGGTTCCAGTAGTAGCGACCAGTGTGGACGTACCTGACGAAAAGGTATTGCGCGAGATGGGCGATATGGTGCTCAACAAGCTTGAACAACCAGGGGTGGTAGTGCTGGCTGGCAACTTCCAGGACAGGGTGGGGATTCAGGTGAGTGTCTCATCAGAACTGATCAAACGGGGCCTCCATGCCGGTAAAATTGCTGGGGCAGTGGGCCAGCGCCTGGGCGGTAAAGGTGGTGGCAGGCCAGAGTCAGCCCAGGGTGGAGGTAAAAACAAGGCTAAGTTAGGCGCAGCTCTCGATATGGTGATGAGACTGGTAGATGCTTCGCTGCGCTCAGCATGACAATATGACCGCTCAGCATGACAATTAGACATCTTAGGAAGTACTTGAGGGCGGCTCTTGCGGTCGTTCGTTCTACGTGCTATAACGTACTCAAGAAGCGTGAAATTTGAAGGAACCGACGAGTTGAGCAAGTTGTACGTTCTCTTCTATAGTAAGGTCATAAGTAAGGTCATAAGCAAACGGTTCAGGAAGACATGCACGCATGAATAATCCCTTTCAATTCCTTCTCGACTTTTTAGCAGGATTAGGACGAAAACAAGAGAACGGTAGATACCCGAGCCGTGGCGCTGAGGCGCGCTCTTCTATTGGAGAGAATGCGCGACCAGTTTTTACAGCGCTCGATATTGGTACAGCCTATGCCAAGGCTATGATTATTGAGGTACAAGATGATATCGGGGTTGTACTGGGGGTGGGACGTCACCAGCAGAGCTACAGCCATATGTCAGATGGCATCGTAACCGATATTCCAGGCGTGATTATGAACTGTAACGAAGCACTGACCAAAGCAGAGCAGTCGGCAGGCGGCATCATTGCTCCTTCAACCGTGATTGGCATTGCAGGAGAGCTTGTTAAGGGCAGCTCGATCACGATTTCCAAGCAAAGGCAGCAGCCCACTAAACCCATTTCGCCGGAAGAACTGGAAAGCGTGATCTCAAGTGCGCAGCAGAAATTGCTGAAGATCGCAAAAGACCGTATTGCTGCTGAGACTGGTTATCCGAATATCGAGGTGCGCCTGACCAATGCGGCAGTGATCTCAGTTCGCATCGACGGGCAAACGGTCTCCAATCCGATTGGCTTTCGTGGGCGTCACTTCACGTTAACCCTGTTCAGCGCCTTTGCGCCGCTTATGCAGTTGGGCGCACTGGAGACAGTCGCGCAGGGATTGGATTTGACGCTGGTTACGATTGTCGCCGAGCCGTATGCGCTGGCACGGTGCCTGAGTACTAATGCAAGCGCGGATAGCGGGGCTATTTTTATTGATATCGGCGGTGGCACGACCGACATTGCTCTTGTGCGCCAGGGAGGAATTGAAGAGACACGCATGTTTGCATTGGGTGGACGTACGTTTACACGCCGACTCGCGGCCACCAAGGGGCTTTCGATTAAAGAAGCTGAGAAACTTAAGCTGAGCTATAGCAGTGGTGGTGTGAAGGGAAATGAACGGGACGAGATTCAAAACATTTTTGCCTCAGAAGCTCAGACATGGATGGATAGCGTCGAATTGCTGATTGAGGAACTGGCCAAGGGAGAACTACTACCACCAGCGATTTATCTGGTAGGGGGAGGCTCGGGCCTGCCCGACTTGCGTCAAAAACTCGAGAATTTCCCGTGGACGGAACGACTCCCATTTTCTCGTCAACCAATTATCGAAACCATTCAGCCAGGTATGGTGACGAGCATTGCTGATCCCAATAATCTACTGAGAAATGCCCAGGATATTACTCCAATGGCGCTGGCATACCAGGCAATCGAACTACAAAACGAGGATAACGTTTTAGAGAGAGTACTCTACCGAGTGATTCATCAAATGCACATCTAAAGCATGACCAGTGCGAATATCACTCGAGGACTATACTGCAATGCAGCTAGTAGTGGGAGAAGGGCGAATGGCTAACGAACAGATCATTTATCTTGGCCCAGAAGAAGAATTGACAAATGTACGTGAGCGTCTGGAACACACCAAAGCCGGGCGCATTACGCTTGTCATACCACCACAAACGCAACTGCGCAGTCACGTAGGGTGGCGTGTGCTTCGCTCCAGTGTGCGAGAACTGGGCCAGGATGTGCTGGTCATTAGCTCTGATCCCCAGATTCGAGCGGTAGCCAAAGCGGCTGGATTTCGAGTCGCGGTTTCGCTCGAGTCTCCCCCTTCAGATATGCCTCGACCCAGCAACCGTCCAGTTCGCAATGATAAGGGCGGTAAAACATCACAAGGTTCAAGTAAGCAAGTTGGCAGCGGCCGCACAGATAGTCGCTCTTTACGGCCAGGTCAGCAGCCGAAACAACGAAACTTTCCTACAAATGTTCAGCAACAGGCGCCCCAATCATCAGGTAAGAATGATAGCACATTAAGCAGCCCTGATGAGATGAATACAGGGATCGGCGCCGCTGCTTCTTCCACGTTTGAGATAGAAGATATCCTATTTGACTCACACTTTGACGACCTACCAACTGAAACAGTGCCTCCCATGGGTTCTGCAACTGCAGATCGAGAAGAAAATGAAGTCGACCCCCTGGTGGTAGATTACTATGTGGCGCGGAGCATTCGCGAGGCAGCGCAAGGAGCAGATGCTGGCGCAACGCCCTCAGCCTCTGAAATGACAGGGCCATCGAGCAGTAAACCAGAACAATCCAGCAAAATCCCACCGCCGAGTGAGATTGAAGATGACCCATTTGCATATATGGAGGACATTCAGCCAGTCCCTTTACCAGAGCAGCGAGCTTCCACTTTCATCCAGGATATCGATGCGGGGACTCCCGATCTCTCGGATATCCCAACTGACATGCATGAAGCCGAAATCGAAGACCTGGGCGATGAAGGGGAGGTTATGCTTCAGCATGATATGTCACCGCATGCATGGGAAGAACCAATACTGGGGTGGCCAGGCATGCAGGAAACGCCGCGAATCTACGGTATGCCCCCGCGCAGCAGCCGCATGGGAACTACTGGGCGGCCATTGTTTGAGGATCTTGAGGACGAAGACGAACTCTTACCGATTGCGGATCAGCCTACACGAGTTACTCCATCGTCTCCGGCGCGTTCATCCGGCACGCCTAGCCCGCCAGTTACTGCCAGTAAGCGAGAGCCACAACCGATTATCCAGCCGCCACCACAAACACGCAATGTTTCGGTCAATCCAACTGTGCAACAGTCAAGGAAAACTTCCCCCACACAGGGGAGCGGCACAGTCACAACGCCCCCTGTGAGCAGGCGGGCGAGTTTAATATCCAATCGTAGGGGGGGCAGTCGAATAACGGCTATTGTTGTCATCGGTCTTGCCGTCGTGGTATTAGCTGTCCTGGCTTTTCTCTTCTTTGGCTCGAATGCCACCGTTACCATCATAGTGCCATCGCAGCCTCTGAGCGTGACAATGCAATATGTGACCAGTACAAATCAGCATACCACCCAAAACAGTACCATTCCTTCTCCGGCTCTCGCATACACCGCGAGCGCCACTGGACACGGGACGGCTACCGGCACCATCCAACAAGGGAACCAGGTGGCTACAGGGACCGTCACCTTTTCCAATAAAGGTAAGCAGTCCCTGGATATTCCAACAGGTACCGTTCTCTCCACCAGTGGCGCTGTGGCCATCCAGTTTGTGACGACCGCTGACGCATTGGTTCAGCCTGATAGCAGTGGAAGCCCCCAGGTTGTTGTACCAGTGCAGGCACAACTTCCGGGCACTAGCAGCAATGTTGTAGCTAACAGCATCAGCATCATTCCTCCCGATAGTCTGACCAAGATCGCGAAAAACAATGGAATCCCTTCAACATCTGTGGACTTAACGGTCACAAATCCCGATCCCACCACCGGAGGCGGAGCGGCAAACGTACAGGCGGTGACCCCAAGTGACAAGAATACACTCGAACTGGCACTCCAGCAAAAAGTACAAAATGAAATAAATGGCTGGCTGACGAACTTAAAGAATCAAAGGGACGAAGTAGGAACACCGATGCCCAATGTGTTGGCAAGTCCTACCCCTCTGCCAGAAGAGAAAGTCAAGATCACACCCGACGTAGGGCAGTATGCGCCCGGTGGGAAATTCACCGGCACGTTGACCGTCAATGTGTCGGTGCTGGTAATCCGAAACGCTGCAATCCAAGCGGCAGGCAAAGCGCAACTCATGGCGAAAGCCTTGCACATGAAACCCGCCTACGTACTGACCACACAAATGCCAGTCAACGTGAAGGTGACGAACAATACACCCTCTAAAGATGGGACAACGCTTTCGATCACTGTGAACGCAGCGGGGTACATTGTGCCACAGGTCTCGACACAAGCCATCAGTAACCAGTTGGCTGGGAAGAGCGTGGACCAGGCGAAAAGTTTTCACACGAGTGGAATGGCTGCTCCTCCTGAGATTGAACTATTCCCATCGTTCCTGGGCTTCATGCCATTCCGTCCAGAGCAAATCCATGTCCTTGTGCAACCTGGGCCGGTGAAAGGCAAACCTAACGGTTAACATGTCCTAACTTTATCCCCCAATCGTTGTATGTTCTAGACAAAGTAAGCCTTCCTCCGTTAGAATGGTGGAAGGTTTGATTGAGCGTGGCCCTACGTGACAAAATGGGAGTTTTTTGGGGAGAGCAACATGGCAAGATGGATGGCGTTGGATGTTGGAGAGGCCAGAATCGGCGTAGCGATAAGCGATGCGACGGGATTCCTGGCCTCACCTTATACAACGTTGCATGTCACGCGTGACGAAACTCAGACGTGGAAAGCCATTCAACAACTGATCGACGAAACAGAAGCGGAGGGGCTTGTGATAGGCCTTCCCATTAGCCTGGATGGAGAGATACACGCACAGGGAAAACGAGTCCAAGCTTTCGCCGAGCGACTAAAAGAGCACACTACTATTCCGCTCACGTTCTGGGATGAGCGTCTTTCAACTGTTGAGGCAGAACGCCTATCAGGTGAACGGGGCGAGGCTGAACAGCGGAAATACCATAAGGTCAGCGGTGGAAGGAAACGTAATCAAGCAAAGCGACGGCGTAGAAAACACGAGGTTGATGCCCTGGCTGCGGCCGTTATTTTACAGGAGTACCTGGATCAGCACATGAGCAAGACGAGAGGCACTGACATATGAAAAAACGAGGACAGCGCGGCGCTATCATTGCGGTGCTTCTGCTTGGCCTCTTGATATTTGGAGGGGTCTACTTTGCATGGACGACGATCACCGACATCTTCCAACCTGTGAGTACAGATCAAGGCAAAACTGTGGCTATTGTGGTTCAGAATGGAGATACGGCGCTCCAGATTGCTGATGAACTGCAGGCAAAGGGCTTAATACGCAACGCGCTCGCTTTTCGTATCTGGGCCAGGATTAAGGGTTTAGACACCCATTTACAAGCTGGAGCCTATAATCTGAGCACGAGCATGACTATTGATGCAATCATCAGCCAGTTGCTCAATGCACAGCCTGATTACATTGTTGCGTCTATCCCAGAAGGATGGCGTATTGAGCAGATAGCGCAGCGGCTTAGTGCCGCTCGCTTACCCAGATTCCAAACGCAAGAATTCCTGAAGTATACCAAAAATCCGGCGCAATTCCCCGATGCGACCAAATATCCTATCTTGCAATCTATACCTGCGGGCAGCAGTATGGAGGGGCTACTCTTTCCTGATACATATTTGATACCCGTGAATGCTACAGCACGTGGTGTCGTGAATATGATGCTGACTGAGTTCAACGACAAAGTCCAGCAAAATCATCTCGCTATATTGGCGAAGCAGAACCATTTATCGGTATATAAGATGGTCATCCTTGCCTCAATCGTTGAGCGCGAGGTAAAATTTGACAAGGATCGGCCACTTGTAGCCAGTGTCTATTGGAATCGTATTTACAGACCAAATAATGAAACTGTGGGATTGCTTGATGCTGACCCAACGGTTCAATATGCCCGCGACTCACAAGCTGGAACAACAAGCTATTGGAAGCCGCTTCAGGATGTTGGCGGCAACATTGCCCCTAATAGTCCCTGGAATACTTATACGCATAAAGGGCTACCTCCAACTCCGATTTGTAGTCCGGGGCTTGCTAGCATGCAGGCCGCGGCAATGCCAGCTAAGACGGATTACTATTTTTTCCTCTCCAAGAAGGATGGGACGAATGTTTATGCAAAGACTTCCGCGGAGTTTGAGGCGGACAAACAGAAATACCCGCAGCCTTGAAACCGCTGCAAACGCTACTTTACGGCTGCCCTGCGGGTTTTACATTGGTAAAAGTACATGAGAGAGTAATTGAGCGATGAACTTAAATATCTGGCAAATTATCTTTTTGGCGATACTCCAGGGAGTGACAGAACTATTTCCTATCAGTAGCCTGGGCCACAGTGTAATCATACCTGGGCTACTGGGCTGGGGTAATATTATCAACAATACAAGTTGTGGCGGCCAAAGTTGTTTTCTACCGATCATCGTTTCCTTACACCTTGGCACAAGTATTGCCCTTGTGATTTATTTCTGGCGAGATTGGTTTCAGATTGTTCTGACTCTTGCCAAGAACATTAAGGAAGGAGAAGTTCATACAGGAACAGAAGAGTGGGTAAGCTGGTTGATCATTATTGGCATCATCCCTGCTGGAATATTAGGCGTGCTGTTCGAAACAACGTTTAAGCAACTGTTTGCTTCCCCTGCAATTGCAGCCGCATTTCTGGTTGTTAATGGCTCCATCCTATTTGCTGGGGAACGCATGAGACGACGAGCGGAGGCGAAAATGAAGTTTTCCACTTCAAAAGAGCGCGAGGCTAATTTTAGGAGCTTACCATCTCTATCATGGAAAGAGGCGCTGATCGTTGGTTTCGCGCAATCACTGGCTCTGATAGCTGGAATCTCACGTACTGGAGTGACTATGGTCGCAGGTTTAGGGGTTCGCCTCAATCACGAGGATGCAGCTCGCTATTCCTTTTTGTTAGGTACACCCCTGATTGGTTTAGCTGCCTTGCTTGAGATACCACAACTTGTAGGTCAGACGGCTCAAACGTGGCTCTATGTAGTTATTGGCGCGTTGGTGGCAGGGATCGTAGCTTATCTTTGCACTAAATTTCTGATGAAGTATTTTGAAACCGGACGACTTTATCCTTTTGCCTATTATTGTTGGGCCTCCGGGCTATTGTCGCTGATTTTGCTGTTTACCATTGCGCATGGCAGGGGATAAAATTGGGCTATACCCAAAATGGCTAATTCGTGCATTTCTATGTAACTCAAAGAGCTTTACACGTTTGATACAATACATATGCTCTGGAAAAGCCAGGCTGATTATTTTTGAGCGATCGTAATCTGAGGGTCGCTTATCTAGAAGAGGTAGGTATCTGTTACAATGAAGAATCCCGCAGTTTTCTATGCACTTTTCGTTCTTGGTGTTATTGGTCTAGCAGCTGGTGTGTATATGCTCACAGCCAGCTATCATGGCAAGGCCTATGTTGTCTTAGCGCTTGGCGCCGTGTTGCTTATTGGCGGTATTGCCGGTCTTTTTACGGCTCGTTCCAAAGCGGTCACCAAGTAAGCGGTTTAGGAACAAGCTTACCACCAGGTAAAGAACGTAGTTATTTCCTGGTGGTTTGTGTGTGTCTTTGGACAAAAACATATACAGGGTTCAAAATTAATGGCTATTCCTCTTGAGAAGTTTTGCGAACCTGCTATAATAGGCGTGTCCAAAACGGACCAGTTTAACTTCAAGAAGAAAGGTATAAAATCCATTATGAAGAACCCGGCAATCTTCTACGGCGGGATCGTGCTCGCCATTGTTGGTATTGCTCTCGGAGTGTATTTTCTCATTCCAGGTATCCCACACGTTATTGCTGACAGTAATATGCACTGGAAGCATGCAGCCTTGTTCTTTGGCCTCGCTGTCATAGGCATTATTGGTGCGCTCGTTGCACGGCCAAAAGCGGCTGAATATAGGTAGAAGTTAGACAAACAATTACGGAGTAGCGACGGGACCAAACATGACTGGCCTTGTCGCTACTCCGTAATTGTTTGTCGCAAAGGAATTTACCCCAGCACTTCTCCCACGATTTGGGGATAGCCACGAACGAATTCACCAGCGCTCATGACTTTCTTGCCCTCTAATTGAAGTTTATCCACGATTAAAAGACCATTACCGGTAGCAACTGAGAGTATCTGCTGGTTATTTTCTTTGCGAAGGCTGACCGTTCCCGGTTTTACTTCTTCACCTGGTTCAGATGTCACTGCATAGGCTGAAACGACCTTTAACAGTTTGCCATGCCAGCAGGTATAAGCGCTGGGCCACGGGGTGTAGGCGCGTACTGCTCGCGCCAGCACAGCGGCAGGACGATCCCAGGCTATCTCCCCATCTTCTTTGCGCAGCATGTGAGTATGGGATGCAAGTCGCTCGTCCTGTGGCTGCGGCGTGATCTTACCCTGCACCCAGAGCGGCAATGCCTCGAGTAGAGCACCTGCGCCCAACTCAGCTAGTTTGATTGTGAGACTTCCAGTCGTGTCATCTCCGGCAATCGGTATAGCGCGTTGGAGCAGTATTGGCCCGGTATCTACCCCCGCATCTATAAGCATGATGGTCACGCCCGTCTCGGAATCGCCTTGTAAAATTGCTTCGGAGATAGGCGAGACACCACGGTATTTAGGAAGCAAGGAGGCATGTATGTTCAGCGTTCCATAGCGAGGGAGATCGAGCACAGCTTGCGGTAAAATTTGTCCAAATGCGGCCACGATATATAAATCAGCCTGGTATGCTGCAAGCGCTTCAATATTTTCTGGACGTTTGAGCGATCCTGGTTGCCAGACAGGAATGCCATGAGAGAGCGCAGATTGCTTTATGGGCGAATATACGATTTCTTTTCCCCGTCCCACCGGCTTATCCGGACGAGTAATCACAGTGGCAATTTCGTAACCCTCTGGCAGTACCAGACCTGGTTTGGCTCCCTCGATGAGCGCTTCCAGGGCAGGGACGGCGAACTGAGGAGTTCCCATATAAATAAAATGTAACATGTAACATTCCCTTCTACGTAGATAGGTTGGAGTGCATTCAATGCGCATCCTATATTAGCATATTCAGGCTACCGGGTCATCTGAAGTGGCATTTCCTTGTTTGGTTCATACAGCAGTATGATATACTAGCTTCCGCCAAGAAAACATACTGCTGATAGCAACATGTGAAAATATGCAGCAATCACCATACATTTACAGGTTCAGTATACATGCTATAGCGCCACCACTGACCGATCCTCGTATTGTGCTGCAGCGCGCTGACGAGGTCAGCATGGCTTTACGTATGCTCAGTGAAGCTCAAACCAGTACATTGGCGCTCACTGGCGATCAAGGCGCTGGTAAATCTACGCTGGCGGCACTCCTGTACCGGCGTTTAGAGATGGCAGTACAAGCCGGGCAAGCACCCATCCGGCACTTCGTGTGGCTCAGCCTCGGGCCAGATGCGACATTGCCGGATGTCATCGCCGCTATTCTCAGTGAAATCAAGGTGACGAACGTCAATAAGGTGGGGGCAAGTAGCAATATAGGGGCAGCGATTGAGGCAGGAGCAAGTAGCAATATAAGTGCAAGTAATCGGGCGGAGGCAAATGACAATATAGGGGCAGCGATTGAGGCAGGAGCAGGTAGCAATATAAGTGCAAGTAATCGGGCGGAGGCAAATGACAGGGCGGGGGCAAGTAGCAGGGCGGGGGCGGGTAATGTAAGGGCGGGGGCAAGCCCCGCCCTCACATTACCCGCCCCTACATTATTTGAGGGATTCCCTGATTTTTTTATGCAGAAGTCGGAGGAGCAGATTGGGCTGTTGAGACAGGTGTTGTGCCGACCGCAAGAGAGCGCTTTTGTGGTGCTGGACCAGTTTGAGGAACTGCTCGATGTTGAAGGCCCCCAGGGAGTAGTTGGACGAGGCGCGATACATTTATTTCTGGATATGCTGCAAATGGATCTTGGTGGCAGCAGGGTAGTGTTGACGTGCCGGCGTTCGCCATTTAACACGCAAAATGGGGATAACGCACGCGTACGCACGAACCTGGTTTCACGAATAAGCATTCCCGAAGGTGTGGCGCTGCTACAGCAACGAGGCGTTCAGGGTACACCTGAAGAGCTATCACTTATCTGGCAGCGCTGTGCGGGTCATGTTTTTGGGCTCGTGTTGTTCAGCGTTTTGCGCGCATTGAGTGGGTTTTCTCTGAGCTACCTGCTCAATTCGCCTGACTACGCGCCGATGTGGAATGGCGATGTCACATTCAACCTGATCGGTACTGTGTATAACTTCTTGAACCCGATTCAGCGCACTCTATTACGTACGCTTTGCCTCTTTAGCGAACCGGTAGCTGCGGAGAGCGTGGTCATCGCGACTACAGGACAAGATACGACTGCTGTCGATATAGCAGCATTTGAACGCGAACTGGGTGTCTTAACGGGCATGGCGCTTACGCAACAATTCTCGTATGGTAATGGCAGGTCGAGCTATTTTCTGCATCCATTGCTGCGCCAGTATGTGAAGGACCATTATCTTGAGGGCAACGACAGACATCCAAGTGGTGATCTGACGATTGCACTGGGTGTCACTGATGAACCCAATCCATTCGCAGGTAACCCGGAGGCGCGGGAGGTCGCCCTGGCTGCCGGCCATATACGGGTGGCAGCCTACTATTCACACCTGGCGAAACGATATTGTCCTCCTTCCCAGAAACGCCAGGGTCCCCAGGATGTCGAGCCACTACTGGCGATAGCGCATCATCTGTGCCTTGGCTGGCACTGGCAACAAGCTTATGATTTGCTCACCTACGAGGGTTTAGACGAAAGTATGATGCGCTGGGGCGCGTGGAACACGTTGATCCGGCTCTATACAGCCATGGTGCCGCCGTTTGGCGTAGTGAGCCGTCGTGACGAGGGGCAGATTTTCAGTCACCTTGGCTTGCTCTACGGTCGATTGGGCGAATACCAGCAGAGTCATTTCTATTATGAACGGGCGCTCGCGGCGCAACGCGAAAGCGGTGATCTGCAGGGCGAGGCTGTCACGCTTACGAACCTGGGGGAAGTGTTGCGCAGTGAGGGCGAAACGCAACAGGCCCGCGCCAAATTCGAGCAAGCGCTACTTTTGAATAGTCAAGAGTACGACGCACACGTTGAAAGCGTCGTGTTACATAACCTGGGTTTGATCTCTCAAAATGAGAAGAACTACCAGCAGGCGGTTCATTACTACAAGCAGTCATTTAAACTGGCGCAAAACCTGCAAGAACGCGCAAACGTGGGAATGATTCTCACAAATATGGGGATGTTGCTTTTCGAGCAAGGTCATCTTCAAGAGTCGTTAATTCTGCTGTTTTCCGCGCTACAGGTGAGACAATCAGTACAGGATCGGACGGCCGGTTCGCTTGTGCTCTTCCTCGAGGCGCTAGAGCAGAAGATGGGGCCAGAGGCGTTTGCAAGGCTGAAACAGGAGTCCATGGGTAGGCAGGAAGAAGTAATAGCGTGGGTGGGTGCCAACCAATCCAACTCGTGACAGAATTCCTCATTGAGATGGGCCGCCACCTGGGCGGGTTCAGCTTCCCCCTGCCGCTCCTTGGCAATATCTGTCATCGTTAA
>WNGJ01003441.1_pt1 | contig 27006 bp, 26 predicted proteins | sample 5400611 | NCBI WGS metagenome assembly WNGJ01 (sample SAMN13153375, study PRJNA577476) | soil metagenome | isolation source: 40 cm soil or saprolite under Garry oak tree replicate 1 | place: USA:California | collected 2016-06-15
GACCATCGAGACGAACCAGGGCGCACTGGAATGCGCCTTGATGAACGTGTCGACACCATCGAGATTGTTGATGCGCGCCGCGTATTCGAGATCGGTGCCATTGGGATCCTGATGGCGCTCGCGGAAGCGCATCAGCGTCTCGTGCGTCCAGGGATCGTTGTAGAGCACGGGGATCTCGACGATCCGCGTCGCGATCACCGGCTCGGACTTCTCCACCGCCGAATCCATCCGCTTCAGTTCGGCGAGCAGGTCATCGGGCTTGATCTGGTCCGGATCGAACTTCACCTGATAGGAGGCGTTGGCCGGGCAGATCTCGGTGACACCCTTGATCTTGGCGTCGCGCACTGCATTGGTGATGAAGAGGCTCTTGAAGAAAGCCTCGAGCGACATGGCGTCGTCCACCTCGGCGAAGATGTGCTCATCGCCGCCGAAGGAAAATCGAGTTTGCATGGGTCACTGGCCTCCTGTTGCTGACGGAGCGGATTCTCTTGCGGTCATCGAGTGATCTGCGCGGTCGGCGCAGCCGTTGCGTTGGTGGCCTCATCCGTCGCCGGGGCCGGCGCGGCCAGATTTGCGGCATGTGACTCCAGCCATGGCTCGAGCCACGCCGTATGAAAGCGCCCAGCCCGCACATCGGCATCGCGTGCGAGCGCCTGGTGCAGGGGCTTGGTCGTCGCCAATCCCTCGACGTTCAGCTCGCCGAGGGCGCAGTCAAGCCGTCGGATCGCGCTCGGTCGATCTTCATCGTGGACGATCAGCTTGCCGAGCAGGCTGTCGTAGAAGGGCGGCACCGTGTAGCCGGGATAGAGCATGCTGTCGAAACGCACCCCGTTGCCGCCGGGCACGCTGAGCGCGGTCACGGTGCCAGGATTCGGCATGAAGCCTTTCGCCGGATCCTCGGCGTTGATGCGGACCTCGATCGCGTGGCCACTGATGCGCACCTGATCCTGGCGGATCCGCAGGCGTTCGCCGCCGGCGATCCGGATCATCTCGCGCACCAGGTCGATGCCGGTAATCATTTCCGTCACGGGATGCTCGACCTGGATGCGTGTGTTCATCTCCAGGAAGTAAAATTCATGGCTGCGGTCATCGTACAAATATTCGAGCGTCCCCGCGCCGCGATACTGCACCGCCTTGGCGAGGGCTGTGGCCGACGAGCAGAGTTTTTCGCGAATGGCAGGTATCAGCGAGGGCGAGGGCGCCTCTTCCCAGACCTTCTGACGGCGACGCTGTAATGAGCACTCGCGCTCGAAGCAGTGGATGACGTCCTGGCCGTCGCCCAGCACCTGCACCTCGATGTGCCGTGCACCTTCGACGAGTTTCTCGACATAGAGCCCGCCATCGCCGAAGGCCGCGAGCGCCTCGGCTTGCGCCTGCGGCATGAGGTGATGAAACTCGTCGGCCGAACGCGCGATGCGGATGCCGCGGCCGCCGCCGCCGGCCGCCGCCTTGATCATCACTGGAAAGCCGGTCGTCTTCACCAAGGCGAATGCTGCCTCAGCCGACTCCAGGCGGCCGCGGCTGCCCGGAACGGTCGGAACGCCTGCTGCCGCAGCGGCTTCCCTGGCGGCAACCTTGTCGCCCATGAGGCGGATGGACTGGGCCGTTGGTCCCACGAAGATCAGCCCCGCCGCCTCGACCGCGGCGGCGAACTCGGCATTCTCGGCAAGAAATCCATAGCCCGGATGGACGGCGTCGGCGCCGGTCGCCTTGGCCGCGGCGAGTATGGCGTCGCGGTTCAGGTAAGATTTCGAGGCCTGTGGAGGACCTATGTCGACGCACTCGTCAGCGAGCCGCACGGCAAGGGAGTCCTTGTCGGCCTTGCTGTAGACCTGCACCGTCGCAAGGCCCAACTCGCGTGCCGCACGAATAATACGCACAGCGATCTCGCCGCGATTGGCTATGAGGAGCTTATGGATGGTCATGGACGGTTTGAAGGCCTCAAACGTCGATCTCGGCGATCGGCTGACCGGCCATCACGGCGTCCTCGTTCTCGGCGAGGAAGCGGACGATCTTGCCGGCTAAGCCTGCCTTCACCTCGTTGAACGACTTCATGACCTCGATGAGGCCGATCGTGTCGTCCTCGCTGATCGTGTCGCCGTCGGATTTGTAGGCCGGTTTGTCCGGCGCCGGCTTGCGGTAGAATATGCCGGGAAGGGGCGAAAAGATCTGTTGGATGGCCATTGAGTTCCTCGTCGTTTGATCGATTAGGCCTTGGTTGGCCGTGTATCAGCGCGCTGCCAAATAGGGGCGGACTGCCGCGCGGACCGCCTCGGCGATAGCGACGGCGTTCGGTGTGTCGGAGTGGACGCAGATGGAATCGGACCCGACGGCGACATCGTTTCCCGCCACCGTGCGCGTCTTGCCTTCGGTCAAGGCGCGCAGGCACCGTGCCGCCGCCTCGGTTGGATCCTTGGCGTCATGCTCGCGCGTGATGATGAGGCCGCCTTCGGCGTTGTAGTCGAGGTCGGCGTAATATTCGGCGACGAAGGCGTGACCGCGGCGCTGATAGACCTTCTGGTGCAGCGTCCCCTTCATGCCGAACAGCGGCACCTTGTAGACATCCGCGGCGTCAGCCACGGCCTCGGCGATCTCCTCCATGCGCGCGGCCATGCCGTAGAGCGCGCCATGCGGCTTGATATGATTGAGGGCCATGTCTTCGGCATCCAGGAACGCCTTGAGCGCGCCGATCTGATAGAGGAGACAGTTCGTCAGCTCTTCGCGACCGATCTTCATCTCCCTGCGTCCGAAGCCTTGCAAATCAGGCAGCGAGGGATGGGCGCCAACCTTGACGCCATGCTGCTTGGCCAAGCGCACGGTCTGGCGCATGTGATTGAAGTCGGAGCCATGGAATCCGCAGGCGACGTTGGCCACGTCGATCTGGGGCATCAGGGCTTCATCGTCACCCATCTTGTAGAGGCCGAAGGCCTCGCCCATGTCGCAATTGATGATGACCATCTCTGTGTTTCCTTATCCCGGCTGCTGCATTCGAGCGCAGCATTGGCAGAAATTCCAGACCCGCCGAACGAGACGCCTGCCGGCTTCAACAGGCGTCAAGTTCATCGCGATCGACCCAAAGAGAGAAAGGCTGCCGCCGCATGCACCCGCGGCGGCGCGCCGCAGACTTACTTCGACACCAGATAGTCGACCGGGATCTTCTCCGAAATCGTCCACTGATCGACCACTTTCGGCTTGCCTTGCTCGGTGTCGACGATCAGGTAGCGGCCCTGGTTCTGATGGTGGAGGTCCTTGCTGAAGGTGCGCGGCCCGAACAGCGTGGTCTCGTTGTTCATTTTCTCGAGCTCCGCGACCACGGCCGCGGCCTCCGTTGTCTTGGCGCGCTCAACGGCCTTCGCCCAGACGTCCATCAAGACATACCCCGGATAGACGTATTGGCTGGAAGGGTCGCCGCCGGTCACTTCCTTGTACTTCTTGTTGAACTCGGTGACCTTCGGATTGGGGTCATCGCCGTAGACCGAGCCCTGCACCGGCACGTAGAAGTTCGACAAATCCGGAACGGCGTTCAGCCAATAGCTGCCATCGACGCCAGAGCCATTGAGGATCATCGATTTGATGCCGGCGGCCCGGATCTGCTTGATGGCCGAGACGGCCCCCGGCATCATCGTGCAGAGCATGATGGCGTCGGGTTCCTTCGGCAGGCTCTTGATGCGCGTGATCTGGGAGGCGATCGAGGCGTCATCGTTCTTGAACGTGTCGCTGCCGGTGAGGGCGGCATCCTTCAGATGCGGCATCATCCAGTCGAAGCCGTCGCAGATGCCCTTGTTATAGACGGTCCAACTGTCGAGCAGCCGGTAGAAGTTGCGGGCATTCTTTTTGGTGTAGGCCCACTCGGCCATGGTCGCGCCCTGCACGGCCGCCAGCACCGAGCCGGAGAACGAGTAGGGGCCGACACCGGGGATGCCGGCCTTGATCGATTCTGCGCACAGGAAGAAGGAAACCTTGCCGGCGGACTGTGCCTGCAGGGCCGCCGGAGCGCCGAAGTCGTAATCGCACGAGACCACCACCAAGTCCGCGCCCTGATCGAGCACCGCGAGGCCCGCCTTGGCGCCTTCGGCCTGATCGGTCTTGGTATCGGCAAACACGGCCTTGATCTTCTTGCCGAGCAGACCGCCCGCCTTGTTGATCTCGTCGATGCGGATCAGCGCGGCATCCTGGGCCGGCTTGTCATAGGCCTGCATGAAGCCGGATGCCGCGGTGGCAAATCCGATGACGATCTCGTCGGCGGCCCAAGTCGGCGTACACCACAGCGTGGACGCCGCTGCCAAGACGCCCAGTACTCTCGTAAAACGCATTACCAATTCCTCCGTTTTCTCGACCAGACTTCAGTTCAATTCCTTTAGTGCCGTCTGCACAGGTCGCGCCAGGCGCCGCTGCAGCGGCCACCCTTTCCAGGACAATTCGCGGTTGCGAGTGAGGCCCGTTGGCAGGTACATCAGGATGACGATCGTGATGATGCCGATCGCGATCTCCTGGACCCCATTCGGGAGCGCGATGCTCAGACCGCCGAGGCTGATGCCCTTTTCCAGGTCGCGAAACATCTCGATCAACGCCGAAATCGCGACGACGCCGGCGACGGCGCCGCTGAGGCTGTACATGCCGCCGACCACCAGCATCGACAGGGTGATGAATGTCGTGCGCAGATAGAACGCGCCCGGATTGACGATGCTCAGGAAATGCGCGTAGAGCGCGCCGGCAAGACCTATGATGAAGGCGCTGACGACAAAGGCAATCAGTCGCTCGCGGACGATATCGATTCCGGAGGCGCTGGCAGCCACAGCTTCGTCGCGGGCCGCGCGAAGCGCCAGGCCGGAGCGGGAGATCGCGTAGAGATAGGCGATCGCGATCGCGACCGCGGCACCGAGCCATCCGATCCAGGCATTCATGGTGGGCGGAATGCCGACAATCGACCCCTGTCCACCCGTGACAGAGTCCCAGTTCGAATAGACGTTGTTGACGACGCCGAGCAGTCCGAAGGTGGCGATCGAGGCGGCGATCCCCGATAGCCGCATGATGACGCGCCCAACGATGAGCGCGAACAGGGCCGCAAACACGCCCGAGATCGGTGTGGCGACCCACATCGGCAACTGTGTGTGCAATAGCCATGCCGGCAGTCCTTTGAGCGTGATCGACTTCATCACCGGCGGGATGGTCAGCCAGGCGGTCATGTAGGCGCCGAGGCACATGAAGCTGATATGGCCGAACGACAGCAGGCCTGAATTGCCGACAAACACGTAAAGACCGGTGACCACCATGATGTTGATGAACATCTCGACCACGGTGCGATTGAAAGGCCTGCTGCCGAATTGATAGGTCAAGGCCGCAATCGCGAGCAGCACCACGATCAGGACGACCGGTGTCGCAATCGTTCGCCAAATGACCGAGGGGCGCTGCGACATCGGTCAGACTCTCTGCTTGGCGGATTTGGGTGCGAACAGCCCTTGCGGTCGCACCAGCAGCACCACGATTACGGCGCCATAGACAAAGGCATCGCGGAACACGCGGGCGTCATGCGGCAGCGTCGCCTGAAACACGACGCTGGCGCCGCCGATCAGGAAGCCGGCGGCAACGGCTCCCGGCACGCTGCCAAGGCCTCCGATCACCGTGGCGATGAAGGCGATCAGCATGACATTGGCGCCCATGCCGATATCCGCGGTGCCGGAGTTGGTCGCCAGGATCAATCCGATCGCCGCCGCCAGCATGCCGCTGATGGCAAAGGCCAGCAGGATGACGCCATTGGCGCGTACCCCGAGCATGCGGGCCATGGTGAAGTTCTCGGCCGCGGCGCGCATCTCCAGGCCATAGCGCGTGCGTTTGAGGAACAGCGTCAGGATAGCCAGCACGGCCAGAGTGATGATGATCGTGACGACCTGCAGCATCGGGATGCGGGCGCCCAGAACTTCGACCGGCAGGCTGAGACTGGGCCATAGCGTGATCGACTTCGGGCGGCTCGAATAAAGCATCAACAGAAAATTCCGGATCGCAAAGCCGAGGGCGAAGGAGGCGATCATCATCGTCGCCGGATTGGCGTTGCGGAAGCGGCGGAAGACGATCACTTCCGACAGCATCGACAGCGCAGCCCCGACAAGCAAGAGCAGCGGAACGAGAAAGTAGAATGGCAGAGTACCAGCGAAGACGATGGCGGCAGCACTCGTCGACGGCCACAGCATCGCGAACACGCAGAAGGCGATGAAATCGCCATGCGCGAAGTTTACCAGCCGCATCACGCCGAAGATCAACGCGATCCCGAGCGCGCCCAGAGCATAAAGGCTTCCCAGGCTGAGCGCGTCGAAGACGATTTGCAGCAGTTCTGTCATCCTCAATGGTCCCCGAAGCCGAAATACGCCTGCTTCAGGCGCTCGTCCTTGACCATGTCGCCTGCCTCGCCCTCCAGCACGATGCGTCCGCCGCGCATCAGAATCATCCGACCGCCGGTCATCATGGCGCGCGTCGAACTTTGCTCGACGATCAACAGGGTCAGCTTGCGCTGCGCCCGCAGCCGCACCAGGATTTCGTACACCTGGTCGATGATCTTGGGGGCAAGGCCCAGCGAAGGCTCGTCGATCGCCATGAGCCGGGGCGAGGTCATCAGAGCCCGGCCGATGACGAGCATCTGCTGTTGGCCGCCGGACAGCATGGCGGCTGCCGCGTGGCGGCGCTCGGCCAGCATCGGAAATTCGTGGTAGACGGATTCAAGATCGTCGGCGACCTTCTGCCGGTCGGCCCGCATGCCGGCGCCAACCTTCAAATTCTCCTCGATGGTGAGCGCGCCAAAGACGTTGCGCCCTTCCGGCACCAGCGAAAATCCGCGCCGGGCGATCGCTTCGGGTGCGACTCCCGCCACCTCCGCGCCGTCCATCGCGATGGATCCCGAGACGGGCGGCACGACGCCGGCGATCGCATTCAGCAGGGTCGACTTTCCGGCGCCATTGGGGCCTGTCACGAACAGGATCTCACCCTCGGCGATCCTGAGATTGATGCCTCGCAGGGCCGTCAGGCGCCCATAGCGAACCGTGATGTTGTCGACGGCCAGCAATGTCATGATGCGGCCGCCTCGGCGCCCGCGAGCGCCGGAATGACTTCGTCCCGCTGCGTGCCCATATAGGCGTGCCGGACCGCGTCGCTGTTGCGGATCTGGTCAGGTGGGCCGACCTCGATGATCTCGCCGGAGTCGAGCACGAAGATGCGCTCGCACAGTTCGAGCACGAGGCCGATATTGTGCTCGATCAGCAGCACGCCGACCCCAAGCTCTCCGGCAATCCGTTTGATGATCGCCGCGAGATCGTGGCTTTCATGTTCCGACATGCCGGCCGCGGGTTCGTCCAGCAGCAGATAGCGCGGATTGCACATGATGGCCCGCCCGATGGCGACGCGCCGCTCGTCGGTATAGGGCAGGGCGCCTGCGATCGCACTGGAGAGGTGCGAGATGCCCAGCCAATCCATCACGCGCTCGGCCTCTGCGATCGCATCGCGCCGTGTTTGGCCGAGGCCGACGCCGGTGACCTCGAGATTGTCCACGACCGGCAAGTCGCGAAAAAGCCGCCCCGATTGAAAGGTGCGCGCCACGCCCTTGCGGCGGAGCTTGTGGGCCGCGATGCTGTTGACCGTTTCGCCTTCCAGCTCAACGGTTCCCGCGCCGACGCGTTGAAATCCCGTCAAGACATTGATAAGCGTGGTTTTTCCGGCGCCGTTGGGGCCGATCAGTCCGGTAATGCGTGCCCGCGGCACGTTGAGCGTGACACCGGATAAGGCTTTCAAGCCCTCGAACTGGACGCTGACATCGCGAGCGACCAAGTCCAAGTCACCGGAAGTCATTGAGACGCCTTTTCAAACGCGAACGAACATGAACCGCTTGATTTTTTGCGTCGCAGCGAGCAATTGTAAAATTCGAAAAATCGTTCGCTGATATCGGATTTTTTAATGGCTCTGACTTTTCGTCAGGTCCGCCACTTCGTTGCCACCGCCGAAACCGGACAGGTTTCCGCGGCTGCTGCCGGTCTCAACGTCACGCAATCGGCCGTGACCGCGTCGATCAAGGCGCTTGAAACCGAGCTTGGACGCAAGCTGTTCGACCGGCATTCGAATGGCGTCACGCTCACGTTCGACGGCCAGCAATTCCTGCAGCGAGCCCGTGCCATCGAGGCCAGCGTCTCGGACGCGATGCGGGGCCCGCATCGCTGGGGGACCCAGGTTGATGGGACCGTCGATATCGCCGTCAGCTACACGGTGGCGGGATACTTCATGCCGCCGCTTCTGTCGCGTTTCTGGCGGGCCTTTCCGGGTATCACGGTACGCCTGCATGAGTTCGAGCGCGATGCCATCGAGCACAGCCTGATGAGCGGCAGCGTCGATGCCGCGGTCATGCTCGTCTCCAACCTGCACGACCGGCGCTCGATCCGCTCGCACCTCTTGTTGCGTTCACAACGCCGCCTGTGGACCTGCGCCAATCACCCGCTGTTGCGCAAGGACAGTGTTCGGCTGGCCGATCTTGCCGGTGAGCCGTTCCTGATGCTGACCGTTGACGAGGCCGAACGCTCCGCCATGCGCTACTGGCAACGGACGCCGCATGTCCCCAACGTCATCTTCCGCACCCTGTCGGTGGAGGCCGTCCGCAGCATGGTCGCGACCGGCATGGGCATCACCGTTCTGTCCGACATGGTCTATCGGCCGTGGTCGCTCGAAGGACATCGAATCGATCTCAAGACGCTGGACGACGAAGTTCACACCATGGACATCGGCCTCGCCTGGAAGAGCAAGGCCCCGCTCTCGCCCGCGGCGCGCGCGTTCTGCGAGTTCGTTGCGCTTGCTTATCCCGGACCGGAGCCGGTTCAGTTCGATTGAAGCACGCCGCATCTCCGCAACGAGACGAATCTAACTTTCGTGTCAGAAATTGGCGCATTTGTCATTTGAAATGACGGGATCATTTGCGTCTCCTGATCGTCTTCTTGCAGCGACGTCTGTCGCTGCAACTTGATCACGGAGGAGGAATTGCGATGAACAACAGAGTCCTTGGTTGCCTCATTGCGGGTGCGCTCGCTACGACGCTTGCCCTTGCGTCGCCGGTGCTCGCTCGGGGTGGTGGCGGCGGTGGCATGGGAGGCGGCATGCATGGTGGCGGTATGGGTGGCGGCATGCATGGCGGCGGCATGGGAGGCGGGATGCATGTCGGCGGCATGGGTGGCGGGATGCATGTCGGCGGCATGGGCGGAGGCATGCATTTCAGCGGCACACGTTTTGCGGGCGCGCCGTTTGCCCACGCCGCGTTCTCGCCGCGGTTTTCAAGGTTCGCTCACGACGGTTTCCACCACCGCTTCTTCCACAACCGCTTCCATCGCTTTGCGTTCGTTGGCGTGCCCTATGCCTACGCCGCGTACGACGACTGTTGGCGCAGGGTATGGACGTCCTATGGACTGCGGTGGGTGAATGTCTGCGGCGACTACGGCTATTGATGACGCCAGCGGAGTGCATCGCGGCTGAAATGGCGCCGTCATGATCGTGATCTGGCGAGTTGCCGGACCGACGCTCGACGCGTGGGTGATATGTGGGGTCCCATCGCGTCGGCGCGGCTCGCGAGCAAGGTGCAGGGGTCGCGATGGCCGCCTTCACCGCGTATCCAGCAAGGCGCTGGTAGCGGCTAGCATGCTGATGGCGCGGGCCTCTTCACGCGACCTTTAGATTACGCACGCGTTGTTTTCTGTGATAAGTTTTAATGAGTTCGGCTCCTTGACCAGTCGTTTGGAGACCCAAAGCCATGACGGGAGGTCACCGCCGTATTCTGGTCGTTGAGGATGACCCGGAAACCGCCGGTCAGCTCGTGGATTCGCTGACGACCAGTGGTTACGAGGTGGATCTGGCCACCACCGGCAATGAGGCGCTGAGCCGCGGGCTCGCCAGTGATTATGCCGTGATCACGATCGATCGCATGCTTCCGGACATCGATGGCATCACCGTCATGCGTCAATTGCGCGACGACGGCATCGCCGCGCCTGTCTTGATCGTCAGCGCGCTTGGAGAAGTCGACGATCGCGTACGTGGCCTGCGTGCGGGCGGCGATGACTATCTGGTCAAACCGTTCTCCTTTGTCGAATTGCTGGCGCGCGTCGAAGCGCTGGGACGACGCAGCGACACCATTGTCAAAGAGACCGTCCTGCGCGTCGGCGATCTCGCGATCGACCTGGTGTCGCGGACCGCCAGTCGTCACGGCAAGGCAATCCTGCTTCTTCCTCGGGAATTCCAGCTTCTGGAATATTTGGTCCGTAACCAGGGCCGGGTCGTGTCCCGGGCGATGTTGCTGCAGCACGTCTGGGATCTTCATTTCGATCCGTCGACAAATATTATCGACGTTTATGTCGGGCGTGTGCGTCGCAAGGTCGACGGCCAGCAGGCCTATCCGCTGATCCATACGGTTCGCGGCATCGGGTACTGTCTCCGTGCTCCTGACTAAAACCCTCACGTCATCCACGTTCAAGCTGGCGCTGATCGCGATCGGGACCTTCGGCATCATCGTGTCGGCCATTTTCAGCTACGTCTACCTGTCCACCTCCTCCTATGTGCGCAGCCGGTCGGATCGTGCGATCATGACCGAGTATCTCAGTTTGCGGGACGCGTATGAGCGATCGGGACGCGATGGGCTCGCCGCCTTGATCGAGCAGCGCATCGTCGACAAGAGCTTTGCGGACACTGTGTATCTGCTGGTCGATCCATCGCTGGCGCCGCTCCGCGGCAATCTCAAGGCATGGCCGCCGACGGCGACCGCAGCGAGGGGATGGATGGAATTTCGCGGGTCGGGATCGTTGACTGACACGACGAGCCTGCCGTTGCTGCGGGCCATGCTCGAAACATTTCCTGGCGGCGATCGTCTGCTGGTTGGACGGGATATCAGCGACCTCGACCGTTTTGCCGATCGGATCAAGATTGCGGTGATCCTGGGCGTCGCATTGATATTCGTGCTCGCGGGGGTCGCGAGCATCCTGGTGACGCGGCGGACCGTGGGGCGGATCGAAGCGATCAACGCCACCAGTCGGGCCATCATGCTCAGCGGTCTCGACAAGCGGATCCCGCTGCGCGGCACTGATGACGAATGGGATCGCGTTGCGGAGAACCTCAACCTGATGCTGGATCGCATCGAAACGTTGATGGGGGAGGTCAAGCAGGTCAGCGACAATGTTGCGCACGACCTGCGGACGCCGCTGACGCGCATGCGCGGGCGGCTAGAGAAGGCCTATCACGGCCAGCGGACCGGCGAAGACGATCAGTCGCTGATCGGCGATACGATCGCCGACCTCGATGCCGTGCTGCGGATATTCTCGTCACTGACGCGGATCGCGCAGATCGAGGCCCAGGCCCGCAAGGGTGCGTTCCGAACCGTGAATCTGGTCGAGATCGCCGATGAGGTCGTCGAGCTGTACGATGCTGCGGCCGAACAGGACGGCACCCGGCTGACAATCGTCGGCGATCGCGAGGTGCTGGTGAGCGGCGATCGCGATCTGATCTTTGATGCCATCGCCAATCTCGTGGACAATGCCATCAAGCACGGCCGCGCTGGAGGGCAGGTCGTCGTGGCGAACGAGAACATCGATGGTCAGCCGGTGGTTTCAGTCTCAGACGACGGGCCCGGAATTCCCGCCGACCAGCACGAGCACGTCTTCAAGCGCTTTTACCGGCTCGAACAGAGCCGCTATACGCCGGGCAACGGTCTCGGACTGAGCCTCGTTGCCGCCGTCGCCCGCCTGCACGGCGCGGACATCGAAATGCTCGACGACGCACCCGGTCTCAAGGTCAGGCTTTGGTTTGCGGGAACAACCGTTTAGTTTGACTGAGTCAGACGCCGGGAACCGCGACTCGCAAGTCACGGACCGAAGACGGTGACGGGAAGCCATAGCGTGAGTTCCGGTACGTAGGTGATAACGGCAAGAACGATCAGCAGAATCAGAAGAAACGGCAGGATTCCCCGGATCACTGCGCCCATCGGAGCCACCGCGATGGACGAAAGCACGAAGAGGTTTAGTCCGACGGGCGGATGGACGAGCCCGATCTCCATGTTGTGCGTGAAGATGATCGAAAAATGCACGGGATCGACGCCCATCGGGAGCAGCGCCGGCGCGAGGATCGGCAGAACGAGCAGCAGCGTCGCTGTCACTTCCAGGAAGCAGCCAAGCAGCAAGAGCAAGACGTTGATCGCCAGCAGGAATTGCCAGGTTGAGAGCTGATGGGCGAGCAGAAACGCGATCAGGCGCGTGGGAGCATCTGATTCCGTCATCCAGTGGCCCAGCGCAAGCGCGGTCGCGATGATCAGCATAATGCTCGCGGCACTGCGCAGCCCGTTCGCAACGACCGCTAGCGTATCGGTCCAATGGAATCCACGATAGAAGAGGAGCGAGACGCAGAGCGCCGTGACGGCGGAGAGTGCGGCTGCTTCGGTAACCGTGACGAAGCCGCCGTAGATGCCGACCATGACGACAAGCGGCACCAGCAGCGCGGGCAGAGCCGATAGAGTCACGCGCACTTTGTCCTTGAACGGCAAGACCGGTTCGACCGGAAATTTGCGGCGACGCGCCTCGTAGAGCACCCAGAGAAAGAAGGCGGCGGCTTGCAGCAGGCCCGGAAGAATACCGGCGAGGAATAGCCGCGGTGCGGATTGCTCGGCTACGATGCCATACAGAATGAGGGGAAGACTTGGCGGAATGACGATGCCGATCGTTCCGGACGCCCCGACCACGCCGAGCGCGAACGACAGCGGATACCCTCGCTCCAGCATCGCAGGGATCAGGATCGTCCCCATGGCCATCGCTGTCGCCACGCTTGAACCGCAGATTGCCGCAAACAGCGTACAGGCGACTACCGTGACGAGGCCAAGCGATCCCGGAAGTCCGCCGAGCCACGCCGCGGACAGATTGACGAGCGCATTGGCAATGCCGCCAAAACGCATGAAGGCCGCGGCCATCACAAACAGCGGCAGCGCCATCAAGGTCGGTGAGTTCAATTCGTTGATGACAAGTTGCGCGGCTCCGACCAGCGGCTGGCCGGACAGGACGAACATGGCGCCGGCGCAAAGCCCCAGCACCAGGAAGACGGGCATTCCAGTCGCAAGGAATCCGACAAAAAGTGCCAGGAAGCTCGTCATCCCTTAGCTCAATCGATTCTGAGGCATCAATCGATGTCAGGCAATTCGTGGCCGCCTGGATGGCGGCGCCCCACCGGATACTGTTCCGATGCCGCCACCACTCCGATCAGCCTGACGACGTAACGGATCAGCATCAGCGTGCTGCCAGTCGGCAGTGCCGCATAGTAGATCCACATCGGAAACCGCAGATCCGAAGTGCTGCACTCGTCGATCTGGCGGGCACTTGCGACGATCTGCCAGCCGTACCAGATCAGCGCGCCGCAGAACACGATGGCCGCGACGCAATTGAACATCTCCATCCATCGGAGCAGCCAGCCGGGAGCGAAATTGAAGACGAGGTCGGGCCTGACATGGCTGTCGGTGCGGACGAGCTTGCTCGACACGATCATGATCGCCCAGATCACGAGGTAGACCATCACCTCTTCGGCATAGCTGATCGAGCCTTGCGGGAAGAAATAGCGCGAGAGGACCTGCCAAAGAGCAAAGGCCAGGGCAATGAGGCCGAGAGCGCCGACGATGGTCTGTTCGGCGTGATTCCAAAAGCGCATCATGAAAGCAAATCTCCGAAAAATGAGCGGCTCTCGGCTCAGCCGGCACCGGCGAGCTCGGCCGAAATCGCGGCGAGCATTTCGGCTGAGATCTTCGACTGCTTCGCGATCTGTTCCTGATCCGCCATCATCTTCTGTCGCGTCGCGGCAAGTTCCTCCGGCGCGGGCACGACGATCGCGATCCCATGCTCCTGGATTGTATCGCGGGCGTGGGCCTGCGCGGCTGCCATGTTCGTCCGATAGGCCGGGATGTTCTCCCGCCAAAGGTCCATCAACACCTGCTGAAGATCGGGCGACAATTTCTTCCAGAACGCGAGGCTAACGATCGGAATATATTCGCCGATGAACTGGTGGTCTTCGAGCGCATGCCGGATTCCTGCTTCCCAATAATGCGCGCTCGCCACGGTCTCGTTGGTCGTGATTAACCCGTCGAAGGTCCCTTGTGAGAGGGCAAGCGCCACGTTGGGCAGGGGAGTCGTATTGGGGACGGCCCCCATGAACTGCGTACGCCAGGCTTGCCCCGCCCCGCCATTATTACGGATCTTCATGCCCCTGAGATCGCCGTAGGAGTTTAACGGCTTGCTTGTGCTGTACCAGTTGAAGAATCCGAGATCGAGCCACGGCCCGATGACGTGCGCGCTCAATTTCTCTTCGATCTGTGCCGCAAGAAGCCGTCCAGGCGAGCCGTCGACGGCGCGGTGCAAGACCTCGATCGAACGCCCGTAGAGCGCCGGCAGTTGCAGAAAATCGGCATCCGGCACGAGGCCGGTCAGCGACCAGCTTCCGGGCGCCGCCATCTCGACTTGCCCCTGAAGCAGCGCCTTGCCGACCTGCACGTCCGGAAACAATTGGCCGCTCTCGTAGAGTTGCGTCTTGATCCTGCCGCCCGAGGCGGACTCGATCTTGGCGAGGTAGTCGCGGATGGTCGCGTTGCGCGCATGCGATGGCACGGTATCCAGCGAGCAGCGCAGGATGATGGGCTCGTCGGCTGTGAGCGCCCACGTGAAAGCCGTAGGCGCGGTCACGATCGTCGCCGTGCTGATCATAAATGTGCGGCGGGACATCGACGTATTCATTTTTTCTCCTATGACGCGATTGAGAGGATAACGCACCCGAGCGGCTCACCGCGTGAGTCCGACACCTGATAAACCAAGCAGAGCGTTGACGGCGCGCTCGAACTGCCGATCTGAGAGTCGCTTGAAAATGTGCGGAACGACGCTTGCTCTCATCCCGATGCGCGCTCGGCGCGTGGTTTGGATTGCCAATCACACCAGTGCGAGAACGCAGACGGTCACGCGGCCGATCGGAGGTCTGATTGAAGACCTCCGGCCGGCTTTGAAACGATGAACTTACGTACTGAAAGGTTCGGTCGAATTACTGCGCCGGCGCGTGCGCGCAGGTGACGTTCGGGTTCATGTCCGCGAACGCACCATGCGGGTTCTCCTTCCAGGCCCACACGTGAAGTTCGTAGAACGGGCCAAGACCGTAACGATTTGGAGCACCGTTGAAATTGAACAACTGGCCCTCCAGCGAAGCGGGGCCTTTCGAGGTGATGTATTCAACCGCGATCAGCGTCATTTTGCCGTCGGGTGTCGGTTCATACATGACCGCTTGGGGATGCTTGATGTCGATCACGTCATCGCTGAGAAGCTTGGTGTTGACGTAGTGGACGCCCATGGCGCCGCCCTCGATACCGCTCGCGCAGGGTATCGGCGCATAACCCTCGGAGGTCGCGGCCGAGACGTCTTTGAACCGTTCATTGGCGGCGCGCACGTGCTCGGCCAGAGGGCTGCCGCGATCCGCGGCCAAGGCGCCTCCGATCGCGAACAGCGGCAGCAGAGCCAAGCATCCGACCCAACGAACGACACTTATTCTGTTCTCCACAGTCATCCCTTTTCTTTCCTAAACTCGATTCGAAAAAATGCTGGTGGCCCTGCGGAAGCGAGCCCTGCATAGGACGATTGCGACGAGTGGTTTCGCCGCTCGTCGCGGGTGACCAAGCGGCCCGCACTGGCAAAGTGTCCAATGGCGTGGCGGTCAGAACGCCTACTTGGCAAGGCATGCGCGCCACCTGGGGCTCCGCTGTTTCGGAGCTGCCAAAAGGATGCCTGCAACGCATGTGCAAGGCTTTGTCCGCAGCCTTATTTGTGCTTGAGATACTCTTGATTATTGCTTGAGAGACGCATTGCTGGTTTGGAGATCGATTTGCAATTTTTGTTTGCCGATCACGTACTTGACGTAGACCGCCGCGAACTGCGCTGCGGTTCCACCCTGATCGCGGTCGAACCGCAGGTGTTCGACCTCCTGAATTATCTGCTGGAGAACCGCGATCGCGTCGTCAGCAAGGACGATCTCATTGCGTCGGTTTGGCGCGGCCGAATCGTATCGGATTCGACGCTCGACAGCCGCATCAATGCCGCGCGCCGGGCGCTTGGCGACAACGGCGACAAGCAGAGGCTGATCCGAACCATCGCACGCCGGGGCTTCCGTTTCGTCAGCGCCGTCCGCTTGGAGTCCGAAAGTGACGCGTCACACGGTTCGCCGCCGGGCGAGTTACAGGCGCCTGCACGCGCTGCCTTGCCACGCTCCGATGGGCCGGCCATCCGCGTGCGCATCACGGCGCAGCTCAACGATGCTGCGACCGGCAGCCAGCTCTGGGCGGAACGTTATGACCGCTGCCTGTCAGACGTCTTCGCGGTGCAGGACGAGATCACCGAGGCGATCGTCGCTGCGATCGAGCCTCGGGTCTACGCGGCGGAAAATTTTCGCGCCGAGCGCAAGGCTCCTGAGAGCCTTGACGCTTGGGACCTCTTGATGCAGGCGCTGTCGCACTATTGGAAGGTCACGCGCGAGGACAACATCGCGGCCCAGGCGCTGCTTGCGAAGGCCATCGCGATCGACCCGAACTACAGCCACGCGCTCGCCGTCCTTGGTGTCAGCCATATCTTCGGGGCTCATATGGGCTGGGAGCCCAGGGCAACAGCCGTGCCGGCGGCCGAATGCGCCGGGCTGGCGGCGCTTCGGGCCGACAGTGAGGATCCCTGGGCGCATCTCGCGGTTGCCGGCGTCCACGTGCATCAGGGGCGCCTGGAAGACGCGCTTGCCGAATTCGAAGCGGCGTTGCGCCTCAATTCGAACTTCTCGCTGGCGCTCGGCTATTATGGCCTCGTGCTCTCCTATGTCGGGCGCTGGCAGGAAGGCGCGGAGGCGGCCCGCCGTGCCCTGCGGCTGAGCCCGCGCGATCCATTCTCGGCGATCTGCAGCGGTGTTGCCGCCTACGCCGAGTTCGTCGGACGCAACTACCACGAAGCGATCCGGCTGGCGCGCCAAGGGGTCCGCCAGCGCTTCGATTTCGTCGGCGCCCACCGCGTGCTCACCGCGGCTGCCGCGATGGCGGGTGAGATCGACCTCGCCAAGTCCGCGCTCCAGGACTTGCGCCGCGCGCAGCCCAACATCTCGCTTGCATGGATCGCCAGCCAAATGCCGCTCAACGACCAGGAGCGCGAGCACTATCTGGAAGCCCTCCGCCGCGCCGGTCTGGATTAGAGGCTTTCGCGGGAAGGACGGAGTGGCGCGTCGTGGAACGTCGGCCACTCCGCCAGGTCGCTGTGTTCAACGGTTCCTTGGCACCGCCAACCTCCGTCAATAGTAAGATAATATGACTAGTATTGCCACTAAAGGTATGGAACGGTACGGCCGACCGGCAGCAATGGCCGGCATTCGGTGTCCCAAGGCCACGACTTTGGGCGCCTCGGCACAAAATAAGGGGAAGCGTCTCATGCCTTTGAAGAAAAACTTGGCTTGGAAGAAAATCTTGATCGGTGTTGCCTTGGCGAGCGCACCGTTCGTCCCGCCGGCAACCGCGGCTCAAATCACGGTCGGCTTCTCGCAGATCGGCTCGGAATCGGGGTGGCGGGCGGCGGAAACCACCGTCTCCAAATCGGAAGCGACCAAGCGCAGCGTGAATCTGAAGATCGCCGACGCGCAACAGAAGCAGGAAAATCAGATCAAGGCGATCCGATCCTTTGTCGCCCAGGGCGTGGATGCGATCTTCCTGGCGCCTGTGGTGTCGAGCGGCTGGGAGGCCGTGCTCAAGGAGGCCAAGCAGGCCAAGATTCCCGTGATCCTGCTCGACCGCGACATCGATCCCTCGGGCAAGGACCTTTATCTGACCGCGGTCACCTCCGATAGCGTTCACGAAGGCGAGGTCGCCGGCGACTGGCTCGCCAAGGCGGTCGGCGACAAGGCGTGCAACATTGTCGAGTTGCAGGGCACGGTCGGGGCGAGCGTCGCGACCAACCGCAAGAAGGGGTTCGACACGGCCATCGCCAAGCACGCGAACCTCAAGGTCGTCCGCAGCCAGACCGGCGACTTCACCCGGGCCAAGGGCAAGGAAGTGATGGAAAGCTTCATCAAGGCCGAGGGCGGCGGCAAATCGATTTGCGCGGTCTACGCGCACAATGACGATATGATGGTGGGCGCAATCCAGGCGATGAAGGAGGCCGGGCTGAAGCCGGGCAAGGACATCCTCACTGTGTCGATCGACGCCGTTCCCGACATCTTCAAGGCGATCGTCGCCGGCGAAGCCAATGCCACTGTTGAGTTGACGCCGAACATGGCCGGTCCGGCCCTCGATGCTTTGATCGCGTACAAGGACAAGGGCACCGAGCCGCCGAAATGGATTCAGACCGAGTCCAAGCTCTATACGGCCACGGACGATCCGCAGAAGGCCTACGACAGCAAGAAGGGCCTGGGGTACTGAGCTTTTAAGCCTTGTCGCAGCTCTTGGCGGCCGTCCGACGATTTGCCGGTCGGGCGCCAATAGCCGCACGATCGAAGATCGCGGTTCGGACCGACGGGCGCCCTCTTAAATAATGTCAGCGATGGATCAAGGCGCCGATCATCAGCGATCCCTTTTGGAAATACGCGGGCTCTCCAAGAGCTTTGCGTCGCTGCGGGCGCTTGACGATGTCGATTTCACGCTGCGCGCAGGCGAGATCCATGCCCTCCTGGGCGAGAACGGCGCCGGCAAGTCGACGCTCGTCAAGGTCATTACGGGTGTTCTGTCGCGGGACGCCGGCACCGTGTGCCTGGAGGGGCGCGAGATCGCGCCCCGAACGGCAAAGGAGGCACTCAAGACCGGGATTGCAACGGTCTACCAGGAGGTCAACCTGCTGCCGAACCTGTCGGTCGCGCAGAACCTCTATCTCGGCCGGCAACCGACCTTGTTCGGGATTGTCCGCGACGGCGAAATGAAGCGGCGGGCCACGGCTCTGCTCAATGGATATGGACTCGACATCGACGTGTCCGCTCTGCTCGGCGGCTATTCCGTCGCGATCCAGCACGTCGTGGCAATCGCCCGCGCGGTCGACCTTTCGGCGCGAATCCTCATCCTCGATGAACCGACCGCTAGTCTCGACCGGCATGAAGTCGCCATGCTGTTCAAGACCATGCGGGCATTGTCAGGTCGCGGCATCGGAATCATCTTCGTTACGCACTTTCTCGACCAGGTCTATGAGGTGTGCGACCGCATCACCGTGCTGCGCAACGGCCGGCGTATCGGCGAGCGGGCGACCGCGTCGCTGCCCCGGTTGGAGCTGATTCACATGATGCTCGGCCGGGAGTTGAGCGAGACCACCAGCGAGCGGGCGGCGCGCGGCGGCGGGGCCGGTGTGCCCTGCGCCAGCTTCACCAACTATGGCAAGCGCGGATATATCGCGCCGTTCAATCTCGAACTGCGTCGGGGCGAGGTCATCGGTCTCGCCGGTCTCTTGGGGTCCGGCCGCACCGAAACCGCGCGGCTGGTGTTCGGCGCCGAGCGCGCCGACAGCGGCGTCGCGACCGTGGAGGGACAATCGGTCCGGTTGCATTCGCCGCGCGACGCCGTCCATCTCGGCTTCGGCTATTGTCCCGAGGAACGCAAGACCGACGGCATCATCGCCGATCTGACGGTGCGCGAGAACATCGTGCTGGCGCTGCAGGCCAAGCTCGGCATTGCCCGGCCGCTGTCCCGTCGCGAACAGGACGAAATTGCAGCGCGCTTCATCAAGCTCCTGGATATTCGCCCGCCTGACCCCGAGCGCCCGATCGGACTGTTGTCGGGCGGCAATCAGCAGAAGGCGCTGCTCGCGCGCTGGCTCGCCACCGAACCGCGCCTGCTTGTCTTGGACGAGCCCACGCGGGGCATCGATGTGGGGGCCCATGCGGAAGTCATCCGCCTCATTCGCGACCTCTGCGATCGCGGTCTCGCGCTGCTTGTGATCTCCTCGGAGCTCGATGAGATCGTCGCCTATTCGGATCGCGTCGTGGTGCTGCGCGACCGCGCCCATGTCGGGATGCTTCAGGACGAAGCGATCGGCGTGCCGTCGATCCTGGCGGCGATCGCCGCCAACGATCCGGTCGATGTCAGGGAGGAGGCGTGACATGACGCTGCCACGCCGGGGCCTTGCGCAGATCCTGGCCCTCGTCGCCATTCTATTGATCGACCGCATGGTGTCGCCGCAGTTCTTCGACCTACGATTACAGGACGGGCGGTTGTTCGGCAGCCTCGTCGACGTTCTGAACCGTGGTGCGCCCGTCGCGCTGCTCGCGCTCGGAATGGTGCTGGTGATCGCGACCCGCGGCATCGATCTGTCCGTCGGCGCGGTGATGGCGATTTCCGGGGCCATTGCGGCCAGTCTCGCCGACAGTCACGCCTGGCCGGTCGCGGTCGCCGCCGCCTTGAGCGTCGGTCTGGTTTGCGGGGCCTGGAACGGTTTTCTGGTCGCCATCCTCGACATCCAGCCGATCGTCGCAACGCTGATCCTGATGGTCGCCGGCCGCGGCATCGCCCAGCTCATCACGGAGGGGCGGATCGTGACGTTCACCTCGCCGGATCTGGCCTGGTTCGGGACCGGTGCCGTGCTCGGCATTCCAGCTCCCGTCGTCATCGTGGCGGGGATGCTGCTGGTCACGGGCCTCGTGGTCAGAGGTTCGGCGCTGGGACTGCTGATCGAGGCGACCGGCGGCAATGCGCGGGCGAGCGCGCTTTCTGGCGTTGGGACCCGCCTCATGATCGTCGCGGTTTATGTCTGGTGCAGTCTCTGTGCGGCACTCGCCGGCATCATCGCCGCGGCCGATATCATGGGCGCGGACGCCAACAATGCCGGACTCTGGCTCGAACTGGATGCCATACTCGCGGTCGTGATCGGAGGAACGTCGCTGTTCGGCGGACGCTTCAGCCTCATCCTGTCCGTCTGCGGCGCGCTGATCATCCAGGCCATGAACACGGGCATCCTGCTCTCGGGCTATCCTCCGGAGTTCAATCTGGTGGTCAAGGCCGTGGTCGTGCTCGTCGTGCTTCTGGCGCAATCGCCGCGGTTGTCGGGTATCGCCGTTTCCTTGCGTGCGGCGACCTCGCGCGCGGCGACCTTGCGAAAGGCGCGTCCATGAACCGGCTATCGCCCGTCATGATCACCGCGCTGGTGTTTATCGCCGGCTTTTTGATCTGCGCGGCGCAGTTTCCGAACTTCGCCTCGACGCGCGTGGTCGCCAATCTTCTGACCGACAATGCCTTCCTCGGCGTGGTCGCGACCGGAATGACGTTTGTCATCATCTCCGGCGGCATCGATCTGTCGGTCGGCTCGGTGATCGGCTTCGCCACCGTGTTCATCGCGCTGGCCACCGAGCGCCTGGGCTTGCCGCCGCTTGCCGCCTTCGCGATCCTGATGGTGCTGTGCGCGGCCTTCGGCGCGGCGATGGGAACGGTGATCCATTTCTTCGACATGCCGCCGTTCATCGTGACGTTGGCGGGCATGTTCGTCGCGCGCGGGACGAGTTTCCTGATGTCGACCGAATCGACGCCGATCACGGCGCCGCTCTATGCGGCGGTCTCGGACTTCGGTGTTCCGTTGTCGGGAGGCGGGCGATTGACGGCGATCGCATTGATCATGCTGTGCGTCGTCGCGGCCGGCAGCGTGCTGCTGCACCTCACCCGGTTCGGCGCCAACGTCTACGCGCTGGGAGGCAATCGCACGGCCACCGCGTTGATGGGAGTTGCGGTGGGCTCGATGACCGTGCGCATCTACATGCTGTCCAGCGTGCTAGCGGGACTGGCGGGCATCGTATTTTCCTTCTACACGGCGGCCGGTTATTCGCTTTCGGCCGTCGGCGTCGAGCTCGACACAATCGCCGCCGTGGTGATCGGCGGCACGCTCTTGACCGGCGGCCAGGGCTCCGTGGTGGGGACGTTCATCGGCGTGCTGATTCAGGGATTGATCCAGACTTACATCAATTTCGACGGGACGCTGTCGAGCTGGTGGACTAAGATCGCAACCGGCATTCTGCTGTTTGCCTTCATCGGCCTTCAGCAGGCCATGGTGAGGCTCGCCGGCCGTTCCCGGCCGCGCGGGACGGGAGCCGTCAGCTCATGAACTCCCACCTGGTCGTGATTCCGACGCGACGCGCTCATTCCAATCATGAGCAGGTCGCGCGCGGCATCGGCATCGATATCATCGCTGGCCGTTATGCCGAAGGCACGCGCCTGCCGGGCGACGCCGAACTGACGGCGACGTTCGGCGTCTCGCGGCCCGTGCTGAGAGAAAGCGTCAGGACGCTGGTGGCCAAGGGTCTCCTCACCACCAAGGCGAGGGTCGGGACCGTGGTGCGCGAGCGTGGCGCCTGGAACATGTTCGACGCCGATGTGCTCGCCTGGCATCTCGACGTCGGTATCGACAAGCGCTTCCTCGGCGATCTCGCGGAGATACGGCTCGCGGTCGAGCCGCGCGCGGCGGCGCTGGCCGCAGCGCGGCGCACTGAGGCCGACGTGGCCGAACTGCGCCGCTGCATCGAGATCATGCGCCGGGAACCCTCCGATTCCGACGCTTTCGCCGACGGCGATCTTGCCCTTCATATCGCGGTGGCGAATGCCTCCGGCAATCCCTTCATGCGCTCGGTCGACGCCGTGATCGAGGCGGCCCTGCGGGCGTCGTTTGTGCTGAGCGCGCCGGTCGATCCGGACGATCGCGAGACCGTTCTGAGCTGGCACCAGCGTATCGTGGACGCGATCGCCGACGGCGACGCGGATGCCGCCGCCGCCGCCATGACCGCGGTGATCTTCAATGGAATCCGCCGGCACGGCGCGGCGGTCGTCGACCCGACCTAGCGTGGCGCCATGGCCGCCGAAGGGGGTGAATGCGACGCTGGCCGCAAGGACGTGCCGCGAGCGGCAAGCTATCGATGGATCGGCCGGGTTGTTGCTCCGGATCAACGAACGGCCGCAAGATGCATATCGCTCAGGGTCGAGGGGAGACTGCGAGCGACGAGTTCCGCTATCGCGGCGTGGAGTTTCTCGTTCTGCGCGGGATCGGTGGGGTTTGGCGCGAATGACTCATCGACGAGCTGACTGGGGCCTGGGAGCTTCATCGCTCCCGGATTATCCAACGGCGGGGCAGCTCTTTTCTCGATAACGTCGAACGTCTTGCCGTCGAAGACCCTGATTTCGTAGAGCGCATAGATCTGATTGTAGGACGCAAGCACCGTACCGTATGCGATGAAGCCGATCCCCTCGACCTTCCGGCTGCCGCCGCCGAAATTCGATTTTGCCTTGGTGATGACGATATAGGCGTCGAGCCCCTGGGGGGACACTTCGGTCTGAACGAGCTGCTTGAACGGATCGCCACGAACAAGGTTGACGGGAGCAACCGGCGAGTCCTTGATCGCCGCAAAGGCGGATCGCCGGTAACTGACCGGTTGTACTTGAAAGCGTCCGCTCAATGCCGTGGTTGCCTGCTGAACGATCAGGTCGTCCAGACCCCACGATCGGATCGGCAGGCTTTGAGCGGGGTTGTTCAGTCCTGTCAGGCCCGCCTTGACGAAGCTCATGTCGTCACCGACCGCCGAGATGATGCCGACGGTCTTCACCGCCTGCAGTTTTGTCTCGCCGGTCTCGAAGGTCGCGCAAGCGCTGAGGTTGACGGCGAGAAGAGCGGTCGCGAAACTCACGCATCGACTGCTGCGGCGCATGGCGTTCTATCGTATCTTGAAGTCAAAGGAATAGGAGGCGCCAATGCCTATGGTCGTCTGGTTCGGCGAGCCTCGCAGGGTGACGAGAGGGCTCGCCGCCGCGTCTCCGAGCAGCCGCTGGTACTCGACATAGGAATGAACTTCCCATTGCCGATTGAACCGGTAGGACACCTGAGCGCCGGCGCCGTACGAATGCGCTCCGCCTTGGGCGTTGAAGATCGGCAGCCCCGTCACCATCGCCTGCATGGCATTGATGCCGAAATAGGGCGCGGTTGCCTGGGTGCTTTCCCACGTGAAACGCGGGCCGGCCGAGACCGTGAGCCCCTGAATCACCGGCACGATGAAGTCGGCCGAGAAGTCGGCAACGGCGCCGGTGTGGCCTCCAATACCTTGGCGCAGTTCGGCGCGCGTGCGGAACCAGTCGACCGGAAAATATTCGACGAAGCCGCCGAGCTCGACCGCGGCATTAACGTCGCCGAGGCCGTTGAGTTCGGGATAGTTGTTGGCCTTGCGTGAGGCCACCAACTTGGCAGCGGGACCGGCACGAAGGTCGCCGAAGTCGATGAGTGCGATGCTTGCACTGTCGCGCGGGCCGCGAAACTGCTCTGCGGAGCCGGCGCGACGGATGGAAAAAATCGGGACCGGACTGAGCATGCTCCGATTTGCACCCTCGAAATCCGGCTTGTACTCGCCGCCGATGCCGACCATGACCGTCCAGTTGCCGGATACCGACGGCACCATGGGCAATTCGAAAGGCGGAGCCGGCAACGTGAATGCTGTTTGAGCTGACGCGGAATTGATGGCGCTCCCGATGGCGCCGAGTGCCGCAAGTAACGAGGCCAAGAAAATTGCCGAGAGCATTCGGCGCGGGCCCCCGCTCGTGGACGTGCGGAGACCGGCTTGGACGGGAGAGTGCATAGGAGGGCCTTTGAGGGGACGGCCGGCATGGTTCGGAACAGCAACATCGTGCGCGAACATTGCCCCAAGATTGCGTCCGACGAGGTCGAGCGGTCACCTTTGTGCGGGCCTGCGGATGTTCGATCCTTCACGCCTTGAATTAGCCGCACCAATTGCACTAAGGGGAGGCGCCGAGGCGGACCGATGGCGCGCGGCGGACCGACCCCGATCCTTCATGATCGCGACCCGACATACCAAGACAGATCGATGCGCTCCCTTGTGATCGAAGACGAACCGCAGATCGGGGCCTATGTCGGCCGCTTGCTTGGGCAGTTGCGCGGGATTGTCGACATCGTCGAATCCCTTTCGCTTGCCAAGCAAGCGCTCGGCAACTTCAAATACGATCTGGCGGTGGTCGACCGGATGCTGCCCGATGGCGACGCGCTCGAGATCGTCACGGCGCTCGGCCAATTGCCGGATAGGCCGGCGATCATCATGCTGACCGCCAAAGATGCCAAGGAAGACGTGATCGATGGGCTGAACAGCGGGGCGGATGATTATTTGGGCAAGCCCTTTGAGCCGCAGGAATTCATCGCCAGGGTGCGGGCCGTCTTGCGGCGGCCTCGGCTCCTCGTCCCGCCGGTCCTGTCGTTCGGAAATGTCGAACTGCATGTCGGCACCAACGAGGCTATTGTGGCCGACAATAAGGTCTTGCTGCGGCGTCGCGAAGCCTTGATCCTGGAGGCGCTGCTGATGCGGCGGGACCGCGTCGTCACGCGCGCCGCCCTGATCGAGGAGATCTACGGGTTCGATGACGAGATCGAATCAAATACCCTCGAGGCGCAGGTATCCCGGCTTCGCAAGAAGCTGGCCGATCTCGGCAGCGACGTCGAGATCCGCAGCATGCGAGGCATCGGCTATATTCTCAGGATGACGCAGAGCCGATGACGTCGATCACCAGGACGCTGACGCTTTCGCTCAGCGGAGCTGCGGCGGCCATCTTTCTCGTCTTGCTCAGCATCGTGATCTGGCTGGACCTGGCGCGCGAACGCGAACAAGCCTTTTGCCAGGCAGCCGCGACCATTCTCGATCATGCCACGGTCGTCGATCCGAACCGGGGACCGATCATCCATTCCGCGCGCGGCCTCGAGATGATGAAATCTTCCAGCCCAAGACTTTGGTATCTCGTGTCCTACGACAATTTGACAAACGAGTTCGGACGCGAACTCAGACCGGCCTTGCCCTTCACGCTTCCCTATACCGGGCCGGTCGGTTTCTCGGTCCTCAATGCGCTGGACCAGAAAAGCACCTTCTGCCTTGCCGTTGTCCGAAGGGGGACTTCCGAACTGGTCATGATGATCGGGGGTGCGCAGGTCCGGTTCGGCCAGATCGCGATGTCGTTTCTGTTCCGTAACTTTTTCGAAATCATGCTAGTGGCCATCGCCTTCGCGCTGACGGTTGCGACTGGCGCGTTCCTGTCCGCGCGCTTCGTGGCCAACAGCATCGAGCGCGTGACGAGGCTGGCGCTCGCAATCGAACCGACGGCGCCGCAGGCATCGATTTCGCTCGATGAGGTCCCGGCCGAACTCAAGCCGCTGGTCAGCGCGCTGAACCGCGCTTTCCATGAAATTGACGCCTACATGCAAAGGCAACGCCGGTTTCTCGGCAACGCAGCCCATCAGCTCCGAACGCCGCTGACGCTGTTGCGCGCCAAGATCGAAGATGTCGCCGAACCTGACTTGAAGGTCAAACTGGTGCGCGATGTTCGCCGCCTCTCGTCGCTGGTCTCAGCCATGCTGGACTTGGCGCGGCTGCAAAATCAAGCGCTCGAAAAGCGGCCCATCGACCTGGCGATCGTGACGCGGGACGTTCTTGCGGATTTCGGCCCCTCCGCGCTGGATGCCGGAATCGAGCTGTCGCTGGAGCAGGTCGAGCAAGGCTCCGTCGTGGTGCATGGCGCCGAGGCCGCCGTTCGGAGCGCGCTGGCTAACCTGGTCGGCAACGCGTTGGTCCATGCGCACGGCGCCGGACGCATCGTGGCTAATCTCGATCGCGGCAGGGTGTCGATTTGCGACGATGGCGCGGGAATCTCTCCGAACTCCCAACGCATCGAGCCATTCCAAACGGGCAGCACCGCAAGGGATGGCGCCGGGCTTGGCCTCTCGATCGTTCAGGAGATCATGGCGGCCCACGGAGGCGCGCTGATCGTCGCGTCGACGCCGGGACGCGGGACGACGGCCAGCCTGCGTTTTCCCGAGGCATCTGAGGCTACGCCCGGTGCATCCAGAGCGGGATGACTTTTCGTCGGAAAACCGGTGCCCACCCGTCGGGTCGTAACCCGAGGGCATGGTTTTCCGGATCATGCTCCAGAACCCGCAAGGTTGAGGGAACGTAGAGAGAGCCCCGCTGCCCGCCAGC
>WNGJ01001156.1_pt1 | contig 26991 bp, 29 predicted proteins | sample 5400611 | NCBI WGS metagenome assembly WNGJ01 (sample SAMN13153375, study PRJNA577476) | soil metagenome | isolation source: 40 cm soil or saprolite under Garry oak tree replicate 1 | place: USA:California | collected 2016-06-15
TTGGAATACCTCGGGGGATTCAAACGTTGTGGACATATCTGCTGCCCACGGCACAGTATATGGGAGCGCAATATGCTATGTCAATGCGCGGTACTAGAGGCCTATGCGCAATACCTGTGGAGTACCTTGAACTCGTTGGAAAGTCAAGCAAAGCAACTTGACAGTCATCGACTCAAGATTTATACTGTAGTGGCAATAAACTTTCCTATCAAGAATACGCTGTGAATTTATTTCGAGTTCCCACAAGCAGGTGGCCCTGTAGGGGTCGCCTCTATAGTTGGAGAAACGAACTAATAAGGAGACATAACGAGTTATGGAAGAGCCACAGGAGTTGCCAGAGGAACAGGTGAACGAAGACGTAGCACCTTCTCCGCAGGCTACTCGCATTGCCGAATTAGAGTCACAACTCGCGCAAGCACGCCAGGAGGCAACAGAGAACTGGAACAAGTTCCTGCGTGAACGAGCAGAGATGGAGAATTTTCGCAAGCGCCAGGAGCGTATAACGGTGGACCGCGTCCAGCAGCAGAAGAAGGCGCTGTTTCACAAGATACTGAGCGTGATGGACAACGTAGAGCGCGCTCTGGGGTACCAGGACACGCTGGATCGCCAGGGCTTGCAGCAGGCTCTGCGTATGGTACTATGGCAGATGAACGAAGTGATGCGCGGCGAAGGGATCAGTCCCGTTCCCACCATTGGCGAGACGTTCAATCCCTACGTACACGAGGCGATAGAGGCAGTCGATGATAGTGATAAGCCTGAAGGCATCATCGTAGAAGAGGTGCTCAAAGGCTATACATTGGGTGATGAGACACTGCGTCCAGCTCGTGTTAAGGTGAGCACCGGAAACAAGCAAGAACAGGGATGAGAGGCGCAGAATTATGGACTACAAGGACTATTACAAGACACTTGGTGTCGCGCGCGGAGCCAGCGCAGATGAAATCAAAAAGACATTCCGCAAGCTGGCGCGCAAGTATCACCCCGATGTGAATCCTGGCGATAAAAAGGCAGAAGAAAAGTTTAAGGAGATTAACGAAGCCTACGAGGTGCTCTCGGACCCTGATAAACGGCACAAATATGATACGCTGGGTCCGAACTGGCAGGATCAATTTGGCTTCCAGCGGGGCCCTGGAACGAGACGTTATAGTTATAGTGGCAGCGGCGGTCGCGGCACGCCTTTTGACTATGATAACGGCAGCGGCTTTTCAGATTTCTTTGAGACTCTTTTTGGTCGTACAGCAGCGGCGGGAGCGCGGGGAACGCGCGATGATTACTACCGGCGGCGTGCAGGCGATAACATTGAGCAGCCTGTTGAAGTGACATTGCAGGAAGCATATGCCGGGGGAACGCGCACCTTCAACATTCAATCAACCGAGGCCTGTCCGGTCTGCCAGGGAACGGGAGAAGTCTCGGGCAAGGCCTGCGCCAATTGTGGCGGTCAGGGTATGATCGCCCGTAGTAAGCGCATCCAGGTAAAGATTCCCGCGGGAGTAGATAACGGCTCCAAGATTCGTGTTGCTGGCGAAGGGCAGCCCGGTATCGGAGGTGGACCACGCGGTGACCTGTTTCTGGTGATTAGTGTCAAGCCTGATAGCATATATGAACGTAAAGGCGATGATCTCTACGTCGACATTGATGTAGACCTGGTGAAGGCTATGCTGGGCGGTGAAGTGCCGGTTCCCCTGCCTGATGGGCGCAGGCTCATGTTGAGCATTCCGGCGGAGACACAGAATGGTCGTGTGTTCCGCCTGGCGGGCAAGGGTATGCCACGGCTGCGTGGTCAAGATAGCGGTAATCTCTTTGCTCGTGTCAAGGTGATCCTGCCGATGCGCCTCTCTCTTGAGGAGCGGGAATTGTTCGAGAGGCTGGCGCATAGTCGCGGTGTCGAGGCCACCTCGTAGAGATGTGGAGGGAGCCATTCCCTGGCAGGCGGATTGGCATGCTAGATAAACAACTGTGTGGTGATGTCGTTTCTGCCTGGAGACTGAAAGGGGTGATGCGTCGTGCTTGAGAAAAGTGAAGGTGCATGGTACATTATCAGCGTGGCAGCAGAAAAGGCCGAGGTACACGAGCAGACATTACGCCACTATGAACGCCTAGGGCTCATTACACCCGCGCGCAAAGGAAAGAGCCCGCATAGCCCGCGTTTATATTCGGATAGAGACATCGAGCGCGTTATGCACATTCGTCGTTTGATGCGCGACCTGGGTGTGAACCTCGCAGGCGTTGAGGCCATTCTGCATATGAAAGACCGCATGGAGCATATGCAGGAAGAACTGGAGCAAGAAATGGCCCGGTTGCGCGATCAACACATGGTGGAAACGCGCAGATTGAAAGAGATCATAGAGCGACTGCAGCGCGGCTCCTCGTGAAGTAAGAACCCTCCACAGCTTTGCGGGTTCGTTCATCTGATGCTAGAGATTATAATATTGAGGTGGTACCATAGGCATCAGGTGACGTTCAAGCTTGAGTGTGATGATGCGTGTAGCGGCCTCGTCAATGCGGGCCCTGGAGATCTGCCCGTCCTGCAACGCAGCTTTCAGCGCGTTCAGCATCTCCATCATCTGGTAAGGCCCATTAGCTCCGAGCAGCATATCGTTGCCGGCCTGGATTGCCAGGACCGCGGCCTGTCCCAGGCTCCATTTGTCAGAAATACCTTTCATATACAGCGCGTCGGTAATGGCAACCCCATCGTAGCCGAACTGCTTGCGTAGGATATCGGTCATGAAGATAGGTGAGAGCTCGGCGGGCAATTTTGGATCGATTGCGGGCATCAGTATATCTGTCGGCATGATCATCCCCGGTTGCTCCAGCGGATTCCTGGTCTGGATGAAGTACTTGAACGGCGCCAGTTCAGTTGAGTAGATCTGGCTTTTCGTGCGATCTACCTTGGGCAGGCTGTAGTGGGCATCAGTTTTGGCAGCGCCGAGGCCGGGGAAGTGCTTGATACAACCGATCACGCCATCGCTCTGGATGGCGCTCAGGTAAGCTCCCCCGTAGGTAATGACCGATTGCGGAGTATAGCCCCAGGTACGCAGGTACTGGTCTGGCCCGTCTACTAGCTGCACATCGACATCAGGAGCAAGGTCGGTATTGATCCCAAGCTGCAGCAGTTGATGGGCGATGGTATGCCCCAGGCGCGCTGCATCGTTTGGATTACCTGTCTGATAGGTCTCCAGGGCCCCCGGAAGATGGCCATAAATATTCTGAACCCGCTCAACGAATCCACCTTCCTCGTCGGCTGAAATTAGCAAGGGTAGGGTAGCACTCTTTTGCATCATGGTGATGTCGTGCTTGGTCTGAGCAAAGGTATTCATCTGGAAGGCGTACATAACGACTCCCCCGGCATGCAACTGGTTGATCATCATGTCGAGTTCCGGCGCGTAGTAAGTGTCATAATACTCGGCCATGAAGAGCTGCCCCAATTCCTCATCGAGAGTCATGTGTGAGACATAGAGCTTTGCAAGCTGCTTGTAATCCATGTAGGTGATAAGGTGCCTCGTCGCATTGATCTGGGTAGGGTCTAGTGGCAGTCCTGCAAACGGACCTTTTGCCTGTGTTTCTCTTGCCTGGGATGCAGACGCCTGGTTCGAAGAAAGCGATGCAGAGACTTGCCCCAGGACAATGATTATCGCCAACAGTACAAGTATGATTACAAGCGGTATACTCAGAGGGGAATGAGGGCGTTTATGCCGCTTTTCCGCGTCCTTCAGATCATCCGGGGATGATTTCCGCGCGATTTTATCGGTGATAGACATGAGAACTCCTACTGCGGCGCTACGGCAGGCATGAGATGATATTGCATTTTCAGAGCAATGATGCGTGTAGCGGCCTGGTCAACGCGAGCCTTGGAAAGCGTGCCGTTCTGCAGGGCAGCTTTGAGCCCATTTAACATCTGGATCATTTGATCAGCGTCGGTGGGCCCGAGCAGCATGTCATTGCCTGCATTAAGAGCCAGCACTGCCGCCTCTGGCATGCTCCATTTTTGGGAGATGCCCTGCATGTACAGGGCATCTGTTAAGACAACTCCATCAAAGCCAAACTGCTTGCGCAGGATATCGGTCATGAAGATGTGCGAAAGTTCCGCAGGGTAGACAGGGTCGATCGCTGGCATCAACACGTCGGTCGGCATAATCATCCCCGGCTGCTCGAGCTTGTTCTGCGTCTGAATAAAGTACTTGAACGGCGCCAACTCGACCGAGTAGATTTGCTCTCGCGTACGCTTCACCGCTGGCAGCGTTGCATGAGCATCGGGCACCGCGTCACCCAGGCCGGGGTAGTGTTTGATGCAGCCCACAACGCCATCGCTCTGCAGGGTTTGCAGGTATGGACCCGCGAACTTGATCACCTCTTGCGCCGTATTCCCAAATGTGCGGTCCACCATATCAAAGCCGTTGACCAGATTCACATCCATGTCGGGAGCCAGGTTTTCATTAATACCCAGCGCAAGCAGTTCATGTGCAACCCTGTTCGCTTGCTTAACTGCTACATTGGGATTGCCCGTTGCTGCTATATCCGATGCTGAAGGACGCGGCGGGTAAATATTCTTTAAGCGATGGATATACGGGCCACCCTCTTCATCCGTTGAGATGAGCAGTGGTACCTGCGCCCGTTTCTGCATCTCAGCGATGTCATGCCTGGTCTGGGCGAAGGTTTTCATCTGGAATTCGTACATAATGACGCCGCCAGCGTGTAACTGGTTGATCATCATATCGAGCTGTGGCGAATAGTAATCTTCAGCATACTCGACCATAATCAGTTGGCCCAGCTCCTCGTCGAGAGTCATACGCGAAACGTACAGGCTGGCAAGCTGTTTATATTGCATATAGGTCACGAGATGCCTGATTGAATTGATTTGAGATGGATTGAGCGGCGGTTGTATAAATGGACCTGTCACTACCAGCAATGTGGGTGCCGGCTGTCCCTGCGTTCCTAAGAACATGCGCGGCCCATACAGGCTGCCAAAGGCAATAACTCCAAGGAGGAGCACCAGTACCACAAGTATTGGCACTCCCAGGCGACGACGTGTGGCATACTGTGTGGAGACAGGCCTGATCGTCTCAGGTGCTGCAGCTGGTGGTGGTTGGATGGTGGCATATGTTTCATAGGTGTACGGGGATCCATTCATTTTGTCGAGTCTATTGGCTATAGTTCGATTGGGAGAAATAGGAGATCTTTGGGATGGCTGATCAGTGATAGACATAGCAGCTCCTGATAGTACTCTTTTATTTATTATAACCCAGGCTCCAGTAGGTTTCCCCTACTCTCATGTAACGCGCTGCCTGTGTAATACGTCACTTCTCTTCCTTTATTACATCCTACCTGATATCCACTCATAATTCTGCTGGCGGGCCTGCGGCCCGTTTGGGGAGGAGAGAGTGAGCGAGGACACCTCGCGCTCCGGCAGGGACTTCGTCCCCTGCACCCCTATTTCTGAGTGGATCTCAGATCCTACCCGTTGACAGTGCGGTCTCCGGGCTTAAGTGGATATCGTTTTGGCGGTTTGACAACGATAACAGTTTTATCATCGGTCGCTTCTGTAACATCTGCACCAGGTGTGTCGCCTGATACGGTCGGCTCTGGTATATCGCTTAACGCAGGCGTCTGTAGTCGTCGCTGTGACGAAGTTCGTACATTTGGAACTACCGATGCAGGTTGCAACGAGTAGTCAAAGACCACCTTGATAGCGCGGCAGTCTGCCTTATCTGTGGCGGTAGTCAGCGCTCGCTGGTACTCGCTGAGCGGGAAATGATGAGTGATCAACTGCGCGGGATTAAGTTGCCCGCGCAAGATCAACTCAGTAGCTATGGCAAACGTTGAACAGCGTGATTGAGTTCCGACGGGCCAGGTCTCCGTGCCGTGAGCGAGCGTGCCGATCAGGTCGACCTCTTGATACCAGACCGGCGTGAGGTCCAGGTGCATTAAGTGCAGACTAACTCCTACTACTACCACGGCGCCACCGGCTCGCGTCCAGCGCAATGCTTCGTGAATGGTGCGTTCTTTGCCGATAGTATCATAGATGACATCATAGCCGCCCAGCAGCATCTGGTTGCCCATGGGGCCCTGGTAGAGTTGTGCGCCTGTAGCGCGCTGTACTGCCTGGTAGCCGTCCTGCGGGTAGAGAATATGGGCCGCTCCCAGGCGGGTAGCCTGTTCTACCTGGAAGGGGTAACGGGCGGCCACGCTGGTCTCGGCCTGGGGAACAAGGGCATGGATGACTTGCAAAAGGAGCAATCCGATGGTGCCAGCACCAATAACCAGGACACGATCACCCGGCCGGGGCAAACGGCGCAAGACAGCATGCACGGCCACGGCGGTCGGCTCCAGGAGAACAGCCTGCTCGTCGTTCATCTCCGGGGGGATGCGAAAGAGCTGCTGTTCGTGCAGCAGCATCTCTTCGCTCCATCCTCCGCCGAAGGGATACGGCCCGGGGAAATTAGCGCGTTCGCAAAGATTGTAGTTGCCAGCGGCGCATGAACGGCACACGGGTTCTACACCCGTTGATAGGCAATTCGGGCCGCTCTGTAGCGCCACGCGATCACCAACGCGAAGCTCCTGTACTTTGTCGCCCACTTCGATGACTTCGCCGACAACCTCGTGACCAGGATAGGAATACTCATGGTTGGGGAGAGCAGCGGGTGCGATGCGAAAGTCGCCATCAGTATAGATCAGGTGCAGATCACTTCCACATATACCGGCGAGACGATTGCGTACACGCACCCAATTGGGGCTGGGCAGCGGCTGTCGCGGGATATTCTGCACCTGCAGAGGAGCAAAGGAAGAAAAATAGGCTCCTCGCCAGAAGCGACCGATTAGCTGAGTGGGAATGACACGTCTCAGGCTGAGTTCCATAGTTGAGGTCCACACGATAGAGCCCTCCTTACTTGGACAATGATCGCTATCTATCAGATATACACCTTTGCAGTGTACCATGCTTACAAGAGAGGGTCAATCGCGATAGGAACCGTGGGCAGTGTTACCAGGGCGATAAAATGCGCAGAATCCTTAAATCAGGTCGCGTAAGGGAGCGTAACAGTAAACGTTGTGCTCCCAGGTTCGCTCCGGGTGGTCAGATCACCATGATGCGCGTACACGATGGCAAGGGCAATCGACAAACCCAGCCCTGCGCCAGCAATCGGCGTACCATCGGCTGACACGGGCGAGTACTGCCCACGATAAAAACGTTCAAAGACATGCGGTAAATCTTCCTCTGCGATCCCTTTACCATTATCGATCACGTGCATCAGTATGGTGTTATCCTGCTTATCAATGGCCAGGACGATCCAACCCTCGGCCCCTGGGCGACCGTACTTAAGGGCATTGTCGAATAAGATCAACAGCACCTGCTTAAGCCGGTCTACATCGGCTAGCACTTCTAATTGTTCATCTTCCGTCGCCAACTGTAATGACACGTCACGTCCATCGACAGCCAGTATTCTCGTTTGTTCTAATGCCTCGACTCCCAAATCCAGCATATTGACGCGCTCAATGTGCAACGGGTTACCCTCATCCAGCCTCGCCAGCACCAGCAGGTCGTTTATCAAGCGCGACATACGCTCGGTCTCATTTTTCATCAGTTTCAATGATCGCTGCAATGTCTCTGGATCATCTTTCGCTCCACGCATCAATACATCCGTGAAGCCGCGCAAAGAGGTGAGCGGGGTACGTAGCTCGTGTGAAGCATCTGAGACGAAACGACGCGTACGGTCCTCTGAGGCCCGTTGCTCCTCGAATGCATGTTCGATCTGGTCGATCATTTCGTTAAAACTGACAGCCAGTTCGCCCACCTCGTCATTGCTCTGGGGCAAGCGCACACGCTGTTTGAGGTCGCCAAAGGCTATCGCCTGGGCGGCGTCCCGCATGTGCCTCAGCGGGCTGAGCAGCAAGTTGGTGAAGAAAAAGATAGCCGCACTGCCAATGCCGATAATAACGATTGTCGCTATGATTATCATTATCATCAAACGGTTAAGGATAGCTCCATTGCTTGCCAGGATTCTCTGCGGCAATGCAGTCAAACCATTATTGTAGAGCTGTGTGGCTACTGAGCCGTATATAAAGCCGCTGAGAATGAGCAATAAAATAACGAAGAGCGCAATAAAGACGAGCGGGATCTGCCAGCGCAGGTTAAAAAATGGGCGCAGCCATCTGTTTATACGTTGATTCCACTGTGGAACTGTGTGCATCCCCACTTCGGATCGACTATCTGCACCAGTTGGAGCACTTGATGTTATGTCCTGGACTGCAGCTTGTAAACGCCTGGAGGCAATATCCTGCGCTCCCTCTGCGCTTTGCTGAGCCTGGAGGGAGCGTATGCGCTGTTGCAAAGAGGAAGCGGAGGGTGCTTCTGGAGCCAGGTAGAGTGGTCGTGTTATGTGTACAGTGGGCGAACTGACCGAATTCGGCTCTGACAACATACTCCTCTAGCCTTTCAACACGTATCCCACACCTCGGACGGTCTGAATGAGGCGCGGTGTGCTGGGTGAATCCTCTATCTTCTCGCGCAGATAGCGCACATAAACCTCGATAATATTCGTCTCGCCAAGGAAATCGTACCCCCACACTTTGTTGAGTATCGTCTGACGATCAAGCACCTGGCGGGGATGACTCATGAAAAGGTGTAGCAAGTTATACTCTGTCGCCGTTAGCTCGACGGGACGACCCGCTCGTGTCACCTCGTGCGTGCCGGCGTTCAACTGCAAGTCGCCGAATTGTAGAATCTGGGACTGCCGCCCGTCGCCTCCTTGCTCGCCTGCGCCGCGATTCTGCCGCCGTAGTACAGCACGAATGCGTGCCACCAGTTCCTCGAAACTAAACGGCTTTGTTAAATAATCATCAGCCCCGGTATCAAGGCCAGTGATGCGATCATGGACATCATACTTTGCGGTGAGCATGAGAATAGGAACATCTCTCGTCGTCGGGTTGTTCCGCAGGCGGCGACATACTTCCAGACCATCCATACTTGGCAGCATCAGATCCAGGATTACAAGATCAGGATCGATGCGCTGGGCCGCTGCTAATCCTTCTGGACCGTCAGCAGCGGCCTCTACCTGAAAGCCCTCGTACTTAAGTCCCAACTTTATGAACTCGACGATATTTTCGGTGTCGTCTATGACCAGTACCTTCAATGGTGGCAGACCATCCTGGCTTGCCTGACCATAGGGTCCCTGCTGCATCATGTACCTCCCTGGTATAACTATGTTCCTTCAGCATTCATTATAGATAGCACTTTGCATAAGTGCAAGGAGAAACGCTCCCGGGTCACTTTTCTCAGGGGAAATTAATCTTTATTAAGTAACAATGACCCGGGGTAATACGCTGATGAGAGGTCAAACCTGAGCAGAAAATATCTCTTTTTATTTCCCTTGACAACCTCTTCCTTCATCAGTATACTTACAAGTGTCCGTAACCGGTACCGAAATCGGTTACGTGACCGATTACAGGTGCTTGACTATCTAGCGTCATAGGTGTTGCCAGGAGAATAAGCCAGAGAGGATATACATGGCGGAGAAACTCACCATTCGTGATATTGCTCGATTAGCTGGTGTTTCAAAAGCTACCGTCTCCCGGGTCTTGAATCAAAAGCCGGACGTGGATCCTGCTACGCGTGAGCGCATCGTACGTATTATGGAAGAGCAGGAGTTCGTGCCCAGTATTACTGCATCAGGGCTGGCCGGTGGTCGCAGCCGGTTGATTGGTGTGCTGGTGCCTTCGTTTACGTGGCCTTCGGTGCCAGAGATCATGCGCGGCGTCTCCGAAGTTGTGGGGCTTTCGCAATATGAGCTCATCCTCTATAGCATCACGCACGAACAGGACCGTAAAGAAAAGGACCAACGAGACGTCATCGATCGTATCCTGGCTTCAAAACTGGCGGCAGGCTTGCTCGCAGTATTTCCGGGCCAGTCAGCACAGCACCTGACGCATTTACATGAGCAGGGGTTTCCCGTAGTGATGCTCGACGACCAGGGGAAGCCGACCAGCGCTCCCTGGGTCGGTACCGACAACCGCGCCGGTGCTTATAGCGCCGTTCAGTATCTCATCCACCTTGGCCACCGGCGCATCGGGTACATTCATGGTCCTCTGAACTATCAATGTACGCATGATCGCTATGCAGGCTACTGCGACGCATTGAGCGAGGCAGGTCTGGTTCCCGATCCTGCATTGGTGCTGCAAGGCGACTTCATGCCCCCGGGTGGACGCGCCTGTGCACACCAGTTCTTCACTATGACTGAGCGCCCTACAGCTATTTTCGCTGGCAATGATTTTATGGCCTATGGTGTGATAGCGGCCGCTGAAGAGTATGGCCTTCGTGTACCGCAGGATGTAGCCGTCGTTGGTTTCGACGATACCTCCCCATCCGCACACATGCAGCCAGCCCTCACCACTGTGCGGCAGCCATTTTATGAAATGGGACAGAATGCTATCGAGTTACTCTTGTCTCTCGTGGATTCGCCGCGCCGGGTTAGGGGAAGTCGCTATGTTGGCTCTGCTTCATCGCAGTCTTTCCTTAAAGAAACTGAGCCTATTCGTATCCAATTGCCATCAACTCTTGTAGTACGTGCATCCTGTGGCGCTCCCCGCCGCGTCACAATTGAGTAAGAAGGGGGTGAGCGCAGACTCCTGGTCTATTCTTTCAGCTCTCTCTTTGCGTAACCGGTTGTTTGCGGAGATTGACATCCGAGAAAGACGGATAACGTAACCAGTTCGCGGTCTGTTTCCATAGGTACAACGGATTGTATCAATGCTCAAACTGCATTGTCCCGTTGTCAGGTTGTCCCTTTGTCCTTTTCACAGCGTTACTGTAGAAGTCCCAGGGCAGGGGCCCGATATGTAGGGGCAGGGCTTTCCCCCGCCCAGCCGGGAGACCGCAAGGGTCGCCCCTACATATCCTTCTCACTGTGCATGATTCGACGAACGAATCGTTTTTCCAGCGTTTAGGAGGTTAAACGTGGCTCCCAATCTAGCATCTTCACCGCACCGGTACCGCTTTGCTGCGATCGTCTCGCTGCTGGTTGTGCTGGGCATAGTGCTGGCTGCCTGTGGTGGCGGTGGCAGCACTACTACACCGGCCCATCATGCGACAACGCTTCGTGTTCAATTTGCTCCTGCACAGCCTAACCCCGATCTCTTTAACCCGTTCTTTAACAACAACCAGGGTGGTGACTGGGGGGCACAGGGCCTGCTGTACGAAGAGCTCTACTTCACAAACCTGTATACCGGTCAGCACACATTTTTGGCACAACAGGCCTGGGCCAGGATATGTTTGCCCAGATCGTCTATGGGGCGCGCATTACCTTATTGATTGGCTTCGTCGCGGCAATCGGCTCTACCGCGTTGCAGGTTTTATTCGGTCTGACCTCTGCCTACTTTGGCGGTCTCATTGATGAGGTGCTCTCCCTGGTCATTAACGTTTTCCTGGTCTTGCCGGGCCTGCCCCTTGCCATTGTACTCGCATCTTTAGCCAGTGCCAGCGGTGCTAGTAAAAATGAGTTTGTGATCGCGCTGGTCTTGCTCTTTACGTCCTGGAGTTATGGGGCGCGCGTAAGACGCGCGCAGACGCTCTCATTGAAAGAGCGCGAGTTCGTGGCAGCCGCGCCTGCGTGCAAATACTCGTCCTGCGGCGCAGTTGGGCATCGCAATTGACCTCTACCCCGTCGAGGCTGCCGATGATCGTCCCGAGACCCTGCAGGCCGTCGCATATGCAGATGCCTTCAGAAATCGCTGGATGCTTGATCCCATCTTCCGCGTTCGCTATCCGGAGGGTTTCTTCGCAGCATCAAAAGTATCGCCGCCAGCAATGGAGGACGATGACCTCGCTTTTATCGCGACCCCTATTGACTTCCTGGGTCTCAACTACTATTCACGCTGGGTGGTTCGCGCCACACGGTCTCTGGGGGAGACTTCAACCCTGGAGACGGGAGAGGCAAGTGGCTCCGCTGCACCCGCTTACGAGCAAGTAGTGATTCCTGGTGCCAGCTATACAGAGATGGGCTGGGAGGTCTATCCCCAGGGATTGGCCGAGGTACTACTCTGGCTTCACGACAACTATGCGCCTCGCGCAGTCGTCATCACCGAGAATGGCGCTGCTTTTACCGATCACTGGGATGGCGGCAATACCATCAATGACTCTCAAAGGGCATATTACCTGCGTGAGCATATTTCGGCTGCAGGGCAGGCTCTGGCGCAGGGCGTACCAATGCTGGGCTATTTTGCCTGGTCATTCCTGGACAACTATGAATGGGCGCAAGGCTACAGCAAGCGCTTCGGTATCGTCTATGTTGACTTTGCCACGCAGCGCCGTATCGTGAAGGACAGTGGCCGCTGGTATGGGGACTTCATTGTGGAACAACGCAAACGCAGGTAGGTCTAATCTTCGTCTTCGTCATTATTGCCCGGCTTTTCCAGGCCAGCCATTGCTAACCCGCGATGGAGCACGCGCAGGCAGAGGAAGGCGCATTTGGTGCGCGCGGGGCTGATTGCTATGCCGAGGGCATCGAGTACCTCATCCTTGCCAAGACGAATGACTTCCTGCGTTGTCTTACCCTCGATCATCTCTGAGAGCATAGAGGCTGATGCCTGGCTGATGGCACAGCCACGTCCCTGGAATCGCACGGCCGTCACATGGTCGCCCTCTATCTGTAGATCAAGCGCGAGTTGATCGCCACAGAGGGGATTGGAGTCTTCGGCATGCACATCAGGTTGCTCTAGCTTCCCATAGTTGCGTGGGTTTCGATAATGATCCAGGATGTATTCACGATAGTCCATTGACATGGGTTACTCTCCAAAGGGTGGGGCTTGCCCCCGCTCCTACATTTCCAGAAATGTAGGGGCACCCCTTGCGGGTGCCCTGCAGGCGGATGCCCTGCTGTCACAAGTTGAAAATTTGCAAGGCTTTGTGCAGGCCCTGCACCAGCACATCGATTTCTTCTGGTATTGTATATACGTAGAAGCTGGCCCGTGCCATTGCAGCGAGGCCGAACCGCTCCACGAGTGGTTGCGCGCAGTGGTGACCGGCGCGGATGGCGATACCCATCTCCTGGTCGAGGATAGAGGCCAAATCATGTGGGTGAATATCCCCCAATGTGAAGGATATCACGCCCCCGCGTTGAGCAGCCTCCGGTCCGTAGATCGTTAAACCTGGCACGGACCGCAGCTGCTCCATCGCGTAGCCGGTGATCTCTTGCTCGTGCCGCTGCACGTTCTCCATGCCGAGCGCGGCCAGGTAATCGACGGCTACACCTTCCCCGATGGCCTCAGCAATCGCGGGCGTGCCCGCCTCAAACTTCCATGGAAGGTCATTCCAGCTCGACTCGCGTAGTCCTACCTTGCGAATCATTTCGCCTCCGCCCATGAAGGGAGGCATCGCTTCCAGTAGATCACGCTTGCCATAGAGTACACCGATACCCGTGGGACCCAGCATCTTGTGCCCGCTAAAACATAGGAAATCTGCGTCAAGCTCCTGCACATCCACCGTTAGATGTGGAACGCTCTGCGCCCCGTCTACCAGAACGGTAGCACCGGCGGCATGGGCCTGGGTGATCATCTGCCTGGCGGGATTGATTGTGCCCAGCACGTTAGACATATGCGTGAAGGCCACCAGTTTCGGCTGCTGCTGCAATAGTTGCTCATAGACATCCAGGAGCAGGAGACCATCATCAGTAACAGGGATAAATTCTAGTCGCGCTCCTGTACGTTGAGCGAGCAGTTGCCAGGGAATGAGGTTGCTGTGATGCTCCATTTCGGTCAGCACCACCAGGTCACCTGCATGGATATTGGCGTTGCCCCAACTGTAGGCGACAAGATTGATGCTCTCTGTGGTATTGCGCGTAAAAATGACCTGTTTACTCTGGCGTGCATTGATGAAGCGAGCCACTTTCACACGCGCCTTCTCCATTGCCGCCGTTGCTTCTTCACTGATCTGGTAAACACCCCGATGAACATTGGCATGATAAGTCCGGTAGTATGTGCTCATGGCATCAATAACAGCGTCTGGCTTCTGCGAACTCGCAGTGCTGTCAAGGTACACAAGTGGTTTCCCGTGCACCTGGCGTGATAGGATCGGAAAATCGTGACGTATATCTGCTGCGCTATAGACCTTCTGCTCTGTGCCTACGGACTTGTTATATGTGACCATCGTCTCCCCTGATTTCTATGCGGATAGCATCTTAATATTCAGTGAGTTGGATCTCTTCAGTCGCAGCGGGTTTGCCATCCAGGCTCACAGCATACTCGTCTACTCCTTCGACCTCCCAGCGCTCCTGGGCATCAACCCAGGTATCGGCCTCAGTTTCGTAAGTCCCGCTCATACGGCGTACTATACTCCGGCGCAGGCGTGTGCGCAGGTTTTCCAGAGGAATGCGCTGCAACACTGGTTCGAAGAAACCTTGCACGATGATGCGCTCCGCTTCTGCGCGCGGGATACCGCGCACCATCAGGTAAAAAAGCTGTTCTGCATCGATCTGGCCTGTGGTAGCGCCGTGGCTGGCTCGTACGTCATTAGCGCCGATCTCCAGGCCAGGAATCGCCTCCGCGCGGCACTTGGCGCCAAGTAACAGTGTGTGGGCCGACAGGAATGACGCCGTCTGCTGCGCCCTGGGCTGTATGCGAATCATGCCATCAAACTCGACACGCGACTCATCGGTAAGCACGCCCTTCACGAGCGTTTCGGCATTAGTGGATACCGCATCATGCAAAGAGAGCGTATTGATCGAATAGCGCTGGTCGTGGTCGGTGAAGAAAACGCCCACCAGTTCGGCTGCGCTGCCATTGCCATGCATGTCCGCGCCAACATTGGCGAGCGTCACCTTGCTGCCAAGATCAGCCGTTACCCAGGTTGTGCTGCCGTCCTTTTCATGGAATGCATTTTTGTTGGCAATATTCCACACGTTCAATCCCAGGTCCTGCAAGCTGCTGAATTCAACATGCGCTGCATCCTTGACATATACCTCAACGACGCTATCCAAAAGGGATGGTTGCTCACCGTCGAAGGCCGAATTGTATTCCTCGACATAGCGTACGCTACTTAGCTCATCCGCAATGATGAGCGTATGCGCGAAGGTCGCGGATGCCGCCGTATCAATCCAGATCTGGGCCAGGATGGGGTCTTCAATATCTACTGCCTTTGGGATATAGAGGAAGATACCGCCACTCCAGAACGCAGCGTGCAGGGCTGTATATTTATTGCTCTCGATCGGCACGCATTTTGTCATGAAGTATTGCTGCACCAGCTCGGGGTACTGCTGCACGGCGCTATCCAGGTCGGTCAGGATCACGCCCTGCTTTTTCAGGCCAGAGTCCAGTTCGCTCCGTACGACCGAGGAGTTACGCTGCAAGATCAGGCCCGTACGCTCATTGACAAGTGCTTCTTGTAGTGCCTGCTCGATCACGGCAGGCAGCGCGCCGGTGCCATTGGCGGGCACATAAGGGGTGAGCTGCTGGAATTTGAAGTTTGAAAATGTGCGCCGCGTTCCCAGATCGCCGCGCCGGCCGAGTGGGGTAGGTATACGCTCATAAGCATCCCAGGCCTGCAGGCGCTTTTCAAGCATCCACTGCGGCTCACCCTTCAGGCGCGAGAGTTCCTCGACAGCGCCTCGGGAGAATCCAGCTGGCAAAGCATTAGTCATTGACGCCCACCCCGTTCTCTTCGCCGCTGGGCCTCAGCCACTCGTAGCCCTTCTCTTCGAGTTCCAGGGCAAGCTCTTTCCCGCCCGATTTAACGATGCGGCCATCGTACATCACATGCACATAGTCGGGGGTGATGTAGTTCAACATGCGCTGGTAGTGGGTAATGAGCAGGATACCCAGGCTTGGTCCGGTGAGCGCGTTCACGCTATCGGATACGATCTTGAGAGCATCGATATCCAGGCCGGAGTCGGTCTCATCCATCATTGCGATCTCTGGTTCGAGCAGCGCCATCTGGAGAATCTCGGCTCGCTTCTTTTCACCGCCGGAGAAGCCGTCGTTGATGGACCGGTTAATGAAGCTGTTATCCACCTTGAGCAAGCGCATCTTCTCCTGCAACAGCTTGCGGAAATCGCCCGGAGGAATACTTTTACGCTTGGTCGCTTTGCCGGTAGGGTTTTCGCCTTCTGAAAGTGTCTTGTTGCCTTCGCGTACTGCCTCCAGAGAACGGCGCAGGAAGTTGGCAACGCTCACGCCGGGGATAGACATAGGATACTGAAAGGCCAGGAAGAGACGCATACGCGCTCGCCGGTCCGGAGAAAATTCCAGGATGTTCTCTCCCTTGAACCAGATTTCTCCTTCGGTCACTTCATATTTCGGATTGCCCATAATCACGTTGGCAAGAGTGCTTTTGCCTGAGCCATTAGGCCCCATTAATGCGTGAACTTCGCCCTGTCTAACAACCAGGTCCACGCCCCGTAGAATCGGTTTGCCTTCAATGTTAGCATGCAGGTTCTTAATTATCAATTCTGATCCCATTGCCGAAAACACGTCCTCCTTTAAATCCAGCCCCGTAACGCCCGCTTCGCAGGACTAGTCCTGCGTACTCAACAGGGCTGCAATGAAGCTCCTAATTACGGGTGGCCGACTGTGCCACCTGGATATTTGTCAGCGCGATGAAGTGAGTAGCAGCACTGCGCTCTTGCTCAGATGTCTCACTCACCACGCCCGCTAATGTTATGCTATCGAGTGTTTGAGCTACGGCGTCACGCACCTTTGCCCAGAGATACTTGGTCTTGCACGAGTCCAGCAGGCCGCAGATCTGTGTCATCTCGCCTTCAGTCGCGCAGATCATCGGAGCAATTGGCCCCTCCAGGACGCGTACAATCTCACCCATAGTAATATCAGCAGGGTTACGGCTTAACTGGTAGCCGCCACGTGCTCCACGTGTGCTTATAACCAGAGGGGGTTCCGCTTCGCGCAACAGCTTTACCAACTGCTCCAGGTACGCCAACGGCAGCATTTCTGCCTCCGAGATATCCGTGAGCGAGCGGGGTCGGCCACCGTAGTGGTGCGCCAGATCGACCATGATCCGTACGCCATACTCGCCTTTGGTAGACACTCTTAACATCATGGTCTTCTCCCGCCTCGTCTGTTCTTAATGCTCTTGCTCCAGGTTAAGGTTGTACGCCATAGTGCGTCAGATACGCGTTTGCCTAATCCGACTAATTCACTAGGATATATTTTAGCACCAGGGAAGGGAAAGCGTCAACTTAATTCTTGCGCCCGACCACGATTTGCCGCGTTCCCTGGCCGAAGGGTTTCCAGTCGTACCCGCCATAGATCGCCTCGATGCTGAATCCTGTTGCCAGGAAGAGGAGCTGCAGTTCGCGCGGGAAAAAGATATGCATATCGAGTCTGGTGAGGAAACGTTCGTTTTCGCCTGTCTCGAAAAACTTTTCGTGTGTCCAGGTGATGTGCTGCAATTGTTCGAAGAGATCATACCTGCGCGTAGTATAGAGCAGCATGGTAAATTCGTCACCAGGAGCGCTGATCTCATCTTCCAGGTAGACGTGCGAAGGCCGGTTGAGGGCGTCGCTCAGGTAATCGATGTCGGGCAGGAAGATATCTACAATGAAGCGTCCACCTGCCGCGAGATGATCGTGGGTGTTCCTGAAGGCGTCAAGTTGTTGCTCTATTTCATAAAGGTGCGCAATGGAGTTAAAAGGCAGAAAAATCAGGTCGAACTCGCCTTTGTGTTCGAGTTGATAGTTGCACATGTCGCCTTCGTGCAAGGTGACGCGCTGCCGCACCGCTTCGGACTCTCGCTCCAGCTTGCGACGATAGGTGGCCAGCATCTCGGGAGCGATATCCAACCCCTCCAGTTGAAAGTTACCGGGGCTGTGCAGTAGTTCCAGGCCGATGCGCCCGCTGCCACAGGCCAGTTCCAGCACTCGCTGCGGCGTGTAGCGCATCACCAGCTCGCACCAGAAAGGTACGTCCTGCTCCGTCTGGCTCTGGTATTCCAGATCATAGTCGCTGGCGCGTTCGTAGTACTCCCCCATGTTGTAGGGCATAGGTAATCACCTCATAACATAATGAATCAATGGAACTCAGGAAAACATAAGAAGCAGATATGCCAGGGTCGATGTGGAATACACCGAGGATAGTTAGCTGTGCATAATCCAGCGCAGAGCTTATCATAAGTGACTTGGTTTCTGCAAGAGTGTTATATAAACTTGATATTTTGTTGTATCTATACTATATTATGTATAAGGAAACGTATCAAGCGTAATGCTGATGTGATCGGAGCGTCTATGACTGAGTCGACCATTTATAATCGCCTGCCTGTTTTGCGTGCGGAACGGGGCTTATCGCGCCAGGACCTCGCCAAAGCCCTGGGCATCAACTACCAGACCGTTGGTTATCTTGAGCGTGGCGAGTACAACCCCAGTCTTGAGCTTGCCTTTCGCATCAGCGAGTTTTTTGAATTGCCCATAGAAGCGATTTTCTCACGCATGCCCTTCAAACCGCTGAGCGAGGAAGTCTATACCCGCAGAATAGTTCAGAGGAGTAAATCATGAGTATCCTCAAAGAAGCCATATGGGATGAGCCGGGCATTCCGGCACGTTCTTCCCAGCCTCCGTCGATCTGGTTTCGCTCGATGAGCGCCAGCGGTTGGTACGTGACCAGGCGCATCGCACCGCATATAAGATCATTGCTATACTATGCCTGGGCATCCTGGTCTACTTCGGCATTCACAGTATGTTTGTAGCTGCAGTTCCGCCTCATCCTGTAACCACCACGATCCACACTGTGAAGAATTTCATCGTTGTGGCACAAAACAGCGACTTCAGTGTATATTATGCTGTGCCGCCTAAACAACCCGCGGTTATCCAATGGATAGCGACAACAACACAACCCATCGATCTATTCAGCCTGGGCATATATTACGGCCTGTTCTTCCTCACCGTAGTACTGATTGTCACTACCCTTCCCAAGGCTATTATTGCCTGGAAGGAGCGCGGGTGATTGGACTTACCGTTGATCGTGTGATGCAGGCTATCATGGGTTGGTTCAACGAGGTGTTGTCTCATCTGGCGTGAAAGGCGCACCGTGGCCAGGGACTATTAGCGTTGCGATCTGCAACACACGCTCCCGGTTGGCATGCAGGGCGGCCATGTCGGTTGCAAAGGGATCTTCGGCTGGTCCGCTGGCCGACCACCACAGGTGGGTGAAAGCGACCACGCCGTCACGGGTCCCGACCAATGTCGTAATATCCTGTGGGGTATGTCCAGGGGTTTCAATCAAGCGGATAGAAGGCGAGACATCGAAGCCTTCGGCGGGTCGGCTGTCCCAGATATCGTTCTTGTAAATAGCCCAGTGATCATGAAAGCGGGCGTTTGGGAACAGTGCCGCGTTGAGGGTATGGTCCGGGTGGTGATGGGAAAATATGACATCGGTGATGGCAGCAGGGGATTCACCCAATGCTGCAAGTGGCTCGAGAATTGCAGCGGGACTGGGAACCATGCCAGGATCAATAATCACGCGGATGCCGCCGTCGCGTACGAAAGCGACCGTCGAGGCCACACGCTCGTCCACGTAGCCGTTGAAGAGAATATGCACCTCGGCGGATGAGGCAAGCGGTTTATCGCTATTTGTTACCATCTACGTCTCTCCAAAAATTTCTTATCGAGCAAGAGCAGTGCTTGCTGACTGGTTCAGTATATCATCTTATTAATGGTTGACAGATAGCAAATAAGATGTTATTCTGTCAATATCGACATTTATATAATGGACAGTTGGCAGAGTGGCTAATGCACCTGATTGTAAATCAGACGCTCCGAGAGAGGCTTCGGAGGTTCGAGTCCTCCACTGTCCACTTTTTCTTGAGTTTTGGTCTTCTCCGATGGTAACTCCTGATTCCCGCATGATGAGCACAATGGCAGTCGTGTGATATACTCGCATAGCAGCACCTCTAATGTATATCGAAAACAGCCCTGGCAGCGGTGGTGACACAACAGAAGAAAGGGAAGGTTTTAAGAAGGCCATGATAACGCGGATTGAAATAGAAGGCTTCAAGACATTCAAAGATTTCAAGGTAGAACTGGCTCCCTTTCAGGTGATTGTTGGCTCTAATGGTTCAGGGATACACTAACCTGGAGAGGTCAAACACATATGCCCTACCTATCCATCAAAGCAGTCGGCGAAGAAATACATTCCGGTATCATTACTCCCACCGAATTAGTGGCTGAGGCCCTGGAGCGCATCGACGCGCTTGACGATGACCTCAAGGCCTACGTCACAGTCATGCGCGACCAGGCCTACGAGGACGCAGAAAGGTTAGAGCGCGAACTGCGCACCGGCCTCTATCGTAGCCCGCTGCATGGCATCCCCATCGGGGTGAAAGACATTATCGCTGTCAAGGGTGTGCGTACTACGGCAGGCTCGAAGGTGCTGGCAGATTATGTCTCGCAGGAAGATGCGATGGTGGTCGAGCAGTTGCGCAAAAAAGGGGCTATTGTCATAGGCAAAACCAATACCCATGAATTTGCCTACGGAACCTATACTCCGCCGACGCGCAATCCCTGGGATCACGAGCGCATCCCCGGCGGCTCCAGCGGGGGCTCGGCTGTTGCTGTGGCGATGGGAATGAGCCTGGGCGCCATTGGCACCGATACCGGTGGCTCGATACGCATCCCTGCTGCCTGCTGTGGCGTCACCGGCCTCAAGCCGACCTACGGGCGTGTCAGTTGTCATGGCGTTATTCCTCTTAGCTGGTCGCTCGATCATGTTGGGCCACTGGCACGCAGCGCGGAGGATTGCGCCATCGTCTTCGATGCTATTGCCGGCTATGACCCGCGCGATCCCAACAGTATCTCCGGCCCTCCCAGTGGCCCTACAGCGTCCTTGATTGCCGGGCCAGAAGGACGTGACACGCTTTCGCTGCAGGGACTGGCGCTCGGCGTCCCGCAAGAAGCCTTTTTCGCTCCGCTTGATCCCGAGGTACGCGCCGCCTGGCAGGCCGCCTTACTTGTACTGCGCGAGGAAGGGGCTGAGGTGGTCGATGTCGAGTTACCGCTGGCGGCAATAGAAGTTTACCGTACTATCCAGAAGCCGGAAGCATCGCTTGCCCACATGCAGAAAGGCTGGTTGAGTGAGCGCCGCGACGACTACACCGCTCTAACGCTGCAGCGCCTGTTGGAGGGGCAGCAAATACCTGCGGTCGCTTATCTCCACGCGCTGCACCAGCGTCACATCTTCTCAAACAGTATGCGCACTGTACTGCGGCAGGTCGACGCGCTGGTACTGCCCACACTGCCCATCCCTGCCGTTCTCATGAAACAGGCCAACCAGGAGATCAGCATTGATGGTGTCGCGGAGAACGCAACAACGGCGCTGTTGCGCTTGACTATGCCCTTCAACCTGGCGGGCCTGCCCGCCATATCGCTCCCTTGTGGCTTCACGACAAATGGACTGCCAGTTGGCTTGCAGGTTGCCGGGCGCCCGTTTGAAGAGTCGACCGTTTTGCGCATCGCTCATGCCTACCAGCAACTCACGGATTGGCATCAGCGGGAGAGTGGAGTGTAGCCAGGCGCTCGTGCGAACTGTTGCAAAAATGCCTATCTCCATGTATACTGGTTGGTAATCGTTCACTCAAGAAGTCTTTCGGCCAGTAGTTATGAAGCTCACTATAGTGCCAAATTGGCTTCTCATCTAGGATTGAAATCTCGATAAGTTCTGGCTTAGCCAGTTGTAGGGGGTGCAGTAATGAGGAAGCACGTATGTTTACCAGTTGTGCTTGTATGCACCTTGTCTACTGACCGAGAGGGTGACGAGCGAACGCTGCCTGCCCGGACATTATAGGCCTCGTCAAGGCAGGATAAGGCTCATTCCCTCCGCACGGTAGACATCAATTTATTCGATTGAACCGTGTTTTTTTATTCTCCTGGAGGGAAAGCATTGATTGATGACCCGGAGACGCTGACCGGTGTGGTTCTAAACGGCGCACATGGCATTTATGATGTCCATACCGATAATGGTATCCTGCGCTGTACTCTACGGGGCAAACTCAAAAAAGCCTTTGCCCAATCCCAATCGACAAAGTCCGTGGGCAAGATGCGCCCGCGCTACGACAAAATGCTCACAGCCCCGCGCTCTCAACGCATGGAGCGCCGCGAGGCCAGTGTTGCCGCGTTGCCCGTGCGCCTGTCCGTGGGTGACTATGTAAAGTTGCGCCAACTCGACACCAAAACGGGTATGATCGAGGAGATTCTGCCCCGGCAAAGTGTTCTCTCCCGCAAGGACGCTGCCTCGAAAGACAACAGAGCCATCGAACAGACCATGCTTGCCAACCTCGACCAGGTGGTACTGGTCTTCGCCACCACACAGCCCGAGCCCCATTTTGGTATGCTCGACCGTTACCTTGCCATCTGCGAATCGGCAGAGATTCAACCGCTGATCTGCCTCAATAAGGTCGATCTGCCACATGATAAGCGTGTAGAGGAAGCAGCTGCCCTGTATAGCGGGCTGGGCTATACCGTGCTCTGGACAAGCCCGAAGACCGGTGCGGGTATCGATACGCTGCATTCCCATCTCAAGGAGCATACATCGCTTTTTAGCGGCCCCTCGGGAGTGGGCAAGTCATCGCTGGTGAATGCACTTGAGCCTGGCATGGCCATTAAAACGGGGCTGATTAGTGATGCGACGGGCAAGGGCAGACATACCACGACGGGGTCACAACTGTATCTTCTGTCGGGCGGCGGCTGGCTGGCCGATTCAGCAGGTATTCGCGCGCTGGCGACGTGGAACATTCCGCCCGAAGACCTGGCGAGGTGCTTTGTGGAATTCCGTCCCTACCTGGGCGAGTGTATCTACTCTGACTGCATGCACATTGAGGAAGAAGGTTGTGCGATTCGCCAGGCGGTCGAGGATGGCATTATCAATGAGCGCCGCTACACGAGCTATGTGCGCCTGGTGACAGGAGAAGAAAGGTGACAATGCTGCTTAGCCGGCGTGCCCCATTTCTTCCACAAGTGCTCTTACCACTTCTTTATCCTGCTCGGGCAGCACAGTACGGGGATCGAGCAGGAGCGTATCATGATGGATACGCGCGATGAGAGGAGTGCGGCGCAGGCGTAAACGTTTCGCCAGCTCTTCCAGGGGCAGCGGAACGTGCGCTATGTCGAGGGCCAGTAAGGTTGTAGGAAGCGTCTCGCCAGGAAGCGAGCCCCCGCCAACCGTTGATTCGCCCCGCTGTGTGCGCGCTGGAATACCATGCGCCTGGAGCTTCGAGACCCAACTGGCGGCACGGCTTGAAATGTGCTTAGGTTGAGTCGAAATCATACGCCATACAGGAATATGTGTCTCCGCCTCGTCACGCTGGTAGTGACGCAGCGTCGCTTCAAGAGCGGCCAGCGTCAACTTATCTATGCGTACAGCACGCATCAGAGGGTGCCTGGCGATGCGCGCCAGCACGTCTGCTTTGCCCACGAGAATACCTGCCTGCGGTCCTCCCAGCAGTTTATCTCCGGAGAAGCACACGACATCCGCACCTGCTGCGATGCTCTCCCGTGGTGTTGGTTCGTGCGCAAGGCCGTAATGTTCGCTGGGAAGTAAACAACCGCTGCCCAGATCATCTATTACGAGGAGATTGTGCTGGCTTGCCAGCTCAACTAAAGCGTCGAGCGGTGTCGACTCGGTAAAGCCAGTGATCAAAAAATTGCTGGGATGTACCCTGAGCAGTAGTGCCGTGTGCTCGTTGAGTGCGCCTGCATAATCGCCGATGCGCGTGCGGTTCGTCGTGCCAACCTCGACCAGTTGGCAACCGCTTTGCCGCATCACATCGGGGACACGAAATCCACCACCGATTTCAACCAGCTGACCGCGTGAGATAACGACCTGGCGTCCCGCCGACAGGGCGCTGAGGGCTACAAGGACCGCTGCCGCATTATTATTTGTCACGAGCGCAGCCTCCGCTCCCGTCAACTCTCGTAGCAGAGCGGCAACGTGAGTATGGCGTGATCCGCGCTCCCCGGACTCCAGGTCATACTCCAGGTTAGAGTAGCCGCCTGCCACTTGCTGCATGACCTGTAGCGCTTCCTCACTAAGGGGGGCTCGCCCCAGGTTAGTGTTGATGATGACCCCGGTTGCATTAATGACGGGCTGCAGGTGGGGCCGCTGTTCTATCTCTAAAAGATGTTCCGCCGTGTCCAGCAGAGCCTCGGGGGAAGGACAGGCAGCGCCGTTACGGATATCAGCACGAGCCAGGGCGATACTGGCACGTACAGCGCGCAGGGTCATGGGACGGGAAAATTGGCTGATGAGCTGCTGTCCACCGGCAGACTGTAGCAACTCGTCGATAGAAGGCAATAGTCGCAGCTGATCCTGCTCAACGTTCATAAACTATCCTCTCCGCAATGGTGCTAATGCAATGAGAAGAACATTGTGATGGCCAGGCTGTTGGCAACCTTGCCCATAATTGCGCGGAGATCAGCTTCATTGAGCATACAGATGGCGTACTGGTCCGCCAGCAGCGTGCGCAGCACGGGATACATCAGCTCAGTTTTCACCAGGCTATCAGTGTCAAGTAGGGGATAATCCCGTTTCAATAGGAGGTGATGATAAGGACGGAGCTTACCGCGATAAGAAGTGAGTGCGACGACATTCACTGCACCGGCATGGCGACAAAAAGGTTCACCTGAAACCACGAGCGCGGGATGCCAATCGAGAATGCGTTTCTCCTCTATGCCTGGGGGAAGCATGGGATAGCCGAAGTTGACCCAATACACCATACCAAATTGCACAGGCGTGTGATAAGTCAGCACATCCGGAGAAAGTTCTGGTGGATGAGGCATGGCTAACTACAAATCTTCTGTTTCAGAATTTAGAATACAATTATGGATGCGCAAAGGCTATTGATGGGGCGAACGTGGGAACATCGCTGGATTCTAGCTGCGCACGAAAACAGGCCACGGTAAGTGACCAGGAGCGTGCAACGAGACCCAGTCGCTCTTCGCGTTCATCTTGACTTTCTTCTTGAAGGGAAACAGAGATGAGATCCATTTCGCGCTTGTACTGTTCTGCAATTAAAGAAGAGCGGCTGAAGTCACCATTCATTGCCATAATGAGTATCCCTTCATTACCCGAATTCATTGCCCGAATCCAAATGCCATAGGTAGGTAGTCAATGGCACGAATCGCAAACCGTGCGTGGCGTTTATGTTTTCTCTGACGCTTGGAATTATACCAGCAATTTATTGAAGACGCAATGGTTTTCACTACTATTTTATAGCTGCTTAAAAACAGCCTGTTTCTTCTACTGCCTCGCTGTTAAATGCTTGACAGGACACAAAGCGTCGGCTATAATAACCCAGTCGATCAATCAGAAAGTGCTGGCGGATTGGTGGGCTTTCTCCCCGGGCAGTTACCAAAGTGGCCAAATGGGGCTGACTGTAAATCAGCTGTCTTCGACTTCGGGGGTTCGAATCCCTCACTGCCCACCTGTAAATGACCGGCCCGTGTGGCGCAGCGGTAGCGCACAGTCTTGGTAAGACTGTGGTCATGGGTTCGATTCCCATCACGGGCTCCCGTGGGTTCTGATGATGCAGAGTACTAAAACAGGTACTGCCAATATAGGGTACTGAATAAACACGCATCTTCACGAATATCCGCGTAGGACGTACAGGAACTTTTGCCGCCGTCTTCTGAAGAAATCGTCATTCCCCTTTACGCCCGGTCTTTGACCTGGATGAACAAGGGTCGGAACAAAATCGTAACGTCAAAAATGGCGATCAGTCTACTGGAGGACGGCTGCTGCATGTCTTATACCATTTGTCATCTGATCGCAGCTAAATTGCAGGAGGAGCCATCAGGATATGGCAAAGAAAGTATTCGAGCGAACGAAGCCACATGTGAACGTGGGCACGATCGGGCACATCGACCATGGCAAGACCACGCTGACGGCGGCCATCACCAAAGTGCTGGCCAAAGCCAACGCCGCCAACAAGTACGTGGCCTTTGACCAGATCGACAAAGCGCCCGAGGAGAAAGAGCGCGGCATCACCATCGCCATCGCCCACGTGGAGTACGAGACCGCCAAGCGGCACTACGCGCACGTGGACTGTCCGGGGCATGCCGACTACATCAAGAACATGATCACCGGAGCCGCCCAGATGGACGGGGCCATCCTGGTGGTGAGCGCCCCGGATGGGCCGATGCCGCAGACCAGAGAGCACATCTTGCTGGCGCGGCAAGTGGAAGTGCCGGCCATGGTGGTGTTTTTGAACAAAGTGGACATGATGGACGACGAAGAACTGTTGGAGTTGGTGGAGTTGGAAGTGCGCGAACTCTTAGCGAAGAACCAGTTTCCCGGCGACACGGTGCCGGTGATCCGGGGGTCAGCGCTGAAGGCGTTGGAGAGCCCGGGGGACCTGTCGCGCAGCGATAGGGATGCCGCGTGCATCTGGGAGTTGATGGATGCGGTGGACGACTACATCCCCACGCCGGTGCGCGCGACCGACAAGCCGTTTCTGATGTCGGTGGAAGACGTGTTTGGCATCAAGGGGCGAGGCACGGTGGCGACCGGGCGCATCGAGCGTGGGACGATCAAGACGGGGGAGTCGGTGCAGATCGTGGGCATGAAGGAAGAGCTGCGCACGGTGGTGGTGACGGGAGTGGAGATGTTCCAGAAGACGCTGCCGGAAGGCTTAGCGGGGGACAACGTGGGATGTCTGCTGCGAGGAGTGGAGCGCAACGAGATCGAGCGGGGGCAGGTGTTGGCGAAGCCGGGGTCGATCAAGCCGCACAAGGTGTTCCAGGCGCAGGTGTACGTGTTGTCGAAGGAAGAAGGGGGCAGGCACACGCCGTTTTTCAACGGGTACCGGCCGCAGTTTTATGTGAGGACGACGGATGTGACGGGAGCGATCAAGTTGCCCGCAGGAGTGGAGATGGTGATGCCGGGGGACAACATCGAGATGACGGTGGAGTTGCACCAGCCGGTGGCGATGGAAGAAGGGGTGCATTTTGCGATTCGAGAAGGGGGACGCACGGTGGGAGCGGGCGTCTGCACCAGTATCGAGAATTAGGCAGAGGAGAA
>WNGJ01002396.1_pt1 | contig 26969 bp, 18 predicted proteins | sample 5400611 | NCBI WGS metagenome assembly WNGJ01 (sample SAMN13153375, study PRJNA577476) | soil metagenome | isolation source: 40 cm soil or saprolite under Garry oak tree replicate 1 | place: USA:California | collected 2016-06-15
TCAACAACGCCGGCATCGGCGGTGGAGGTCGGATCGAGGACACCACGGTCGAGGACTGGGACCGCATGATGGACATCAACGCCAAGGGCGTGTTTCTCGGGACCAAGAGCGTGATCCCGGCCATGCGCCGGGCCGGCGGCGGATCGATCATCAACATCTCGTCCCAGCTCGGCCTCGTCGGAACGGACAACAGCAGTCCGCAGTACCAGGCCTCGAAAGGTGCGGTGCGGCTGTTGACCAAGGCCACGGCGGTCCAGTACGCGCGCGAGGGTATCCGCGCCAACTCCGTCCACCCTGGGCCGATCGTAACGGCGATGACGGAGCGGCGCCGGGCCGATCCCTCACAACGCCAGCTGATGGTCTCGCGCATTCCACTCGGCCGGTACGGCGAACCCGATGAGGTCGCCTACGGCGTCCTGTATCTGGCTTCGGACGAGTCCGCGTTCATGACCGGCAGCGAGCTCGTCATCGACGGAGGCTGGACCGCTCAGTAACGCACGGAGGGCGAGCGATGAGCGCCGGCGGCGCGACGATCTAGAGACCCGTTGCTCGTGTGTTTTCGCTGACTTTCAGTGACGCGATCGAGACCGTCGTGGCGCACGCGCGATCACTTGACAAGTCTCGGTTGGCGCCGCAAAGTCCTATACTCAGGAGGGCAGCGTGTCAGTCCCAGGAGAGCGTTTGTTGACGGCCATCGAAGCTGAGATCAAGAACATCTCGAAGCTCGAGCACACGCTGGCGCGAACGAAGCTTGTGTTGCAAGAGCAGGCGAGCCGGCTGCGTCTGGGTACCAATCCGGAGCTCGTGATGACTTCGCTTCGGCTGGCCGTGCCCCACGAGACGACCCTCGCCCTCATCGAACGCGTCGACCCGGTTCTCTCCAGCCCGGCCGAGCTCCCCCCCAAGAAGTAAGCGGCGAGTTTCCCCCTGCGGCTACTGGCTGCGCGGCTTGAACAGCCAGTCGATCACCGCGCGCGAATCGTCTGCATCGGTAGACGGAGCTGGCCGCTGCGGTGCGGTCGCCGCAGGAGGAGGTGTCTGTACCGGCGTCGGCTCTCGACGCTCGCTCCTGGGCACGGCCGGGGTCGTCGCTGTCTGAGCGGGCGGCGTCGGAGCTGGCCGCGCGGGCGGTGCGACAGCCGGAGCGGGAGGCGCGACAGGCGGTGCGGCGGTCGGCGCGGGCGATGGGACGGCCGGTGTCGGTGGCGGCGTGACCTGCCGAACCAGGGGCGCCGGGCGGCTTTCGGCGGGGGGAGCCGCGGGCGGCGCGACGGCCGCGGGAGGACGCGTGGGCAGCGGCGCCCGCTCCACCAGCGGCGTCGACACCGTCGGTGCACTCCTGATCGGCGGTGCGACGCTCATCTCGGGGGCCCGGACGCTCGGGGTCGAAGACTCGCCGACAGGCGCTCGTCCCGCGTCGTTCGGATTGGCGGTCAACGGCGTTCCCGGCTTTCGGGGCGCCACCGCTGACGGAGGCCGACTTGCGGGAATCGGCTCACGCACGGTTGGCTGCGACGAGGACGAACCGAGTGGCAGCAACGCCAGCACACCCCAGATGACGGCCACGATGGCGAGGGTCGCGAGCGCGGCACCTCCGACGATCACCGCGGCTCGCGTCCGCCGGGGCGCTGGGCCATGGGCACCGGTCCACAGAAGGTTGAGAACGTCGCCCATCAGTGGACGCGCCTCGGGTTGCTTGTAGAGGGCGAGCGTGACGGCTCGTGACACCGATGCCGGCACGCCGTCTCGGCGGCGGTGGATCGGGATCGACGCGTCCTTCAGGTGCTTCGTGAAGATCGCGTCGCGCGTCGAGCCCTGGAAGGGCGGAGTCCCGCTCAGCAGCTCGTACAGGACGATCCCGTAGGCGTAGATATCGGTCTTCTCGGTGACCGGGCCCTTCTGGATTTGTTCGGGCGACAGATACTCAGCCTGCGGGTCCGCGTTGACGAGGCCCTGGATCTCGCGAGCGTCGCGGATACCCGCCAGCTCGACGTCCAGCAGCTTGACGTGGCCATCCTCGAGCACCATCACGTTGCGAGGACAGATGGCGCCGTGGATGAATCCCATGTTGTGCAGGGTCTCGACGGCTCCGCCGAGCTCGAGGGCCAGTCGCAACGCCGCGTTGACCCCGAGCGGCGTTCCGCCGGACATCAGCTCATTGAGTCGGCGGCCCTCGACGAACTCCGTGATGGTGAAGAGCCGGCCCATGTCGAGCTCGCCGAACTCGAGGACTCGAGCCATCGCGGGATGAGAGGTCGAGGCACTGATGATCGAGCGGCCCATCCTCAGCACGGCCTGCGCAGCCTGCGGCGTGTTCGCGAAGCTGCGCGGGAGGAAACGGATCGCGACTCGATGGCCAGTCGACTCGTCCTCGCCGACGCAGACTGTTCCGAACGCGCCTGCGCCGATCTCGCTGACGACGCGGTAGCGACCCCGCACGCGCAGCCCGCTCGGGAACCGCTCACCGCGCTGGCCGTTCGGAATCGCCGCAGGACCCGTCTGGGCTTCTCTTGTCACTATTGTGCCCCCCTGGCAACGTAGAGACTATCATCACAGTTGGGAACGCGCGTCAAGTAGGCCTGGGAGTAGCCCCGGGAGTCCCTGGGACCTCAGCCGCCCGAGTGGGATAATCGGCCCTGCAATGAGTCCCCGCTGCACCCTCGCGGTCCTCGCCTGCTCCCTCCTCCTTATCGGCAGCCCTGCGGCCTCGACGGCTGCCTCCGAACCCGACGGCCCCCGGGTCAGGGTGGAGCTCGTGAGCGAGGTCGGGGGAATCGCCCCCGGGCAGCCCTTCTGGGTCGCCCTGTACCAGCGCATCTCACCCGGCTGGCACACGTACTGGGTGAACCCGGGCGACTCGGGTGAGCCGCCCCGGGTCGAGTGGGCCCTGCCGTCGGGCTTCACGGTGGGCGAGATCGCCTGGCCACTTCCACAACGCATCCCGGTGGGCCCAGCGATGACGTACGGCTACTCCGGGGAGGTCGTGCTCCCGATTCCAGTGACGCCGCCAGCCGGGCTCCGGCCAGGCGACCGGGTAACCTTGCGGGGCCAGGCGAGCTGGCTCGTCTGCGAGAAGATCTGCATCCCGGAGGAGGCTCCGATCGCGTTGACGTTGCCCGTCGTGCGGGGCGCGCCGGCGCCAGACCCTCGTGGTGCGAATCTCATCGCGGCCGCCCGACGGACCATTCCGACGCCGAGCCCATGGCCGGCATCGTTCGTCGCCACGACCGAGGACGTCAGGTTGACGGTCGACGCCCCGGGGTTGATGGCCGAGCGCATCACCGACGTCTTGCTCTATCCCGCACGATGGGGAGCGATCGACCTCGCGGCTCCGCAGCGAGCTCGCGTCGATGCCGCCGGCATCGAGCTCGAAGTCGCGCGGGGGTCTCTGCGCGAGGCAGCCGCCGCGCCGATCGAGGGCGTTCTGGTCGTGGCCGAGCGCCTGGACGGCGGGATCGCGCGCCACGCTTTCACGATAAAGGCGTCACCGAGATTGGCCGGCGAAGCGGGTCAGACAGCGCTCATCTCGTTGCTCCGAGCGCTGGGACTGGCCGTAGCTGGCGGGCTCGTGCTGAACCTGATGCCCTGCGTGCTGCCCGTTCTCTCGGTCAAGGCGCTCGGGCTCGTCCAGCATTCGAGCGGGCAGCGCTGGCCGCTTCGCGCTCATGGCCTCGCGTACACCGCCGGCGTGCTCGTGTCGTTCGCGGTCGTCGCGGGAGCGCTGATCGGGCTGCGCGCGGGCGGCGAGCAGCTGGGCTGGGGCTTCCAGCTCCAATCGCCGGCCTTCGTGACGCTCCTCGCCTGGCTCTTCTTCGTGCTGGCGCTGAGCTTTTCCGGCGTGATCGTGGTCGGCGGGCGCCTGGCGGGCGCCGGCCACAGGCTTGCGGGGCGCTCGGGCTACGCGGGATCGTTCGCCACGGGCGCCCTGGCCACCGTGGCGGCCACACCGTGCACGGCGCCTTTCATGGGCGCGGCCGTCGGCTTCGCCGTCACGCAGCCGTGGCCGACCGCGCTGCTCGTCTTCGAGGCGCTCGGCCTCGGGCTGGCCCTGCCCTACCTCCTCCTGACGCTCGTGCCCGCGTGGAGCCGCTTCTTGCCGAAGCCCGGCCCCTGGGTGGCGCGTCTGCAGCAGTTCCTGGCGTTTCCGCTGTACGCCTCGGCCGCCTGGCTCGTATGGGTCGTGAGCCAGCAGGCCGGGCCGCGCGGCGTCGGCGCGGCCCTCGCCGGGATCGTGCTGATCGCGTTCGCGTCGTGGCTTCATCAGTCGCTGGGCGCCGTCCGCGCGCTCTGGCGGCGGACGGCGACCTTGGCCGTCGTCGCGCTGCTTCCGGCGCTGATCGTCGGCATCGTCGCCCTGGCCCCGCTCGGCGCCGGCGCGCGTTCGCCCGCGCCCGAAGCCGGCGCAGCGGGCGGGGTCGGCTGGGAGCCGTTCAGCCCAGAGCGCCTGGCCGAGCTGCGTGCGTCCGGCAAGCCCGTCTTCGTGAACTTCACCGCCGCATGGTGCGTCACCTGCCTGGTCAACGAGCGCGTCGCCCTGCGCTCATCGGCCGTCGCCGAGGTGTTCGCGAAGAAGGGCGTCGTCGCGCTCAAAGCCGACTGGACCACCCGGGATCCGGTAATTACTCAGATGCTCAGCTCGCTCGGGCGGAACGGCGTGCCGCTCTATGCGCTGTATCCGCCCGGAGCGGCGATCGGAACGCCGACCTTGCTCCCACAGATCCTGACCGAAGGTGCGGTCATCGACGCGATCGACAAGATATGATCGTCGGCAACCCGTCGTGCGCGCTGCAGGTCGCCGCGGGGCCGGGGCCCCGCCGGCCGAGGCGCGCTGAATCCGAAGGAGAGCTCATGTCTACGCACCGCTTCACCCGTCGCACGTTTCTCGCGGGCACGACGCTCGCAGGGCTGGCCACCGTCGCTGCGCGCAACCTCCTCGCCGCGCCGCCCGCGTGGGCGGCCGCGGTCGCCAAGGTCGGCGATGGCGCGCCGGGCTTCACCCTCGCCGCCACGACCGGCAAGAGCGTGAGCCTCGCCGATCAGCGCGGCAAGCTCGTCATCCTCGAGTGGACGAATCACGATTGTCCTTACGTACGCAAGCACTACGAGACCGGCAATATGCAGGCGCTCCAGAAGGAGACGACGGCGCAGGGCGTGATCTGGCTCACGCTGATCTCGTCGTCGCCGGGGACGCAGGGCTACGTGACGCCGACGCAGGCCGACGAGCTCACGGCCACTCGGAAGGCGAGCCCGACCTCGGTGCTGCTCGACCCGACCGGGGTCGTCGGCAAGGCGTACGGCGCGGCCAACACGCCCCACATGTACGTCATCGACAAGAACGGTCTGCTCGTCTACGCCGGCGCGATCGACGATCGGCCGACGACCCGCCGCGCCGACGTCCAGGGAGCGCACAACTACGTGCGCGCCGCGCTCGCGGACGTGGCGGCGGGTCGCGCGGTGCAGACGCCGGTCACCCGCGCGTACGGCTGCACAGTCAAGTATGCCTAGAGCGCGACGCGCGTGACCTTCTCACGCCCGTCGGTGGTCGTGCGCCTGATCGCGCTCACCGTGCTCGCGCTCTGCATCACGACCGCTTCGGCTCTGCGGCTCGTCGCCGCGGTCTCCGCCGCCGACAAGCCGCGGGCCGAGCGTCCCGTCTACAAGGTGGGCGACAAGTGGGTCCGCACCGACGGCATCTACGTGCTCGTGCGGATCGACAAGGACGTGTACGTCTTCTCGGCCGGCGGCGGCAAGGAGTTCCACCTCAGTAAAGACCTGGGTATCACCAAGATCGTCCTCGAAGGGCGGACCGAGCTCGACCTCGAACCGGCACCGCGCCTCAGCTGGCCCCTCGAAGTCGGCAAGTGGGGCACAACCCGCGTATTGTGGCGCTCGGCGCTGCCGCAGCCCCTGCCCAATTTCACGGGCAGCGTCGGCCTCATCTGGCAGGTCGACGCGCATGAAGACATCGCCACGCCGGCAGGGACCTTCCCGGCGTTTCGGATCACGCAGAAGATCGAGACGGTCACGGGCTCGCAGGGCGGCAGCGGCCAGCAGTTCGGACAGGTGATGCTGTGGTACGCGCCCGACGTCCAGCGATTCGTCAAAGCTCAGGGCAATCTCAAGGGCCTCAACTGGGAGCTGAACCGCGCCGCGACACCCACACCGCCGCCCGTCGTCGCCACGCCGGCGCCCCCGCCGGCCGAGCCGCCCCGGCCCCAGGCCGAGCCGCCGCGGCGAGAGCCCGCGCCGACACCCGCGCCTCGCGCGGAGCCGCCCAAGGGCGGCGACACCGAGGCCCCAAAGATCGCGATCAACCAGCCGCCGCCCGACGCCCGGCTGACCGACGAGAAGATCCTCGTGACGGGCCTGGTCACGGACAACGTCGAGGTCGTCCGCGTTCAGGTGCTGGTCAACGGGGTCGAGGCGCCCTCGCTGCTCGACGTAGGAGTCGTCGGCCGGGGTGTACCGCTCGGCGTGCTGGCCGAGCTGAAGCCCGGGCCGAACGTGATCGAAGTCGTCGCCACGGACAAGGCCGGGAACGTCGCGCAGGCGGTCCGCAACGTGACGCGCGTCACCGGCGCGAGCGCGCCCACGTCGGTAGGTCCGAAGATCGCCAACCGCTGGGCCGTCGTCATCGGCGTCGGCGAGTACGAAAGCAAGAGCGTTCCGAAGCTGCGCTTCGCCGAGCCCGACGCCGACGCGATGTATCGGCTGCTCACGACGCGCGCGGGATATCCGCGTGAGAACGTCGTCCTGCTGACCGACAAGGCGCCCGAAAAGCCGACGCTCCAGAACATCCGCATAGCGCTCGGTGATTTCCTGGCCCGCAAGTCCACGCGCGACGACCTGGTGCTCATCTACTACGCCGGGCTCGGCGCGCCGGAAGCCGACACAACGAGCAAAGAGAAAGACGGGCTGGCGAAGTATCTGATCCCGCGCAACGTGCAGCCCGAGTCGCTTCGGAGCACCGCCTTCGCGATGGATGAGATCGGGGGAATTCTCGGCCGCATTCCGGCCGAGCGCGTCGTGCTCCTGCTGGACACCTCGTACAGCGGCGTGGCGGGCGGACGCAGCTTCGCGCCCTCGAACGCGCGGCCACGGACCCTGAGCGATCAATTCCTCGAGCGCCTCACGAAGAGCCGCGGGCGCCTGGTCATCACGGCCAGCGGGCCAAACGAGGTGGCGCTCGAGACGGCCGAGCTCGGTCACGGCCTCTTCACGTATTACCTGCTCGAGGGCCTTTCGGGAAAGGCCGACCGCAACGGCGACGGCGTCGTGACGGTGTCCGAGCTCTACCCGTACGTCGAGGATCAGGTCGAACGGAAATCGCGCGCCGCCGGCGGCCGGCAGCGGCCGCTCATGAAGGGTGAGATCGAAGGGACGCTACCGCTGTCCCGCCTTGGTCGATAGTTGACGCGGCTGCTCTCGGTCGACGCGCTGCGCGGGCTCACCGTCGCGGCGATGGTGCTCGTCAACAATCCCGGCACGTGGCAAGCGATCTATGCGCCGCTGCGTCACGCGGCGTGGCACGGCTGGACGCCGACCGACGTGATCTTTCCCTTCTTTCTCTTCATCGTCGGCGTGGCGATTCCCCTGGCGCTCGGGCCCCGGGTCGGCAGCGCCGGACGCTGGGCGGTCATGCTCCGGGTGGTCCGGCGATCACTCGTGATCTTCGGGCTCGGAATCATCCTCAACGGCTTCCCCGGGTACGCCTGGGCGACCTTGCGCATTCCCGGCGTGCTCCAGCGGATCGCCGTGTGCTACCTCGTGGCTGCCTTGATCTATCTGTCGACGAGCACCCGCGCCCAGGCCCTCATCGCATCGGGGCTCCTGGTCGGGTACTGGCTCGCGATGAGCATGGTTCCGGTCCCGGGATACGGCGCCGGCGACCTCAGCCCGGCCGGAAACCTGGCCGCGTACCTCGATCGCGCGATTCTCGGGCCGCACATCTGGCAGGTCGAGAAGGTCTACGACCCGGAGGGGATCCTGAGCACGGGCCCCGCGGTGGCCACCGCGCTCCTCGGGGTTCTCACCGGAACCTGGCTCCGCAGCGGGCGCAGCTCGGACGTCGTCGCCGCGCGGCTCGCCGTGGCGGGGATCGTCGGTGTCGCGATCGGCGAGCTCTGGGGCTGGTGGTTCCCGATCAACAAGTCCCTGTGGACGAGCTCCTACGTGGTGCTCACGGCCGGGCTCGCCGTGCTCGCCTTGGCGGTCATCCGGGTGGGCTCCGAGGCACGGAGTCTCCAGGCGGTGATCTTCGACCGGGTGTTCGCCCCCATGGCCTCTCCCGTCAACGCCTCGCTCGGCTTCGCGGTCGCGTACCTCGCCGCGTGGTGGGCAATCCTCTGGGTGCTCTACCGCTGGAACGTTCGACTACGAGTCTGAGCGCCCGACGCGCTCGACCAAGCCATACATCGGTGTCACCATGAGATTTCTAGCGAATCGGCAGCGCCGTTGCGGGTCTCGACGTCAGCAGCTGAGACGCCGGCGGCAGAGGTGTCGGGTCGGCGGAGTGAACTGGGCTGCGGAAGATTGCCCGAGGTGATCACCTGTTTGCGCAGTTTTTGATGCCCGAAGAGACGGTCACCGGGCAGATCGCTATCTGATCACCGTGTTTTCATGCAGATCCGCGCTTGGCATCGGTGTTGCCTTTGACGAGGAGACCGAGATAGACTCCGGCCCAAGCCGGCGCGAATTTAGCGCGAATTTGAGCTCGCCGGCCTGTGCAGTTGCGGTCGCGCGCGGCAGCGAGGCCGTGAGGCCGGAGCTTCCGGAACCGTCACGGAAATTTGGAGGAGCCCAGTGGGCATGTCCGCGGCGCGGCTGTCGATTCTGGTGATGGCGCTGATGCTCATTGTCTCGGCGTGCTCGACCACGCGTCCGAGTCAGGCCCCTCACCCGGCCGACCGCGGCGAGCCGTCGCCCCCAGCTGCCCGTCAGCCGAGCAGCCCGTCCAGGGTCAAGGACGGAGACGTGTTCGAGTCGCGGGACTTCGTCGTGACCATGGCGAAGTCGGGCGATACGCCCGAGACCCTCGCAGCCCGCCACCTCGGGGACCCCAGGAAGAAATGGATGATCGAGGACTACATGGGGATCCGCACGCTGGCGCAAGGCCAGGAGGTCGTGATCCCGAAGCGGGAGTGGAATCCCGTCGGGATATTCCCCTGGGGCTACCAGCTCGTGCCCGTGCTTGTGTACCACAACATCAGCGCGCAGGAAAAAGGGCGGCTCTCGATCGCCGCCCGTAGCTTCGACGCGCAGATCCGCCAGCTCCACGACGAGGGGTTCCACGCGGTGAGCCTCGCGGACTTCCTGGCGTTCACGGCAGGCCGACGCCAGTTGCCGCGCAAGTCCGTTCTGCTCACGTTCGACGACGGGTATCGATCCTTCGTCCAGTACGCCCGCCCGATCCTGAAGGACTACGGCTTCGGCGCGACGCTCTTCGTGTATTCGGACTTCATCGGGGGCGGCAGCGCGCTTTCCTGGCAAGATCTGAAGACGTTGACCGAGCAAGGCTTCGACGTGCAGGCGCACTCGAAGTCGCACCAAAACCTTCGACGCAAGGAGGGTGAGTCGGAGGCGGCGTACGCCAAGCGCATCGAGGCGGAGCTTGCCTTTCCGGCCACCTTGTTCAAGAAGCATCTCGGACGCTCGAGCGACGTCCTCGCCTACCCGTTCGGGGAGATGGACGACGAGCTTCTGCCGTACGTCGCGAAGTACGGGTACTCCGCGGCCTTCACGGTGCGCAGGCAGTCGAACCCGGCGTTCGTGTCTCCGCTCAAGATCAGCCGCAGCCAGATCTACTCGGAGATGACGGCGAAGGACTTCGCCAGGAACCTCATCGTGTTCCAGGACGAAGAGGTGAAGATGGCCAGGACCGCCGACGGGCGGCTCGCGAGCGCCCAGGGCGGGACGCCAGTGCAGCCAGTGTCCACGGCCGCCGTCGCGGGGCCCTGGTCGCGCGACCGGCTCGCGGCCTCGCACAACGAACGGTCCGAGCAGCTGGAAAAGCGCGGTCTCCTGCGGCAGGCGCTCGAGGAGCGCGGGATCGCGCTCACGATCAATCCGGGCGACCGGAGGGCTCAGGACGCGCAGAAACGGCTGGAAGGTCGAATCGCGCACGACGTCGCCGGATTGCTCCAGGAGGGGCGCGCCCTCCTCGATCGCGGGCTGCTCGGTGAGGCGCAGCAGCGGTTTCTCACCGCGCTCAGCCTCGAGCCGACGAACCGGCGGGCGTTCGAGACGCTCCAGAACGAGGTGCGCGAGGTGATGTTCATCACCCATACGGTCCGGCCGGGCGAGACGTGCGTTTCGCTGGCCGAGCTGTACTACGGCGATCGGCTGCGCTGTGAGGTCATCGCCGAGACGAATCGCATGACGTTGAACGCGCCGCTCAAGGCCGGGCAGAAAATTCGGGTACCGGAAATCCCGGGGGTCCCGTTTCGTCTTCCCTGAGCGTGAATGCGGCGCGATGGACTTCCACGGATACAAGAGGGCCTTCGAGATGATTCAGTACTGTGGCCGCACCGACGTGGGCCGGCGACGGGCGAGGAACGAGGACAGCATTCTCGTCGGCGACGGGGTCCTCGTGGTGTGTGACGGGATGGGCGGCCACCAGGCCGGCGACGTCGCCTCGCGGATCGCGGTCGACACGATCGGGGCCTTCATCGGCCGATCCGAAGCCGACCCCGAGCTCACCTGGCCGTACGGGTTCGACCCGAGCGTGTCCTTCGACGCCAACCGCATCCGCACGGCGATCAAGCTGGCCAACCGCGCGATCTACACGCGCGCCTCGGCCGAGGACGAATACGCCGGGATGGGCACGACGGTGGCGGCGACGATCATCGGCAGGGCCGAGGAGACGCGGTTCACCTATGGCCACGTCGGCGACAGTCGCATCTACTTGATCCGGGGCGGCCGTATACTGCAGCTCACCCGCGACGACTCGCTCGCCAACAGCGCGTGGGCCGACGCCGACGCCGGCGTCGGGACGGTCATGAAAAACGTCCTCACCAAGGCGCTCGGCGTGCGTCCCGAGGTCGAGTTCGACGTGGCGGCGCACGACCTGCTGGACGGCGACGTCGTGTTGCTGTGCTCCGACGGGCTCACGAACATGCTCGACGACCCGGCCATCCTCCAGACCGTCGCGCGCAACGACGAGCATCTCGAGAAGACGTGCGACGCGCTCGTGGAGAGCGCCAACGCCCGGGGCGGGCGCGACAACATCAGCGTGCTCTTGCTTCGGTATCGCCCATGATCCAGAAAATCGGGAAGTACCGGATCATCGAGCGCATCGGCCGCGGCGGCATGGGCAGCGTCTACAAGGCGCACGATCCGGCGCTCGACCGGCTCGTGGCGCTGAAGGTGGTGTCGGCCGAGACCGATCACACCGACGAGCTCCGGGCCCGGTTCTTCCGTGAGGGGCAGGCCTGCGCCAAGCTCAGCCACCCGAACGTCGTGACCATCCACGACCTCGGCGAGGCGGACGGCAACCTCTTCATCGTAATGGAGCTGCTCGAGGGCGACGAGCTCCGCCAGCTCATTGCCCGGCGGGCGATCGCCCACCTCGAGGACAAGCTACCTCTCATGATCCAGATCTGCGAGGGGCTCGAGTACGCGCACGCGAAGGGCGTCGTCCATCGAGACGTCAAGCCCGGCAACATTTTCGTGCTTCGTAACGGCCAGGTGAAGATCCTCGACTTCGGGATCGCCCAGCTCACCGCGGCCGAGACGGGGTTGACTCGCGCCGGGCTCATCGTCGGGACGCTCCAGTACATGGCGCCCGAGCGGGCGCGCGGTCAGGGCGGCCACGCCGCGGACATCTTCTCGGTCGGCGCCGTCTTCTACGAGCTCCTCACGAATCGCGCGCCATTCTCGGGCGACGATCCGATCGAGATCCTCGAGAAGCTCCGGAGCGACAATCCGCCTCGGCTCAGCGAGGTGGAGCCGAGCCTGCCGGTCGAGCTGGAAGCGATCATCGAGCGGGCGCTCGCGAAGGACCCGACGAAGCGGTTCGCCAATCTCGGGCAGATGCGCGCGCAGCTCCAGATCCTGCGGCGCAAGCGCGCGGAGGACACCGAGCGGCTCCGTCAGGACGTGCAGGGTCGCCTTCGCCAGCTGCACGAGCTTCGGGCGGCGCTCGAGGCCCGGCTGGGCGGCCCCTGGGCCGACGAGACCGTGTTCGTGGTGGACGAGCACGCGCCGCTCACGACGCTCGAGAGCGTCGGGAAAGACACGTCAACGCGGATCGCGCGCCTCAACGAGCTCCTGACACGGGCGGAGTCCCTCCGGCCGTCGCTGGACCATGGTCTCGAAGCGCTCCGAGCCGGTGATTACGACCGAGCGGTCCTGGAGCTCGACCGTGTCGTCGGCGAGATGCCGGAGCACGCGCACGCGGCCGAGAGCCTGCGACAGGCACAGCACCAGGTCGCGGAGCGCCGCCAGGGCAAGGAGCAGCTCGAAGCCTTCGTGCGCGAAGCGAGCGCGGCCTACGACGCGCGGCAGTACGCGCGATGCCTGGAGATGCTCGAATGGGTCGCGGAGCACGCGGCCCCGTCGGCCGAGCCCGCCGAAGCCACGCAGCTCCGTCGCGCCGCGCAGGCCGCGCTCGCCCGCGAGCAGGCAGAGGAGACGTCGCTCGAGGAGGCTCGGCGCCGCGCGAGCGAATCGGCCACGCGCATGCGCGAGCGTGCCGAGCAGGCCCGGCGCGGTGCCGAAGCGGCCGAGGCCAGACTGGACCAACCGCATCTCTGGGGCCAGGCGGAGACGAGGCTCGCGGAGGGGCGCGCGGCCCTCGCGGGGGAGGCGTACGCGCCGGCCGAGCAGCATTTCGACGACGCCCGGCAGCTCTTCGAGCGTGCCGACGCGGCCGCGCGTGAGGGGCGGGCGGCCGCGCGTGAAGCCCAGGCGGCGGCCGAGGCGCGCCGAGCCGCGGCGCCGGTCGAGGCGGTGAGGCCGGCGCGAGCTTCTGACGAGACGGTGTTCGCGGAGGCACCGACCCTGCTGGTGGAGACGCCGCCCGTGGCGTTCCCCCCGCCCACGAAAAAGCCGACGCACGCGAGCCCGGTGCCGGTCGACGCAAAGGCGGCGCCGATTGCGGCGCGGCCGAGCGCTTTCGAGAGCGCCCGGCCGGCGCCTTCGACCGTCAGGCCGCGCGAGGCCGGCCGGGCCCGGCCGGTCTGGCAATCGCCGCGCTACCTGGTGCCGTCGGTGGCGGTGCTGCTGGTCGCGGGTTTCGGGATCTACTACACGGCCTCGACCGCGATCTCGAGCCGACGCGCGGCCCAGGACCGATCAGCGCGCGAGGCCGCGGAACAGCAGCGCGCGACGGCTCAGCAGCAGCGCAGCGCGGTGGATCAGCTGCGCGCGACGACCGTGGCCGCGCGCGACCGAGCGACCAGAGCCGACGCGACGGCCCTGGCCGGCGACATCATGGCGCGGGCGCAAGCGGCTCAGGCCGAGGGCGAGCGCTTTTCGACCGCGGGTGATCTGACCGCGGCGACTCAGGCTTACCAGCAAGCGGCCGCGCGATACGGCGAGGCCGAGCAGCTGGCGCTGGTCAAGCGGGAGCAGCGGACCGCCGCCGACTCGGCTCGCGCCCAGATGGTCACGGCCAAGCAGCGCGCGTCGACCTCGGCGCCGGACTTCACGCGCGCGCTCGAGGCCGAGCGGCAGGGCGGCGCGATGTACGCGCAGGCCTCCTTCACGGAGGCGGCCGTCAGCTACCGCGCCGCCACGCAGCTGTTCGCGAAGGCGCTGCCGCCGCCCGAGCCGCCGAAGGCACCGGCCGTGGCGGCCCCGCCGAGCGTGCCGGTCGCGGCGACCGCGCCGGCGACCCCCGGGGCGCTGAACCCGCGCGCCGAGATCAGGACGGTCCTGGACACCTACGTCCGCGCGATCGAGACGAAGAACCTCGCGCTCTTGCAACAGGTCCGCCCCGGCTTGACGTCGGACGAGATCAACCGGATGCGGGTCGCCAACGACATCAAGCGGAGCCACAAGGTCGACTTGAAGGTCGACGACATCACGGTGAATGGAGACGACGCCCACGCGACCGGCCGGCGTGAGGACGACATCAGCCTGAAGGAAGGGCAGCGGATCCGGCAAGAGTCCAAGTTCGTCTACACGCTCAAGCGCGGAACGCGCGGCTGGACCATTCAAGAAACTCGGGAGGAGGCCATCAAGGCTCCGCGCGGGACATCCGCGACCGACCCTGCATCGCGCGGCGCCAGGAGGCCATAGCGTGATCGGTCCACGGTCCCTTGCTCGCCTGCTGCTGCTCGCCTGCGGCGTCGCGGTGGCCGCGGGCTGCGGCAGCAGTCCGCCGCTCCTGCGCGGCGCGATCAATGTCGATCCGAACGTCAACCCGGATCGCGCGGGGCGTCCCTCGCCGATCGTGGTGCGCGTCTACGAGCTCAAGTCGGTCGCGGCGTTCAACGGCGCCGACTTCTTCTCGCTCTTCGACAACGAGCAAGCGACCCTGAGCGGCGAGCTGGTCGGGCGCGAAGAATTCCAGCTGCAGCCGGCCGAGACCCGGCAATACCGCCGGCAGCTCCAGCCGGACACGAAATTCATCGGCGTCGTCGGGGCATTCCGTGACCTCGAGCAGGCGCGCTGGCGCCAGGCGGTGCCGGTGCCGTCGAAGCGCAGTCCCACGATCACCATCGGCCTCCAGGCGCGGGCCGTCAGCGTCGCCGTGAAGTGAGCCGACCGTGAGCTGGGACAATCGAATCATCTGGTCCGAGGGCACGTTCCTCCAGCCTCAGCACTTCCAGCAGCACGACCGGCACCTGGAGACGCTGCTGGAGCAACGCACCCGGGCCCTGCGCCCGCACGGCTACGGCTTCCTCGAGCTCGCGATCGACGAGTCGCTGCTGGAGCTCGGCAAGCTGGCGATCCGCGCCGCGCGCGGCGTGCTCCCCGACGGGACCCCGTTCGACTGCCCGGCCCGCGATCCGCTGCCGCCGCCGATGGACATTCCGGCCACGTTGCGCGACTCGCTCGTCAGCCTCTCGCTGCCGGTGCGTCGCCACGGCGTGGACGAAGCCGATCTCGGCGGCGCCGGCGCCGACAGCCTGGCGCGCTACGTGGCCGGTGAGCTGGAGGTGAAGGACAGCAACGCGAGTTTCGATCGCACGGCGCTGATCCAGATCGGGCGCCTGCGACTGCAGCTCCTGAAGGAAGCGGACGTGACCGCGGCCTATTGCGGCCTCGGGATCGCGCGGGTCATCGAGCGCCGCGCCGACAATCGCGTCGTGCTCGACCAGGGCTACATCCCCTCGATGCTGGACGCCGGCGCCGCGCCGGCGCTGTCGAGCCTGCTGCGTGATGTTCACGGGCTCCTGCACCAGCGCGGCGATGCCCTCGCGACGCGCCTGTCGCAGCCGGGGCCGGGCGGCGTCGCCGAGATCGCCGAGTTCCTGTGGCTCGAGACGATCAATCGCTTCGAGCCCCTCTTCGCGCACCTGGCGGCGACCTCCCCGCTGCATCCCGAGTATCTCTACGCGACGTGCCTCTCGCTGGCCGGTGAGCTCTCCACGTTCACCCGGGAAAACCGCCGGCCGGTCGCCTATCCGGTGTACCGCCACGACGATCTGGCCGGATCGTTCGCTCCCGTCATCGCCGACATCCGGCGCTCGCTCTCGATGGTGCTCGAGCGCAACGCCATCCCGATCGAGCTCCAGGAGCGCGCATACGGGCTCCGGGTCGCCGCGATTCCCGACAGCGATCTGGTGAAGACCGCGCGGTTCGTGCTCGCCGCCAAGGCGCAGCTGCAGCCCGAGCGTTTGCAGGCCAGCCTGCCGACGCTCGTCAAGATCGGGCCGGTCGAGCGCATCCGTGACCTCGTCAACCTCAACTTGCCCGGGATCGCGCTGCGCAGCCTGCCGGTGGCGCCACGGCAGATCCCCTATCACGCCGGCTTCCTCTACTTCGAGCTGGACCGGAGCGGCGATCTCTGGAAAGTCACCGAGCAGTCGCGGGCGCTCGCGATGCACATCGCGGGCGAGTTCCCCGGGCTCGAGCTCGAGTTCTGGGCGGTGCGCGGTGCCTGACGATCCGTTCGCGGACCTCGGGATCGACCGGACCGTCATCATGCCGATGCCGGGCGGGCGCGTGGCGCCCGGACGTCCGGCGCCCGTCGACCAGCGTCCGACCGCGGCGGAGCAAGCGGAGGTGTCCGAAGCGACGGCCGTCAGCAGCGGCCTTAATCCCCTCCTCGCCGCGGCCAATCGCCTGCTCAACGTCCTGCCGCAGCTGCGCTCGTCGGTCCAGCACCCGAATCCAACCGGGCTCCGCGACAGTCTCGCCCAGGGCGTTCGCCAGTTCGAGGCACAAGCGAGAGCCGCCGGGGTGCCGACGGAAAAGATCGTCGCGGCACGCTACGCGCTCTGCACCTTGATCGACGAGACGGCCACCAGCACGCCGCTCGGCGCCTCAGGAGCCTGGGCTCAGCAGGGTCTCCTGGCGCTGTTCCACGGTGAGACCGGCGGCGGCGAGAAGTTCTTCCAGCTCATGGCGCGGCTCGCCGAGAACCCGGAAGCCAATCTGGACCTGCTCGAGCTGATGTACGTGTGCCTCGAGTTCGGCTTCGAGGGCCGATACCGGGTCACGGAAGGTGGCCAGCGCCAGCTCGAGGCGATTCGCCAGCGGCTCCTCATGATCATCCGGAAGCAACGCGGTGACTACGAGCGCGATCTGTCGGCGAACTGGCGGGGCGTTTCGGCGTCGACCCAGAGACGGCTCGGCGGAGTGCCGCTCTGGGTCGTTGGCGCTGTCACCGCCCTGCTCCTCGTGATGATCTACGTCGGCTTCGAGTGGAGCCTGGGCCGCGCGTCCGACCGGCTCGCGGCGGACATCGCCTCGCTTCGCGTCGCGGCTCCGGTCGCGCCGCGGCCGGCGGCCACGCCGCGGCTGGCCACGTTCCTCGCCGAGGAGATCCGGCGCGGGCTCGTCAAGGTCGACGACCATCTCGACCGGAGCGTCGTGACCATCCTGGGCGACGGCCTGTTCAAACCCGGTGAGGCCACGATCGGCGTGGACGACCAGTGGCTCCTGGGCCGTATCGCCGACGCCCTCAAGCGCGTGCCGGGACAGGTCGACGTGATCGGCCACAGCGACAACATCCCGATCCGCACCCTGCGCTTCCCGTCGAACTGGGAGCTCTCGAAGTCACGCGCCGAGTCGGTTGCGCGGCTGCTCGCCGCCAGCATCGGGCCCGCCCGCGTTCGCTACGACGGTCGGGGAGATTCCGAGCCGTTGACGCCCAACGACACGCCGCAGGGCCGCGCCAAGAATCGTCGCGTCGAAATCACGCTCCACGTTCCGGCCGGTGAGCCGACCCCAGCCGGCTCGCCGGCGGCGCCGCGGAAGCCATGAAGGTCATCGGCGCGATCTTCAGGGCGATCTTCAACCGCTGGGTGCTGCTCGTCATCGGGCTCCTGGCGTTGGCCGTGGTCGTCTGGTGGGTGTTCCCGACGATCTCGATCAGCAACTTCCGTCCGTACGAGCAGGAATGGGTTCGCATCATTCAGATCGCGTTCATCGTGCTGACGCCGGTCGCGCGATGGGCCTGGCGATACGTCAAAGCCCGGCGCGCCAACGCCGCGCTGGCGAGCGGGCTCCTCCAGGCCTCGCCCGCGGCCGGGTTCCAGTCGTCGGCGTCGGCGGACGAGGCGACCCAGCTGCGGCAGCGCTTCGAGGAGGCGCTCGGGCTCTTGAGGAAGCTGCGCTTCGGAGTCGAGCGCCCGTCGATCTGGATGCGCATGCGCGCGCTCGGCTCGCAGCAGTACCTCTACAACCTGCCGTGGTACGTCTTCATAGGCGCGCCGGGGGCCGGCAAGACGACCGCGCTGGTCAATTCGGGCCTTCGCTTCCCGCTCGCCGATCGTCTCGGTCGCGAAGCGGTTCGCGGCGTCGGCGGCACCCGCAACTGCGACTGGTGGTTCACCGACGAAGCGGTGTTCCTCGACACGGCGGGCCGCTACACCACGCAGCAGAGCGACCGTGATGTCGACGCCTCCGCCTGGAAGAGCTTTCTCGAGCTCCTGAAGAAATCTCGTCCGCGGCGCCCCATCAACGGGGTGCTGGTCACGGTCAGCGTCGGAGATCTGCTCCAGCAGACGCCGGCTGAGCGAGAGGCCCATACCCAGGCCGTTCGGGCAAGGGTCCAGGAGCTCTACCAGACGCTCGGCCTGCGGATTCCAGTCTACGTGCTGGTGACGAAGAGCGATCTGCTGGCCGGCTTCAACGAGTTCTTCGCCACGATGGGCAAGGAGGAGCGCGCGCAGGCGTGGGGGTTCTCGCTTCCCCATGGCAAAGAGGGCGTCGACCCCGGCCCGATGTCGGCTGAGCTCGAGCGGCTGGAGCGACGCCTGTACGATCGGCTGCCCGAGCGGCTCGAGGAAGAGCGCGACGCGGCGCGGCGCGCGCTGCTCTACGGCTTTCCCCAGCAGTTCGCCCTGCTGCGCGACCGGCTCGTGCAGTTCGTCGAAGCCGCCTTCGCCCCGTCGAAGTTCGAGGCGAAGCTGGTGCTCCGCGGTATCTACTTCACGAGCGGCACCCAGGAAGGAAGCCCGATCGACCGCGTGATGGGCGCCCTCGCGCGCGGATTCGGTCTGGAGCGCCGGCTCTTGCCCGCCCAGCACGCGAGCGGCCGCAGCTACTTCCTGACCCGGCTCCTGCGCGAGGTCGTGTTCCAGGAGGCCGGGCTGGCCGGGTTCGACCTCCGGTGGGAGCAACGCCGCCAGTGGTTACAGACGGGAGCCGTCGCGACGTGTGGCGTCGTGCTGATCCTCGCCGTGCTCGCCTGGTGGGTCAGCGCCACGCAGAACAGGCGCTATCTCGCCGAGGTGTCGGGCAAGTTCGGTGACGTCCAGCAGCAGGTGACCGCGGTGCGAGCTGGTGCGCGCAGCGATCTTGCCTCGCTGCTGCCGACCCTGAGCGGTGTGGCGAGCCTCGCCGAGACACCCGCTACTCCGGAAGGCAACGTGCCGTGGTCGATGCGCTTCGGTCTCTATCAGGGTGGCCGACTCGAGACCGCGAGCGGGGCAGCGTACCGGCGCATGCTGCAGGACACCTTCCTGCCCTCGCTGGCGAGCTATCTCGAACAGTACCTGCGGCAGGACGTCGCCGCCAGCCAGGACGAGCTCTACGAGGCGTTGAAGACGTACCTGATGCTCTACGATCCCAAGCATCTCGATCCCGAGGCCGTCTGGCGCTGGTACCAGACGCGAGGCGAGCAGCTGCTCGGGTCCGACACGGGGCCCAAGGCTCTGAAGGTGCACTTCGACGCGCTCTACGACCGCGGCTGGGTCGATCCGACGGTGCAACGAAACGACGCGCTGATCGCCCGCGTGCGGACGGTCATCGGCAGCGACTCGCTACCAAATCGCGTGTACGGGCGACTGAAACGAGAGCCGAATCCGGATCTGCGCGAGTTCACCGTGCCCGACAAGGCCGGTCCCAAGGCTCTGCTCGTCTTCGAGCGGCAGAGCCGGCAGCCGCTCACCAAGGGCGTGCCCGGGTTCTACACGAAAGACGGCTACTACAAGTACTTCCTCCCACGGGTCGACGCGAGCACCGCGCAGCTGGCCGACGAGGAGGCGTGGGTGCTCGGTACCGCCCGCGGCGGCACCTTGATGTCGGCGCCCGGGTTCGCCGAGGCGGTCAAGCGGCTCTATCTCGAGGACTACCGGCGCATCTGGCGCCAGTACATCAGCGACATCTCGATCATCCGCGACCGGGACTTCACGCGCCTGGTCGAGATCACCCGCGTGCTGTCGTCGCTGGACACGCCGCTGAAGCCGCTGATGAAGGCGATCGAACGTGAGACCACCCTCTCGGTTCCGCCCGAGGCCGGAGGAGCCCTCGGGGGTCTCACCGGCAAGGCCCAGGAGTACGCGAGCAAGGCCCGCCAGACCGTCACGGGCGTTCCCACGGGGATGCTCGAGAAGGGATTGGTGGACGATCAGTTCGACGACATCCGTCGCTTCGTCAGTGGTCCTCCCGGAGCGACCGGGCCGCCCCCGATCGACGGCCTGGTCCAGCTTCTCGGCGAGGTCTATCAGTGGCTGGCCGCGGTCAAGGAGGCGCAACGGACCGGGCAGCCGCCGCCGCAGGCCAACACGAGCAACAAGCTCCGCGCGGAGGCCGCTGGCCAGCCGGAGCCGCTTCGCTCGATGCTTCAGGCCGTCGCGCAGGGCGCAACGCAGGGCACCGCCGGCAGGGAGCGTGAGCGCATCGACGCCGAGCTGAGGTCGCAGGTGGCCGACTATTGCACGAAGGCAACGGTCGGCCGCTATCCCTTCGTCCGGAGCAGCAACCAGGACGTGACGCCCGAGGACTTCGCCCGTCTCTTCTCGCAGAGCGGCGTGCTCGAGAGCTTCTTCCAGAAGTACCTGTCGCCGCATGTCGACACGGGACAGAAGCCCTGGCGCTTCAAGGACCCGGCAATGGGGCAATCGGCAGCGCTGGCCGAGTTCCAGCGCGCGCAGGTCATCCGCGACGTCTTCTTCCGCGGCGGCGGCAGCATGCCGAGCATCCAACTCGAGTTCAAGCCGGTCGAGATGGACGCGTCGATCCAGCAGTTCATCCTGGACGTCGACGGAAAGCTCGTGAAGTACTCCCACGGGCCCCAGATCGCGGTGCCCGTCCAGTTCCCCGGGCCGGGCGGCCGGAGCATGGTGCGCGCGACGGTCTCGCCCTCGCCCGCCTCGGGCTCGAACGGCGTCACGTTCGCCGGACCATGGGCGCTCTTCCGGATGTTCGACGGCGTGCAGATCGTCGAGACCCGGCAGTCCGAGCGCTTCGTCGCGACGTTCAGCGTCGAGGGTCGCCGCACGGTCTTCGAGATCTTCGCCTCGAGCGTGCGCAACCCATTCCGCCTGCCCGAGCTCAGCCAGTTCCGCTGCCCCACGATCCTGTGACCGAGGAGTCGCGCTCCGCGATTCCCGGCTGGTTCGGAAAGCTCCCGAGCCTGGGTGACTTCGCGTCCCGACGGCTCCCGGTCGAGTTCGTCAAGGCGTGGGATGCCTGGCTGCAGGACGTGCTTCCGGCGAGCCGCGAGGCGCTCGGCGAGGGCTGGTTCGATACCTACCTCACGATGCCGATCTGGCGGTTCGTGTTCCTTCCGGGGCTGGTGACCCAGAGCGGCTGGGCCGGCGTGCTGATGCCGAGCGTCGACCGGGTGGGCCGCCACTTTCCGCTGACGCTCGCCGTGGAGCTTCCGACGCACGCCGCCGCGGCGCACGCGGTATTCGAGGGCGCTGCGTGGTTCGCCGGGCTGGAGGACGCCGCGCTCGCCGTGCTCGATCCCACTCGGAGCGCCGACGATCTCGACGAGGCGCTCGCTCAGAGCGTTTTCGCGACGCCGACGCCCGCCGCGCCCGAGACTTCGATGCTTCCCCTTCGGGCTCTTTCGTCGGTCGAAGCCTTCGGCGCGTTGGCCGAGCATGAAGCGCTCCGAGCCTGGAGCGAGAGCACTGGCTGGAGAGCGCTCTGGTGGACGCGGGGGCGGATGGACGGTGACTCGCTGATGCTGGGATGCGCCGGGTTACCGACGGCTGAGGAGTTCGGCTGGCTCCTGGAAAGCCGTCCGAGGGGATCTACTTCGGCGTAGGCGCTACTTCGCGGATGCCACGACCTTCTGGTTCGTCGTGAGCGGCGCGCCCCGGCTCAAGGGAGACTAGACTAGACTCTTTGATCGCGCAGCTGTTTGACTTGAGCTTCGTAGGCGCGGCGGAACGCCTTGCCGAAGGCGGCATTGAAGTCTTCGCGCGCCTCAGCCGTGAGCGCCGCGTGGCGCTCGATGAACAGATCCCACAGCTTCGCCTTGCGATTCATCGGCAAGAGATCGTCGAGCATGGATTGGACGGAGAGGCGCTTGTCGAGCTCTTGCGGACCGAAGCGCGCCAGCACTTCTTCCAGCGCGGCGCGCATGCCCGCCAGGAAGCCGAGCTGGTGAGCGCGCAGGTCGTCGTAGGCGTCCTTCATCGCGCGCAGCGGCGCCATGAAGCCGTGGACCTGCGGCGCCAGCAGATGGGTCAGCGCCGCCTCGACCGTCGGAGAGAACTTCAGCGGGTTGTTGTCCTGCGCCATGATCATGGTGACGTCGGCGCGCATCTCGCTCTTGGTGAGCCCGCGCGCGCGCAACAGATCGAGGGTGCCTTGCACCGCCTCGCGCAGGAGCTTGCCGATCGCCTCCATCATTTCGGGCGACACACTCTTCACCGACGTGCCCGGAATGCCGGCCCCCTGCAGGAAGGCCTTGAGCAGCGCCTCGTCACGAGGTCCCGCGGGCGCGAGGGCGACCTTCTGCGCCGGCGCCGGAGGGGGCGCGGCGCTCGGCTGCGGAACGGGACGCGCCACTTCGGGAGCCGGTTTGACCGGAACCTCGGGCCTGGCGGCCGGCGGCGCATAGGGCGTGAATAGCTCCGGGCCATGATCGGACACGGACGGTGGTGGAATCGGCCTCAGCGTTCCCGCGAGAATGTCGAGCGGATCGACGACGCCGGCGGCGGCCTTGTCCATCGGCGGGCCCGGCGGAAGCTCGGGTGCTGCCAGCAGATCGGACCCGTGAGCGGGCTTGATGCCACCGATCAGGTCGTCGATGCTCGGCTCGCGCGCGCGCAGGTCCGCGAACGCGTCGGCCGGTATCTGTTCCGGAATCTTCGGCGCGGCGGGCTCGAGCGGGAAGATCGGCTGTGTGCGCGGCCCCGGCCGCTCGATGGGGCGCAGCAGATCCGCGAACGGATCGGGAATCTTCGACGCCGCTTCAGCTCGCGCGGGCTGGGGCGCGGGGGCGCTGACGGCCAGGGTCACCTCGAGCACGTAGTCGCCGATCTTGATCTGATCCCGGTCGCCGAGCCTCGCCTGGCTGCCGGAGCCCAGTGGCCGACCGTTGAGCGTGACGGGATTCTTGGTGCCGTTGTCCGTGATGATGAAGCCCCCGGCCTGGAACGAGATCGTGGCGTGCGTGCGCGAGATGAAGCGCTCCGGATCGGCCAGGACGAGCGTGTTGGTCTCGCCACGCCCTATAGTGCCTCCGGCCTCCCCAAAACGGGCCGTGACCTCTCGGCCGATGGGCTGCCCCTTGAAGGAGACCGCGCGGATCGTCAGCATATGACTACTCTCCCGCACCTTTCCGGAATGGATCCGAAAGCGCAGTTAATTTTACTCCGATCGCCCTCGGTTACGCCTTCGCTCAATCTGCTGTACATGGGCGACTTCGAAACGCTAGACTCTAGCTGCGCGTCGACGACGCGTGCGACATGGGCGGACAAGCCAAACGACCCAAGCCACTGACGTTCCAGGAGCTCACCGAGCTCCGGCGGAAGACCGAGGCCGTCTCGAAATTTCTCCAGGAGCAGCTCACGGCGCACCTCGAAACCTTGCGGCCGATCGTCTCGCCTGAGCGATTGTTCGGCAAATTCGTCGGTGCGAAGGGCGACGCGACGAGCGCAGACCGCGCCTTCGCACAGCTCCAGCAGAGCTACAAGCCGTTCTCCACGAAGCCCTTCGATATCCCGTCCGAGTTCGACGAGCACTGGCTGACGCTCGTGGGCACCCGGGTCGCGCTCTACCCGTGGGAATATTCGTACGAGGCCAAGACCGACCGAGAGACGAAGACGATCAACATCGCCTCGCCCGTACGGTGGGTCGTGAGCTTCACGTCCGGCTACACGCTCTCTCAGGTGCGGCTGGGCCTCGCCGGCAAGGGCGAGCGACGCGTCGAACACATCCGACAGTTCGTCGTGAACGCGCTGGTGGCCCAGGCCACGTTCGCCCACGCGCCGGGCCTCGCCGCGTTGTTCGCCGACCTGCGGTATCAGGTCCAGACCGACTACGCCGCGGACCTGCCCAAGCTGCCGCTGACCACGATCTCGTTCGGCCTGCCGTCGTTCCGTCCCGCCGACGATCTCATTCTGTCCGCGACGACGTTCTCCGGCGTCTCCGCCTTCGTCGAGCTGATCGACGTCGACGCGCTCGCTCGGCTGCAAGATCCGCTGAAGACGCGTCTGCAAGAGCTCGTGCGGTAGTCCGTCGCCTACGGCGACCATCAGCACGTAATCCTCACGCGCGCGATCTCCAGGCTCTCGAGGCTGGAGAGCCCGCAGACCGCCCGGAAGACCTCGTAGAACACGCCCTGATCGGGCACGAACACCAGGGTATCGAGCACGGGCTTGAGCGGCTCTTCGACGAGCGGCAGCTCGCTCGGGAGCGAGCCGTCGGCGCCCGCGTGCTCCTGTACCCACTGCTCCGGTGGCACCGTCCAGCGCTCCACGCTGATCTTCGGCATCAGTCCCGGGAGCCGGAAGTGTAGCCGCGAAGCGTCAGGGCAGACGTTGAGCAGGTCGACCTCCTCGTCGCCCCTGAGGTAACCGCCCACTTGCAGGTCAGGATGCGCGCCGTTGAAGAACCGGTACGAGAAATCCGCGGGGAGCAGTGGGTGTCGCTCCTTCATGTACTTCTCGTCGTAGGTCCCCGCATGCGCGAGCCGCGGCGCCCACGATCGCCCGTAAAAGCCAAACCCCGCGGGTCTCGGGCGACTGTTCCACGCGCTGATCAGGTTCCTCGGGTCCTCGAGATTGGGCAGCTTGAGCCCCTCGACGCGCTCGCCGCTCCGCTTGCCGATGAAGCCCGTGCCGACGTGGTTCTCTTTGCAGTACAGGCCCGCCGGCTTGTCGAAGCCGCCGAAGGCGCGCTCGTAGACCAGGTCCATCGTGAGGAAGGGCTGCGTGTACGAGATGGTCGGCTTCTCGAGGAGCTGCGTCTGCCATTTGCGGTCGCCGATGACGGCGACTCCGTAACGAAGCTGCCCCACTCGTACGCCGGCGACGATTTCGGTGACGGGCTTGCCCTCAGGCGCGTAGGCGCGACCGACCAGGATGATGTCGGTGCAGGGCTTGAAGGGTACCAGATCGGACTCGAACCGCACCGAGGGCGGCTTCGCGTCGGTCATGATGTCGTTGTTGAAGATAGGGAGCTGCTTGGGCGTCAGCTCCACGTCCTCGCCGTCGCGGCCCATCATGAACGTCGCTTTGACGACGACGGTCAGCCTGGGCTTGGTGTCGACGTCGGGCCAGCGCAAGGTGGCCACGGTGAAGGTTGTGTCGTTGGCGATCTGGAGAACGGGGACGGGCGCGAGTAACCGTTCCCCTGAGGTCACGGGCGCAGTGATACCGCTGGACGGCCCCGACCCGTCGGTCGCGACCTGCACCGATCCGTCGTGGCTCAACCGGGCCACGAATGTGGACCCACCAGCTTCGATCCGATCGCCGTCCGCCAAGACCGTCTCGGCGATCCTGGCGCCGTTGACGAAGGTTCCGTTCGTGCTGCCGAGATCGCGGACAAGGCACTGCCCCTCGTCGCAGGCGACCGCGAAGTGCCGCGCCGACATGCGCGGATCCGGCAGGATGCCGAGCTGCATGGCCGTCGTACGCCCGACCTCGATCGTCTGCCCCGGTCCGAGCGGTATTCTCTGGACCGATTTCGAGCCCACGATTTGCTCGAGATTCATGCCACCTCGGGCCTAATGAGTGTCGTGACTTCCGGCACTCGCCTGCCAGAACCGCTCGGCCGTCTCATGAAGCTGCACCGCGTTCTCCACGCGCGTGCGCCAGCGTTGGGGAATCGCGCTCAGGCCATGAAAGGCGCCGGAGATTCCGCCCACGATGCAGGCGATGGTATCGGAGTCGCCATCGGTGTTGGCCGCCATCAACACGCACTGCTCGAAATCGTCGGGGTTCTGGAACAGACAGTAGAGCGCCGATACGATCGCCTCCTCGGCGACCCAGCCCTCGCCGAGGCCGCGCGCCGACAGCGCGATCTCCGGAGGAGCGGTCAGGAGTCTCTCGAGATCGTCGAGGCGACTTCGCAAATCGCTCGAGCGTGAGGCACAGTGCTCACGCACCGTAGCGAGCATCTGGGACGGCGTGCGCTTCTCGAGGGCGAGCGCCACCAGCAACGCGCCCGCGGCGGCGCTTTCGACGGCGGCATCGTGACCGTGTGTGAGCAGGCTGCTGGCCCGCGCCACCTCCAGGAGCCGGGCATGATCGCGCCAGTAGTACAGACCGATCGGGCCGACCCGCATCGCGCTGCCGGACCCTTTGGAATCTCGAATGCCCGCCAGCCGCCACGCGGTACCGCGCTCCAGATTGCGGCAACCATTCATACACGTGTTGCCGGGAGCGCGGTTGTTATCCGCGGATGTGCTCCACTCGGCGAAGCGGCGCGCGGTGGCGCGCATGAGCGTATCGAGGTCGGCGCGCCCGGCTTCGATCAAGGCCTCGGCGACGGCGAGCGTCATCTGCGTGTCGTCGCTATACGTTCCCGGCGGGAATCGCGGCCCGGCGGCGGCTCGCGCCTCATGCCAGCGCGGATCATCGACCGACACCAAATCCGTCACACCCTGCGGTCCGAATGCTCCCAGGATCTGAGCGCGCGCCCGAAATTCGGTCGGAAAGCCAAGGGCGTCGCCGATCGCCAGCCCCAGGATGGAGCCGGCGAACGCGTTGGCCCGCGAGGGCTGTGGGTCGCGGGCAGACAGATCGAGTCGCGCCCGGGCGGCGCGCTCGAGGTCGTCCGGCCATCCCTCCACGAGCTCGTGTTCCCCGCAGTAGTGGTCGATCCGCACAACCGCACGCTGGCTCCGCCAGCCGACCATGGTGCAGTAGCCTTCCGTCCCGCCCGAGAACTGCTGCGAGAGGCCGGAGAAGCGAAAGCGCACACAGCTCGCGCACGCCTCCAGCGCGACGCCGCGCGATCTCGCATCGCGCGCCAGCGCGGCGAACGACATGGAGTCGTCGACTTCTCCGTTCGGATACCTGGCGCGCGGCGCGGTGATCGTCACATCCCCGGCCGCCAGCGTGACGGATTGCGGCGAGATATGCAGCGCCGTCGTTCGCCATGGGCTCCCAGGTGCGCCCCGAACCCGCACGATCAATGACTCCTGGACGCGAGGTCTATGGGGG
>WNGJ01003862.1_pt1 | contig 26966 bp, 23 predicted proteins | sample 5400611 | NCBI WGS metagenome assembly WNGJ01 (sample SAMN13153375, study PRJNA577476) | soil metagenome | isolation source: 40 cm soil or saprolite under Garry oak tree replicate 1 | place: USA:California | collected 2016-06-15
AGCCGCAGAAAGAGGCTGCCCAGCATGCTGTTTTGAAGATTCATGCGGTGATGGCGTTGCACGTCTTTCAGTAAATCGCTGAGAGAATTGCGGTTTTTTGTCTCGCAGGGGAGAGCCGTAATTTCGTACGGTCCCTATATGAAAACGACAACTCTTCCATTAAAGAATTTGAGAAACCGCTCGTCTTGCCAGGTTGCTTTGCTGCTCATTCTGTCCGTGCTCGCCTCCTTCGCGCTTGCACCGCAAGCGCGAGCCGTTTGCCAGGAAGGCTGCTTAACCAACAACAACCGGTACTGGGTGAGGATGCGCTCGTGAACAATACAGGCGTTTTCAACACGGCGATCGGTGTTGACACGCTCCAATTCAACACAACTGGCGGCGCAAACACGGCGATCGGCGTTGACGCGCTCCAATTCAACACAACCGGCAGCGCGAATGCGGCAATTGGCCATACCGCGCTCTTTAGCAACACAACCGGCAACTTCAATACGGCCGCGGGTGATCATGCGCTCTTTAGTAATACAACTGGCAACTACAACACGGCCACCGGTAGTTATTCCCTCTGGCTCAGCACAACCGGCACTCAGAACACAGCCATCGGTTATGACGCGCTCTTTCAGAACACGACTGGCAGCAGCAATATCGCAACCGGTTCTGGTGTGCTCGGTGGGCCTTTCCCAATGACGGGCAACAGCAACACGGCCACCGGTGTTTACGCACTGGTTCATAACAGAAGCGGAAATAACAACACGGCCACCGGTGTTGAAGCGCTCTTTCATAACCGGAACGGAAATAACAATACGGCTACCGGTGTCAAAGCGCTCTTGACCAATATAAGCGGGAGCAGCAATATAGCACTAGGCTTTGATGCCGGTAAAAATCTCACCGATGGCAGCAACAACATCGATATTGGTAACGTTGGTGTAGCGGCCGAGGCCAACACGATTCGCATTGGGACGGAGGGAACCCAGACGAACGCATATGTCGCTGGCATTAGTGGAGTAACCGTTCCAAATGGCGTTGGGGTAATCATTGATACCAACGGGCACCTGGGCACGGTCGTGTGCTCCGAGCGTTTCAAAGATGAAATTCGTCCAATGGACAAGGCAAGCGAAGCGATCTTGGCGCTCCAGCCCGTGAGCTTCCGCTACAAGAAAGACCTCGACCCCAATGGCATCCCACAGTTTGGCCTCGTGGCCGGGCAGGTGGAAAAAGCGAACCCAGATTTAGTGGTGCGCGACGATCAAGGCAGGCCTTTCACCGTACGCTACGAAGCGGTGAACGCAATGTTGCTAAACGAGTTTCTCAAAGAACATCGCAAAGTAGAACAGCTAACAAAGGAGTTTGAATCGAAGCTTGCGGAGCAGCGGAAGCAAATTCAGCAGCTCATTGCGGGTTTGCAAAAAGTGAGCGCCCAGCTTGAACTGAGCAAATCCGCACTGCAAACGGTTCTGAACGATCAGTAAAGCTGCCGAGACTGCGAACATGAGGGCGATTTCAAAGGGTCGTGTTCGTTGCGGCCTTAGCTGTCAGTGCACCGTGACAGTTACCGAGCGTGTGGTGCGGCCATATTGGTTAGTCGTGTAGAGCTTGTAGGTGGTAGTAACCGTCGGCTTCACCACGACACTCGTTTCACGCAAAGGTCCCACTTCTGGCGAGACGATGGTGTAGAGCGCGTTCGTCACATTCCAGGAAAGCGTGGAGGACTGGCCGGCCATAATCGTCGGCGGATCCGCCGTGAAGCTGGACACCACCGGCGAGGGGCCGGTTGGAACATTGTCAGGCGTGTACACTGTTCCCATCAAGACAACCTCGAAGTCCGAAGCGGCTAGCGTTTTAAGCTGATCAAGCTCGCTGTTATTCCAGCGCTCGTCTGGCGCGCCGCTGATGAACATTGCGCCGCCATTATCGGCTACGATCAATCCATACTGCTTCAAAGCCGTCAGGATCACCTGGTCGTTAGGCGGAAAACTGGAAATATCAAAGCCAGCCTTAAGCCGCATCCGCATCCCCATCGGCGGCGCGTTCTGGCTCGTCTCCGAAGAGGCCCAGTGTGACGCGGGGGGAGTAAACGCTTCCCTTGTTACCGGCACCGTCACACGAATGGCATGGTTAATTGCCGCGTCAAAGACTTCGTCATAACGCACCAGCCCTGGAAAAATCGGCAGCCCAGCTGCATCGGCCGAGGTCCAGGTATAAGGGCGCTGCTCATCAATTGTCATGTCCCAGATCGCGGTGGAGTCAGCTTGCCAGGCACCATTCCGTTTGAAAGCGCGGTAGAGTTCGTATATCCAGCAGCCGTTGCGATCTAACACCAAGACATGACGATCGCCATCATCCGGATTTGGATAGCCCTCGATCAGAGCATTGGGCGGAACAGGCATCGGGCCAAGATCAGACTCAGTCTTATAAGCGACAATCTTGATTGGAACCTTCGGCTGGGTCGTGGTGTCCACCACCTGGTATGGAATACCAATCGTACTCCCGGCGTAAAGTCCTGCGCCAAAATCGGGATGCAACGGAGAGCCGGCTCCGACAAAGGCGATGATATTGTCCGAGTTTGGATCGACGGGCATCGAAGAGATGTCAGTGTTCCAGGCGTTGTCGGCCGGAAAGGGGATGAACCCATTCAGGTCCCCGCCACGACCGATATCCATTCCGGCACAGGTCCCGCTCTGCGCAAAACTTTCGCTCGAGAGTGAGAGCAGTGAGAGACTGATGAGAATAATGAGCTTTCGTGTTTTCATAAACGGAGATTGCATATGAAGGCGGAGCTGTATCACGAGACCAAAACGAAATCGCAAGCTAATGGCCGTCTTTTCCTTAGTCTATTTCTCTTAAGGAAATCCAGTCGTTTCTGTCAAGAGTTTTCGTATAAGCCGGTGGGACTTTGCACCGGGGTATCAGCCTCTCGATTACGAGGAGTCCGGATCGCTGACGCGCATTGCTGGGCGACGGCTACAGTGTCGCGTCCGACTCGCGCAAACCAAGCGGCGGTCCGAAGACTTCGCGCAGGATGATTGCTTCGCGTAAGCCAGATTTCGATGCAAGTAAGCTGGCGATGTTGGTTTTCAAATCTGGTCTGTTAATGATTGGTCGAGTAGCCGCTGCGTAAACTTCGACAGGCGTTTTGACGATTGGCTGCTGCTGGATCTCATGAACCTCGAACGCCGGTGCCGCCGCAGCGGGTACTGGTGGCACGACGATTTTCTCCACACGACTTGGCTGTTCAGGTGAAGGGCTCTCCTTTTGAGTGATCTCGGGTTTCTCGCGTTGTTCTCGAGGTAATCGCCATGCGCGTGGCATTACCGGAGGCGGCTGAACTGGCGCCAAGCGTCGAGGAGGAATATCGGTGCGAGGCGCAACGGGCGGCGGCGGAGTTGAGCTTGGCGGTTGACCCAGTGCTTCAAGGAATTTGCGGATCCGATCTGCGTCCGATTGCCGTGGCGCCCGTTGAGTTGGTCGAGGTGTTTGTGGCCTCGGTGAGCTCGATGTTTCGTTTGAATCGCTTTTGCCTGCCTTGCGCACTGCTTTCGACAGCAACTGGAACAACGCCGCGGCTGCAATGAGCAGCAAGAAAAGCAGATTATCGAGACTGACGGCAATCATTGGCTGCGCCGATGTTAAATCGCCAAGAAGTTAAATAGTTGAAATTCAAGTTGGTAAGTCATCTGCCGCTGCAACCTTTGTAACGTTTTAAGCTTTCACCTTTTAACTCTCAGTCCGGGGCTTGTCTCCGCCGGCAATGGATTCGCGCATCGATGTATCGGCCTGGACGTTTTTCATTCGCACGTAATCCATGATGCCGAGGTTTCCGGAGCGAAATGCATCCGCCATGGCTTGAGGCACGAGGGCTTCGGCTTCGACGACTTTTGCGCGCATCTCCTGCGTCTTGGCGCGCATCTCCTGCTCGACCGCCACCGCCGCGGCGCGGCGCACCTCCGCTTTCGCCTGGGCGATGTTCTTGTCCGCGTTCGCCTGTTCGCTTTGCAACTTTGCGCCGATGTTGTCGCCCACATCCACGTCGGCGATGTCGATGGAAAGAATTTCGAACGCCGTGTTGCTGTCGAGTCCCTTGGCTAGGACGGCCTTTGAAATGCGATCGGGATTTTCCAGTACGTCCTTATAAGAATCGGCCGATCCGATCGCGCTCACGATCCCTTCGCCGACGCGCGCGATGATCGTTTCTTCGGTGGCGCCGCCGACGAAACGGTCCAGGTGCGAGCGCACCGTCACCCGCGCTTTTACTTTCGCGCCGATCCCGTCCTTCGCGACACCGTCGATGGTCACGCGACCCATCGCCGGGTTGGGCACGTCGATGACCTTCGGATTAATGCTGGTGCGGACGGCTTCCAGCACGGTTTTGCCAGTTCCTTTCGTGGCGAGATCGATGGCGCACGCACGGTTGAAATCAAGCGAAATCCCAGCTTTATCGGCTGCGATTAAAGCGAGGATGACCTGATTAACGTCGCCGCCTGCCAGGTAATGCGCCTCGAGCGGATCGCTGGGAATCTCGATGCCGGCTTTTACCGCAGTGATCCGATTATCGACGATCATCCCGACCGGCACTTTGCGGAGCCGCATCCCGACCATTTTGCCAAGACTCACCGGCGCATTGGCGATGCGTGCGCGCAGCCAAAGACCGAAAAAATTAAAGAGAACGATCGCGAGAACGAATGCGAATAGCGCCAGCACCGCGATCCCGATCAGATAAAGCGATTCCATGTTGCTGCGGAGAGTATCGGAAGAGAAACAGCCCGGAAAGTCTAATTACTGAAAGATGGAACGCGTTGTCCTTAACGCGTTCGTGGAATTTGCTGTGGCGTTGGCCGCTGATCCCCAGGCCTTCGGCAATTAAGTTGGCATCGCCTTCGGAGAAGCCGATCCACCTCTGAAATCGTGCTCGGGGCGGGACTCGAACCCGCATGCCTTTCGGCATACGCCCCTCAAACGTACGTGTCTGCCATTCCACCACCCGAGCGTTTGGGAGGGAGCAAACTTTCCGCAAACGGAAGCGGCTGGCAAGTCTCGTTTCTCTTCGTGCGTATGCTTCTAATCGAAATTCGATTGCGAACCTAAACAGAAGTGCAAGCACGATTAGGGAGAATGAAATCCAAGCGATTCACGACTAAACTTAGAGCACCGGCCTTCGCACAGCACGGCGGGCAGGACGAGCATGAGCAGGAACACCCAGCCTTCGCATAAAGCTACGGCGCGACACGCGACCGACGAAGAGGATTGGATCAAAATCGATCTGCACATTCACACTCTGGATGATCCAAAGGACGCGGTGGACTTCTCGGCGCATCAATTGTTGGAGCGGGCACGCTCATTTGGATTTCGCGTCCTCGCGATCACCCTGCACGATGCCGTCTTTGATCGAAAAGAAGTGTTTGCCGATGCAGCCGCAATGGGCATTCTGCTGATTCCTGCGGCCGAAGTGCGCTTGCTTGGCGCTGATGTGATCGTGTTGAATGTCACCGCGGAAGAAATCGCGCAGTTGAAAAATTTCGATGACCTGCGGCGGCTTCGGTCGCGCCGCGGGAACTCTATTTACACGATTGCGCCGCACCCGTTCTACATTTTCGGCGGCTCAATCGGGTCGCGGCTGCTCGCGGAGATCGATTGTTTTGATGCGATTGAGTTCTGTCATTTTCACATCGGGCTTTTCAATCCAAATCGTCGAGCGCAAAAAATGGCAGCGCGTTTTGGCAAACCGTTGATTGCCACTTCCGACGCACATCGGCTGCATGCTTTTGGGCGGCACTACACGAGTATGCCAATGCCGCCTGCGCTCACGGTCGAGAATGTTTTTGCGGGATTGCGCAGCGGCCCGCTGCGCCTAACAAGTCCGCCTTCGAGCATGTCAGATTTTGTAAGCGCGATCTATTTTGTTTTCCTCAAACATCCATTTCAGGTCCGCCGGAGGTTCGGCAGGATGTAAGAACCTCTTTGGTACTCAAAACCGGTGTGGCGCCTTAATGCGGAGGTGACTCCTTCGCTAGGTCGTAAATTGCGCCCCAGTCGCCGGACGCGACCAGAAATGCTGTCGCTTCCCAAGGGCGCTTGCTTGATTGGTAGTTCGTTTTTTCGTCCTGGCCCCAAAAGATATAGCGCACTCCCAACGCTTTCGCAGCATCGCGCCAGTTTGCCGCTCCATTCATCAATGCCGTCAACTGGTCATTGGCCTTTCCGTAATCGAACCCTTCCGTCCACAGATGGCCCGGGTAACCGAGGACAACTTTGCGGCCCTGCAGCAAGACTGGGTGGTTATAAGTCGGGTACGTGGCGAATCGGGCTTCCACGGGCAACGGTCGAAGCGCCGTGCCGATGTGATCGAGTCTGGCGCGTTCAATCAATCCAAAGCCGGGATGCCCGGCAGAGAGGCCGCCAAGCAACGTGACGAATCCCGAACCAAAGAGCAGCAGGCATGTCGCCGCCCGTTCCGGGAAGGCCCAGCGCGAGATGATATCGCTCCACAGGAAAGGCAGAATGAGAAAGTACCCCCATACCATCAGCTTGAGGTTGTCCCAATCCCACGGAGCGGTTTGGACGAAATAGCCGAGAGCGAAAATTACGACGGCCGCCACCACGCAAGCAATATCCGCCGGAGGCTTGTCGCCCCAGTGCCATTTGCCTTTCCAAATGCGCCAAGCGCAGAACCCAACAAGCCCCAGCGCCAACGGCACCCATAACCCAAAGTTGGGTAGCCAAAATTGAAAAAATGGAGCAATGACTCCGTTCCACGTTTTTTGCAACAACAGACCGAACGACGTGGAAGATCCAAAATCCTTTGGCCCGAGCTTGAAGAAAGGCGCTCCCAATTCGGTCGAATCCTGTGCCCAGCCGGGATGCCATTTGAGCACCGATGACGCGTGAAATTGGTCTGTAGTCAGCCAAACAAAGAACGTTGCGGGGATGAATGCCGCGATCAGTATGGCGGCGGCGTGTCTGCGGATCGGCGCGCCGCGAAAAATCTCGGGCCATGATTTCGGATGCGAAATCATGCGACCGATGCCGCCGATTCCTTCGCGGCGAAGCAGACTGACGACAAAATTGAGTTCCGTTGCGCGTTCGAAAAACAATCCAACAATCAGCACGATTGTCAGCGCAATGAATGTATGCAGGTGGAACAATGGCATCGATGCGTAAATCGAAAACTCAACCCACCAGGGCAGGGGACCCTTGCTGTGGCCGTGGGCGTTGACCGCGGCGGGTTGGGCGGCAGCCTCAGCCACAGCTGGAGAGCCGGGGTCGACGCCCCCGGCTACAGAAGACTGGCTGAAGAATTTTGCCCGCCAATGCCAAAGCAGCACCAACCCTGCAGGGATTGCGTAAAGCCACCCCCGCTGTGTAACGAGCATCGATAACGCAATGCTCTTCCAGGCGATCGGTTTGTGGGCGATGTCTGCCGCTGTACCCTGATAATCCAAAAACTTGAAGGTCTTGAAAAACTGAAATCCGACTATGCCACCGTTGAACAAAAAGCCTGCGACGGCAAACGTGCCGCCCCAGCGGTAAAATCCCCAGAACGTCGCGAGCGAAGCGAGCAATCCAACCCAAACCAACCCGATTAGCAGATCGATGTGAATCAGCGAAAGCAGCGCGTTGAACAGGTCGATGCCGGCCGGATATCTCAGTTTACTGAAGACGAAGATTGGGCTGTCTGGCCAAAGCGCGACGCCGTTGGCGAAGTTTTTGATGAGCGTCAAATGCAACGACAGATCGCCAAGATTATTTGGCGACTGAATTTTCAGTTCACTCCCATCGATGTACAGCAGCCAGCAAAACGATCGCACAGCAAACATCGCGAAACAGATTGCGACGGCCCAAAACCAAACACGGCGATAGCGCATCAGCGCTGACGGAATACCTGCATTTTGGGGCTCTTCCGGTTCAGAAACTTTTTGCTGCTTTTGTTCTTGTCCAAGCCGATTTGCGGCGCTGTTGCGCGTGCCGTCACGAGTTCCAAGAAGAGCAGCAACAGCAAACGCGGCGCCGCACACCAGGGCGAGAGCTGCGCTCGACGTATTGAATCCTCTTCCGGCGAGTCCCAGAAAAAGTCCGCAGACCACCGACAAATTGACGAACGTGACCCCAGCCGTGACCCACTTCATGGAGTTTTTTGGGGTGCCGGAGTAGGCGCCAGTTTCTGAGCGCCCCCGACAAACTCCGGTTTTCTACCCGGGAACACGTCCTTAAATACGTTTGCGCTGAAAAAGATCTTCGACGGATCCTGGTAATTGCGCAGCGTCATCATCTCCGTGTAGTAGGTCCCTTTCAGTTTCGATTCGACATCTTTGATTTTGTCCTGCTGCACGAGCAGAAAATCGCCATCAAGATTCGGCGGCATACTCCCTTCATAGTAGCCGACTCGATCGAAATCTCCCAAAACCCAAGGAAGCGGGTACACGCTGGAGCGAATTAGATGTCCTATCAGGTGGTAATTGGACGGGTCGCGTTTCGCCAGCGTGAGCAGCGGTTTTGTCAATTTAAACATGTCGTTGTACGTCTGGACGTACGCGTATGGTTCGTCCGGCGAAGAGCACCTGAAATAATTTAGCCATATACTTGAGCCGAGGGAGATCGCCAGCAGCACGCCGATGATGCGTTGCGCGAGACGCAAATGCTTCGGACGAACCAGCAGGATGGCCCCGCCAAAGACGAAAAGGAACGGCCAGCCGAAACTGATTACGCACCACGGTGTCTTATACTTTACATAACTGTAAGCAACGAAGCTGCCGACGCCGTAGATCGCCAGATAACGCAAGCTGAGGTCTTTAAATTTCTGGCAGAAAAGGCACAGAATGAGGCCGACCAGCATTGGCAGCTCGTAACCCAAGAAATCGGCGCGGCCGACTTCCCAGGTTGGCCCCATTATTTTCAACCAGTAATCCCACGCCTTTTCGTGGCCATGACCGGCGGCGCCAGTCTCAGTCCATGCTTTGAAAGCTAGGTACAGACCCTTGACACCGCTCCAGTTAAAGAAAGTTCCCGAGTAGAAAAAGATGACAGCAAATCCGCCTACGATCACGACCATGGCGAGATCGATCCAGCTCCAGGTTTGTTTGGCAGGCTTGGTGTCCGGAAATCGATTTAGCGCGTAGGAAACCGCCAGAGTTGGAATCGCAAGTAACGCGCAGGCGACGTGGATGGCGTAAGTTTCCTTCGTGAGGATCATGCCGGTTAAGCCCGCGCCGGCGTACCACAAGTAAGTCAGCGTGCCACGCCTCCACAAACCGAGCAGCCCCAAAATGAACATCATCGAGAAGAATTGCAGCCAGACTTCGTGAATGGCGTAGCGGCCGTAGAAGACGAACCCGGGCGATACCGCCATGGCGAGCGCAGCGATTCGGCTTACTTTTGACCCGACCAGTGGCTCGAACTTCAACGCAAGCCACACGCAAGCGATGCTCACCAGCACGATAGGCAAACGCAGCGCCCACACGTTTCGGCCAAACAAACTCTCGAAGAGCAGCAGAACGTAAAAGTGAAGCGGGCCGTGATAATTGGTCGGGTCATAGCGATAAAACCCGTTTTTCATCACCTGATCCACAAACCAGCCGTTAATTCCCTCGTCGAAGTGTGGCGGCTTGATACCCAACAGGAAAAATCGCAGGAACGCAGCCAGCGCGATGATCAGCCAGGGCACCCAATCCATTCCCGCGAAACGCGACTTCCACTGCTCGGCGTAACTGCCGATGCGCGTGGCTGCGGGAGTAGATTCTACTAGCGCGGTGCGCTCGGCACTGCTAGTACGCGCTGCCATGCGCATCCTTGTCACCGGTGGCTGCGGATTCATCGGGAGCAACTTTATTCGATATATTTTGCAACATTACAAGCCCGCATACGTCACTAATGTCGATGTGCTCACTTATGCCGGTAATATCGCCAACCTTGATGGCGTGGTCGAAAAACATGGCGAGCGTTACGAATTTTTCAAAGCCGATATTGCAAACGTTGACCTGATGGACGCATTGATGACCGACCATCGGTTCTATGCGGTCATCAATTTCGCGGCAGAATCGCATGTCGATCGAAGCATCAACGACCCGCTCAACTTTATTCATACAAACGTCATTGGCACGAGCGTGCTGTTGGACTGCGCGCGACGCCACGGCGTTCAGCGATTCATCCAAATTTCAACGGACGAAGTGTATGGGTCGCTCGGGCCGACGGGGAAGTTCACTGAGCAATCAGCACTCGATCCCAGTTCGCCCTATTCAGCCAGTAAAGCCAGCGCGGACCTTCTCGTGCTCGCGTCACACAAAACATACGGTCAGGAAGTTTTGGTGACCCGATGTTCGAACAATTACGGTGCATATCAATTTCCTGAGAAACTCATCCCGCTCATGATTATCAAGGCACTCCGTGAGGAGCCGCTCCCGGTGTATGGCGATGGCATGAATGTGCGCGATTGGATCCACGTGGACGATCATTGCGCCGCCATTGTGGCTGCCCTTTTCGAGGGCAAGCCTGGAACTGTTTATAATTTCGGCGGCAACAATGAGATGGCGAACCTCGACCTTGTTAGAATGATTCTCGATCGACTTGGCAAACCACACAGCCTCATTTCATTCGTGCTCGACAGACCTGGCCACGATCGCCGATACGCGATCGATGCTTCATTTGCACACCGCGAATTGGATTGGAAACCGCGCCGCAGTTTCAAACAAGGCCTCGATGAGACCATTCAGTGGTACATCGAGAATCTCTCCTGGTGGCAACCGCTTCTCGAACGAGCCGGCAGATATTGAACTGTAGCGGCGGTCTCCGACCGCCGATATCATCAAACGACGATCAGAAACCGCGCTTCTGAATGATGAAAATTATGATTCTCGGCACGGGCGGTCGCCTCGGCGCCGCGCTCGCGCGGGAATTCCAGGACTACGACGTCACAGGCTTCAATCGAGAGCAGTTCGACTTGTCGGATCTGGATGGCTTACGTACGACACTAGACCCGATGAGTTTCGATGTGCTCATTAACGCTGCGGGGTTCACCAATGTCGATGCCTGCGAAACCGAGCGCGATCGCGCATTTCTGATTAACGCCGAAGCGCCGGGTGTTCTTGCGACGATCTGCAATGCGAAAGACGCGAAGCTAATTCACTTCAGCACCGATTACGTTTTTGACGGCGAGAAACGGACACCGTACACAGAAGAGGATCACGCGAATCCAATCAGCGTTTACGGCGAGTCAAAACTGATCGGAGAAAAGAATGTGCTTGCAGTTGAGAACCACCATCTCGTTGTGCGCGTCTCCTGGGTGTTTGGTCCTGACCGGCCGAGTTTTATCGACGCGATGATTAAGCGTGCGCAAGAAAATGAAAAGGTCGATGCGATAGCGGATAAATTTTCCACGCCCACATATACGCATGATATTGCCGGAATGCTCCGGCGCTTTTTTCCGGGCGAAACTGTAGCCGGGATCGGTGATCCCGGCCGGGTCGCAGCGGGACGATGCGATGCCGGGGTCACCGCCCCCGGCTACAGCGCGTGCGACTTTGGCGGCATTTTGCATTTCGCGAATGCCGGCAAATGCAGTTGGCAGGAATACGCGCAATGGGCGCTGGATTGCTGTCGCGACGGCGGTATTCCTCTTAGAACGACGACAGTCGGTGCGCTTACTCTGAGAGATATGTCCAGTTGGGTTGCACGCCGTCCTGCTTATTCGGTACTTTCCAGCGCCAAATATGCCGAGCTAACCGGCAAGACACCTCGGGCTTGGCGAGAGGCAGTTGCTGATTATATTACGCGCTTCTATTCCAAAAGATGAAAACACCACTCTTTGCTTTCACCCTGTCGATGATCATGTGCCTGGGCGCGCGCGCCGAACTGAAATGGGAGCAGACCAATGTCGAGCTGCATCCTGCGCCGAACGACAAGCAAGCCGTCGGCCATTTCAAATATCAGAACGTCGGCAAGACGCCGATCCACTTTAAGTCTGTTAAGGCCTCCTGTGGTTGCACTACTGCACAAACCCAGAAGGAAGAAGTGGGGCCGGGAGACAAAGGCGAGATCACAGCCACGTTCAACATTGGCGACCGTACCGGAACTCAGGTTAAAACAGTGACAGTCGAGACCGATGAGGCCCCAAATCAAAAAACGGTGCTGACGCTGAAGGCGGAAATCCCGCAGCAACTCGAGATCACCCCAAACTTCGTGTTTTGGAAACAGGGCGACAAGCCGGACACAAAGACGATTAACGTAAAAGTGGGCAAAGATTTCACCGTGAAACATATCAAGGTCACGTCAGCGACTCCGAATTTTGAGGCCAAGGTGGAGGAAGCCGGGAACGGCCAGTTCAAGATCAACGTGAAACCTCAGGACACGAATAAACCGGTGGCTTCAATGCTGACGATTCAGCCTGAGGATTCACAGAAGGTATTTTACGCCACTGCGCGGATCACCAACGCGCCAACTGCTCCGATGATGCCTTTTGCTCCAGCTGGCCAGAAACCTCCAGGTGCTCCAGCTGCGCCTACTGCGCCGGCTCATCCAACTGCTCCGACCGATCAAACGCATTGAAGTTTTTACTGGCACGCCAGGCTGCCGTACTGGCAGCGGTGGCGCTTCTCCCGGCGGCAGGCGAGGCGATTTATTTTCGCAACAACATTTCGTGGCGCTCGGCGATAGCGCCCTCGGAAATGGTGACTGTCGATCAGGCGCGAGCCTGGGGCGACACTGCGATCTGGGTCGATGCGCGGCCGGACGATGAATTTGCGCGCGATCACGTCCCGGGTGCGCTCTCATTGAATGAAGATCGGTGGAACGAATTGTTACCGCAGTTCTTGGCGGTGTGGTCGCCGGGGAAAAAGATCGTCGTGTACTGTAGCAGCTTGAGTTGTAACGCCAGCCGGGAAGTGGCCCGCCGCCTGCGCAAGGAAGCGCAACTCTCTGAGGTGTTCGTGCTCGAAGGCGGTTGGGAAGCGTGGCTGAAGAAAAGCACATGAACTCAACGCCGAATGCTCAACGCCCAACGCTCAACGTCGAACTCGCGACGGCCGCCCCTGCATCAAACATCAAAAATCGAACAGCAAACATCATCTGGCGCATTCTCGATTTTGTTCTGGCCGGCATCTTCATTTTCGCGGGACTCTCGAAGATCCTCGATTTGGATCACTTGATGGCTGATCTTCAAAATCTGCAATTCGCCAACGCTTTGACCGATCTTCGGAATTTGTCGCTAGCAAACCCCGTTGAATTCGCCAGTGGCATCGACAACTTCAAACTTCTGCCGTGGCCCATGAGTGTTGCGCTCGCGTTTTACCTTCCGTGGCTGGAAATTGCTTGTGCGCTCGGACTGGTATTTCGCTTTCTGTATCGCGGAGCGCTAGCGCTTTTAATCACGCTGATCGTGGTCTTCACGCTCGCCATCACTGCCGCGAAACTTCGCGGACTCGACATTACTTGTGGCTGTTTCGGCCACGTCAGCCAAAACTGGAGTTTCCCGTCTCATCTCGCGACCAATCTCGCAATTCTGGCCGCGCTTCTCGCACTTGGCATTTCGAATCGCTTGAGGAAGCCTTTGTAGGGCGGGCGCTCTGCCCGCCAGTCTTGATTCGGCAACTGAAGCCGTGGCGCTACAATTTAACGAGCGCGACTCGACCGAACTGCGAATATTGGATGGCGCTACAAGCATAATATTCGCCTACGTGCATCGTGCGGAGCAATACCCGTGATTAGGAAACTGAAATCCGGCAAGTATCGGCTGTATTCCCGCAAGAAAGATGCGAGAACGGGCAAGCGAAAAAATCTCGGCACGTTTAACAGCAAGGCTGCGGCAAAGAAACACGAACGCGCGGTTCAATATTTCAAGCGTCACTAGAACGGTTTTAGGAATCCTGTAGCCGGTGACCTGAGGCCGGTTTGTCATCACGGGTATTTCCAAAACCGAACGAAGACCTATTTTTGCCGGCTTGATTAACCCAGGCTGCCCGAGACTATACTGCATGCAATGAGCCAGGTTCGCTTCGGTTTTCGATACACGTTTTGGATCGCGGTCTTTGTGACTGTGGGACATGCGCCGAATCAGGTTCTTGCTGGATCTCTACTCGCACAGCAATCACAACCGCCGTTGCCGATTACGAGTACCGCGCAATCACCGACGACCGCAACTATCAGTCAGTCGCCTCAAGCAGGCGCCGGCCAAACTCCATCGTCAAAAATAGCAGAGCTTGAAAGCAAGGTGCGGCCTTCTGTGATTTGGGTGACAGCCTTTGATCCAAAAGGGAATCTGTTGCGAACGGAGACTGGTTTTTTTATCTCCGCAGATGGCAGATTCGTCACGACAGCGCACGCAATTGAAGGTGCGGTCAATGCTGTGGCGAAAACGGTCGACGGCGGAATCTACAACGTGAGTGGAATTGTCGCCGCATCTAAGGGTTCGGACATTTCGGTTTCGCAGGCGGAGGTGAAACCGCGAAAACTGTTAAGGTTTCTTGACCTGAACAAAGCTGGCGAGCTGACAACGGGCGCAAGGGTCGCAGTGGTCGGCAGCGCGCTGGCTGGAAACGAAGGCGCCGCTCACGAAACGACGATCACTGCGCAAACGTCTGATCGTTTGGAAATTGCGGACGCGATTCCTGCGAGTTCGGTTGGATCGCCAGTCGTTAATGAGAATGGCGATGTCGTTGGCATCGTCACGTCGGCTGGGGAAAAAACCGTAGCTCGTTCTGTTGCCGCATTGGATTCGGTTTTGTCTCGAATCACGGCTGATACTCAGGCGCGCTGGCCGCAACTGGCAGAAACAAGTCCGACGCCGCACGCCACGCCGAAGCCACGATTGATCTATGCGCCTGCGCCGTCCTTTCCACCCGGGCAATCTCTGCCGGGGCAATCGGGAACGGGCCGTTTCCGCTTAACATTTGATGCGGCAGGGAACGTTACCAATATCCAGATCGTCTCATCCACGGGAAACCCGTACTTCGACCAGGCGGCGATCAAAACGCTTCGGCAATGGAAGTCTGCTCCCAGCCAGGGATGGCAAGTTACAGTCCCAGTGACGTTCAAAACAAGGTGACCCAAACTGCCGCTCTCGGGTTTCGAGTGAAATCAGGTTGGGCTGTGGTGGTACTCCTGACGAGGCCGGGCGATGCGCCGCAGCTCGCGGATGTCAACCGAGTCGAGCTGTCCGATCCGCGACTTCTCGAAACGCGGCAACCATACCACGCGAGGATGGGAAAACTGGAAACGGACTCCAGAATAGTGAACCGACGCGAGCGCTTGGTGCGGCGCATTGCACAACAGTCGCTTGGGACACTTCTGACCGGCTATCGGCAAAAAGGTTACCGGATCAGGCGGGCCGTCCTCGTGGTGGGAAGCCAGATCGATCCGACGATCATCGCAAATCCGCACATTCGCGCGCACGCGCTCGAAGGCCAATTGTTTCGCTTGGTGCTCGAGCAGGCTTTGAATGCACACGGCATTCGCACGACTATTCTCTTAGAGCGCGATGCTTATGATAAAGCCACGTCGCGGCTTAGAAAATCCAACGTTGATCTCCGGAGCACGATACAAAATTTCAAAATTTCAGCCAATTGATCGATGGTCCCTGGCGCGCAGAGCAAAAACTCGCTGCGCTCGCCGCGTGGTTCGCGCTTTATCAGGATGCGAATATTTAGAGAAACGGAGGACCATGCTCAAGATCAGACCTGCGCGGACTGACGACTCGGATTTTCTTGCGTGGGTGATCTTCACAGCAGCACGCGGTCATTTGAAACGCGGATGGTTCGACGTAGTGCTGCAGCGGGATGAGGCGTTCTGCATTGACTACTGCGGGAAGCTTGCAAGCGCGGCGGTGCGTTCATGGTGGCACTGGTCCTTATTTTCGGTCGCTGAAGTGTACGGCCGGCGCGCAGCGGCCTTGTGTGGCTTTGCCGATGAATCTTTATACGGCGCATCTTCGGCTGCGATGGCGGAACCCTCGCAAAAGATGGGCCTGAGCGAAGAAGCGCATGCCCAGCTATGGCCGCGCGGCGCTTTCATTCTCTCATGTGCCACAAGTGAGGCCGGCGCATGGGTCATTGAGAACATGGCAACGCTGCCTGAGTACCGCGGTACCGGTGTAGCACAGGCGCTACTCAACTACGAACTTGATCGAGCACGCGTCGCGGGGTATCGGCGCGCCCAAATTAGTTTCTTCGTTGGCAATCAGCGTGCCGAGCACGCATATATCAACGCGGGATTCAGATTTTCAGGGGAAAAGTGCTCACCCGAATTTCAATCTAACCTCGGCGTGTCCGGGCTAAGGAGACTTGCACGAGATATCTGAAGCTGTGACTTGCGGCCATGAAAATTCGCGCGGCAACTGAGGCGGATAGCGATGCCATTTGGAAAATCTTTCATGAAGTGGTCGCGACGGGCGACACGTATGCTATCGACCCTGAGATTTCGCGCGAAGATGCGCTGGCTTACTGGTTTGCTCCCGGCACGCATACGTACGTCGCGGAAGCAGGTTGCAAGACCAGTGGCACGTATATTTTGCGGCCTAACCAATCCGGTGGCGGGTCGCACGTCGCGAACGCGGCATTCATGGTTCCAGCGAGCGCACGTGGAGAGGGGCTCGGTCGTGCAATGGCTGAGCACTGCTTGAAGGAAGCGCGACGGCTGGGCTTTCACGCCATGCAATTCAACTTTGTGATTTCCACGAACACGCCCGCGATCCGCTTATGGCAGGGGCTTGGGTTTAAAATCGTGGGCACATTGCCCGGCGCTTTCCGTTATCCGGCAAAGGGGTATGTTGACGTTTATGTGATGTACCGCTCGTTAGTCTCCTGAAGCGACTCAAGAAGGGGCGGCAGTTATTTTCTGCTTGGGCACAGTTGATTTAAGCTGCGAGATGATCGCTTCCTTAATCCGTCCCAGTGGATTTTGGCGCCGACGCTGTCCAGTTCCGCCCTCGCCACAGCATGGCCAAAGTTATTCCCCCTGCAACAAGGACCATGCCGTTTTTTAACAAGGTCGCCGTGTGCACATAACGTGCGATGTTGAGACTGCCTGTGCGAGTCCAGATCCAACTCGCCAGAGCGTTGTCCAGCGCATCAAACCCAGCGCCGTATTGTCAATCCCAGCCGTGAAACGGAAGAGTGCATCCTTAGCGGTGTTCTGGTTGCGATAGTCTCCGTCTGCTGGGGTTACCGCTAGCGCCGTTGGTGAAAACGCAAAGCAGGCGAGCGTAAATATTAGGGTTAATTGACCCCATGCGGACTTTTTCAGATAGATTTTCATAGGTAACACTTTCAGTTGTCCGAGCGGACCATTGGCTCACGGGGTTGCGCTGCGGAAAGCTCAGGCGGATCTTTTGGGGACACGCCTAAAAAATCGGTGCGGGGAATGTTGCCACTCGGCCCGTACGGCGTCAGTACCCATTTTTTTGCGACTTGTTGCCTTCTCTTTCCCGACCCCCAGACGTGGTTTGCTTTACAGCGCCTCATTTGAGGATTGGTTTGTTTGAGCTTCTCTAAACAAACATTGCAAAAGAGCCGATTTCCTGCTGAACCTAAGCAGTGGAATGCAGACAGTGATTCAAGTAATCGCGACTGGGAACGGATCCTTACGGAATAAAATCATGAGCGATCCACAACTGGAGAAGAAATTCGGCTTCATCAAAGTCTGGCATAAGCAACCTGGCCGCCCGCATGGATGGGCCAAAATACACAGCGCGCGAGATGTTCATGGAGCTATTAATCTGGAGTGGCACGCGCGCAGCAGAACATTGATCTGCCGTGTCGTGACGAAGCTCGGGAACAAGCCAAACTCAATCATTGGCGATTTTGTCGATTATCTGCTGGCGCGCCATCAAAGCCGTATTCTGGCAATCCACATCATGCGCCGATGAATCGCGAAGCGGCAAAATCAAGTGCGATTGTCATTCTGAGCGAAGCGAAGAATCTCTGATTTCGCTCTTCGAAATCGCTGGCCTGGCAATCCGAGATCTTTCGCTTCGCTCAAGATGACAGAAGAGGAGGTTAGGACGCTTCAACTGTTCACCGCTCCGAACATTGGCGCCGTAGGCTTGGTGGGCTCGTTAGGCCATAATTACTCCACCGTCACGCTTTTGGCCAGATTGCGCGGTTTATCTATGTCACGACCGAGTTCGACGGCGAGATGATACGCCAGAAGCTGAAGCGGGATGACGCTCAGGATCGGCATCACGTAATCGGGCGCTTCGGGCAGAATGATGATCTCGTTTGCGATGCCTTTCAGGTGTTTTGCACAGTTGCCGGTTGTCAGCGCAATGATCGGTCCCTTGCGCGCCTTCACCTGTTCAATGTTGTTCAGATTTTTTGAAAACACCGAATCGTCCGGCGCAATGAAAACCGACGGCAAGTCAGGACGAATCAGCGCGATAATGCCATGCTTGAGCTCTGCGCTCGGATGGCCTTCAGCAAACAAATAGGTGATTTCCTTCATCTTTAACGCGCCTTCCAGGGCAATTGGGAAGTTGAATTGCCGGCCAAAGAACAGAAAACCGTTTGCGTTAGCGTATTGTTTGGCGATCTCCTTGATCTGACCATTCAGGTCCAACGCAGCTTCGATCTGTTCTGGCAACGCCTGTAGCGCTTCGATCACGCGAGTCCCTTCCGCAGTCGATAGATTTCGCATCCGACCGAAGAGCAATCCGAGAAGCGTGAGAATCGCGAGCTGCGACGTAAATGATTTCGTAGCCGCCACGCCGATCTCCGGTCCGGCGTGCATGTAAACGCCACCGTCGCTTTCACGCGCGATTGTGCTCGCAACGTTGTTGCAAATTCCCAGTGTGCGAAAACCTTTGCGCCGGCTTTCACGCAACGCGCCGAGGGTATCCGCGGTTTCGCCGCTCTGGCTGATGGCGAACACCAGTGTTTCAGGCGTCATGGGCGTGTTGCGATGGCGAAACTCGCTGGCGTAATCGACTTCGGTGGGAATGTTTGCCAGTCGTTCGATCAAATATTCGCCGACTCTTGCGGCGTGCAGTGCAGTTCCGCATCCCGTGAGAACGATTCTCCCAACGTCGCGCAACTGCGGCGGCGCCATGTTCAACCCGCCCAGCTTTGCCGTGCATTCCTCTGGGTTGAGACGGCCGCGCATCGCGTCGCGGACTGTGTTTGGTTGCTCAAAGATTTCTTTGAGCATGTAATGGGGATAATCACCCTTGCCGATATCTTCGGCTGTGAACTCGACTTTGCTGACCGGATGCTCCGTGATGTCGCCGGCCAGCGAACTGATTTCGAATTTATCCGGCCCGGCTGCGACCATGTCGAAGTCATTCAGATAAACCGCGTCGCGCGTGTAAGCGACGATCGCGCTTACATCGCTGGCCAGAAAATTTTCGCCGTTGCCGACGCCAAGCACGAGCGGACTTCCACGCCGTGCGCCGATCATGAAATCCGGCACGTCAGCGTGAACCAGAGCGATGCCGTACGTGCCAATCACTTGCCGGAGCGCCGTGCAAACAGCTTCAAAAAGCCGGGTTTTTTTCCCGGCGACGTCCACCGTGCTGGCGCACGAATCGTCGTAGAGTTTCCCGATAAGATGCGCGAGCACTTCGGTGTCTGTATCGGAACGAAAAGTCGTATCACCGTCACGAACGAGCTCATCTTTAAGCGACTGATAGTTTTCAATCACGCCGTTATGAACCAGCGCCAGCTTGCCGCTGGCGTCGAAGTGTGGATGTGCGTTTTCGTCGTTAACCTTGCCATGCGTTGCCCAGCGCGTATGGCTGATGCCCAGCGAGCCGGCCACTGGTTGTTTCCTGACTAATTTTGCAAGCGCTGCGATGCGTCCTGCACATTTGCGCGTATCCAGTTTTCCTCCATTGATGACAGCCAGGCCGGCGGAGTCGTAGCCTCGATATTCAAGGCGGCGCAACCCGTCTAGCAAGATGGGTGTCGCGTGCGCGCGCCCGACGTAGCCAACAATTCCACACATGATTGTGACTCTAGTGGCGGCGCTCCTGACCCGCAACAAGTGGAGCGACGTAGCCGCTAGACCTGCAAAAAAATACCGCAAAGGCGCAGATGCTGGGTTATTCATTATGCGCAATGCGAGTCCAGAGGCAGCATGATTTCGTTCTGCGAAGTTCGACTGAGAAAACGGCTGGTGCACTGCCGCCGGGGACATTACAGCGAACGCTCGCCATTATCATGGGCGGCGGCGCCGGCACCCGTTTGTTTCCGTTGACAAAAGACCGCGCCAAGCCTGCCGTGCCGCTGGGAGGTAAGTACCGGATCGTCGATATTTCGATCAGCAACTGTTTGAATTCCGGGCTCCGCTCGATCTATGTGCTCACGCAGTTTAACAGCATGTCGTTGCACCGGCATATTCAGGCCAGTTACAAGTTCGACAATTTTTCGCGCAGCTTCATCGACATTCTCGCGGCGCAACAAACGCCCGCGGGCTCGCAATGGTACCAGGGAACGGCCGACGCGGTGAGGCAAAACATGCGCTACTTCCTCGAGCGCCCGTACGACTACTACTTGATTTTAAGCGGCGACCAGCTTTACCGCATGGATTTTCGAGCGCTGCTACATCAGCACATCCGACTTGGCGCAGACATCACATTGGCGACAAAACCGGTCGCGCGCCATCAGGTCTTTGAGTTTGGCATAATGCAGAGTGGCGTCGATCGACGGATCACGGGGTTCATCGAGAAACCGTCGGGTAAAGCCGGCGTGCAGGAAATGAAGATGAGCCGGGAATTGGTTCAAGCCATCGGATCCGATGAAGACGACGAATTATTTCAGGCGTCGATGGGTATTTATGTTTTCAATCGCAAGGTCCTGATTGAATCGCTGGAGAATCAGCTCGTGGATTTCGGCAAACACATTATCCCGGCATCGATCAAAGATCGGCACGTGAGCGCGTTTATCTTCAAAGGTTATTGGGAAGATATCGGAACAGTTCGCGCGTTTTACGAGGCAAATCTGGATCTTACTGATTTGGTGCCGGAATACAGTTTTTTTGAGCCCGACTCGCCGATCTACACGCATCCGCGTTTTTTACCGGGCAGCAAAATTAATGGCGCAACGCTGCGACAGGCGATTATCTCTGACGGCTGCATCATCTCGGACGCGCATCTGGAACGCACCCTCCTTGGGATACGCAGCGTTATTCAGAGCGGAGCCACCATTCGCAACAGCATCGTGATGGGCGCGGATTACTTTGAACTTGGCCAAACCGATTCTTCGCAGCCTTCAATGGGCATCGGGAAAAATTGCGTGATCGATCGCGCCATCATCGACAAGAATGCGCGTATCGGCGATGGCGTCGTGATAACACCAGGAGGCAAATCGGCCAATCTGGATGCAGACAATTATTTCATTCGCGACGGCATCGTTGTGATTCCAAAAAACGCCATTATTCCAGCCGGTTTCTGGATTTAGCTTGCGCTGTACCTTCAGCTGTTACAGCGCGTCGTAGGATTTTATCCGATCACACAATCAGCCCGCGCTCCGATTGTGTGCCTTGATGCAATGGGCAGACTGCCCCTTGCATATGATCGCTCATATTAATCTCGATGATCGGCTCTCGATCTTGCGCGTAGGCGATCCCTTCAGGAGCTGGAATTCCCTCGATGACCAGCGGGTCTGCGTTCTTTGCGGGAGAAAATTTAAGGGCAGGCAAGTGGACATTCGCCGTTTGCCCGGAGGTAAATTCAAACTGTGTTGTCCAACGTTAGGATGCCTGTCCACGCCAGACCAGTGGCGTTACGCGACGCCGGCGGTTCGTTCTGATCCGATTCAAAAGCATTGGCGACATGGTCTGCCTAACAAAACCCAACGTCGCGCGGCTCAACCAATGCTGCGAATGCAACCGTGTCGCGTATGATAGGGGCCACGCTTGATCAGCCTGCAGTTGCATCTGCACCGGATGAAGTGCTGATGAAACATATTTCCAGTCGCCGTCATGAAGCTCTTGCCGAGTTATATGGTCGGCATAGCAAACGACTGCGAGCCACGATCGATGGCGTGGTTCATGAAGAGGCCGAAGCCGATGATGTGTTACAGGAAATTTTCATTCAGGTCTGGAAAGAAGCCCCACGCTATTCGGCAAAGGCTGGGAAACCACTCGGCTGGATGGTCACCATCGCGCGGCGTCGCGCTATCGACCGATTGCGCCGGCGTCAGGCCTATTCTCGTGCGCGAGAACGGTATGAGAAACGTGTAGTCCAGGAATCACAGACTCCGCGCCGTGACGCAGCTGAGGGCCTTGTGCTGAACGATCTTCGCAAGTTTCTGAAAAAAAGCATACGGGCGTTGCCCCGATTACAGCGCGAAGCAGTAGAACTGTCCTTTTTTAACGGACTGAGTCACAGGGAGATTGCTGCTGCCACACGCGCTCCCCTCGGGACTGTGAAGACTCGATTGGAATTGGGCTTGCAAAAGCTCACTCACGCACTCAGGCCGCTGCGCCATAAGGTCTGAGTCGAATCCTCGAGTTAACGAGTCGTTCTCGCGAAGAGGATCAGCAGTCTTGCCACTGCTGCGATGCTTTTGATCGACGCGCGTGGCGATTCTCTGGAGGTCGCTAGCGAAGCACGATGATCAGCAATATGATCAAGAGGATCAGACCCAAACCGCTGGGATAATATCCCCACCCGGCGCTATACGGCCAAGTCGGCAGCGCGCCGAGCACAAGCAGAAGCAGTATCAGAAGGAAGATAAAGCGCATTTGTAATATTGTTTTGTTTGTTAATTGCACCTCGAGCGCGGGCTGCATGCAGCTACCGACGCAAACGGAGTTGGCAACGCGCGTTTGAGGACGGTAGCCACATCTACGGGCTTGGCGAAGTGTTGACGTTAATGTCAGTTTTCGTACTGGTGTTTTCTTTCTGTCCAGGTGGATTTATCACAGTCGTATTGGTTTCTTTTTTCTCCGACGGTGGATTTACGACCGTGGTATTAGTCTCTTTCTTCTCCCCGGGCGGATTCACGGTTGTTGTCTTTTGCTCGCACGCTGCGAACAAGCCCCACACAGCTAACAAGTAAATGTATTTTTCCATACCACCTAGTTCGTATGTCACAGCCATTCGGTCGCCTTACTATTAGATGCTTCGCACGAACTGACCGGCGTTTATCTGCGTAGAAGAGTGATGCATTTGTGACCCGCGGACGCGTGCCGATTGGTCGATCATCAAACGCGGAAAAGTATCACTCAAACGTGAGCTTCGCGATTTGTCGCGTCGACCCAGGAGCGGTAGATCCCGAGGGAATCGGCGAGGGCGCTTCACTTGCGCTGCCTTGTTTTAGGAGGATTTCGACGTGTGGATGATTTCCATCAATGCCGTATGTATGCGATGGCTTTAAGAATTGCGTTTGGCTATCCATACGACAGCCGACCGAACGGAGTACATCAGTCTCTTGTAGCCAAAGTTGAAACGCATCGATTCCCAAGTCGATAACATCCTGTAAGAGTTAGTATGAGATTTTGGCGAAAGAAGGCCAATCGCGTTTTGGTCGTCGGCATTTTCCAAAACGTGGGAGCCGGTCGGGCCGTACTGCAGAATCTCCATAGTGCTCGGTTTCGCCGGACCGCCGTGATTTACGCTTCGGCCAAAGGCCGGCAGCGGGTCGAAGAACACGGGATTTCAGCGATCGCTGGATCGGCCGTCGCTTCGTTGGCGCTAGGTGCATTTATCGTATGGGAGCGCGGAATGCTCGCCCATTATGCTCCAACGGGATTGCTCCTGCTACTCGCCGCGTTCACGTTGGCCGGTGCCATCATCGGGTGGACACTCGTTCAGTTGCTTCGGCAGCATGTCGACGCAACAAGCCTAGCCAGATTCACAGGCACAATCCTGCCGAATGAAACAATGGTCGTAGCTGAAGTCGAAGCCGGCGAAGCCTCGCGCGTGCTGGCGATTTTACGGGGCGTGGAAGCCGAAGCGCCCGTGACATTCGGTTTTTATCCGCCCCCACCATTCTCTGTCGAACCGACTGGGCGACCGCTCGGTCATGAATTCCCTTCGGGTCAGCGTCTGGTGGAAAATGCGGCGCATCTCGCACGCGCGATCGTGGTCGGCCGCGGCGCGAAGCCGCGTGGGCCATCTTTTCTGCGTCGCTTGCGCGAAATCGAGCACGCGCTGGAATGGGCGAACGCGAGTCTCACCATGTCGGCTGAGGCGCACCACGCCTTCACGCTTTCAGCGGAGTGGCTACTCGATAACGCCTATTTGATTCGCGAACAGGTGGCCGATCTGCGGAAGAGTCTTCCGCAAAAATACTATGGAAAGCTGCCTCTGATCGCCAGCGGCCCGAATGCGGGGTTGCCTCGGGTTTATCAGGTTGCAGCGGAAATGGTCGCCGAAACCGACGGAGCCTTGGAGCCCGACATCATCCGGAGATTTCTGGCCGCGTTTCAAGCGATCACGCCACTGGATATCGGAGAACTCTGGGCTCTCCCGCTGATGTTGCGATTGCAGTTGCTCGAATGCCTGCGCACCCTCGCGATCCAGGTCGACCAACAGCAACGGGAAAGCGAGGAGGCCGATTTCTGGGCAAATAGGCTTATCACGGCCGTCCGGCACAGCTCACCGCGATTGCTCAAAATAATGGAAGAGCTCGTGGAACGGTATCCGGAGCCGACACCGCATTTTGCGAGCGAACTGGTGGCGCATCTTTACGACGACGAGGGAGCGCTCCCGGTGGTGAGCGGCTGGCTGGAACGCTCGCTCCGTTCGCCGCTGCTCGAGGTTATGCAGCAGGAACATCGGCACCAGGCCGTACAGCAGACCGCGCTTACCAATGCGATCAATAGTTGTCGGCGCCTTGCGCAAATCCAGTGGCGGGAACTTTTCCAATCGGCCAGCTGGGCGGAAAGCGAATTGGCCGCGGATCCGGCCGGCGTTTACGCTCGCCAGGATTTTGAGACGCGTGATCGATGCCGGAGCGCGGTGGAGGAGATCGCCCGATGGTCGAATTGTTCGGAACAAGAAACTATCGATCATGCACTCGCGCTGGCGAAGGCCGCGCAGGACGAAGTTGCGCGCCATGTCGGCTATTACTTGATTGATGCGGGCCGGCCCGTGCTCGAGCAAGTTACCGGCGCGAGAGTACCACTGGCGGAACGATCGCGCCGATGGATTCGTGCCCATGCGGCGGGCGCTTACTTCGGAAGCCTCTTGCTGCTCATGGCCGCCTTGGTGGCGGCTCCTCTCCTTTTCGTTGTTGGGTTGGTTCCTTGGGTGACACTGGGGCTCTTGGGACTTCTGCTATTCTTGCCCGCGAGTGAGCTAGCGGTGCTGATTGTGAATTATTTGGTGACCTCGCTCCTCCCCCCGGAGGTCTTGCCTAAAATGTCCTTCGAAAAAGAAGGCATTCCCGACGATTGCCGCACGCTGGTGGTAGTGCCGATGCTGTTGACGACTCCCAGCGCGATCCAAAACCAACTCAGCCGGCTTGAAATTCATTACCTCGGAAACACGGATTCGAATCTGCGCTTTTCACTCCTGTCAGATTTTTCTGACGCACCGCAGCAGAGCATGCCGGAGGATCCAGAGTATATCGACATTGTGGCCCGCGGCATCGAGGAATTGAATCGCCGACACGGAGCGGGGCGCTTCTTTCTTTTCCATCGCGGCCGGACGTGGAGTGAGAGCGAGCAAAGCTGGATTGGCTGGGAGCGCAAGCGCGGCAAGCTTGAGGACCTCAATCGATTTATTATCGGCGAAACCAGGTCCGAGCTGGAAGGATTTCTCTATGCAGGTGATCGTGCGCAGCTCGAGGGCATTCGTTTTGTCATCACTCTGGATGCCGATACCCAACTGCTGCGCGACACCGCCCGGAGGATGACCGCAACCCTCGCGCATCCGCTGAATCAGGCGCGGCTGTCGCCAGATGGTCGCCACGTAGTTCGCGGCTACACGATCATTCAACCAAGCATCAGCGCGTCGCTTCCGAGTGCAACGGCGACATGGTTCTCACGCATCTTTGCTGATCCGCGCGGGATCGACCCTTATACGCACGCGGTCTCCGATGTTTACCAGGATTTGCTCGGAGAAGGCAGTTATCACGGGAAAGGCATTTACGAATTGCAGACTTTTCACCGGCTCTTATCAGGACGATTTCCAACGGCGCACTTGTTGAGCCATGATCTGCTGGAAGGATGTCATGTCCGCGTAGGGCTGGCGACGGACATCGAGCTGCTGGATGTCTTCCCGAATAGTTACATCGCGTGGTGGAGCAGGCAGCACCGCTGGATTCGCGGCGACTGGCAAATCATTGACTGGCTCAAGTCTTGCGTGCCCCTTGGCGACGGCAGGATGGAACCCAATCCGCTTTCCGTCTTCAACCGCTGGAAGATCTTCGACAATCTGCGCCGCAGTCTGGTGCCACCGGCGATTGTGGCCCTCCTCCTGGTCGGCTGGTTTTACACGCCTGCTCCCATGCTGTGGAGCGGAATTATCGCCGGCCTGCTGTTGTGGCCGGTCCTGAATGCTTTCCTCGCGTTATTGTTCCATCCGCCGCCGCCAGGGACGAGATTTTGGCGCGACCCGCGCGACCGGCTCCTGCGCGTCGTGCTCACGGTTATTTTTCTGGCGGACAATGCGGCCATGGCACTCGATGCCATTGTTCGCGTGAAATACCGGCGAATCACGTCGCATCGGCTGCTGCTGGAATGGGAGACGGCGGCAGACGCTCACCGACGCGCGAGAAGTCGGGAACTGCAATTCATTCTCAGCAGGCTTTGGATTCCCGCTACTTGCGTGCTCCTTTTCGTCGGCGCGGAGTCGCGGGGAACGGCGGCGATGGTAGCCGCAGCCCCGTTCCTCCTCTTGGGAGCTCTCTTTCCGGTGGCCGTGATGGTGATCAATCGGCCGGCGAAAAGCTGGCGCGGTGGAATGCTGACGTCGGATGATCGCCGATTCCTGCGCGCGGTCGCGCGACGAACGTGGAGATACTTCGATGATTTTGTCGGACCACAGACCTCTTGGTTGCCGCCGGACAATGTCCAGGAAACGCCAACGCGGGAAATTTTCATGCGCA
>WNGJ01002265.1_pt1 | contig 26937 bp, 23 predicted proteins | sample 5400611 | NCBI WGS metagenome assembly WNGJ01 (sample SAMN13153375, study PRJNA577476) | soil metagenome | isolation source: 40 cm soil or saprolite under Garry oak tree replicate 1 | place: USA:California | collected 2016-06-15
GCCGCAGGGCCCCGGCAGCGCCGGCGAGGGCAGCAGGCCGAGGACCAGATCGCAGGAGCCGCGGACGAACGCCTCCGGCGTGCCGACGTCCAGCCAGTACGCCGTGTCAGGGAAGCCGAGCACCGGCTCGCCCGCGGCGATGAGCGCGGGAAAGGTGTCCCGCTCGACCGACACGACGCGGCCGGCCGGGATCCGGTCGATCATCCGCCGCCTGAAGACGTAACAGCCTGCGTTGATCCGGTTCGTGACCGGCGCGGGCGTCTTTTCGAGGAACGCGGTGACCCGGCCCACCTCGTCGGTCGGCACACAGCCGAAGCTGGACGGGTCGCCGACCTCCACCAGATGCAGCGTCACCGCCGCGTCGGTGGCGCGATGCAGATCCAGCTGGGCCGCGATGTCATGGCCGGAAAGGACGTCGCCGTTGAGCACGAGCACAGGCTCGTCCGGGCCGCTGCCCAGCCGGCTGGCCGCGTTCCTGATGCCGCCGCCGGTGCCGAGGGGGGAGTCCTCCATGACGTAGTCCAGCTCCAGGCCGAGCGTGGAGCCGTCGCCAAGCACGGCCTCGAACTCCTCGCCGCGGTAGGACGTGGCGAGAACCGCGCGGCTGACTCCGCTCGCCGCCGCGCGGGAGAGCTGGTGGGCGAGGAACGGCACGCCCGCCGCGGGCAGCAGCGGCTTCGGTGTCGAAATCGTCAGCGGGCGCAGCCTGGTTCCCTGGCCGCCCACGAGCACGATGGCCTCGACGGGTTCCATGAGCAGGGACGCTACCATTCCGCCGCTACGGCAAGCCCCAGACACGGCCGGCCGGCCGCGGCGGCCAGCCCCCGGGCCGGCACGGGCCCGGGCCACCCCGGGCCCCGCCTGGTCCGGGCGGCCCGCTGCGGCCGGCCGTGGCGGCCAGGGTCAGGACAGGTTCTGTTCGGCCGCCCGCTGGTAGGAGGCAAGGTGTGCTTCCGCGGACGCCTCCCAGGTGAACTCCTGCGACCGCGCATAGCCGGCGTCACCCAGTGCCCGCCGCCGCGCGGGATCGCCGAGGAGCGCCCGCAGCGCGGTGCGGATGCTGTCGGCGTCCCGCTCGGTGTAGGCCACCGCGTCGCCGCCGACCTCGGGCAGCGATGTGCAGTGCGTCGTCAGCACCGGGACGCCGCACGCCATGGCCTCGAGCACGGGCAGCCCGAAGCCCTCGCCGCGGCTTGGGAACGCCACCACCATGGCACCGCCGAGGAACCCGGGCAGATCGGAGAAACGCAGGTAGCCGGGGCGCACCAGCCGCAGGTGCGGCGGCGCGGCGGCCACCGCCACGTCCACCTCCTCGCTCCAGCCGCAGCCGCCCGCGAGCACCAGCGCCGGGGGCTCCGCCATGTCGGCGGCGGCGTCGGTCCAGCCCTTGATCAGCGCGGGCACGTTCTTGCGCGGCTCCAGCGTGCCGAGGAACGCGACGTACGGCTTGCCGTGCAGGCCGAGCCGGTCGGAGACGCGGCTGAGCTCGGTCTGGGTCGGCCGGTGGAACAGCGTGTGATCCACTCCGTGGTAGGCCACGTCGATCCTGGTCGGATCCGCGCTGAGCACGCGGACAAGCTCGTCTCTTGTCGCCTTGGACGGCACGATCAGCCGGGTGGCTCGGCGCACGGCCGTGCGGATGGCGGACTTGAAGAAGGTCGCCGTGACCGCGGTGTGCAGTTCCGGGTCGGTGAAGAAGGTGAGATCGTGCACCGTCACCACGCATGGCACGCCCGGGCGCAGCGGAATCGAATAGTGCGGCGCGTGGATGACGTCCGCGCCGACCTGCTGCGCGACGAGCGGCAGCCCGGTCTGTTCCCAGGCCAGCCTGGCCGCGCGGTGCGCGATGGCCGTCGGGCCCGCCGCGATCCTCGCGTTCGGCGCCAGCCTGGCGTACCGTTCCTCGTCCGCACGCTGGCAGGCAACGGCGAGGTCCGCGTCCGCCGACACAAGCGCGCCGATGAGCCCATCGACGTACCGTCCGAGTGCGCCGCGGTCAGCGGGCACAGCAGTCGCGTCAACAAGGACCCGAGGCGCCACGACCGATCTCGCTCCTTCCCCTGGCGGGGCCAAACCCAATGTGCCGGCCGCCCGGTGTGCCGACCGGGAACCGGGCGAGCCGCGGGAACCCGGTGCGCTACGCCGACGGCCAGCGGGCGAACCGGGAGCCCAGCGAACCCGATCAGGTGTCCAGAAGCAACGGTGCTCCCAAGATGAGCGTACGCCGTTTACTGGCCGGAATGGGCCGTTGGACAGCAGCCGGACAAGCTGTCGCGGGTCGTTACATGGAATTCACCCCGGGGTGCGGCGAGCGCGCAGCAAGACGATGCTGCCAAGGTCACGGCCGGCCCAGCGGTCGCTGGCCGCTACCAGCGGAATCAGCGGCGCGGCGGCGTTGAAGCCGACCCGCCCACCCCGTGCCGACAGGCCGAGATACAGCCGCTCGGACCAGCGGGCGCGGAACTGGTAGCCGTGCTCCGTCACCTGCAGGCCGCGGGCCGCAAGCAGCCCGGCCAGGCTCTCGTGGGTGTAGGTGCGCTTGACGTCGTAGCGCGCGCGGTGCGCACGCAGCAGATCCGGCCACTGCGCGGCCCGGGTGAGGGCGTCCGCCGACATGACGAGCTCACCACCTGGCCGCAGGACCCGCGCCATCTCGTCGAGCGCACGCCCGCCGTCGTCGAAGTGCTCGATCGCGCAGATCGACATGACCCGGTCGAAGGAGCCGTCCGCGAAGGGAAGCGCAAGCGCGTCGGCCTCGACCAGGGCGGGGGCGCCGGTCAGGCCGCGCCCGCGCAGCATCTTGGCGCGGGCGAGGTCGACCGACACCGCGTCAGCGCCGCGCCGCCTGGCCTGGCCGGCCCAGTACCCGTCGCCGCCGGCAACATCGAGCACCCGCATGCCGCGCAGGTCGCTGCCGAGCCAGCGAAGCAGCGTGCCCGCCTCGCGGTAACGGCAGACGTGCACCTGATGGCCGGCGAAGGCCAGCGCGTCAGCCAGCCGCACCCTCACCACCGGGCTCTCACCACCGGGCACTTACCCACCGGGCCCTGAGCATGACCACACGGCCGGCCACGCGGCAGGGCCTCGGGGAGCCTCGCGGCAGTGCCGCCGGCCGGGAAAATCCCGCTCATGGCGTAGCCGACGGGGACGGCTTCGGCGTCGGCGTCGCGGACGTGCCCGGCTTCGTGGCCTGCGCCGCCGCACGGTTCGCCGCGTCGAGGGCCTGCTTCATGAGCTGGATCTGCTGCCCGTACGCCGCGAAGTCGCCCCGCTTCAGCGCTTGCTGCGCGGCCTGGAAGTGCGACTCGGCCTGGCTGATGAAGCCGCGCACCGCCGCGTTCAGCTGGCCGTTGCCCGCCGGGGTGCCGCCGGTGGAGGGCTGGCTCGGCAGGCCGCTGAATACCTGCCCCAGCGCGGTCTGCAGGCTGTCCGCATACCCGATGCGCCCGTTGAACGAGACGAAGACGCGCTGCAGCGTCGGATAGGAGCCCGCGCCTGCGCCGCCTGTGGCCTGCAGGTACACCGGCTCGATGTACAGCAGCCCGCCGCCGACGGGCAGCATGACCAGGTTCCCCGTGATCACAGTCGAGCCGCCCTGCCGGTACAGCGCGAGCTCGCGTGAGGCGGTCGGATAGGACTCGAATGTGTTCTGTATCTGGTTCGGGCCCGCGATCACGGTGGAACGTGGCAGCTCGAGGATGCGGATCGTGCCGTAGTCCTGGGTCAGCGGGTTGCTGTCGACCGCCATGAACGCCGCCACGTTCTCGCGGCCCTTCGCCACGAAGGAGGTGGCCAGCGAGTACCCGGGCGCGCCGTAGCCGGGCATGGACATGGACAGGTAGTAAGGCGGCTGGGTTCCGCCCTGCGTCGTGGTCGGGTCGCTGGGCACGGCCCAGAAATCCTGGCCGCCGTAGAAGGCCTGTGCCTGCTGCACGTGATAGCGCGCGAGGACGGGCCGCTGGACCTTGAGCAGGTCCTGCGGGTAGCGCAGGTGCGGAAGCAGATCCGCGGGGATCGCGCTCTTCGGGTTGACGATGCCGGGGAATGCCTTCATCCAGGCGCGCAGCACCGGATCGGTGTTCCACTCGTAGAGGGTGACCCTGCCTGTGTAGGCGTCCACCACAGCCTTGACCGAGTTGCGGATGTAGTTGATCTGATCGGCCGACTGCTCGACCGGTGCGGGCGTGCCGATCGAGTCCGCGGTGACGCCATCCAGGCTCTCCCGCTCGGAGTACGGATACAGGTCGGTGGTGGTGTAGCCGTCGACCACCCAGTCGAGGTGGCCGCCGGTGATCACCGGGTACACGTCGCCGTCGAGGGTGAGGAAGGGCGCCACCTTCGCCACCCGGGACAGCGGGTCACGGACATACAAGATCCTCGACTGGTGGTTGACGGCACCGGAGAGCAGGATGTTGAGCTGCTTGAGCTTGGTCGCGTAGAGCAGCCGGTTCCAGAACGAGCCGATCGCGACGCCACCGCCGCCCTGGTAGGTGGTGTTCTGCTGGCCGGTGGCGCTCTGGTTGGGAAAATCGAGCTCCTGCGGGGCGCGTCGCGCGGGCGCCCCCACGATCACGTAGTTCGTCTCCAGCGGGCCGAAGTACACACGCGGCTGAAAGCCCGGGAGCTGGCCCTGATAGGGGATGTTGCTCTCGGTGAAGCTCGGCGCACCGTCGCCGCCGGCCGTGTTCGCCGACGCGGCGACGAAGCCGTACCCGTGCGTGTAGACCAGATGCTGGGTGACCCAGTTGTTCTGGCTGGCCGGAGGGCCGGGCATCTCACGCACCGCGACCACGGTGTCCTGTGGCAAGACGCCGCTGCCCGGCAGCAGGTACCGGTCCATGTCGAGCAAGCTGGAGAATTTGTAGTAGCCCTTGATCTGCTGTAGCTGCTGGAACGCGGGGGCCACCACGGCCGGGTCGAGCAGCCGGACCCCCGGCAGCGCGCTCGCGTCGGCGGCGAGTTGCGCGGCCGGCTGGTCCGGGTTCGCCGCGTAGGCACTCTCGCGCACGCCGGCGATCGCGTAGGCGTTCCTGGTGCCCGCGATCTCGCGCTGGATGTATGGCGACTCCTTCGCGAGCTCGTTCGGCTTGACGTCGAACTGCTGAATGATGGCGGGGTAGACACCGCCGACCAGGATGGCGGACAGCACCAGCAGGCCGAACCCGACCGCGGGGAGCATGACGCTGCGCCGCGCCGCGCCCGCGAAGAACAACAGGGCGCACACGATCGCGATCACGGCAAGGATCGTCTTCGCGGGCAGCACCGCGTTCACGTCGGTGTACGAGGCGCCCGTGGTGACGGTCCCGCGCTGGCTGAAGTTCAGGCCGTACCTGTCGAACCAGTACGACACCGCCTTGAGCAGCACGAATATGCCGAGCAGCACGAACAACTGGGCGCGGGCCGCCACGCTGGACCGGTCACCGGGCCCCTGCAGCCGGAACCCGCCGTACAGGTAGTGGGTCGCGGCGGCGGCGAGCACGGAAAGCACGACGGCGGTGAAGGCGAAGCCGAGCACGAACCTGATGAACGGGTAGGTGAAGGTGAAGAACGAGATGTCCAGGTGAAACTGCGGGTCCTTGCGCCCGAACGGTGTCGCGTTGACGAACAGGAGCCACACGCGCCACGCGCTGGCCACCGACAGCCCCGAGATCAGGGCCAGCAGGCCGAGGCCGAAGGCCATGAGCAGCTTGCGGTACGGATCAATCGCGTTGCGGTACCGTTCCAGGCCCTGCTGCTCGGGTGACAGCGCCCGGTAGGTGGGACGGAACCGGTGGGCGAGATAGATGTTGACGCCGATTATCGAGGCCATGAGGGCGCCGCCGACGAAGAAGAGCACCAGCTTGACGGCGATCATCTTCGTGAAGACCGAGCCGTAATCGAGTGAGTTGAACCACAGGTAATCGGTCCACACGTTGGCGAACACGATGAACACCACGATGACCGCGATGATCGCGGCTGCCGCCGGGATCAGGTAACGCGGCCGGCGCGGCAGTCGCACCACCCGGGGACGACCCGGAGAACGGAAGGTCACGCCTCCCCCTCACGTCACGGAAATGAAGACGCCGGCCCTGCTGCGATCGATGACCTTGCCATCGGGCGCCCGCAGGCTCCCGGCCATCGTGAGCGGTCCCGCAAACACTAGTCCCACTTGCCAACCTACTGTGACCGCTGGCGGTGCCTCACCCGGCGCACGCGGCCAGCGCCAGCCCCGGCCTGCCGCAGCGCCACCGGCCGGGGCTGGCGCTGGCCGCGGCAGCCGTTTGGGATCAGTCTGGTCCGCCGTGGCCGGCGGCGCGTGTCCTAACACGATGGCACCGATCTGCCCGCCTTGATCGCGTCCAGGTCCTGCACCGCCTGGCTGAGCGTGCCCACCTTCACGACGCGCAACCCGGGCGGGATGTTGCCACGCACATCGGAGCAGTTGCCCGCCGGGGCAAGGAAGATCGTGGCGCCCTCGTCGCGTGCGCCCACCAACTTCTGCTGTATGCCACCGATCGCGCCCACGTTCCCGCCGGCATCGATCTCGCCGGTGCCCGCGACGAACCGCCCGCCGGTCAGGTCACCCGGGGTCAGCTTGTCGACCAGGCCGAGCGCGAACATCATCCCCGCGCTCGGGCCGCCGATGTCGCCGACCCTGATCTGAACCGTGAACGGGAACCTGAACTGCTCGCTTACGTACACCCCGATCACGGCCTGCCCGCGCTGCGATCGGCTCACCAGCCGGACGGCCCGCGCCCGGCCGCCGCGTGAGATGGTCAGCCCGATCGGTGCGCCGGGGTGACGGCCGCGGATCAGCGCCGCCGCCTTGCCCGCCGACGACACCGGGGTGCCGTCGACCGCCGTGATCACATCGCCGGCCCGCAGCACGGAGTGGGCGGGCATGCCCTTCACCGTCCCGGCCACGGTCACGACCGTGGTGAAGCCGATCTTGAGTTCGCGCAGCGCCGCCGCGGTGGCGAGCTGCTGCGAGTCGGTCATCTCCTGGACGTTTTGCTGCTGGACCTGCTTCGGGTTCGAGTTGGCCCCGAACAGCTCCTCCTGCGGCACGACCGCGTCGTGTGGCGACAGCCAGAACCGCAGCGCGGTGTAGAGGTTGATCTCGTCCCCAGGGCCGCCCTGGTAGCTGACCGTCACGAGGTTGAGGTGGCCCACGGCCGGATACACCGGATGCCCGGCGACCGTGATCAGCGGCTTGCCGTTCACCGCACCGAGCGTGTTGAACGTCGGTCCCGGGCTCAGTACCACGTAAGGAACGGGCAGCAAAGCACCGGTCAGGGCCAACAGAGCGGCGCCGATCCCGGCGACGAGCATCGTCAGGGCGCGTCGCGACATGCACGGAAGACTATGTCACCCTCGCGCGGTGCCGCTGCGCCGGTCAGGCACTGCCGACCCACTCACTGCCGCCGTCGCCGAAGTGCTGGTGCTTCCAGACCGGGATCGTGGCCTTGACCTCGTCGATCAGCGCACGGCACGCGGCGAACGCCTCCGCGCGGTGCGGGCAGGACACCGCGACCACCACCGCGAGATCACCGATCGCGAGCTCACCGACGCGGTGCACGGCCGCGAGCGCAAGCGCGCCCGACTGCGCCGCGACCTTCTCGGCCACCCCGCGCAGCTCGGCGGCCGCCGAGTCGTGCGCGGTGTAGGACAGGCCGGTCACCCCGCGCCCGTGATCCAGGTCGCGGACCTGGCCGGTGAAGACCACCGTGGCGCCGGCGCCCTCGTCGGCGACGGCGGCGAGCACTTCGTCAACTGACAGCGGCCCGGCGCGTATCCCTATCAGCCTGACGACTCCCACCCAGCACACGGTACCCGTCCCACCAGCGGGACGTGCGCCGCGGCTTCACGCCAGCCGGGCCGGGCTGGCGCGGTACGGGCCGGGGGACCTGCCGGGCCGGAGCGGTTCAGGTGCCGGCGCGGCGGCGGCGGGCGCGGCGGACGATCGCGGCGGTGCCGATCACCGCGACGGTGGCACCCGCCGCACCCGCGGCCGTGATCGTCGCCTCCTTGCGCGCGAGCCGGCGGCCGGCGACCGCATGGTGCCCGGCGCGCTGCGCCAGCAGCACGGCAAGAGCGGTCTCGTTGTCGTAGGCGGGCCGCCAGCCGGCCGCGCGGAGCGTTGCGCAGTCCACGACCCACGGGTAGACGACATAGTGCAGATCCGTCGCGGGAGCGGGGGTGATCCCCGCCCGGTGCAGGCGCCGCACCGTGCCGAAGGTGAGGCCGGCGGGCAGTTCGATCCTGCGCAGCCCGGACAGCTCCTCGACGCGCTCCTGCTCCAGCCAGCCGTCGCAGCCGACCGCGAACTGGCCGGTCACCTCGCCGGTGACGGCGAGTTCGAGCGCGGAGACGAGATCGTCAATGTGGCAGAACTGCCACCTGGTCGCGCAGCCCTTGACCGTGAGCAGCCGCGGCGCCTCGAAATGCCTGGTGATCAGGGTGTCCACGGCGTCGCCGACAAGGGCGGCGGGCCGTACGACGGTGACCTGCATGCCGGGATACGCGCGCGGCGCGCGGCGCGCCAGGTGCTCGATCTCCATCAGGTCACCGGCGATGCTGGCGTCCTGGTCGGCCCGCAGCGGCGCGGTCTCGGCAAGCGGAACCGGGTTGTCGGGGCGCGCACCGTACACCATCGCGCTGGTCACCAGCACGACACGGCCCACACCCTCGGCCGCGGCGGCGGTCAGCACGGTCTGCGCGCCGCGCACGTTGAACGCACGGCGCTCCCGGTCGGCGGAATCCGGCGCCAGATCCACGTCGGTGTGCACCACCACGTCCACCCCGGCAAGCCGGCCGGCCAGGACCGGATCGCGCACGTCCACCACACGCCAGACGACTCCGGTGACCTCGCCGCGGTGGTCGTCGATCGCCACCACCTTCTTGACCCGCCGTGACTGCGCGAGCCTGGCCGTGAGCGCGTGCCCAAGACCCTGGGCCGCCCCGGTCACGGCCACGACGGGACCGGGGCCGTGACCGCGGGCCACCCGGCGCCCGCGGCTGCGCGCGGCACGCGGCGGCGCGTCACGCCCCGCGTGGGCAGGCGCGCTTGCTGGTGCCGCGGCAGGAGGTACCGCAGCAGGAGGTACCGCGGCGTCAGGGCGCTGCCTGCCGCTGCGCCGTGGGCGAACCTGGCCGCCAGAGGTGCTCACCCTGTGTCGCTCCCGGGATAACGTGACTAGCACAGCCAACATGACCCTTCCATCCTGCCTGAGAGGTCGCGGATGGGTGACACCCCTTTCGGGTTCGGACTGCCACACGAGCCGGAGCCAGGCGGCGGCGAATCCAGCGGTTCCGGTCCGGGCCAGCCCGGCAAGCCTGGCCAGCCAGGGCCACAGGACCCAATGGCGATGTTCGGCAACCCGCAGCAGTTCGCGGATGCGCTGCGGCAGTTCGCCGACCTGATGTCGTGGCAGGGCGGCCCGGTGAACTGGGACCTCGCCACGAACGTGGCCAGGCACACCGTCGCCGCGCAGGGCGACGCGAGCATCCTCGCCCCGCAGGCCGAGGAGGTCGCCCAGGCGCTCAGGCTCGCGGACCTGTGGCTCGACGACGTCACGCCGTTTCCTTCCGGCGTCCGCGCCACCCAGGCCTGGAGCCGGTCGGAATGGGTCGAGGCGACGCTGCCGGTCTGGTCCAAGCTGTGTGACCCCATCGCCGCCAAGGCGGTCGAGAGCATGAGCGGCGCGCTGAGCGCCGGCGCCGAGACGCTCGACCCGGAGGCGCTCGGCGCCGCCGCCGGCGAAGCCGGCGAGGATCTGCGCGCGCAGTTGCAGGCCATGGCCGGGCCGATGCTCGGCCTGATGCGCCAGATCGGCGGCCTGGTCGTCGCCAGCCAAACGGGCCAGGCGGTCGGAGCGCTCGCGCTCGAGGTCGTGAGCTCCACCGACGTCGGCCTGCCGGTCGGCCCGGAGGGGACGGCCGCCTTGATCCCCGCCAACGTCGCGGCGTTCGGCTCGGGCCTGTCGGTGCCGGAAGCTGAGGTCAGGCTCTTCCTCGCGCTCCGTGAGGCGGCGCACCACCGGCTTTTCGCCCACGTTCCCTGGCTGCGGGCGCATCTGTTCGGCGCGGTCGACGAATATGCCAAGGGCATCACCGTGGACACCGCACGGCTGCAGCAGTCGCTGATGGACATCGACCTCACCAACCCGGAGGCGCTGCAGGAGGCGATGGCGGGCGGCACCTTCCTGCGGCCCGAGGAGACGCCGCGGCAGAAGGCGGCCCTCGCTCGTCTCGAGACCGCGCTCGCCCTCGTCGAGGGCTGGGTCGCCACGGTCGTCGAAGACGCCGCGGGCAAACGCCTGCCGGCCGCTGACGCACTGGCCGAGGCGGTGCGCCGCCGCCGCGCGACGGGCGGCCCGGCCGAACGTACCTTCGCCACACTCGTCGGCCTGGAACTGCGGCCGCGCAGGCTTCGTGAAGCCACGGCGATCTGGCGCGGGCTCACCGAGCAACGCGGTTCGGCAGGCCGGGACGCCATCTGGGCGCATCCCGATCTGCTGCCTGAGCAGGACGACTTCGACGACCCCGATGGTTTCGTCCGCGGCCGGGCTGAGCTCGACATCTCGGCGCTCGACGACGGCCAGGGCGAAGGTCCGGAGCCCACGAGCGGTGGGCCCGCGGACGAGGCCGGCCCTGGCGGCGATGCCGCGAGCGGCGGCGCAGACAGCGACGGCAGCCCCGGCGGCGAGCCACCGGGCAACGGGTGAGCCTGCACGCGCACACCGTTAAGGCCCTGGCGGGCTGGGCGCCGCCGGATGAGGAGCAGCAGGGGCTGCGCGACCTTTTCCTCGCCCACCTGCGCGCCTACCCCGACGGACTGTCACGGGCCTGCGGGCCCGGGCACCTAACGGCGAGCACCGCCGTTCTCGACGCGCCGCGCCGTCGCGTCCTGCTGACGCTGCACCCCAAGGTCGGGCGATGGCTGCAGCTCGGCGGGCACTGCGAGCCGCAGGACGCCACGCTGGCCGCGGCCGCCCTGCGCGAGGCCACCGAGGAGTCGGCCATCGCCGGTCTGGTCCTGCTCGGCGGTCCGGTCAATCTCAGCCTGCACGCCGTGCCCTGCGGTGTCGCCGCACGATCGGCCGCGCCGCGGCCTGTTGGGGCGAACGGGGCGTGGCCCACGGACCGGGCCGGGCCGTCGGGCGCGGCCGGGCCGGAGGGCTGGGCTTGGCACCTGGATGTGCAGTTCGCGGCGGCTTCGCCGCCCGGCGCCCGCCCTGTGCGCGGCGCTGAGTCCGACGACCTGCGCTGGTGGCCGGTCGGCTCGCTGCCGCCGTCCGCCGACGATGCGGTGCACAGGCTCGTGGCCCGCGCCTGCGCGCTCGGCCGCTGACCGCGCATTCGCCGGTCTGCCGGGCGGCCTACGGTGCGGGCGACCGGAGCACGCCACGGGTCGCGGGCCAGCCTTCGAGCCCCGGGTCGAGGCGGGCCACGTCGGCGGGCGAGCGCAGGCGATGCCAGCCAGGGACCACCGCAACCGCACCGCGCCGCGGCGCGGCCCCGCGCAATTGGCCGATGACGTCCAAGCGGTCGAGTTCGACCTGGGGATCGCCCGGGGGCCCGCCGGCGCCGATGCCAAGCACCCAGTCGGCGGGCGGCAGCCAGGCGGCGAGCGCGACGAGGCCGCCGCCTTCGGCGGGGCAAACGGCCACGTCGGCGCGCCGCGCCGCGCTGCCGAGCGCCCGCAGCAGCTTGCCGATCAGCAGGACCGGCAGGTCAGGTGCGTCGGCCGCGAGCACGACCGCCTGTTGCGCACCGAGCGCGGCAAGCTCTCGCAGGGTCTGGCCGACCAGCCCGGGCCCGGTGCCATCGGCAGGCCTCAGCCGGAGCATGGCGGTTCCGGGCCACGCGAACTCATCCATCGCCCGGCCGCCCAGTTCTTGCTCCGCGTCGTGGCTCACCGCGATCGCCGGGGCCACGAGTTCGAGCTCCGCCACGAGGTCGCACGAGTCTTCGACCAGGGCCAGGCCGAATTCAACCGGATCGACGCCGGGCGGCGCGGCGGCGCGGACCCCGGGCGTGACCAGGACAGCCGCCATCCTTTGCACCAGATCTGGGGCGTTCGACATTGCCGCTGCTCAAAGCTGCATATCTTCGAGGCGGGCAGCGTGCGCGACACCTTCGAGGTAGCCCTTGGCTCGCTCGGTCTTCGGGTAGGTGTCCACGAGCTTCCAGAACGCAGGCCCGTGGTCAGGCACGATCAGATGGGCCAGCTCATGCACGATGACGTAGTCGAGCACCCAGCCAGGCATGCCGAGCAACCGCCGGGACAGCCTGATCGTGCCGTCCGCGGGCGTACACGAGCCCCACCGGCCGTGCTGGTTGTCCACCCAGCGGACGCTGGACGGCTCAGCCGCGCCGCCCAGGTAGCGGCCGGACAAGGTTTGCGCACGGGCCAGCAGGCCGACGTCGGTTGGGCGCCGCCGCTGTTCGCGCACGGCCAGCCGGTCAAGCATGCGGGCCACCCACTGCTGTTCTTCGGCCCGGGAGAAACGGGCGGGAACAAGCACGATCGTCTTGTTCCCCTCACGGTAGGCGGACACGGTGCGCCGGCGCCGGGAGCTTCGGCGCACTTCGACGTCAGGTTCGGGCCGCACGGATGAACGGTAACTCAGACTTTTCGTCCTCCACAGGGCGGGTATGACATTTCCCCAAGCTAGAACCTGGACCGTAGCATCGTTCGGGCGCATATCCACAGCGCCGTACCGCGGCGTCCACACAAACACGCCGCAGTCTCCCCAGGAACTCCACAGCATCGTCCACAGGCATGGATTGACTCGGGTGGTGATCTGCTCCTACGGTCCCGGAAGGAGTCCCCGGGCATGCGGACCGTGCGTCACTTCGGGGAAGGGGTACGAACGGTCCGCCGGCGGCCCGCGCGGCGTGCGCGGGCCGGTGGAGGCGCGGCGGCGCTTGCCGTACGCACCGCCTTCACGCCCGGGGACTCGGGCATGTGCCCTCCCCGGACCCGGGCAGGTGCTGCCGGGGACCCGGGCGGGTGCGCAGCGGGGACCCGGGCGGGTGCGCAGCGGGGACCCGGGCGGGTGCGCAGCGGGGGCTCGGGCAGGTGCGCCCCGGGGACCCGGGCGGGGTGCGCAGCGGTCACACCTGTCTCGGGACGGGCGTTATCCACAGGCCGCGAAATCGGTCTCCCGAAGGCAGTGCCCGCCCTGGCACGCTGACAGCCATGAGACCGACGCTGAAACCCGGCCTGCTCCACTTATGGCGCGACGGCAAGACGATCCAGATCGGCGTCGACCCCCGCCGCGGCTTCGCGGTCACCGGCCTCGGTGACGCGGTCGCTGCCGTGCTTGCCATCCTGGATGGAAGCCGTGACCGCGCGGCACTGCTCGCGGAGACGGCGGCGCGCGGCATCACCGCGGCCGCGACCGACCGCGTGCTCGCCCTTCTGGCGGCCGGTGGAGCGCTCGACGACTTTCCCGTGACGGCCCGTCATGTGCTGCCCGAAGCGACGCGGGAACGGCTCGCCCCCGAACTGGCTACGGCATCGCTCGCCCATCGAGACGGCGACGGAGGCGTCCGTGTCATCGCACGGCGGCTGCTGAGCCAGGTCCGGGTGCACGGGGCCGGCCGCATCGGATCGAGCATCGCCTGCCTGCTCGCCGCCTCCGGCGTTGGCCACGTCACGTGCCGGGACCGGCGGTCCGCCCGGCGCGCCGACGCCGCGCCCGCCGGGTTCGGCCTCGCCGACGCCGGTGCGCCACGAGAACGGGGGGTGGCACGAGCGATCAGGCGGGTGGCACCCGACGTGCGGACCGACGACGACGGGACACGGCCAGACCTTGCCGTGCTCACCGACGGCCACGATCCCGGCCTGATCGCCGGACTGATGACCGATCGCGTCCCGCACCTGACCGCTACGGCCGCGGAGGCGATCGGCGTCGTCGGGCCGCTCGTGCTTCCCGGCAGGTCGGCCTGCCTGCGCTGCCTGGACCTGACCCGCACGGACCATGACCCGGCGTGGCCCGCGATCGCGGCGCAGCTCGCAGGAAAGAGCCCGGCGACGCCCGCGTGCGACGCCGTGCTCGCCACCGCTGTCGCCGCCCACGCGGCCGGTCAGGTGCTGGCGTTCATCGACAGGACCGGCCCGGCGCCTACTGTGATCAACGGCACCCTCGAGCTCGTTCTGCCTGACTGGCGCTGGCGTCGCCGGACGTGGCCTGTTCACGGCGAGTGCGCCTGTGGAAGATGCACCAGCGTCAGCGGACAATGAGAGACGTGAATGACCTGCCTCGCCGCGCCGTGACGCGGACCGCCAAGCTCGCCACCCTCCCGATCGGCTTCGCCGGCCGAACCGCGCTCGGGTTCGGCAAGCGCATCGGCGGCCGCCCAGCGGAGATCGTCGCAAACGAGATCCAGCAGCGCACGGCCGAGCAGATCTTCAGGGTCCTGGGGGAGCTCAAGGGCGGGGCGATGAAGTTCGGCCAGGCGCTGTCGATCTTCGAGGCGGCGCTGCCGCCCGAGATCGCGGGGCCCTACCGGGCGACGCTCACCAGGCTGCAGGAATCTGCTCCGCCGCTGCCCACACGGACCGTGCACCAGGTCCTTGTTCACGAGTTCGGCGACGGCTGGCGGGACAACTTCGCGGCGTTCAACGACAGGCCGGCCGCCGCGGCATCCATCGGCCAGGTGCATCGCGCGGTGTGGCGCGACGGCCGCGAGGTAGCCGTAAAGATCCAGTACCCTGGCGCGGGAAAAGCCCTGCTCAGCGACTTCACTCAGCTGAGCCGGGCGGCACGGCTGTTCGGCGTGCTCATGCCGGGGCTGGATGTGAAGCCGCTCATCGCGGAACTGAAGGACCGTATCGCCGAGGAACTCGACTACAACCTCGAGGCGGCGGCGCAGCAGGCGTTCGCCAACGCCTACGCGGGCGACCCCGACATCTACGTGCCCCCGGTCGTGACCAACTCCGACCACGTCCTGGTCACAGAATGGATGGACGGCACTCCGCTGTCGCGAGTCATCAGCGACGGCAGCCAGGACGAGCGGAACCGTGCCGGGATTCTGCTCACCAGGTTCCTGTTCTCCGGGCCGGCCCGCGCGCGGTTGCTGCACGCCGATCCGCACCCGGGGAACTTCAGGCTCCTGGCCGATGGCAGGCTCGGCGTGCTCGACTTCGGCGCCGTCGACAGGTTGCCCGACGGCTTCCCAGCATTCATCGGCAGGCTGCTGCGGATCATGCACGAGGACGGCGACATCGAGAGCGTCGAAGAAGAACTGCGCGAGCAGGGATTTTTGCGCGATGGCATCGACGTGGACCTGGATGCGCTCCAAGCTTTCCTCGCGCCGCTTGCCGAGCCGTCCAAGGTGGACTCGTTCAAGTTCACCCGTGAATGGCTACGCACCGAGGCGGGCCGCGTCACCGATCTGCGGCCATCCAATGTCAGCAGAAGGTTCAACATTCCCCCGTCGTACGTGCTCATCCACCGGGTTTCCACCGCCGGCATCGGTGTGCTTTGCCAACTGGGATGTGAAGGCGAGTTCCGTGCCGAGGTCATCGGGTGGATACCCGGCTACGCCGACGAACCCGCGCCGTCGTAAGTGCCCGCAGATAATCGTGCTCCGACGGCACCGATGTCACGTTGGCGCCGTTGCCCCGCCGCGGGACCGACGCCGGCCAGCCCACGCCAGCCAGCGACCGCTTATTCGCGGTCGCTGGCTTGGTTACCGGCCGGCGTTGCCGGCGGCGGCGAGAGGCTACCCGTCGGCGTGCATAGAGCTGCGCAGGCGGCTCATGTCACGTTCCGCGCTCCGCAGGCGGGCCGCCGCGCGGGCAGCACGGCGCCGCGCTCGCCGGAGCGCCGCGGACCGCGCGGCCAGCCGTGACTGCTTCGCCTGTTTGAGCATCGTCTCAACTCGATCTTTTGCGAGTTGTTCGCTTAACAGCATTTTTGTTTCCATTCATTATGAAGGATCTTGATTTGTCATAACGCGATATCTGGGCGCCGCCGGCGGTAGTACCGCACCGCCGAAAACGGGTCTTGCCATCCCGGCGACGCCCCCGCCGCAGGCGGCAGGATCCGGCAGGGCGCCGGCGGGCGGGCATCCTCGCGGCCCGTGGCGTTCAGGTGGATCCGGGCACCGCCAGCCCCGGCATCGTCGTCAGGCGGCAACCTCGGTCTTGCGAGGCCGGCCTCGCGGCCGCTTGCGCGGCACGATCTCCCCGCGCAGGAAAAGCTCGCCGCCCCAGACGCCCCAAGGCTCCCGGCGCTCGATCGCTCCTGCCAGACAGGCGAGCCGTGCCGGGCAGTCGCGGCAGAGCGCCTTCGCTGACTCCACGTCCTGCGGTGACTCGGCGAAAAACAGGTCCGGCTCATCGCTGCACGGCAGATCGAGCCCGCTGAATGCGCCTGCCGCAGCCATGATGCCTGCGGCCAGCCTCCCGTCATCGCCCCGCAACGCATTCCTAGCGGCGCCCACCTCGTACCCCGCCGCTGCTCCCGCCGAGACAGCGATGGTGTCGGGCCACTGCATCGGTGCCAACTCCTCTCCTCGCTTGTTCTGCTCTCGTTGTCGTAGCTGTGCTCGTCGTCGAGTCGCTGGTCTGACAAACGGTGGCCCGGCATAACAAAGGCCGCGGACCCTTTTCGGGTCCGCGGCCTGGAGGAGCTTGAGGCCGGTCAGCCTAAACCGGCACCCTCCGTCTATGCGGACCCATAACATCGCCGTCATTGGCGATGGCAAGGGTCATGTAGATGTTTTGCTTGCGAACGGTCTTCTGGACGTGGTCCACCTGGCTGAACGGCGTCTGGCCAAGCGCCCGCGCAGGGTTCACCCGCTTGCGCGGCCCGGAGGCAGGCGTGGCGGCGGAGAACCCGGCACCGGCTGTGACGGCACCGGCTGTGACGGCACCCGTCGCCGGTGCCCCGGTGACGGCCGCGCTCGGGCCGGCCACGCCCTCAAGGCGGACTTCACCTCGAACATGCGGGAAGGCGCCCGGCGTGCGCAGGCCAAAGCGATCGCACGAGGCGATGACGGTTTCTGTTAGCATCCTGGACACCTCCCTCCGCTGAGATTGCGTCACGGCCCACAATGGGCGTGACAGCAAGCCTATGGACCATCCATGGGATCGGCAAGCTATTTTTGACCTGCGGCTTCGGCCCCTGACGTCAGCACGCGGCGGCGTCACACCACCCGCGCCACCCGCCGCACGCGCCGCCCGCCACCCGCGCGGCCGCCGCACGCGCCGCGCATTGCGCACGCGGTGCGAATGGAATGGGCAGGGGTAAGAAATCGCCGATCCGGTGAGGCGCCGTCGCTCACTCTGGTGCGCTGTCGGTGCGGGTTCGGATCAGGCCCTCCTGCACCACCGAAACGACGAGGTCACCGCTTTCTGTGAACACCTGGCCGCGGGCCAGCCCGCGGCCGCCATAGGCAGCCGGTGTCTCCTGCGCGTACAGCAGCCATCTGTCCGCACGGAACGGCCGGTGGAACCACATCGCATGGTCCAGGCTCGCCCCGGTGGTCCGGCCATCGGCCCACGACCGCCCGTGCGCGAGCAGCACCGAGTCGAGCAACGTCATGTCCGAGGCGTAGGTCATGAGGCAGACATGGAGCATCGGGTCGTCCGGCAGTTCGCCGTCCACGCGCAGCCACACGAGGCTCTCGGTTGCCCGCAGCATCCGATCGCGCTGCGCCTCGTGGGTCAGCGGGCCGACGAACCTGAGGTCGATCGGCCGATCGCGGTAAAAATCAACAGAAAGCGGGCCGAACACTTTCTCCAGCCGATCGAGCAGTGAGGGGAGCTCGTCTGGACGGGGCACGTCAGGCATGCGGACCGCATGCTCAGGCCCGGGTTCGGGACGGTGAAAGGAAGCGGAGAGCGTAAATATCACCTTGCCGTGCTGTACGGCGGAGACCCGGCGGGTGGTGAATGAACGGCCGTCCCGCACCCGGTCGACGAGGTAGACGATCGGCACCGCAGGGTCGCCGGGGCGGATGAAATATGCGTGCAACGAGTGCACCGGACGCTCGGGTGGAACCGTACGCCCGGCCGCGACCAGCGCCTGTCCCGCGACCTGGCCACCGAACACCCGCTGAACCCGTTCGTCCGGGCTGCGCCCACGGAAGATATCGGCCTCGATCTGCTCCAGGTCGAGCAGATCGAGCAGATCCTGGAGGGCCTTGCTCATCCCATTCGCCTCCGGGTCACGCCTGCCAGCACCACCACTGTGCCCTCACTTCGCCCGGCTGGCCCGCACCGCCCGGCTGGCCCGCACCGCCCGGCTGGCCTGCACCGCCCGGCTGGCCTGCACCGCCCGGCTGGCCTGCACCGCCCGGCAGGCCCGCGGCGCCCGGCTGGCCGGGGGGGTCCGCAGTTCCTGATCGCGACGGACCGCGCGAGCCGTTAAGGCTGTATCTCTCCGCTGCCCGCGGACGGACAACCTCCCCCGATTCCCGCGCGGACGGCAGAAGTGGGCCGAGGAATGGCGACGGCCGGCGGGACCGCCTGGCATCTGGTGACCGCGCCACAGACCACGACAGCAGCAGCCTGGATCTTGCGCGCGTCAGCCCGACGTACAGCAGCCGCCGTTCCTCCTCGATCGCATCAGGGGTTTTCGCGTACACGATCGGCAGGACACCATCGACAAGCGCGGGCAGGAACACCGCGTCCCACTCCAGGCCCTTCGCCGCATGCAGGGACGCGATCGTCACGCCGTCGGCCGCCGGGGCGTCGTGCTGCGCCGCCCGCTGCGTGATATCCGACGCGAAGTCCGTGAGGCTCGCCTCCGGCTGCCCGGAGAAGAACTCGTCCGCGAGCTTCGCCAGCCCGGCAAGCGATTCCCAGCGGTCGCGCATCGCGGCGCCGCCCGCCTGCGGTGGCTCCCCGGTGAGGCCGAGCCCCGCGAACACGTGGCCGACCGCGGCGCGCGGGCTGCCGGACGGCTCCGCCTTGGCCGCCGCGCGGAGCAGCACCAGAGCCTGCCGCACCTCCGGCCGGTCGAAGAACCGCTGCGTGCCGCGAACCGCATAGGGCACGCCGGCGGCGCGCATCGCGCGTTCGAAGATCTCCGTCTGCGCGTTGGTGCGGACGAGCACGGCGACCTGCCGGGGGACAAGGCCGCCGTCGATCATGTCGCGGGTTTGAGCCGCCACCGCCGCCGCCTCCGCCTCCTCGTCTGGATATTCGGCGAAGACGGGTTGCGGGCCGTCGCCGCGCTGGGCGACAAGCTCGGGCCAGGCCAGCGCAGGCGACTGCGAGCCCCATCGCGCCGTCCCCCGCCGTGGTGAGCCCCGCCCCGCAGCACCCTGCCCCAACAAGCCCTGCCCCGCCGAGCCCTGGCCTGCCGAGCCCCGCCCCGCCGAGCCCGAACGCCGGGGTGGCGCCGGTGAACGAATAGATCGTCTGGTTTGGATCCCCGACCACGCACAGGTCGTCCCGGCCGCCGAGCCACGCATCGAGCACGAGTTTCTGCAGCGGGTTGACGTCCTGGTACTCGTCCACCACGAAGTAACGGTATTGATCATGCACTTGCACCGCGGCGGGCTTGTGGTCGGCGAGGATGCCCGCGGTCAGCTCCAGCACCGATTCGAAGTCCAGGACGTGCCGATCCCGGCGCAGCCGTTCATAGCAGTCGAAAAGCTGCGCCATCTGGCCGGGCGCAACCGGCGGCACCCGGCCGGCCTTTTCCGTCGTCGCGGCGAAATCCTCCGGCCTGCACTGGACCGCCTTCGCCCACTCGATCTCACTCGCCGCGTCGCGCAGCGCTGCCCCGTCGAGCTTCAGCCGCAACGCGCGCGCCGCCTCCGCGACCAGGCTCAGCTTGGATTCGATGACGCGCGGCGCGCTGCCGCCCACCGCCTTGGGCCAGAAGTAGACGAGCTGGCGCAGCGCTGCGGCGTGAAAGGTTCGCGCCTGCACCCGCTCCACGGCCGATCCAGCCCCAGCGAGCTGCCGCAGCCTTGCCCGCAACTCCCCCGCCGCACGGGTCGTGAACGTCACCGCGAGCACATGCCGCGGATCGACCGCTCCGCTGTCGATCGCATGCGCGATCCGGTAGGTGATGGCGCGGGTCTTGCCCGTGCCCGCCCCCGCCAGCACACAAACGGGTCCGCGCACCGCTTCTGCGACGGCTCGCTGCTCGGGATCGAGCCCAGCGAGAATTGTGTCCGGCATGGAGCACATCATCGCAGGAGGGGCTGACGGGAGTGCGGCATGACGGCATGACCGGCCGCCGCGGGCGCCGCCGGGAACCGGGCTGCGCGAATCCGGCGGGCACGGGAAGCCTGCGGCCACCGCGGGTGTTGCATCCCTCGAAGCCGTGGGAATGCCGCGGCGGGGGAGGGAGAGGGTGTCAGTGCATGCGTCGCCGACGGCCCCAACGATGTACACGACACGCTGGTGTGCTTTCTGCCGACGGCTCAAGAGCCAGCTCGCACGCGAGGGGATCGAGATCTTGGAGGTCGACATCGAAGCCGACCCCGCCGCCGCGGACTTGGTGATGAACGTGAACGGCGGCAACCAGACCGTGCCCACGGTGGTCTTCGACGACGGCAGCGCGCTCACCAATCCATCCGCGGCCGAGGTCATGGAGCGGCTGCGGGCTCTGGCAAGCCGCTGATGGACGAAGACCGCTCCCATACGACTACCGCGGGCGCCGGGGCCGGGGCGGCAGGCGCCGACCGTGGGGCTGGTCACGCCTCGCTGGAACCTGATGTGGCGGCGGATTCCACGCCGGGCGAGCGCGAAACCAGGGTCCACGTCGCGGCCGTGTACCGGACTGCGGCCGGATGGCGGGTCGGCGAGGAGGAACTGCCCGATCTCGTCAGTGCGATGGTCTTCGCCGACCTGCTGGCGAGTGACCTGCCGTCGTCGGCCAGGCCAGCCACGGATGGCGGCGCGTCGGCCGCGGGCGACACCGAGACGGCCAGGCTGAAGATGACGATCGCACAACTGGAACACGCGCTGGCGCACCGGGTTCGGGTCGAGCAGGCGATCGGCGTTCTCACCGAACGGCACCGGCTGCCGCCGCGTCAGTCCTTCGAACTGCTCCGCGCCGCCGCCCGGTCCCGCGGGCGCCGCGTGCAGGAACTGGCCGACGAGGTGCTCGCGAACGTCACGAACCCGCTGCTGCCGGTCGCGGAGGAGCTTGCGCGGCCGCAGGCCGCCCGGCGTGGCCACAGCCGCTCACGGGCCTAGGGCGTACCGCGCGCGGGCGCCCGCGGCCCGCCGCGAGCCTGCGGGGATGGCGCCGCGTCATCGCGCGGGCCGGTGCGGGTCGGTCACCATGCTTTCGAGATAGCGGCGCCATCCACCGTAGGATCGGAGCCGCCATTCAGACCCGGCACCGGGCACGTGAAAAAGGAGCGCCGTGGCAGCGACCGAACGCATGAAGCGCTGGGGCATCACCCTCCCGCTGCAGCAGATACCGATCGCGCAGCAGCGTGACATCGTGGCCGGGCTGAGCGACCTTGGCTACACGGACGCGTGGTCGTCCGAGGTGAACTCCTGCGACGCTTTCACGCCGCTGGCACTGGCCAGCCAATGGGCGCCCGGCCTGCGGCTCGGCACCGCGGTCACGCCGATCTACACGCGCGGCCCCGCCCTGCTCGCGATGAGCGCGGCGACGCTGGAGAGCCTCGCACCCGGGCGTTTCGTGCTGGGAATCGGAAGCTCGTCGCCCGCTGTGGTGCAGCAGTGGAACGGAGTCCGGCTCGAAAAGCCCTACCAGCGCGCACGCGACACGCTCCGGTTCCTGCGGGCCGCGCTCGCGGGCGAGAAGGTGACGGAAGAGTACGAGACGTTCAGCGTGCGCGGGTTCCGGCTGGAGCTCGCGCTGCCCTCGCCACCTTCGCTCGCGCTGGCCGCGCTGCGCCCCGGCATGATCCGGCTGGGCGCCGCGGAGGCCGACGGTGTCATCACCAACTGGCTGTCCCCGGCCGACGCGCGGCAGGTTCGCGAGGTCGCGGGCCCTGGCACGGAATTGATCGCCCGCGTGTTCGTGTGCCCCACGGCGGACCCCGAGATCGCCCGCGGCATCGGGCGGCGCATGATCGCTGCCTATCTCACCGTGCCGGTCTATGCGGGGTTTCACTCCTGGCTCGGCAGAGGCGACGCGCTCGCGCCCATGCAGGCCGCCTGGGCCGCGGGCGACCGCAAGCGGGCACTGGCCGAGATAAGCGGCAAAGTCGTCGACGATCTGATCGTCCACGGCACACCGGATGCGTGCCGTGAGCGCATCGCCGAGTATCACGAGAACGGCCTCGACACCCCGGTCATCATGATCGTTCCGGTGCCGGGCGTGAACGTCACGCAAGCCGTCAGGGATCTGGGCCGCGACGGCTGACAGCGCGCGACGGCCGATCGCGCGCCGCGGTACCGGCGTGCGTGAGTCGCGGTGCGGCGGCCCCGGCGCGGCTCACCAGCGGCCGGGCAGCGGCGCTCCGTACCACGCCTCGATGATGCGGTGTGCGATCGACACCGGCGGCGGCAGCAGGATCGCGCCGGACTCGATCGCCGCCCGCAGGTCCTCGCGGCTGTACCAGCGCGCTTCTGCGATCTCATCGTCATCGACGCGGATCGGCTCCCCGCCCTGCCCGGCCGCGCTGGCGCGGGCGGAAAAACCCAGCATGAGACTCTGCGGCATCGGCCAGGGCTGGCTGCCGAGGTAGCGGAGGTCCCCGACCGAGATGCCCACCTCCTCACGCACCTCGCGGGCCACGGCCTGCTCGACCGACTCGCCGGGTTCGACGAAACCGGCCAGGATGGACACCCGCCTGTGTGGCCACTTCTGGTTCCTGGCCAGCAGGCAGCGGCCGGCGGGATCCAGCACCAGCATGATCACCGCCGGATCGACCCGGGGGAAATGCTCGCTGTCGTCCTGCGGGCAGACCCGGGTGTGACCGGCCGCGGCAAGCCGGGTGCGAGTGCCACACCGTGGGCAGTGGGTGTGCGTGGCGTGCCAGTTCGCGAGGGCGACGGCGTGGGTGAGCAGGCCTGCGTCCCTGTCACCCAGCAGCGCCCCGACCTCACGCAGCCCGGCCCTGGTCCCGCCTGCGGCTGGAAGTGGCCCGAGCACGGCGAAATAGGCGATGCCCGCCGCGTCCGTGCCGAGCAGTATCCGGTCTCCCTCGGGCGCCTGTGCCGGCGGCATCAGGACCAACTCGGCGCTCGCGCCGCCGACGGCCTCGCCGTCGCCTGCGCCGCCAGCCCCGAACCGCACCAGCGCCTGCCCGTCCTCGACGATCAGCACGAGTGTCCGGGGATCCGCCCATGCTGCCTTCAGCCACGTCGTGTCCTGGCGGCGGTGCGCGACCCGGTCCAGCTGGCCACGGGCAAGCGCAAGCTGCCCGAGCCTCATGACGCCGTCACCTTCACTCACCAAGCCACCACCACATCCCCGGACTCGCCGGGTCCGCCCACGCTGCCTGCTCAGCGATCCTCGGTCAAGCCGCAGGCCCGGCCCTTCACGGCGCGCCGCCCGCTCCGGCAGCCAGGCCAGCCTTGCCGATGGCAGCGAACTCCGCCCAAAGGTAGGCGGCGGCCTCGGCGCCCTTCAGCAGGAGCGGCATCTCGACCTTCTCGTTCGGGGCATGGATGCGATCGCAGTCCAGCCCAACCGCCATGAACACCAGCGGCGCCCCGAGAATGCCCGCGAGGTCGGCCTCGGGCCCGCTGCCACCCTCGCGGGTGAACAGCACCTCCTGCCCGAATGCCCGCTGCATGGCGGCGCGTGCGGCCCGCACCGCCGGTGAGCTGATATCGGAAAAGCACGGCCGCACCCCCGGCCCGCTGAAGGTCAGCCGGGTGTCGATCCCTGGCGGCGTGTTCGCCTTGACGTACTCGCGGAGGGCGGCCTGGATATCGGCGGGTTCCTGGTGGGCCACGAGCCGCATCGACACTTTCGCGTGTGCCGCGCGCGGGATGATTGTCTTCGGCCCCGGCCCTGTGTGCCCGCCCCACATGCCGTTGATCTCTGCGGTCGGGCGGGCCCAGACACGCTCCAGCGTCGTGTAGCCGGTCTCGCCCGCCAGCGCGCGGCTGCGCCCCGCCGTGTCGAGCCACTCTCCTTCCTCGAACGGGAGCCGGGCGAGCAGTTCACGCTCCTGCGCCGGCAGCGCCGCCACCTTGTCGTAGAAACCGGGCAGCATGACCCGTCCGTGCTCGTCATGCAGTCCCGCGAGCAGCGCGGCCATCGCGTGCAGCGGGTTGGGAACCGCGCCGCCGAACGAGCCCGAGTGCACGTCGCTGTCCGGGCCGTAGCAGGCGATCTCCGCGTCGATCATGCCCCGCATGCCCACGCACATCGACGGGACGTCCCGCGCCCACATGGACGTGTCACTCACCACGACCACGTCGCAGGCGAGACGGTCACGGTGGCGGCGGAGCAGGCTGGCGAAGTTCGGCGAGCCCGCCTCCTCCTCGCCTTCGATGAGCAGCTTGAGCGTGACCGGCGGCGCCTGCCCGCGGCCATCTGGTGACGCGGCGATGCAGGCCCGCACGCCAAGCGTGTGGAACAAGACCTGCCCCTTGTCATCGGACGCACCGCGGCCGAGGAGTTGTTGCCCGCGCTCGACCGGCGTGAACGGGTCGAAGTCCCAGCTATCCAGTGGCTGCACAGGCTGGACGTCGTGATGCCCATAGACCAGAACGGCTGGCGCAGGGCCACCCGGCGCCCGCTGGTCCGGTGCCCGCTGGTCGGCGGGCCACTCGGCGTACACGGCGGGCAAGCCAGGCGCCCCCGGCTCACCTGTGGGCCAGATCTCCACGATCGGGAAGCCGGTCTGCCGCAGGTATCCAGCCAGCCAGTCCGCGGACCGCGCGACGTCGGCGTGGTGCGCGGGATCCGCAGAGATCGACGGGATCGCCAGCCAGTCCTTCAGGGCCGCGAAGAACCCTGCCGCGTTGGCCTCGACATAGCTGCGCGCATCCACGATCGTCCTCCTCGTCTCACACCGGCCGCCGGCGCGCCGCCATTCTTACCCGACGCCGACTCCAACCCGGCACCGGCTCCAACCCGGCACCGGCTCTTACCCGGCACCGGCGTCCGGTCACGCGGGCGGGACGCTGGTGATCAGCGCTTCGAGCCCGGCGGCGTCGAGGATATCGGCCGGCCGGACCGTCAGGTCGTCACGGACGTAGTAGAACGCGGCACGCACCCGCTCTGGCGGCACCGCGGCAAGGCCCGCCCAGGCGAGCCGGTAGGCGGCCAATTGAACCGCGACCGCCCGCTTGTCCTCATCGGTCCGCGCGGGCCGGCCCGTCTTCCAGTCCACGACATCGAAGATGCCATCGGGGGCGTCCGCGAAGACCGCGTCAATCCGGCCGCGCACGAGCCGGTCGCCGATCAGCGTCTCGAAGGGCACCTCCACCTCGGCCGGAACCCGCGATGCCCACTCACCGGCCTCGAAGCTCGCACGCAGCGCGGCGAGCTCGGCATCGGTCGCCGCCGCGCCCTCATCAGCCGCGCCGGGAAGCTCGTCGGGATCGATCAGATGCTGCTGACCGAATCTGGCCTCGAGCCAGCGGTGGAAGGCCGTGCCGCGGCGGGCCTGCGGAGCGGACGGGCGGGGCATCGGCCGCCGCACCCACCGCGCGAACTCGCCGGGATCGGCGGCCAGCGACACCAGTGCGGAGACCGACAGACGTGACGGCAGATCGACGGGAATCGCCGCATGACCGCGCCGCGCCGCCCGTTCGGCGAGCAGCAGCGCGGCGTCGCGGGTCCAGGCGGCGACCAGGGCCTCGTCCGCCGCGGTCAGCCCGGAAGGCTCGGATGGCGGGCCTGGCGGCAGCGGCATGGTGCGCTCATGAGCGGCTGAGAGCCGGGCGAGTTCGCGTTCCACCATCGCCCCAGCCGCCACGACGGCCTGATACCTCGAACCGGAGGGGGCGGCCGGCCACGGCGCCGCCGGGGTGTCGGCGAGTACCGGGTTCTCCGCGTCCTCCGCGGGCGCGGCTGCCCACGACCACACCCGTCCGGCCCCCTCCTCGCAGGCCGCATGCACCTCGGTGAGGAACACCGATGGTCCAAGCGGCGCGAGCCCGTCGCCCCACCAGTAGCCGGAGCACCCCAGCCAGAACGCGGCCCTGGTCGCCGCCACGTACGCAAGCCGCCGCTCCTCGCGCAGGTCCCGCAGCTTGGCAGCGCTGGTGAACTCGTCCACGGCCGCCGCGTCAAGGCCGGCCAGGCCCGGCAGGTCCCCCGCATCGCCGCGCAGCACGAACGGCAATTTGCGCGGATTGTCCGTCCATCGCGTCGACACCCTGGGCTTGGCCGGGAACAACTGGGCTTTCTCGCCGGCACACAGCCCGGGCACGAACACCACCGGCCACTGCAGTCCCTTGGCCGCGTGCACGGTCATGAGCTTGACGCTGTCGGTCTCCCCCACCCGGCCCGCCTCCAAGCCGAACTCCTCAGCCTCCGCCGCAGTGAGGTAACTCAGGAAGGCGCCAAGCGTCGGCTGCTCCTCGTCGCCCGCGAACGTGGCCGCGGCGTCCGCGAAGGCGTCCAGGTCAGCCCGGGCGGCCGCGGGATCGGCGCCCGGCCGCGCCGCCACCTCGATGTCCAGCCCCAGTGCCCGTTCGACTTCGAGGACGAGATCGGGGAGCGGCTGTCCGACCTGGCCGCGCAGCGAGCGCAGTTCTACGGCGAGCGCAGCCAGCCGCGCGTGGCCGTCGCGGGAATACCCGGACGGGTCGCCGAGATCGTCGAGTGCCTCCACGAGGCTGGCCGGTTCGGCTGTCATATCGGCGATCGCTTCGCTCACCGGATCAATCACCGCACCGGGGGGCCGGTCACCCGGACCAGCAGAGCCGAACGGCTCACGCGTGCTGGCACGCCCACCGCCGCCGACCTGCCCGGCGGGGTCAGCCTCAGCGTCCAAGCGGCGAGGCTCTGCCGGCATGGCCGCGCCTGGGGCCGGGGCAGCACCTGCTGGCGGGGCGGCACCTGCTGGCGGGGCGGCACCTGGGGG
>WNGJ01002983.1_pt1 | contig 26936 bp, 22 predicted proteins | sample 5400611 | NCBI WGS metagenome assembly WNGJ01 (sample SAMN13153375, study PRJNA577476) | soil metagenome | isolation source: 40 cm soil or saprolite under Garry oak tree replicate 1 | place: USA:California | collected 2016-06-15
GAGAGCCGTGTGCTGTGAAAGTAGCCTGCACGGTTCGGGAAGGGGCAGTTGGAAAAGTGCTGTCTTCATGATACCACTTGAAGGAATTTCAAGAAGGTCCGAAGGAACAACAGTAACTCGCTGGCTGCCTACTTCACGGCACAGCATTGGGAGCGGCCTTTATCCAACCTGTAAGGAACTCCTGATTGTGGCTGATGGCGGCGGTTCTAATGGGGCTCGCAACCGGCTGTGGAAGATGCAGTTGCAACGGTTTGCCACGGAGACTGGCCTGAGTATTACCGTCTGCCATTTGCCTCCGGCTACCAGCAAATGGAATAAAATCGAGCATCGACTCTTTTCCTACATTTCCATTAATTGGCGGGGCAAACCGTTAACGTCTTTTGAGACCGTGATTGAACTGATTTCTCATACGACGACCAAGCAAGGATTGACCGTCACCGCCGTTAAAGATACCAATGGCTATCCGACTGGCATCAAAGTCTCAGACGAAGACCTGGCCTCACTCAGCATCAGGAGAGAGGCTTTTCATGGCGATTGGAATTATACTATTCAACCACAATAACTGGTACCTTTATTTCAGTGAGTGCCCTAAGAAGCCAAAGGGGAAGAAATACTCTCGCTAGGATAGTTGCCAAAAAATCAACAGCTTAATGTCAAAATTTACACTGACTTACCTCGGATGTACGACCTATTTTTATCTAAATACATTTGAAGCAAATAGATTTAATAGGACTGTAGCACATCTCCTCAAAAAAGGCAAGGGCAGAGACAATCGATGACAACGTCTGTGTTGCGGGAGAGCTGCGTATGCGTTCTCACGAGATCTGGTCCCTCCTCTCGCCGAAAGCCGCAAGATCATCAGTGGGTACAAGCATGGGCGGCTGGCTCACGCGAGACCCCACCATGAGGCCGTCTTCTCCAGAACCACAGACCTTCTCTCTTGACTTTTCAACCCCACTTGGGTATAATACTCTTAAATTGGATTGCTTCAAATAAGATTGGGTTAAAATGATGCAGACAATAGAACAGCCAACGCCATTAGTGCTGAAACTGCTGGCGCATGATCTGCGGTGGGCGTTACTTCAACAGCTCACACAGAGTGATTACCGGGTGGCCGAACTCGTTGCGCAGGTGAAGCAGCCACTCAATCTGGTGTCCTACCACTTACGCCAGCTCCGTCAGGCGGGTCTTGTTCATGAGCGACGCAGCACGGCTGATGAGCGCTCGTTTTACTACAGCCTGGACTTGCCACGCCTGCACATGCTCTACCTGGAAGCGTCGTCAAGCCTCCATCCGAGCCTTGGGGAAGCGATTCCCCCAGGGAGCCGCACGCACTGGCACTTTGACGGCCCCCCACCGCGTCTTCTGTTTCTCTGTACGAGCAACAGCGCCCGCTCTCAGATGGCCGAGGCGCTGGTGGGTCACCTGAGCCAGGGACAGGTCCAGGCGTTGAGTGCCGGGAGTCATCCTGCCCAAGCGGTCAATCCGTTGGCGATCCGCACGCTTGCCCAACGGGGCGTCCAGATGAGCCAGTCCGTGCCCAAATCCTTGGAGCTGTTTGTGGGTCAGTCGTTTGATCGCGTGATCACGCTCTGTGATCGGGTTCGCGAGCGGTGTCCCACCTGGCTAGACTTGCCGCCGATTCATTGGAGTTTGCCCGATCCTTCTGCCGTCGAAGGATCGGAAGCGGAGCGACAACAGGTCTTCGATCAGCTGGTGAGCCAGCTAGACGTGCGCATTCGACTGTTGCTCACCCTGCTGGAGCAGGAGCGGAAGATGTCGGTTCCGGGGCAGAAGACCGCAAGCTGAACGCCTCTCAACCCGGCTCCGGGCTGGAAATGAGAAGGATCATTGCGCCAGCAAGTCGAGGAAAGGGTCCTGGAAAGGATTCATCGAAGGAACATGGTTCTTGAAGCAAAGGAGAACGATATGGCAAGCATTCGCTATATGATTGAGGATGTCGATCAAGCCGTTACCTTCTACACGCGCCATTTGGGATTTACCCTGGATTTGAACGCCAGTCCGGCGTTTGCCCAGGTGACGCGAGGAGATCTCCATCTCCTGCTCAGTGGCCCGCAAAGCTCTGGAGCGCGCTCTCTGCCTGACGGGCAGCGCCCCTCTCCTGGTGGCTGGAATCGTCTGGTCATCGAGGTGGAGCATCTGCCAGCCGTGATGGAGACACTCAAACAGGCAGGAGTGCCCTTCCGTCGAGATGACATCGTCAGAGGACCGGGAGGGCAGCAGATCTGGATTGAAGATCCCTCAGGCAACCTCATCGAGGTGTTTGAGCCAGCGGGGCCCCCACCTCGCCCCTAACGCTCTGTGACCATGAAAGATCCGGTAGCCCTGCTCGACCCACAGGGTGCGCATGAATCTCGTGGCGCACCCGAAAAGGGCCTTGACGGGTATCGCTCTGTAAGCTGGAGCCTTCCGCTCGGCCTGGCAGGCGATACGAGTATAACCTGAACAATTGAAAAGCTCCGAAAAATTTTCTGGAAAGGAACTTGACTCCATTTGCCCTACTGTAAGCGTGTGCGGTTGTGCTCTTTGCTCGTGTTCGCCCTCCTCCGTTCTGAGCCGAGAGTGCCGACTCCGTTGAGAAAAGGTCATGCTGTTGTCATACTCGTGGGCTACACTGTTGCTCACACTCACTGATAGAGCGTATGGAAGCTCACTGAAAGAAGGAGTCTATGTGGCAAATCATCTGTTTGTGCTTACCAGCTCTGACAAAAAGCGAGCAACAGCGTATCTTTGCACTGTTTAGTGAAGTATTGCGTGCCTGTGGCCGCCAGCCGTGGGAGAGAGATATCGGCCTCTTTTTCCTGCATTCTCTCTCTCCTGAGGAAACTCTGACCGTGCTGGAGGAGCGCCTCGACCTGGTCACTCGTTCGCAAGAACTCATGGAGATGCCACACGAAAAAGCAGCTGCACAGGATCATACGCAGAGGATAATCAATGACCATATACAAACGCTCCTCACGGCAGAGCACGAGTGGCTGAAACGCACGATTACACAATTACGCATGATGGATATGCGTAAGGACCTGCAAACTGTAGAGACCGGATTTATCCCGTCGGCTTGATTTATCCATCATGATCGTCAATTGTGTGTATATGTAAAGTACAAAATCAGCTTCTCATGGAATCGTAAATACGTCACATACCATTTGGAAAGGAACTACTTATGCAACCACAACCCGTTTCGGAGACCATTCCAGAACGGGGGCAAACTGACCGCTTGGTTGAGTAGAATCTCTACTGATGCATACAAACAGCGAGATAAGTCTCTTCCAGCAAGCCGTTTGTCCCTGTTCTGGAATGGTCTCCAATCTTTTACATTTAAGTGTATGTGAACTGGGCGGCAGCCGAGGTACCAGTCGGAGTTGTTGTGACGGTCACATCGACGACAGTGCCACTGCTACCGGGAGGAACGACCGCTGTGATCTGGGTATCGCTATCAACCTTGAAGTTACTTGCCCCTATCCCGCCAAATGAGACATCTGCGGCACCTATGAAGCCTGAACCGATAATAGTGACAGTGGTGCCACCTGCCGCTGGCCCACTTGTCGGGCTGATGCTTGACACTGTTGGACCAGACGCAGCTACAATTACAAGTTCAGCAGATGTATAATTCCCATTTGGATTAGGATTAACTGGATAAAACTGAATCTTTTTGCAGTAGACGCCAACTGGCATATTCGCCGCATACGAAGCTTGAAAAGTGACGTTGTCTGATCCCGGATTTGGTAACTGGCCGCTGGACGGATTAAAGCTGAGCCAATCGCCACTAGGAATCGTGCAGGGGGAGTGATTCCAACAAGGATCGCTTCCTACTTCTCCCGGTAGTGCTGATACCGTCCAATTTATTGGACCCGGTGCTGGATTGGCAGAATCCCCATACGCGATTGTGAAGGACGCGTTAAGATTACCGGATTGACCGGCAGTGCCAGTAGAGCAAAACGGTACCCCGTTCTGGCTGATAGTGAAGGAACTAGGGTCTGCTGTAGGCACTTCCGTGGGACCAGTAGTCGGTCCTGTGGTCGGCCCTGCTGTAGATGCAGATGTAGAGCCAGGAGTACTTGTAGTGGGAGGAGTATTGGATGGAGAGGTAGTATTTGAGGTTGGGGAAGCAGAACTAATGGGTGGAGTAGCAGCATTACCACATGCAGTCAATAGTAAGCCCAACAGTAAAAGAGAGATTACTACTAATCCAAAGAGATGTTTGGCCCTCGACTTAGGCAGCCTTCCTCCCGACCAATGGTTCAAACTTGAACGTATCTTATATACAGGAGAACTACTCACAACATCGTTGACATTTGGCTTAGAAAATGGTGCCTTAGACATAGGTCCCTCCTTGTCTCCTTCGTGTGGCAGCTTACCAGTGCAATACTATAATCTTTGTCAACTCGATAGACGACGAAAGTTGGGAATTTTAGGGGATGACATTCAGGACAAAGATCACGCTTCAGCAAGAAGTTTACGCTTCAAGGCCAAGAGTGCTGGACGATGAAAGTTACTAATGAAGATAGGATTCTTGTGCGAGTAAGGATTAGTATACCAGAACAGAAAGGATATGTTCCCCCTCGCTAACATTACTCAACTTGCAATTGCCACACCTGCACTGTATGATCATCACCTGCTGAGGCAATAACTGTTCCTCTTGATGACCACGCTACACTCTGTAATTTAGCAGTATGTTTCCTATATGTAACGATAAGACTTCCATCCTGGGCATTCCATACCTGCACCGTCTTATCATATCCAGCAGAGGCGATATATTTGCTATCCGACGACCACGCAACAGCGACCACTACATCGTTATGGCCTCGGTAGATAAAAGGAAGAGATCGCTTAGTAGCTTCCCACACCTGTACCGTATGATCCCAGCCTGCGGAGGCGATGCGTGTACCATCCGGTGACCACGCTACGGAAAGCACATGATTGTTATGACCTTTATAGGTATTGATTGGTTGCCCTGTGAGGGCATCCCACACCTGCACCGTGTTATCACCACTCCCAGAAGCAATATATTTGCTATCAGGCGACCATGCCACGGCTTTTACCGAATCAGAATGTCCGGAATACTTGGTGAAAAGGTCTCCACTATCAGGATTCCATACCTGCACCGTCTTGTCATGGCTCCCTGAGGCGATGTATTTATTGTTTGGAGACCAGGCGACAGCAATTACATAATCTGTATGTTGACGATAGATAATGGGTTTACTTTGACCTAGATATATACCATCTGAAGGCCACACCTGAACAGTCTTGTCATAACTCGCAGAGGCAATACGATAGCCGCCATCTGGAGACCACGTCACAGAAGGCACTCCACCATGATTCTTGTGTCCAGTATAGGTGAAGATATGAAGCCCCGTACTAGCCGACCACACCTGTACCGTCTGATCCGCGCCCGCAGAGGCAATACGCGTGTTTTCTGGAGACCATGCCGCACACCATACCGGTTCAGCATGACCATGATAGATTTTGATCGGGAGAATGGTATATTTTGGTTGCAAAGATTTCCAGACCAGGTAAGCACTACCACTGCCAGCAGCAGCCAGACCCAGGCTTGCTAAACCTAAACCCACTATAACCTTACGCCGCCCAACTATGGCCTGCTGCTTTTCATAGAGCTTCCGGAGCTGTTCTTCCTTTTCTTGTCGCTCCCGGCTGACTTGTACGAAGTCACGCTCGACCTGGCTCAGGTCACTGGAGCGGTCAACTAACCACTTTAACGCCATATTCAAGTCGGGCCCTCCAAAAATCTTGTACTCATCACGGCTGGTAGGATTCTCAGGATTTGTCTCGACCCATGCACGAACTCGCCTCTCAAGCTCCTGATGCCAGACCAGAAAGCTGCGGTCCTCTTGCAGCCAATGCTTCAGCAGTCCCCACTCTAACAGGAGAGCATCATGGATAATTTCCACCATTTCTTGCTTGCTTTGTATGTCATAAGATGTTACTAACAAGCGAGCGCTTGCCAGTTGTTGTACGAGCTGGTGGACCTCCTCTACCTCGTGTTCATCCCGGCAGAGCAAGTCCAGAGACATTCTTCGCCTGCTATCAGGAAGACTTTGGCTTTCGTCACCTATGTGTACCAGGTCGGTGAAAATACGGCGGGCTTTCCGCTGGTTCTCCTCATTCTCAAGACCAAAGAAGACCTTATCAGCCCATTGCGTCAACCCTCCAGTTACCCCACCGATAGCGGCATAGACATTGCGGATCAACATCCCATTCTCACGTCGTTCCCAGAGTTGTGTCAGTGCGAACTCAAGCAAGGGGAGATTGGAACTGCGCGTAACACCCCCTTCATCAGAGGTCGAAGCAGTGGCTTCCATTGCATCTTTCACGATGATCTCAATCAGACCGTCCTCAAATCTCAATCCAACAGCCTCGGCAGGTTTTTGCACAATAGCGATCACTTCAGCCTGCCTGAGCGTTTGCGGAACATTGACCGGCCCCTGACTTCGCTCCAGCCACTCCACCAGTGTTTCTTGCCGAACGAACTGGTCGTAAAAATCGTCTCGCATCACGAGGATGATTGTGATAGGCAAAGGAGCTGCTAAAATGTTCGTTAACTGCAACACAAATTCCTGGCGCAATGCTTCTGGACAGGCCGTTAGCAGTTCTTCAAACTGATCGAGGACAAGTACCAGGCGCGTCCGTTTCGGATGTTGAGCCAGCCATGCCCGCACACTCCCGGTGAGGTCCTGTAACTCGACTGCAAATCCCCTTGCGGCCAATTGCTTGAAGGGATCATCGGCAGGGCGGGTAACGATCAGTTCCCAATGATCACTGTCTCCTATCGCTCCCTGCCGGAGTCGAGGTATCAGTCCTGCTTGAACAACTGATGACTTGCCGCTACCCGATGGCCCCAGTACAGCCAGAAAGCGCACATCTTGCTTCAGCCTGCTGACTAACCTATCTATGATGTGTTCGCGCCCAAAGAAAAACTCAGCGTGATCCTCGGTAAACGCATCCAGTCCACGAAACGGGCACACCTCAGCAGGTTGTAGTGGAGGATAAATTTTCAACAGCGTCTCTACAGGGGCTGCAAAGGCTGTTTCAGTCTGCCGCCACCCCGAATCAAAGGGAATGAGCAGTTCTGTGCTTGCGATTTTGATCCTTCGTGTTGCGACGATGCTGGTTACCATTCCAATCACAACATGACGGCTGTCATCCCATACTGGCGCGCCGCTAAAACCTTTGGATACCTGATTACTGGTCAGTTGGAGGAGAGAGATGCTGTCTTCGGAGACAAACCCGAGGACCCGACATTCACCTAACATGCCATCGTCAGGTTTCGCTTCAGGGAAACCGAACGAGCGAAAGGTTTGCCCCTGCGTGTTGAAGGAACTCCCCAGCGGCAAAGGCACAGCCTCTTTGGGAAGTGGCCCTTCAAGACGCAAGAAGGCGACATCTTCAGCCGCTGCATCACGCCAATAATCTGGCTCAACTCTTGCGACTCTGACCTCACGCTTTTCTTTCGCAGAGCTGGGGTCGTAGAAGATAAGATGAATGGAATCATCCGACCTTGCTACATCGATAACATGCGCACACGTCACGATAAGGCCATCGGATGTGACAACAAAGCCGGTACCGGCTGTTTTTCCGCCAGCATCGATGATGCGGACGACGCCGGCTTTGAAATCAGTGTTCATCCTGTGGCGTCCCCTTTGTTTCTCGTTTCCAGGTTAATCTAATCGTATAGTTTGTTTCGCCACCAGCCTTCCCTACCGCAACATTTCCTACCTCACCGGTTATCTTGAGACCAAAAGTAATCTCTGCTTCGCTAGGCAATATTGGTAGGCTGACGACGGATTGGAGAAAGACTTGAGCATTGTACCGCATCGCGTGTTGTATGGCATGCTCAAAGGATGTTTGTGCCACCGCCACCGACTTACCCGCCATCTCGCGTAGGCCAGCCTTCTGTATGCCTTGCTGAGAAGAAATCTCGCCTTCATCTACCTCCACAAGTAGTGAGTTTCCGTCCGCCGAAGTGAACTGGACGTAGTCTGCCATCTGTTTCCTCCATGCACTTGCAGCTTCGTCTTACTTGTCAGAGTTTTGTCTGAAAAGCGAATCCTGGACATTACTCATACGCCCGTTCCCGCTTTCGATGGTATCGCAGCTAATAACCCCAGCCTGTTGAAAAAGTCAACTGATGAGTTTTTAAGAATGTGAACTACCTTGTTTTGCTGCCAAATTACTGCGAATAGGTCTCATAAATGTGACTTTACCGATGCTTTCCTTCTTAGTAAAGCTCTGCAATAGTGTTTTTCAACAGGCTGAACCCATTAGGTGCGATAGCTTGCCACCTTCCGACGAAAACGCTACACTGAACCTGAGCAAGAGTATACACTATTTTCCGCATTAGGTGCAATAACGTATGAAAACGCCTTCCGCTTCCCCATCGTTAACCCTGTCGCGTGCGTTCGAGCAGTTCCTCGAGGCCTCCTCGTTCGCGCGACGCACCCGCGAAAGTTACGCGGAAGACCTGGCGTCGCTGTTGGCGGAGTGCGGCCAGTTGCCAATCGCCGCGCTCACGGCTGACGTAATCCAGGCTTTTCTTGTGCGCCAAGAATCACTCGCCCCTGCCACCTACAATCGGCGCCTGGCCGCACTGCGGAGTTTCACCAGGTGGCTTCGCGCTCAGGGATGGGAGGCCTCTGCACTCCTCGATGGTATTGAACGGAAACCGGAGGGGAAACGGGCGGCTCGTGCGCTGGATGCGCAGCAGGTCGAGTCCGTATTGCGCAAGATAGAGGATCCGCGTGATCGCGCCCTCTTCTGGCTGATCTATGATGGGGGCCTTCGCTGTCAGGAAGCGCTGGCCATTGACATCGACGACATTTCCTGGTCCGAGCGCTCGATTCTCATCCACGGCAAAGGCGACCGCCCACGCGAGATGTTCTTCTCGCGTGCCGTCGGCACCTTCCTCGATAAGTACCTGGCGACGCGTGGGTACCCGACGTCGGGACCGCTCTTCGTGACGCATCGGAAGGCTCGTCTGCCTCGTCGTGCTGATCTCACTTCCGAGGGCTACGCGCGCCTCTCGTACCGGCAGGTCGACACGCTCTGGAAAGGGTATACTCCTGACTGGGATCTCCATCAACTCCGCCACACGGCGATCAGCGTCCGCGCTGCCCATGATTACACCGAAGCCGACCTCAAACGCTTTAGCGGACATACCTCCTTGCGCAGTCTGGAACGCTACATCGCCGACAACCGCGAGGCAGCCAAACGGAAAGCTCGCGAGTGGGAACGTCGACAGCGCGTGCAGTAACGTGAGGAGAGAACGCTCTTCACACCAACTGAGCCTGAGATTCGCCTATCCATGCGATCTGCATCCGCAGAACAAGCAAGGATCAGAACAGGTGCTCTCGACATCACTCAACTGGCCGCCAATGCTGGCTCCTGCGGTGACTCGCCTGCTCCCATGCCAGGATACCAGCGCAGGAAGGTGGTTGCGACCGCAGAGGAGATGGCTTCTTCATTCCGGTAGCGGTCGCCATAATTGGGAATGGAAGAGCGGTTGTTGCGAATATAGTGTTCAAACTCGTGTAACGTTCTGGCCAGCTTCAGGGCTTCAGCGCTTGCCTCAGCATCGATATCCCAGGTGAGATCATCCAATACCTGCAGCGCCTTGTAGACATTCCCGTGCCAGAGGAACCACTTCACCCGCTCCAGCTCCTTCTCGAACTCTTCCCCTTTGTCCTGGTCAGGCACACCTTTTGCCATTTGGTTCAACACGGTGATACGCATCGTAATGTGGAACCAGTCTAGAATATGCTCGGCAAGGGGATTGAGACCCTCGGTCAACTCACGAACGGTGTCTCCTCCATCAGTAAGAAATGTGACGCCCTGGTTCATCTGCATCCCCTGGGACTGCAAGACCGCAAACAGTCGTCGCCTCGGCTTGCTATCGTAGCCGAAGACCAGCCCAAAACTGGTGGTGGCTCCTTCTCCTGTCGTACTTTTGCCCACAATCACTTCAAATGATCCATCCTTGCGGCTTTCCGGCGTTCGAGCATGAACATAGCCGCCGTCGAGGCTGACGGTCAAAGGCGCAGCCGGTTCGGGCAGTTCGTACCACTGCGCAGGGCAACCCTCGATAAAGGAGGATTGCTCTTCACCCAGCTCCCCTTCGAGGCGCTCGGCTACCTGGTGGACGTGGCGAGAAACCGTGGAGGTACTCAGTTGATGCTCCATCGGCAAGAGGTCCGAGAGGAGCCCGACGGTCAGGCCATACGCTATGAGCGAGGCCCACCGGACTTCGAGACACAACAGTTCGGGCGTGCTTCGTTCAGAGAACAGCGCAGCGAGGGGACTCCAGCTTCGCTTCTCCTGGGGCTGGCAAGTGCAGGTATGCAGTCGTGGGCTCTCGAGGGTCAGTTTGCCAAAGAGGGTACGCACACCAATCTGATGCTGGCCTTTGCAGGCAAGCATCTCCTGACAGTGTGGGCACTGGCGCTGCTGCTCCACATAGTCCTCAACTTGCTGGGCCGTCATGACCTGTTGGACGGAAGCCAGTATCTGTTTCGCTTCGGAGAGCCGCAAACCCAGTGTCTCTGGCGACAGTGTGCCGCGCTCGAAACAGGCCGCCTCTTCGACATGTGGGGGAGCGGTCTCTTGATCCGATTCAATGATGACCTGCACTCGGATACGCATCAGGGCCTCCTTTCCTTCTCTGCTGAATACGTAGAGGCATAGGCAGCCAGGCGACGATTGACGGCTTGCCGATCAAAGTCCTCACGGACGATCCAATAGGCCAGTTGTCGTAGCGCCTCTCGATAGTCGTCCAGATCATCACGGTGGTCAAGCAGCAGATGCGCAAACTGCGTCGTGACTTCAAAGAGGGGATGCTCGTCTCGCAACGCCATGAACGCCCAGGGGCCACCGCAATCCTCATAATTTATATGGAGAATGTTGACGGCCTACAAGCTGAACAATATACTTCAGAAAAATATTGAAAATCGCGGAGGCAAAAATGTCCGTTGACCTGGTTACTGGCAATTCCCAACCGATCCAGATTACCATCGAGTACGAACACAGTGAGATGGTAGCTGTTTCCACCAACTCTCCACTGATTGACCATTTCCTCAGTAAAGTGAGGATGAGTCAGGCCAAGCTGACGTGGATTAACTATGCCCATGATTTAAAGGTGTTTTTTCACATCGTACAACAGCCACTTGAAGCGATTGACCGGAAGACATGCGTCAGATTCATGGAGACCCAGGATCGCGCAGGGCTTTCTCGTCACACCATTAACCGCCGCCTGGCCGCCGTTTCTTCCTTGTTCATGGAGTTGAATGTGCTTGACCCTGCTCAGTTCTCGTTAAACCCTGTTTCTCCTTTGCAAGGGAGGCGACAAGGCCGTAGGAGGACGTCTAGTTTGTATCGACGACAGCCTGACCGTGTTCCTGATGTCATTGCGGAAGAAGATCTCCAGGCCTTTTTTGCCGTGCTTCCTGCCTGGCGAGATCGCACCCTCACGTTGCTGATGTGGATCTCGTGCCTGCGCATCAGTGATTATATGGGATGATCTCCGCTACGCTCCGATACATCCGCATATAATCAACGTTAGCTCGGATGATCTGAGCAGAGGACCTTGTAGTTGATCATCCGAGCTAACTGGTAATTTGATTTTATGATTGAAGAGTTGCGGACTACATGATCGAAAATCGACGGAATCTTCGAATATGGCCTTCCTTTTCCCTTCCCATTCTGCTCTGCCTCGGCTATACTTCTTGTGGAGACATTTGAAAGCATGTAAATTCGCTTCGTGTTTCTTGGTTCTGGGAACGCTCACGTTTGTGGTACGCTGCGAGGGAAGCCTATGACTGCATCAGGGGTGCGTGGCATTGACCTGTTCAAGATCGCTGGTCGCTCCATTTCAGGATGGATTCCCAGCCTCAAAACGGGGAACCCGCATCATGTCCGGCAGCCGTTCTGTAGCCAATTGGAGGAACGGCTCTTGATGTACCTGGAATACCATCCCCAGGTGACTTGGTATGCTCGCGGCGACATCGATGCCCGCTTTGCAGCCACCTACCGACTGCCTACTCCATAAGTTAGATATAATCCAGCAGGGTTTCTCATCAGTTTGCATCCTCTTCCATACGCAATGGCAGCCCTTGCATCAAGCCTTTTTTGCGCATATGATTTGTGCATACTCACTGGAAAGCGAATATCCTTGGGGTTGTCCTGGTGAACACCATTTGTTGGCAATTTTACCCATTGGTGGATGAGATAGAGACAGCAAGGACGTGGCTCGAAATCCAACACCGACTGCAACTGGCACCCAAGACCATCGACGCGTACGGACGAAGCCTCAATGATTTTCTGGGATTCTGCGCGAGGTATGCCATTGAGCCGGAAACCGTCACACGAGAGCACGTGGCGCTCTACGTGCAGGATCTCGCTACCCGTCCCAACCCCAAAGGCGTCCACATTTTGACCTTTCCTACGGGGTGTGGCCTCTCCAACAGTACCATGCAGCAGAGAATTACCGTCTTGCGCTTGTTCTGTGATTACCTGGTCGAGAAACAACTTCGGCCAGACAATCCAGTTGGTCGCGGGCACTACGTGCCAGGGAAGGGGTTTGCTGGAGCACGAGATCGCGGATTACTACCGCATTTTAAAGCCTTGCCCTGGATCCCTGACGATTCTGAATGGGTGCGCATTCTCACCGCCGTCAAGCAGGAATGCTTGAGAAACCGCGTCATGCTCTGCCTGGCCTATGATGGAGCACTCCGACGTGAGGAGGTGGTGACCTTAGAGCTGGGCGATTTTGATGTAGCCTATCGCCACATCCATATCCGACCTGAAGTAACGAAAGGGGGGCGGAGCCGTGTCGTTGGATACTCAGCGGTTTCCAGCAGGTTGCTCTCGCAGTACCTCCAACGAAGGCGAGAGCTTTCCCACAAAGCTGGCCCTCTGTTTCTGTCCGAATCGCATCGCCATTTTGCCGGTCCCCTCTCTCTCATGACGTGGTCAAAGGTCGTGGAGAAAATTGCGGATCAGATTGGTCTCCCGCGCTTGACGACCCATACCCTGCGCCACCTTCGGTTGACTCACATGGCCAGAGCGCGCCTCGATTTGCATCAAATTGCTACCTACGCCGGACACGCCTCTCTGGAAACGACCCTCCAATATATCCACCTCGCAGGTGTGGAGCTGACAGAAGCGGTATCCAGGAGCCTGGCAGGCTTCGAGCAATGGATGGAGAACATTCTCGGAGGAGAGACCCCATGAGCCGACGATCCCAACTCATGCCGTCGGAATACCAGGCGTGGCACTGGCCGGTCAACTTGACGACATATGACCTGACCCCTTCCTTTTCCGCAGAAGAGCAGGAAGAACTCGACCGCCTCTTTCCAGATGGCGAGCTTCCCTCCCAGATTCGTTGTACTACAAGGGATCGCCTCCAGCGGCTGCTACGTCCCATCACTGATGTTCTGACCTCCATCAATGCCTCTCCGTACAATTTCTACGAAACCATGCGTGTCGTGGTGCTTGAAATGCATCACCACCAGAAGCCTTTTTGGATCTGGACCATCTCAGAGTGGAAGGAAAGTTTATGTGAAAACAGAGCGCTGTTTGCTCATCGGTATGGACGGAGAGAGAACCAGAATCATTGTCGCCCACTTCTCATGCTGTTGAGTTACTTCTTCTGTCCGTCTTCCGCTCTGGATTCCCTCATTGCCTCAACTCCGCTTTTGCCACTGGCCCGCAAAGTCTTTGGGCAAGAGGCCATTGCTGAAGCTACCCAACGCTTGCTCACGGTCTTGCGCAGTTGGGGATATTGCCAGCGAGATCGGAGCGGTTTTACGTCTTGCGTCTGTTATCTCCTGTTGAAGAATCATCATCCTGCGCTTTCGCAACTCACGCTGTCACTGCTTGAAGAAGTTGCTGACTCCTGTACTCTTCCACGCATCCAGAAATCTTTGTTCCAGATTTCTCGTGCGCTCTGCGCGCTTGGAGTGATCCCTCACCCTCTCCCCGATCCGAGAGCTGTGCTAAAACAAGCTCGCCGGACGAACGATGGCAGCCTCTCCGATGAATGGTTCTCTTGGTGTGAGCGCTGGCACAACCAGACCACGCTTCAACAACGCGAGACCATCTCCAGTAATGTGATTCGCATCGGGCGCTGGCTCCAGGCTACGCATCCAGAGGTGACCACTCCCGGCCTGTGGAGCTATGAGCTTGCTGCTGAGTTTGTAGCCGCGGTCATGGACCTGAAATGCGGCGATTGGGCAAGCTCTCTCGGTCTTTCGTTCATTCCAGTGGAGAAGATTGGCATGCCACTTCACCCACATGCCAAGGTGGCCATCATCAGAAGCATGAGAACGTTTCTTCGTGATTGCCAGGAGTGGGAGTGGATTCCTCAACGCTTGAACCCCGGTCGGGCATTACGTGTGCCTTCCAGTCTGCATTATTTGACCGGGCCAGACCCCAAAGCGGTGGATCGGGAAAAATGGGCTAAGATCTTGTGGGCTGCCATGAATCTGGAGGCCAAAGATCTTCCCATCTCAAACACAGGCATGCCGATCTACCCATTGGAGATGGTTCGTGCCGTTGCTGCAGTCTGGTGCTTCGGTGCTTTACGTGCCAATGAGATTAGGCGCCTTCGCCTTGGGTGCATCCGTTGGCAATATGAAGATGTGATGATCCCTGAAACAGGGGAAATCCTTCCTCATGATGCCACCTGTTTCCTGGATATCCCCGTGACGAAAACCTCGATGTCCTACACCAAACCCGTGCATCCCCTGGTGGGGAAACGAGTCGCTGAATGGGCGCGTGTCCGTCCACAGGAGCAACCGCGAGATCTCGACCGAAAAACGAGCGAATCCGTCCAATTTTTGTTTGCGTATCGCGGATCGCGCATCTCTACAAACTACATCAATGAAGCGTTGATCCCCCTGCTTTGTCGTCGTGCAGGTATTCCAGAAGCAGATAGTCGCGGAGCGATTACTTCTCATCGTGCCCGCGCCACGATCGCTTCCATGCTCTACAATGCTCGTGAGCCGCTTTCCATCTATGAGCTCAAAGAATATCTGGGCCACAAGTACCTCTCCTCAACGCAAAGTTATCTCAAAATCGATCCGACACACCTTGCCACGAAAGTTGCCAAAGCAGGTTATCTGGAGCAAAACTTGGCAACAGTAGAAGTGTTGCTGGACCAGGAGGCTATCATGAACGGCGCGGCAAGTCGCGGCGAGGTCTGGAAATATTACGACCTCGGACATGGCTTTTGCACCAATCCATTCTGGGCGCAATGCGCCCACCGCATGGCCTGCGCTCGCTGTCCGTTCTACCGGCCCAAGGATTCCCTGAAAGAGCAGCTCGTTGAGGGCAAGGCCAATCTCGTGCATATGCTCGAATTTGTTTCCCTGACAGAGGATGAAAAAGTACTGGTGACAGAGGGCGTTGAACTCCACCAGGAGTTGATCGAGCGGTTGGCCGATGTGCCAACGCCTGCTGGTCCAACGCCGCGTGAACTGGAAGCCGAACACAAAAAGGAGACGAAGGTCATTCCGCTCAAATCGGTGCGAAGGACCAAGAACCAGAAGAGCAGCGAGCCGTAGGCTCATCAAGCATCTCCGGGGGGCTTGAGGCTTCATGGCGGTGCAACCAGCGTGCTCATGCCAGTCGTGCGGATCAAGCGATGCCGCCAGGCCCGACCCTTGACCGGGTGGGTAGACTCGAAGCGCGAAAGCGACCGGGGACGGTGTGACGCTCGTCAATGCAGAAACCCCGGTCGCTTTCGGCGCGGAGAGCGACCCCACCCAGGTCTTTCGTTCATTTGTTTTTTTGAGATAATATGACTCATTTCTACACTCAAATAAGACGATCTCATCTATGCGCTAGTAGCCTGTATCAGCTTGACTGCGAGTATGTTCCTCAATGTACCGCACAGACTGATGTCTTCCATAGACACTAGTAGTCTGTGCAGGAAGGGTTGAAGCGTGGGGCGCACGTGTCTGGTCCTTGACCGCTGGGGGAGAAGCAGATGGCTGCACGGGAGCAGGTCCATCTATTTGGTATGTCCTTCTCTATGCGCGACGATAGCTCGGCCAAGGCAACTCTCCCTTCCAGCGCGGTCTTCTCCCTGGTAGCCCTTCCCCAGCCGCCAGAAGCCCCCCACCGGCTACCAGGGAATGCCCGCGATCTACGCACTTGTGCCTCGACTGCCCCAGCCACCGGAAGCCATCCCCACCGCAGTCGATCAAAGTGCGTAGATGTGTTAAGAGCCCCACAGGCGAGCAGACAGGGAGAAGGCAGATATCTCGATAGCAGAGCTGCCGATTGGTTTGCCGTATCTTTTCCCTCTTCACAAGAAAGCAACCATCGAACAAAGCCATCTCATCTATGTACTAGTAGCCTGTATGAGTTTGCTTCTTTGGCTTACCCAAAGCATACGTGGTCAGAGGATGGTCAACACCTCTTGGCATTTAGACCTGGTGGCCGACTCTGCTTGTCTGGACAAGATACAGGACCGGGAAAGATGAGCAAGGGAAGGATCAGCCGTTGCTGTTCGTGCTCATGTGACCATGGGCAAGGTAAACCAGAAGGTGGAACCTTCCCCAGGCGTACTCTCCACACCACATGCTCCCTGGTGCTGCGCGATGAGCGCCTGGCAGATAGAGAGGCCCAGACCCAACCCTTTTCCCGAACCACTCTGCACGGGTACTCCCTTGACCTGGTGATAGCGCTGCCAGATGTGCGTCTTCGCCTCCTCGGTGAGACCCGGTCCCTTGTCTCGCACCCAGACGCGGGCAGTCTCCTGCTGGATGGTCAGTCCAATAACGATGGGTTGACTGGGGCTTGCATACCGCAGCGCATTGGTTCCATAGTTGGTGATCACCTGGCTAATGCGGTCCCGATCGGCCAGCACGTTGACCACGGTATGTTCCGGCACTTCGAGCAGAAGCACACGCTCGGGTGCCGTTACCCGCAGATCCTCGGTGGTTGCGCGCACGATGCTGACCAGATCACAGGGATGCAGCGACAGTTCCAGGGTATGCGCTGCGATACGCGAGATATCCAGCAGGTCATTGATCAAACGGGTTTGCACATCAATGTGGTGTACCGCATCCTCCAGATCCTTCGAGAGACCTTGAGCGAATGTGCTCCACTCTGGAGAGAGATAATCCGTCGTGGTGATCGTGCGTTTCAGACGGCGTTGGACCAATTGGAGCGTTCCTCTGAGCGTGGCCAGCGGCGTTTTCAGTTCATGGCTCGTCATGCCGAGAAAGAGGTCTTTTTGCCGTTCGGTTTCTTTCTGGGCGGTCAGATCTAAGACCAAAGCGATCAGTACCTGCGTGGAGCCTTCCTGGCGAAAGAAGATGTTCCCAATAAGTACCGGCACCCGCTTGCCATCTTTCGTCACAAACTCTTGTTCATACAGTGGAGCAACACCTGTCGCCAAAACTTCCTCGAGTGCCTGAACACGTTGTGCCCGGTATTCTGGGGGAGTTAACGCTGTCCAGTGCACATGTCCCGCTGCCAGGTCCTCCTGAGTATAGCCCACCAGCGCGAGAAAGGCCTCGTTTGCCTCATGCATGGTTCCTTCCAGATCAAAGATACTGATGCCAATGATATTGGATTCCACGAACCGGCGAAACCGCTCCTCCGCCTGCTTCAGTTCGGTAATATCCACCATCGCTCCCACCAGGTGGGCTGGCTGTCCAAGGACATCATAGATGCATCGTGCTCTGCCTTTCAGCCAATGTATGCTCCCATCAGGCCAGATCGTGCGAAAATCCTCATCATACAGCGTGTCTCGTTGCTCAGAGAGCGCACGTGTTCTGATCTGACGGATGTGCTCACGATCAGCAGGATGCACGGCAGCCAGAAAGGACCCAAGAGTCCACGGAGTAGTGTGCAGCACGCCAAAAAGCGCTCTACAGTGGTCTGTCGCCACGACTTGATGGGTCATGAGGTCCTGATCCCACAAGCCCACGCCGGAAGCTTCCACCGCCAGTTGCATTTGTTCTTCATTCATCTGCTCGGATGTGATATCCGTGCCACAGACGACGAACTCACGAATACTTCTAGGAAGCACACACACGGGAAAAACGCGTACGCGTACCAGACGGTAGACCCCATCGCTTCTGCGAATGTGGCACACCCTCTCAGCTGGCTGACCGGAAAGAGTGGATTGGTGCAGCGTTTCTTCTAGCTGTGGCTGATCGGCGGGATACACGGCATCAAGCCAGCCTCGCTTGAGGTAGTCGCTCTCCCGTTGCCCAGTAAAGGATTGCCAACTGGGGCCGATTTCTTGCATCTCCCCTGCGGGAGTGAGAATCCAGAAGAGATCCGCAGTTCCTTGAACAACGGCCAGGAAACGATCGGTCGCTGCTGCCACTTCCTGCGATGGGTGGTTTCTCTCTTCGGGATCAGGGGAATGAGAGAGAACCATGAGGTTTTTCCACCTCCTTACTTGGACCACGATAACACTGCAAACAGGTGCTTCAGACCCCGGAAGCATCGGAACACATACCAGGTGGCTCCACGTGACTCTCTAAGAGGTTGATGTGTCTCAGTACTTGTATCTATTGTACTTTGGCCTGCAAAGTCAAGCGTGCCATTCCTTGTCAGTGAAGCAGCAGAGCAAAAAGCGTGCATGTCAGAGTAGTATGTCCAGACAAGCAGAGTCGGCCACCCCACGGGATGCGCAACGAGCTGTCCCTTCAGCTGAAGTGCCTTCACAGAACCGTTCAACGCTCTCGCTTGTTCCTGACAAGGGGCGAGATCGAGCTCTGTGAGAGCAGTTGCTCACGCCAAGGCCCAGCTCATGCACCTCGCCCTCCCTGATCCGAGTGTAAGGTGGAAGCGTCATGAAAGCGCCATGGACAGCGCCATGAACACGTCATGGGCGGTGGAGTGAGGAATGGCTCTGCTGCCTGAGGCAAACGTGAGAGCCATGAAGGACCCTCTCACGCCCGTTCGACTTCCGAGAGCAAACTCGTTGCGCATCCCGTGGGCCACCAGGTCCAAGTGCCAAGAGGTGTTGACTATCCTCTGACCACGTATGTACCCAAAAAACATCGTCATGCGCTTCCTCGAAGGGCACTCATCACTGTTTCGTCTTGCCACCAGATGTCTCCGTCTTCTGGTGGGGGCACTGCTCACACAGCATAAACGGAGGAACCCCTTGGTACAGTTGATAGAAAGCGGCTCTCCCTTTCGCATCAAGGGCCAGCGTGACCATGGTGCCATCGGTATCAGTCCACTCCCCGCGTTTCACCGGCAGCAGGTGATCGATGTCCATATGCGCCCGGACTTTCGTTTCGGCGACATTGTGGCACCTTGCAAAAGCCAGCAGCGAGACGAGATGATTGGGAAGTGGCCCTGTGGTACGTTCTCCCTTTGGGCGACGACGTTTTGTTGGCGCTGATGATCTGCCAGACCCCTGTCGTTGTTGCTCTTGTTGTGCGTTCAGGAGGCTTTCGGCTTGCTCAGCGCGTAATTGCCATTCCAGCAGTTTGTCATTCATCGCAAGATAGCGCTCATGCAGCTCTGCGTATTGGTGTTCGACCGAAAGCAGTTGATCCACCAGTTCTTCTCGGTTTAGCTTCATGTAGCGCTGCCGCACACGGGCCTGGTCGCGGTCTGCTTTGATCACCGGTCTTGCATCACCATTCCTGGGAGTTGATTGCCGTTTCGTCGGCCTGTTTGCGGTACGATGTCGCTTGTAGTAGGCATATGCCTCTTCATTCTCCAGAATGGCGGTATGAGCCACGCCTTTGCCCACTGGATCGAGTTGGCGAGCGGTTGCCATGATGGTAGTGAGCGAGATCCGCGTGGTGCCATCCCGTTTCCGCTGCTCTACTAAGGCATCAACGGCCTGTTTCACGAGCTCAAATGTGCGCTGTCGCTTCGGCTCGTACACGGCTTCGTTGAGCCAGGTGGGAGCCTGCTGTGTAGACATCTTACGTGTCGATCTCAAAGTTCACCTCTGGTTCTCGGTTTTCGTCTTCACGGCACGCTTCGATCATGTCCATCTCGCGTAATTCAGCATCACACTGTTTAAGTTTCTTCTGGTGTTGAACCACCTCCAGGGTAAGTCCCTTTTTCTTCGCTCGGTCGATTTGTATGAGGGTCACCTGCCTGACTTCCTCGACCTCTCCGCGTTGTGCTGGATCTGGTGCTTTCGCGCTACAGCCAATACAGGCAAACAAGATGGGACACTCACCTGAGAGGAGGCATCTACCTCCACGGGTACGAGCAAGCATGCCATGTGTTGTTTGAGCTTTTTTGAGCAGTTCTCGCAACTCTTCAGGACTTCGCAAGATCAGATCGTCCACATCAATGTAGCTACTAATCTGTGTCATGAGGCCATGACTGCGCTCAGCAATAGCACGTTGATTGGGGCGTCCATAGTACTTGGTAATCGCAATGTTCTTCTGATTGAGAATGGCTGCCACGATATCAATGGGTTCTTTAGCGACGTTGAGCGCCCAGGTCGCAAAGCCATGTCGCAATAAATGAGAGCGCACGGTCACGCGACGACCATCAAGCGTCTCAAACACAAGCCCATGGACGAGAAAACGCATACACACACCAAGGTCTTTATCGGATAAACTTTTTCCGTTGTATTGAAAGAGATAGCGATCGGGTGGAAAACGATGTTTGTTTTTTCCACGTGTGGCAATAATTGGGAGATCTCCACCGATCTTTGGATCAATATGATAATGTTCACACAGCATGAGTTTAACGAGGGACAGGAGGCGAAGATGTTCATCATCAAAGTAGTAGGTTTTTGGCGTCCGATGTCCTTTGGGAATAGCTCGCGCCGCCCAATGCACCGTTGGTGTTTGATCCTCGGCGTCAGGAGCTGGAGAGATGACAATGGGAATGATGCACTCAGCATTGGCCCGGAGCTGTTGCAATTCCCCGATCCTCATGCCGTTGGCGGTGATGATGTGAAGGGCGACCATACCAAAGGTCGCTGCCACATACAATGGCTCAACAGGGATGAAAATGATCCCTGTATGGTCTCTCGCACTCCTCATGAATTCGGTATCGCCCGACGTTTTGGGCGGAACAAGGATTCCCGAAATTTCAGCCTTGAACGGCGCGGTGGTCTCATCTTTATCTTCCCCATAACCTTGCGCTCTCAGCCAGGTTTGCTTGGCTTCGATCTCCTCTTTGGAGCCTTCGAAGACCATCGATCCCACAACATGGTGTACCAACAACTCCATGAACCAGAGACCTACCACAGGACTCGTTCCATCGAAAGAATCGACTCGTACAAGCTCTAAGTAGTAGGAGTTTCTCTCAAAGGCATAGGTTCTTCTCCCATTTTGCGCATCCTGTCTTGTTTTGCGAGAAAAGATCATAGGGTTCTCTTTGAGATGTTCTAGCACGAACGTCCGGCGATCCCACAGACGGAAGATCAAGCGCTCTGTATGGGGTCGCTGCGTATTGCCTCCTTCGCGCATCTCAAACTCAAACGGGAGCACAGCTTGCCCACTTTCCACTGCTTTGATGGCTTTGTGATACGCCTTACGGACACGTACGAGCAAATTGTAGCGTAGATGCGCCTGTGTGCGTAAATCTGTGTACACGGGCATTAACGCATCCGTATCTGCCTTTCGTTTCTCCTGTTGTTCCAGGCGAACCTGGGCACTTCCGCTGAGCTGTGTCAGTTCATATGGGTCACTAGGATAGGGCAAGACATATGGGTAGTACAGTGCCTGCAGCTCCGGTGGTAAACCGATCAGCCATCGTTTCAGGTGGCGACTTCCCGTCTGATATTGTTTCCAGAAGGATACTCTCTGCGTTACAGTATGGGTATCGAGTACCTGGCCGCTCAGATACAGGGAGAGGTGTTTATCTACGTCCCAGTCTGTTATTGACTTGAGACCCAGAGCAGGGAAGAGATCAGTGAAGCCTGGATGAAGGGCACCTAAACTAATCTGGACTGTTCGGTATTGGACGTTCTGGCTGTACAGAACAGCAGCAAGGAGGACGAGATGATCACACCAAGGATGACCGACAACATTCCTCAGCACATAGCTCACAAGACCTTCCAGATTTTGTGGCATGTCCATGACAGGAGAGCGCAATGGATCACCCCAGGTTTTAGGAGCACAGAGCACTTCGGCGGTACAGTGCTCAGTGAGTTTCTGCCATGGATCAGTCTGCCGCGACGAGGTCATCAGTGTACCCTCCTGTGCCAATGAGAAAGGCATAGTATGCCGCGCCATTCTGTGGTTGCTCTTCATTCATCTGCACCGATGGCTGTCGTTTTGACTGAGCAGGCTGCACAGACCCCTGTTTGGCCTTGTGTTGCTGGATCGTGCGAGGCTTCTTCGTGGCTGAGCCACGCAGCTTCTTGAAGACGTTGTTTTGCACCGTCGCATGACCCGCAGGCTGATAGTAGTGGTTGTAGGCGGCCAGTACTTTCTCGCCTGATCGCCAGTGCATGTAGGCAATCAGTTCTTCCTTGCCGCGCTCAACCGTCATTGTGCCTTTTCTGGCTTGTTCATGGATCTCGATGAGGGACTGACTCACGTACCAATGCCTGCACTGATGCAAGTCCATGTCCACCTTTATGGCTGCACAGGCTTTCTTCCAGTAGTTCATGCGAAAAGAGGCGACACTCCAGGGGGTCCCCCATTTGCTCAAAAATATCGGCACGGTCTTCAGGTCAATCTCTTTTTGTTGTGCCAGACGGAGATAGTCGTCAAGGGTGTAGTGATGGGAGTCAATGGCCCTACGCTCGGTGTTAAAGTAGCGTGTGAGCAACTTGATCGTCTGCTGAGAGAAGCGCACAAACTTGGCGCGTCGCTTGCGGCTGCCTTTGTTGCGCGCCCAGGCCGTGTCTTGCAAGCCGCGACTGTGCCAATCGTCCAGTGTGAGGGTGATGATCTCCGAGACTCGTGCCCCTGTCTCAAACAACAGACTCAGCATACATTCCTCACGCAGCCCCCAGGCATTCCCCTGTTTCCCTTGTGCTTCCCGTTGCTCGTTGAGTAGCTGCCCTCCTCGACGGATCATGTTGGGGAGCCTGACATCAGTGACCACTTGGGGAACCCACTTGTCAAGTAGGATGAAGTAGCAATCGGTGAGTCGTCCTGTGCGGCTGGGTGCATCTACACCACTGCAGTCCGGCATTTTGAGACGTGCAGACCCATCATCATCACGGATGATCTGCTCTAGGGCTGCTTCCACAGGGTCCGTAAACGAACCAATCAGGGGATTGGTGTACGGGTAGTAGCCGTGTGCATTGGCGATGCGATAGAAGAGTTTCAGACCAGCGAGCAAGATACGTACCGAATTGAGCGATTCCTCTTTAGTCTCAATCCACTCGCCGCCATCTTGACGGGGTTTCATTCGACACTGGAGGCGGCCCACGAGGTAGTCTCGGATGACCTCGCGAAGGATTTCTGGCGGATCGGTCCAGCGATGGTTCGCTTTAACCTGCCAGGCATCGGTGTCGAGCCAGCTAAACCACAGGAGAATACCGGTCAGGTACTTCTTGACCGAGGATGAGGCCAGGCGAACATGGGCTTCTTTCGCAAAGATCGTGAGCGGCAGGTGCAGCTCATCCTGGCAATCAAACACTAGGTAAGGATGCCCGTGTGTTGCGTTTGGGCGGGCACAGTAATGATAGGCAGACATAAGCAACCTCGCCCTCTTCCAAATTCCACCTCGTTGACTCCTAGTGAAACAGGTAAAAACGCCTGTTTCAAGAGGATGTGAGAACACGCACTAGTAGCGAATGAGGAAAGTGTACTCCTTTCCTCATGCAAGGTCAATGTAACAGGACTTTTGTCACAATAGCGGAAACTGAATCAAGGGCGGCATCGCCCGCACGACTGGCTCGCAGAAATGTCGAAGCAAAGGGGGTGGGGTATCTCCACATTTGGGTAAGCCTCTAAGGAAGTTACCGTGTTTAAAAGGGGGTTGACTTTGGATTATACATAACGCAACATGCGCCATTCGCCATTGGCTACACGTTTGAGAACAAACCCCATCACTACCTGCCCGATGCGGTGGGAACTTTGACCAACGGAAAACCGTTCATCGCCGAGGCGGGCATGGAGGATGACAAACGGGGGGATCGTAACCTTGCCAAAGCCGAGGCCGCACGAAGGCTCGCCTGCTTGCAACAAGGCACCTTCTGGATTGGGACTGAGCACACTCTTACCAAACGTCGCCACTACAACCTGGTCTTCTTGCATGCCAGACGCAAAACGTTTCCCGCCTTTGGTGACATTGCCGAGGCCCTCGCCTCGGTCTGGCCTTGGGGAGAAATGGCCCCGGTCAGCGAGGTGGCGAGCAGACTTTCACACCAGTTTCCTGTCGATCTGGTGGAAGCAGCGATCTGGAAGGTCCCACGCGATGCGCAACGAGCGACTAACATATAGCGAGCAGGGATAAAAATATGACTCTTTGAGCTGGTTGGCTGACAAATTTAAGGCACCTTAAAAAGCAAGAAGAGTCCTCGAAAAGAGGAATAAGAGTGCGTAGCCGATTGTATGGATTGGTGGAGGTGCCACCATGTATGAAGCTCACCAGATGTATGAAGACCTTTTGAAAGCGCTGGAGCCCATTCTTCCTCGAACGGTCTACCAGGATGTTCGCCGTGTCAGGATGCTGGCCTGGGCGATCACTGGTCTGTGTCTGACCCACACGGTGCGACTGAGTGCGTGGGCCCAAGTGCTTGAGAGCCGCGCACAGTATGCCGCCAGCCATGTACGCCGTTTTTCTCGCTGGCTCCATCATCCTGCCATTCACCCACAGGAGTGGTATAGACCTGTGATACAGGCTGCCCTGATTGACTGGCCTGTTGACAGTCGCTTGTATATCGCGCTGGATACCACTGCCCTCACTCCCTTTGTACTCATCCGTGCCTCACTGGTCTATCGTGGTCGGGCGATTCCTCTGGCGTGGCGAGCCGTGCGCCACAAGAGTACCCAGGTCGGTTTTGAAGCCTACCAGCCCGTGCTCAATCAGGTGCATGCCATCGTGCCTGCAGGTCAGGTGATCACCTTGCTTGCAGATTGTGGCTTTGTGCATGAGCAACTGCTTCACTCCCTGCGCAAGTTTCAGTGGCACTTTCGTTTGCGGTTACCAAGCGACACCCTGGTTCACCTGGAGTCCTCGTCAATCTCTGCTGTCAGAGATCTCTGCCCACCTGCTGGAGAGAAGCGCTTCTTCCAGCAGGTGTCGATTTTAGGAGCCGCTGTTGGGCCAGTCTCTCTGGCCCTGGCCTGCCTGCTTGACCAGCCAGATGATCCCTGGTTCGTGGCGAGTGATGAACCCACCGATGCCAAGACGTTGGACGAGTACGGCTTGCGCTTTGACATTGAGGAAAGCTTTCTCGATGAGAAATCGGGCGGCTACCAGCTCCACACCAGCGAACTGGCGACGCCTGAAGCGCTGGAGCGTCTTCTGCTCATTGTCGCCATAGCCACCCTTCACTTGACGAGTCTAGGATTGGGCGTTGTCCAAGCAGGCAACCATCGCTGGGTCGATACCCATTGGGATCGTGGCCTGAGCTATTTGAAACTTGGCTGGCGATGGCGGCAGCAACAATATCAGCGTGGATGGCAGGCGTTTCTTCCTTTTTGGCTTGACCCTGCACCAGACCCACTCCCAGTTCTTGCCTCACGTCGAGCCGTTCTCAGAAAGAAGATGGATGTTGACCTCCCAACTGCTGTGTAAACTCAGCGTTTTTTAAGCAGCCTTAAATTTGTCAGCCAACCAAGTGTCGGGGGCAAAATCAGCCGCAAACAGTTCGGGGAACTGTTTGAAAAAGGCTGATTTTAGCGTAGCGGCACCCGACACCCCCAACCGCACCTCAGCCTGCCCGCCCTACCACTTGAGGCGATAGCCTCTCCCCTTCCCCCTTGCCTTAAATCCGCAGGCAGAGCAACCATTTCCCCTTGTACCAATGGCTCTGCGTGCGCTCTCCGGCTGGTGTCTGCTATAGTACATAATTATATGATTAACTATATCAATGTAGAACAAAATGAGGACAAAAAGAGAGCGTTTAGCTCTGCTGTCCAAAGTGGAACGGTTGGATCATACTGCCTGGTTGTTTCGTTGTTTTTTCAGCGATCAGGTTTTCTGCTCGTTGCATTGTTATGTTCGTAACGGAGCGTTCAGCGAATATTTTTGCTCTAATCGTTCCGCTCAGGTACCTTTTGTGTGCGGATGCTAAGCTGCTGTTTCCGTATACACTAAAGACTCGTTGATCTTTCTGTGTCAAATCCGCATGGTTGGCTTGTGCCTGGTTCATGTTCGTGTTTATTTGCCAGTTTCGCCGTTTCTAAAGCACTATAAGCCTATCCTATAGAATAGGCTCTCCCCCTCTGTATAATTACTTCTTCCTTAGTGGAGGGCGTGAGGTACACCAGCACGAGTAACTTATTTCTTCTCTGCCTCTAGGATCAGTCTGCCGCCATGTATACGGGTAGAGGCATGGCAAAAGTGTTGTATCTGCATATGGCTCGGTCAGTCTCTTGTTTACACCGTGACTTCCGGCTTTGTGTCCCCGATCCAGTCGGGGGTGGCCGGTTGTGAGCAGACTCGTGCTTGAGACAGGCGTTGGAACTCCGCGAGTTCCTAACTAAGGGTGATTAATACCTGTTGCCCTTACCGCGGGCTTCTGCTTTTTCTGTGCGAGGTATGTATCTATTGCTTCCCGTACCATTTCGCTCATACTCCCCTTTTCGCCTTGCATTTTGTCTTCTAAAGAGATGCGGCGAAGTTCTTCTACCTGATCCTGGAAAAACTCAAAGGCATACCGGGTGAGTTGTCGGCGTACGGGCTGTTGATGGACAATAGAAATGACCGATGGCGGAGGATTATCCTTGCCGCCCAATTGATGAAACGGTCAGACGACTGTTCTGTTTGTGGGAAATCGCAACTTTGAGCTGTGGGGGGTGGGAGTACGCCTTCGCATTTTG
>WNGJ01006496.1_pt1 | contig 26904 bp, 24 predicted proteins | sample 5400611 | NCBI WGS metagenome assembly WNGJ01 (sample SAMN13153375, study PRJNA577476) | soil metagenome | isolation source: 40 cm soil or saprolite under Garry oak tree replicate 1 | place: USA:California | collected 2016-06-15
CGGCCAGCTGTACCAGCCGGAGGACGCCAACCAGCTGATGTACTACCGGGAGGCGCCGGACGGCCAGATGCTGCAGGAGGGCATCAACGAGCCCGGCGCGCTGGCGTCCTGGATCGCCGCGGCCACCGCGTACAGCACCAGCGACATCCCGATGATCCCGTTCTACATCTTCTACTCGATGTTCGGCTTCCAGCGGGTGATGGACCTGATCTGGGCGGCCGGCGACTCGCGGGCGCGCGGCTTCCTGCTCGGCGGGACGGCCGGCCGGACCACGCTCAACGGCGAAGGGCTGCAGCACGAGGACGGGCACAGCCACGTGCTGGCCTCGGTGGTGCCGAACTGCGTGGCCTACGACCCGACGTACTCCTACGAGGTCGCGGTCATCGTCGCCGGCGGACTGCGGCGGATGTTCGCCGAGCAGGAGGACGTGTTCTTCTACCTCACGCTGATGAACGAGAACTACGAGCACCCGGCGCTGCCGGAGGGCGCCGAGGCGGGCATCCTTCGCGGCATGTACCTGCTCCGTTCCTCCGAGGGTGACGGTGCCGACAGCGATGGGCCGCGCGTGCAGTTGCTCGGCAGCGGGACGATCCTGCGGGAGGTGCTGGCCGGGGCGGACCTGCTGGCCGCCGACTACGGCGTGGCGGCCGACGTGTGGAGCGCGACCAGCTTCACCGAGCTGCGGCGGGACGGGCTCGCGGCCGAGCGGTGGAACATGCTGCACCCGGGTTCTGAGCCGCGGCGTTCTTACGTGGAGGAGTGCCTGGCCGGGCGGCCAGGGCCGGTGATCGCGGCGACCGATTACGTCAAGGCGTTCGCCGACCAGATCCGCGCCTTCGTGCCGGGCAGGTACCGGGTGCTGGGGACGGATGGCTATGGCCGTTCGGACTACCGGCGCAACCTCCGCCGCTTCTTCGAGGTCGACCGGCACTACGTCGCCCTGGCCGCGCTGACGTCGCTAGCCGCCGACGGGGCGGTACCCGCGGACAGGGTGCCCGACGCGATCGCCCGGTACGGCATCGACCCGGACACACCCGATCCGTCGCGGGTCTGAGGGGAGCAGACATGACAGAGGTCAGCGTCCCGGATCTCGGCGACTTCGCCGACGTGCCGGTCATCGAGATCCACGTCGCGCCCGGCGACGTGGTCAACAACGAGGACCCGCTGGTCACCCTGGAGTCGGACAAGGCCGCCATGGACGTCCCCTCCCCTGCCGCGGGCACCGTCCGCGAGCTGCGGGTCAAGGTGGGCGACCTGGTCAGCCGCGGCTCGCCGATCCTGTCGCTGGACACCGAGGGCGCCGCGGTCGAGCCGCCGCCGCTGACCGACCAGCAGGAGCCGCCCACGCTGGACGCGGCGGACCCGGTGGCCGCGGCGCGCGAGCCCGCGGCGCGTTCGATCGCGGAGGCGCCGGTTGCAGGCGCGGCGGCTGGGGCTGGTGAGGTAGGTGCGGCGGCTGGTGCGAGTGCGGCGGCTGGTGCGGGCGCGGGTGCTGAGGCGCTGGCGGACTTCGAGGGGGTGCACGCGAGCCCGGGGGTGCGGCGGCTGGCGCGGGAGCTGAGCCTGGACCTGACCTCGCTGCCCGGGACGGGGCCGAAGGGGCGGATCACCAAGGAGGACGTGATCGGGAGCGTCCGCGGCCCGGCGCCGGCGGCTGGCCCGGCGGCGGCTGGCCCGGCCACGGCGGGCGCGGGCATCCCGGAGGTGCCGGCGCAGGACTTCTCGAAGTTCGGGCCGGTCGAGGTCAGGCCGCTGACCCGCATCCAGCGGCTCTCCGGGCCCGCGCTGCACCGGTCCTGGCTCAACGTCCCGCACGTCACCCACGACGACGAGGCCGACATCACCGACCTGGACGCCTACCGCCGGGAGCTCGACACCGCGGCCAAGGCGGAGGGATACCGGGTCACGCTGCTCGCCTTCCTGATGAAGGCCAGCGTCTCGGCGCTGCGCGAGTTCCCCAAGTTCAACAGCTCGCTGACGCCGGAGAAGGACGCGCTGATCTACAAGGGCTACTACCACCTCGGCGTGGCCGTGGACACGCCCGAGGGCCTGGTGGTGCCGGTGATCCGCGACGTCGACCGTAAGGGCGTCACCGAGCTCAGCCGGGAACTCGGCGCGACTTCGGCCCGGGCGCGTGCGGGCAAGCTCGCCCCGGCCGACCTGCAGGGCGCCTGCTTCACCATCTCCAGCCTGGGCGGCATCGGCGGGACCAGCTTCACGCCGATCGTCAACGCCCCGGAGGTGGCGATCCTCGGCGTGGTCCGGTCCAAGATGGCGCCGGTGTGGGACGGTTCGGCGTTCGTGCCGCGGCTGATGCTGCCGCTGTCGCTGTCCTACGACCACCGGGTCATCGACGGGGCGCTGGCCGCCCGGTTCGCCCGGTACCTGTGCGGGGTGCTGGAGGACATCCGGCGACTGGTGCTCTGAACCCTTTTCTCTGGCGGAGGCCGACGTGGAGAACCAGACAGCTGAGGTGCTCGTCCTCGGGGCCGGGCCGGGCGGGTACACGGCCGCGTTCCGGGCCGCGGACCTGGGCAAGAAGGTCGTGCTCGTGGACAGCGGGGCGGCTCTCGGCGGGGTCTGCCTGAACGTCGGCTGCATCCCGTCCAAGGCGCTACTGCACGCGGCCAGGGTGATCGCAGAAACCCGGGAGATGAGCGGGAACGGCATCTCGTTCGGCCCTCCTGCTATTGACCTGGACCGGCTACGGGCCTGGAAGGATGGTGTGGTCGGCCGGCTGACCGGCGGCCTGGCCACGCTGGCCAGGCAGCGCACGGTCACCACCGTCCGCGGCTACGGCCGGTTCACCTCGCCGGACCAGCTGCGGGTCGAGCTGGCCGAGGGCGGCGAGGTCTCGGTCGGCTTCGAGCACGCGATCATCGCGGCCGGCTCGGATGCGATCATGCTGCCGTTCATCCCGGCCTCGGACCCGCGGGTCATCGACTCCACCGGTGCGCTCGAGGTCGGCGCGGTGCCGCCGCGGCTGCTCGTGATCGGCGGCGGGATCATCGGCCTGGAGATGGCCACCGTCTACCACGAGCTCGGCGCGAAGATCACCGTCGTGGAGCTGCTCGACCAGCTCATCCCGGGTGCCGACCGCGACGTGGTGGCTCCGCTGGCCAAGCGGGTGTCGCGGCAGTACGAGAACGTTTTCCTGCGAACGCGGGTCACTGGCGTGGAGGCCAGGCCGGAGGGCCTGGTGGCGTCCTTCGATGGCGCGAAGGCCCCGGCGACCGACACATTCGACCAGATCCTGGTCGCGGTCGGGCGCCGGCCCAACGGTTCATTGATAGGGGCCGAACGGGCCGGGGTCCTTGTGGATCCGGCCGGCTTCATCCCGGTGAGCAAGCAGATGCGCACCAGCGTGCCGCACATCTTCGCGATCGGCGACGTGGTCGGCCAGCCGATGCTGGCGCACAAGGCGATGCACGAGGCGAAGGTCGCCGCCGAGGTCATCGCGGGCAAGAACAGCTTCTTCGACGCCCGCGCCATCCCGTCGGTGGCCTACACCGACCCCGAGGTGGCCTGGGCCGGGGTCACCGAGACCGAGGCCAGGGCGGCGGGCGTGGCCTACGGCAAGGGCGTGTTCCCGTGGGCCGCCAGCGGGCGCTCGCTCACCCTGGGCCGTTCGGAGGGGATGACCAAGGTGCTGTTCGACGAGACGTCCGGCCGGATTATCGGCTGCGGCATCACCGGGCCGTCGGCGGGCGACCTCATCGCCGAGGCGGTGCTGGCCATCGAGATGGGCGCCGACGCGGCCGACATCGGCCTGACCATCCACCCGCACCCGACGCTGTCCGAGACCGTGGCCATGGCGGCCGAGGCGTTCGAGGGCACGATCACCGACCTGTACCTGCCCCGCCGACCGTAATATCTGCCCGCTGCTCCTCCCGAGGCGCGTTATCAGCCTTGGGTGGGGATGGTGCTCGTAATGGCGCCGGGTCGCTGCGGTAAGGGATCACCTTTGGTGGCTACGCCGGTGCTTACGGGCAGGGCGCCTGGGTTGTCGCCGAGGGTGACGACATCGAGGTCCAGGTCTGGAATCCGCAGTCCGGCCAGGGCCCCGCTATCTGTCATGTCGTCGCGGGTAGCGGCGCTCCTGCCCATTGCTCTGGCCGGTGAATCCCCGGCCTGTCCCGTTCCAGGGTGAGCCGGTGATGTCTAGTTTTGTGTTCTTGTGTTGGTTAAGGTAATCAGCACCGAGGATACGAGCAGATGGCCTTATCCGGAGGTGCTCATGCGTCGCTTGCCAGTGGTTTCTGCCGTGTCAGCGCTGGCCGCCATACTCCTGGCCGTGCCCGCTGGGGCCCGGGCGGCCGGGCAGGCTCCGGCCGGGCCCGTCCAGGAGCCGGTCGCGACCGGCTCGGGGGGCGCGGTCGCCTCCATGGACGTGGGCGCCAGCCAGGCCGGCATCGACGTGCTGAAGCACGGCGGTAACGCGGTCGACGCCGCGGTGGCCACGGCCAGCGCGCTCGGCGTGACCATCCCGTTCGTGGCCGGGCCCGGCGGCGGCGGCTTCATGGTGATCTACCTGGCCAGGACGCACCAGGTCGTGACCATCGACGGCCGCGAGAACTGCCCCGCCGCGTGCACGACGACGATGTTCCTCGACCCGAAGACGGGCCAGCCGCTCGACTACGACTACGCCTCGGATCAGCCGCTGGCCACCGGCGTGCCGTCGATGGTGGCCGCCTGGGCCAAGGCGGTCGGCCTGTACGGGCGCAAGAGCCTGGCGGCGGACCTGGCGCCGGCCATCGGGGTGGCCGAGCGCGGGTTCCGGGTCAACCAGGACTTCGTCCAGCTCACCCAGTCGGACCTGCCGGAACTGCAGGCCTACCCGGCCAGCCGGTCTTTGCTGCTTACGCCGTCGGGGCAGCCGCTGCCGGTCGGGACCCTGCTCCGCAACCCCGATCTGGCCAAGACCTACCGGCTGCTGGCCCGCTACGGCCCGTCCTACCTGTACGACGGGCCCCTCGGCCAGGCCATCGTCCAGGCCGCCGACCATCCGGTGCTGACCCCCGGGCAGACCGTGGTCCAGCTGCCCGGCATCCTGACAACGAGCGACCTGCGCGCCTACCAGGCCCGGGTGCTGGCGCCGACCCGCGTGCGCTACCGCGGCCTGGACATCTACAGCATGGCGCCGCCGTCGAGCAGCGGGTCCACCGTGGGCGAGGCGCTGAACATCCTGAGCGGGTACAACCTGTCCGCCAAGCCCAGGGTGACCGCGCTGTTCCACTACCTGGAGGCGTCGCGGCTGGCCTACGCCGACCGCAACGCCTACGTCGGCGATCCCCGCTATGTCAGCGTGCCGCTGTCCGGCCTGCTCGACCCGGCGTTCGCCGCGACCAGGCGCTGCCTGATCGGTAATACGGCGCTGGTCTCCCCGGTGGCCCCGGGCAATCCGGTTCCGCCTTACGGGACCTGCCCGGCGCAGGGCGCGCAGCAGCCGGCCGCGGAGGGCGGGCACACTAATAACATCGTCACCGCCGACAAGTGGGGCGACGTGGTCGCCTTCACGAACACGATCAACTTCTTCGGCGGCAGCGGCGAGACCGTGCCCGGCTACGGCTTCCTGCTCAACAACGAGATGACCGACTTCGACTTCGCGCCGCCGTCGGCCGGGGCCACCGACCCGAACCTGCCAGCCGGCGGCAAGCAGCCGCGGTCCAGCATGGGACCGGTCATCGCGTTCCGGGACGGGCAGCCGGTCTTCAGCGTCGGCGCGGCCGGCGGATCGACGATCCCCACGACCATCCTGCAGATCATCCTGAACCACGTGGACTTCGGCATGTCGCTGCCCGCGGCGCTCGCGGCGCCGCGGGTGAGCCAGCGCAACGCGCCCACCTCGCTGGCCGAGCCCGACTTCTACAACAGCGCCCTGGCGGCCCAGCTGACCAGCCAGTACGGCGAGAAGTTCACGCTGGCCACCGGGCCGATCCTGCCGCTGGACAACTACCCGGGCGACGCGACCGCGCTGCAGGTCCTCGGCCGCGACCGGTTCGAGGCCATCGCCGAGCCGGTCCGTCTATTCGGCGGCAGCGCCCTGGTCGTGAACCCCGCCCCGTAGGCACGACGGGGCGCGTAGCGGTGCCGGTGGTGCCGTAGAGTCTCTGGTGAGCTGCCGTGGCTCCCGGTGCTGGGCTACGGTCCCTTCATACGACGTGGCTGCCGCCACCATGCTGCTGGGGCGACATGAACGCGGCATTCATGTCGTTGGGAGCGGACGGCCGGGCCACGAGGACTTGGGTTTCTTACCGTGAGGGCGGCGCGGTGGGCCGTGATGGGCGGACGCGGCATAGTGTGGGGTGCCGTGTCCAATCGTGAGCTGGTGGTTCTCGGCACGGCGAGCCAGGCGCCCACCCGCAGCCGCAATCACAACGGCTACTTTCTGCGCTGGGACGACGAGGGCCTGCTGTTCGACCCGGGCGAGGGAACCCAGCGGCAGATGCTGTTCGCCGGGCTCACGGCCAGCCAGATCACCCGCATCTGCATCACCCACTTCCACGGCGATCACTGCCTCGGCCTGCCGGGCGTGCTGGCGCGGATGTCGCTGGACCGGGTGCCGCACACGGTGGAGGTCTGCTACCCGGCGGGCAGCCGGGAGGTGTTCGGGCGGCTGCGGCACGCGTCGCTGTTCCGCGACGTACTCGACCTGCGCGAACGGCGGGTCAGGGGGGCGGAGGCGGTCATCGGGACATCCCCGTTCCGGCTGGAGGCGCGGGCGCTGTCGCACAGCGCGCCGACCGTCGGCTACCGGCTGACCGAGCCGGACGGGCGGCGGATGCTCCCGGACCGGCTGGCGGCCCTGGGCATCACCGGTCCCGACATCGGGCGCCTGCAGCGGGAGGGCCGCCTGGAGGCCGGCGGCCGGATGGTAACGGTCGAGCAGGTGAGCGAGCCGAGGCCGGGCCAGCGCTTCGCGTTCGTCATGGACACCCGGCTGTGTGACGCGGCCTTCGCGCTGGCGGACCGGGCGGACATGCTGGTCTGCGAGTCCACCTTCGCCAACGCCGAGGCCACGCTGGCCCGCGACTACGGGCACCTGACCGCCGGGCAGGCCGGGCAGATCGCGGCGCAGGCCGGGGTGCGACTGCTCGTCCTCACCCACTTCTCGCAGCGCTACGAGCACGGCCCCGAGGGCGACAAGCGGCTGGCCGGGGAGGCGGCGGCGGTCTTCGGCGGCGAGGTCGTGCTGGCCCGCGACCTAGACCGGATACCCGTTCCGCCGCGGCGCATAGCCTCGCCGCCTGATTGATATAGTTAGCGACTGCTTGTCATATAAAGCAAAGGCGCCGGGCGGATCCCGGTGCGGGCCGGCCGGAGGTGGCGGGGTGAGCCGGACCAGGTACGCCCGCAGCGGCACGCTGCGGATCGCGTATGAGCTGCGCGGAACCATGCACTGGCGGCGGCCATGGCTGGTGCTGATCCAGGGGATGGGCCTGGACCGCAGGACAACCGGGGCTTCGGGCGCAGCGACCGGCCGGACCCGGCATCCGGATCGTTCGCGGTGGCCGACATGGCCGGCGATGTCGTGGCGGTGCTCGACGCGGCCGGTATCCGCCGGGCGCACATGCTGGGGGCGAGCCTGGGGGGCATGGCGGCCCAGGAGCTGGCGATCAGGCACCCCGAACGGGTCGACGGCCTGGTCCTGGCCTGCACGACGCCGGGCTGGCCGTTCGCCTACCCGATGCCATTGGCCTCAGCGCGGCTGCTCGCCGCGACCGCCCGCCTGCCGGCCGAGGCGGCGCGCCTCCGCCACACCGAGAATGCCCTGGCCGCGGGTCCGGACCGGCCGGAACTCGCGCGCCGCCTGCTGGCGGTGCAGGGTTCCCGTCCGGCGGACAGCGCGGTCCTGTCGGCCCAGGCGGTCGCCGGTTCCCGGTACGCGGGCCGTCCCCTGGCCCGCATCCGGGCCCGCACGCTGGTGCTGCACGGCGGCGCGGACGCCGTGGTCGACCCGCGCAACGGCAGGCTGCTCGCGGCGCGCATCCCCGGGGCCCGGCTGGTGACCTTCCCCGGTCTTGGCCATCTGCTCTTCTGGGAGGACCCGGACGGTTTCGCCGCAGCGGTGGCGTCATTCCTGCTCGGCCTGCGCCCCTGATCGTGATATCGGTTGCAGTAAGGGAGGTGTCGGGCGATGGATTCGTTCTCGGGCAAGCTCGCGGTGGTGACCGGCGGTGGCTCCGGCATGGGCCGCGAGCTCGTCCGCCAGCTGGCGGCACAGGGATGCTCGGTCGCGGCCTGCGACCTGAACGCGGATGCCGTGGCGGAGACCGCGGCCCTGGCGCGGGAGGGCGCCCCGCCCGGTGTCCGGGTCAGCGGCCATGCCTGCGACGTCTCCGCGGAGGCGCAGGTGCTGCGGTTCCGCGACGAGCTGCTGGCCGAGCACGCTAGCGATCACGTCGACCTGGTCTTCAGCAACGCCGGTATCGGCGGCGGCAGCAGTTTCGTCAACGACCGCCGGGAGGACTGGGAGCGCACGTTCGCGGTGGACTGGTGGGGTGTCTACTACTGCGCCCGCGCGTTCCTGCCGCTGCTGATCGCCAGCGGCGACGGGGTGCTGGTCAACACCAGCAGCGTGAACGGCTTCTGGGCCACGCTGGGCCCCGGCATGCCGAACACCGCCTACTGCACGGCCAAGTTCGCGGTGAAGGGCTTCACCGAGGCGCTCATCGAGGACCTGCGCACCAACGCGCCCCAGGTGCGGGTGGCGGTGGTGATGCCCGGGCACGTGGGCACCGACATCGTCGCGAACAGCATGCGGGCCCACGGCGTCGTGCCGGAATCCGGGCCGCTGAGCGACATCCAGCTCCAGAGGCGGGCCGAGCTGATCCGGCGCGGCGCGCTGGCCGAGGGCGCCACGGCCGGCGAGATGCGCCAGATGCTGGAGAAGATGAACGCCGACTTCCGCGACAGCGCGCCGCTCAGCGCGGCCGGGGCGGCCACCATCATCCTGGACGGGGTGCGATCAGGCGCCTGGCGGATCCTCGTCGGCCAGGACGCCGCGGGCCTCGACGCGGCCGTGCGCGCGAATCCGGAAGACGCCTACGACTACCCCGCGCTGGCCAGCATGGCGGAGCGGAACGCCGGCGGCACGGCGGGCTAGCGGGGCGATTTCTCGCCCGGCGCCGGCGGGTGGCGGCTCGCGGAAACTCAGGTGCGGCGGCCGGGGCCGGCTGATACCGTGACCGGCATGCAGCGTGCTGGCAGGACGACGACGCCGGAGCCGTTCCAGGCGCGCTGATCGCTGTCTTGATACAGAAGCCCCGGGGCGAGCGCCCCGGGGCTTCGGCTTTCCGTGGTCGCCCGCCGGTTACCTGGCCAGGGAGGCCGCCATGCATGATCACCGCAAGCTCGGCCGCGAGCTCGGGCTGTTCGACACCGACCCGCTGATCGGCGCCGGGCTGCCGTACTGGCTGCCCGCGGGCGCCGCCGTCCGGCACGCGCTGGAGGAATACCTGCGCGAGCAGGAGCGGAGGGCGGGTTACCAGCACGTCTACTCGCCCGTGCTGGGCAAGCGCGAGCTGTACGAGCTATCAGGGCACTGGTCGCACTACCGCGACGGCATGTACCCCGCGATGGAACTGGGCGGGGAGCAGGTGGTGCTCCGGCCCAGCCTGTGCCCGCACCACGCGCTGATCTACCGGTCCCGCGGGCGGAGCTACCGCGAGCTGCCGCTCCGGCTGGCCGAGCTGGGCGGCCAGTACCGGAGCGAGCTGTCCGGGGTGCTCGGCGGGCTGACCAGGGTCCGGGCGATGCAGCTGAACGACGCGCACATCTTCTGCGCCCCGGATCAGGCCGCGGCCGAGGCCCGCGCCGCGCTGGCGATGATCCGGCAGGCCTACGCCGCGCTCGGCATCGAGCCGGCCCGGTACCGGCTGTCGCTGGCCGGGCCGGCCAGCCCAGGCAGCAGCAGCAAATACGTGGGCGACCCGCGGATCTGGGACCAGGCCGCCGCCATGCTGGCCGGGATACTCGACGACTCGGGTCTGGTCTGGGAGGCCGGCGAGGGAGAGGCCGCGTTCTACGGGCCGAAGATCGACGTGCAGGTGGCCGACGCCGCCGAGCGGGAGGCGACCCTGTCCACCGTCCAGGTCGACTTCTACCAGCCAGCCCAGTTCGGCCTGTACTACACCGGCGCGGACGGGGGCAGGCACCGCCCGGTCATGGTGCACCGCAGCGTCGTCGGCAGCATGGAGCGGGCGGTCGCGCACCTGATCGAACGGCACGGCGGCGCCTTTCCCGACTGGCTGGCGCCGGAGCAGCTCGTGGTGCTGCCGGTATCCGATGCGCAGGCCGCGGCGGCGGCCTCGGTCTGCGGGCACGCCGCCGGGCTCGGGTTGCGCGCCCGGGTCGCCGGACCGGACTCGGGCACCCTGAACCGCCGGATCCGATCGTCACGGCTGGTCCCGTACCAGGCGGTCATCGGCGAGCGGGAAGCCGGCGCCGGCCAGGTCGCGGTCCGGCTGCGGGACGGACGGCGGCTGCCGCCGCTGCCCGCGGACGCGGCGCTGGCCGGCATCGCGGCCCACGTCGCCGCGCACCGTATTGACTTGTGGGATGCCGCCTGACTCAGCGGGCCGCCGCCTCGGCCGCGCTGATCCTGGCGTTGACGGTGCATATCGCGACGACCGCGCCCGCCGCGAAGATCACCGCGCCGGCCAGGAGCCCGGCGACGTAGCCGTCGGTGAGCGCCACCGCTACCGCATGGCCTTCCAGGCGGCTCCTGGTCATCATCGAGGCGATGGCGGCCAGCGTGCCCAGGCCGAGCGCGCTGCCTACCTGCACGCTGGTGTTGAGCAGGCCAGCGGCGACGCCGCTGTCGTGCGGGGCGACATCCCGCATGCCGGTCACGGTGCAGCCGACGAAGGTCAGCCCGGTGCCGGTTCCGCCGGCCAGCATGGCCGGGAGCATCACCGCGAAGTAGTCCGAGGCCGGGGTCAGCATGGCCACGTACCAGGCCAGCCCGCCGGCGCACAGGAGCATCCCGGCCGCGATGACGATCCGGGCGGGCAGCGCGCCGAGCAGCCGCGGCCCTAGCCCGCCGGAGGCCACGCCGACCCCGGCCACGAACGGCAGGTAGGCCAGCCCTGTGTGCACCGCCGAGTAGCCCCGCACCACCTGCATGTACAGCGTGAGCAGGTAGAACATGGCGAGCATGCCCGCCCCGAGGAGCAGCATCACCGCGTTCGCGCCGCCGCGGTTGCGGTCGCGCACTACCCGCGGCGGCACCATCGGTGCCCGGCTGTAGCGCTCGATCAGGCCGAACGCGGCCAGCAGCCCGGCACCGGCCGCCAACGAGACGAGGGTGCCCGCGTCGTTCCAGCCGTCCGTGGTGCCGCGGGTGAGCGCGAAGATGAGCGAGCCGACGCCCAGGGTCGCGGTGATCGCGCCCGGCACGTCGAGGGTGCCGCGCTCGGTGTCGCCCGGGACGAGCACGCCGGTGCCGATCAGCACCAGGACCGCGATGGGGGCGTTGATGAACAGCACCCAGCGCCAGCTCAGGTACTCGGTCAGCGCGCCGCCGAGCAGCAGGCCCACTACCGAGCCGAGCCCGCCCATCGCGCCGTAGACGCCGAGCGCCCTGGTCCTGGCCGGCCCGGCCGGGAACGTCGTGGCCAGCAGGGACAACGCGCAGGGCGCGGCGATTGCGGCGCCGCACCCCTGTACGACACGAGCGGCGATCAGCACCGGCCCGTTCGGGGCAAATCCGCCGGCTACGGAGGCCAGGGTGAACACGCCGACCCCGACCCGGAACACCCTCAGGCGGCCGAACAGGTCGCCGGCCCGGCCGCCGGCCAGCAGCAGGCCGCCGAAGGCGAGCGCGTAGAAGCTGATCACCCAGTTCAGGTGGGAGGTGGCCAGGTGCAGCGAGCGCTGCATGCTGGGCAGGGCGACGTTAACGATCGTGTCGTCGAGCACCAGCATGAGCTGGGCGGTCGCGATGACCAGCAGGGCCAGGCCGAGCCTGCGCTGGCCGGCCGGGGGCGCCTGGGGGGTGAGCTCGGTTGGGTTCCGAACGGACATGGTCTCACGCCCTTCCCGCCGGGCTGGTGTTCCAGATGTCGAGGGCGGCGTACCTGGGGCCCCACTCCTCGCGGAAGGCGGTGAGCAGCGGCGGCGGGAACTTGCCGAGGATCGCGTCCAGCAGCTGCGGGCTGGCCCCGTTGAGCAGCCAGGGCATGTACATCGGCGCGTCACCGCGGATCCGTTCGGTATGGACCTGGGCGAAGCGCTGCCACTCCTGCGCCGTCAGGGAGCAATCGATCAGCGGCAGCCCGTCGGTCTCCTCGTGGGCCAGGTGCGCGGTCAGCGTCGTGATGAGCTCGTCGACGATGTCGCCGAACCGCTGGTAGCCGTAGTCCGGATCGGACGCGGCCGCGTCGATGGCGGTCAGCAGCGGCTCGATGACGGCGTGCTCGGCCTCCAGCGCGTCGGCCAGGGCCACCCGGTCCGGCTGCCCGGCCACGTTCGTGCGCAGAGCCGGCCACAGCGTGTCGTCTTCGGACTGGTGGTGGACCAGCAGGAACTTCTTGAAGAGCTCCCAGCCCAGGGCGGCTCGCAGCAGCTGGCCCGGATTGTCGCCCGTTCGCCTCCCGATGCGTGCGACCTGCGCGAGTTCCCGTCGGAGCGCGTCGTGCATCGCGAACATCATGCTCATGTCGAGCTGGTACTCCATGATCTCTCCTCGATTGGCTCTCCCTTATTTTGGAACTCAGTCCTATTTAAAGTCAAGTGCTAAAAACTACTTAGTCTGTTTAGCTTCTTGGTGTCGTTCTCGGGTAGGATGCCGGGCGTGATCGCATCCGCCGGAGACCGCTCCCTGCCGCTGCGCGAGCGCAAGAAGCTCAGGACCCGCCGCGCGCTGGCCGACGCGGCGCTGCGGCTGTTCGCGTCGAATGGCTTCAGCAACACCACGCTGGAGGACGTGGCCGAGGAGGCGGAGGTCTCGAAGAGCACGTTCTTCCGCTTCTTCCCGGCCAAGGAGGCGGCGGCGATCGAGGCCGAGGCCGAGCTCTGGACGGCCTACCTGGCGGCGCTGGCCGACCGCGAGCTGTCCGGCGCCATCCTCGGCGAGCTGCACCAGACGCTGGCCGCGGCCGCGGCCGGGCTCGATCCCGGCTGGGACGAGCGCTTCGTCGCCACCCGGCGGCTGATCGCGGGCGAGCCGGCCCTGCTCGCCTACGTCGAGCACTACCGCGCCGGGGTGGAACGCCAGGTGACCGAGTGCCTGGCGGGCAAGCTCGGCCTGGACCCCGAAGATCTCCGGCTGCAGGTCCTGGCCGAACTCGCCACCACCGCCTGGAGCGTGTCCGGCCGGCACTGGGTCCGTCACGGCGGTCACGGCGGCAGGAGGGCGCTCCTCGACCGCCTGGACGGCGCGGTCCGGGCCATCCCGGCCAGCCTGGACCTGTCCGCGCGGGCCTGATTGCGGCTATGGGGTCAGGGCGTCGGCGTCGGTGATGATCTGCCGCAGGATGGCGGCGTGAGCGCTGAAGGCCCGGCGCCCGGAGGAGCTGAGCCGCAGGTGAGTGCGGCGGCTGCGGCCGGCGCCGGTCTTGCGCACGGTGACGTAGCCGGCCTGCTCCAGGATGGAGATCTGCTTGGACAGCGCCGAGTCGCTCAGGCTCAGGCTGTCCCGCACGAAGGTGAAGTCGGCCCAGTCGGCCGCGGCCAGCAGGGCGACGATCGACAGCCGGGTCGGCGCGTGGATGAGCTCGTCGAATCGCGGCGCGTTGCTCATCGGCTCGCTTGTCGGCGCATCGCCCATCAGCGGGCCGCCAGCAGCCGCCGCGCGGTCATCTGCTGCGCGACCGGCAGCCCCGCCGCGTACGCGCCGGCCATCAGCAGCCCGGCCAGGGTGCTGGGCAGCGACGCGCCGGCCGCACCCAGCGCCATCCGGGCCAGCACGTAGACCGCGGCCACCGCGAGCAGCAGCGCGCCCAGCGGCCAGTTGACCCGGAACGTGTTGCGGGACCGGTGCAGCCTCACCCGCGTCCTGGCAGCCAGCGGAATCTGCAGCAGCGACGCGCCGACGCAGTACACCACGACGAACATGGCGGGATCCTGGTTGAAGTCCATCGCCACCGATATCCCCACCATCAGCGCCGCGGTGGCCGCCACGTACCACCACGGCCACCGCCAGCTCGCCGCCTCCCGCACCGCCTGCGCCTGCCGCGCCTCGATGTCGGCCAGGCCCGCCCGCGCGTCGTCGAAGTCCACCGTGTTCCCCTTTACCCCGTGTTCCTGCCCCGTTTGACTTTCCTAGTAGGAAAGCCTAACTCTTGACTTTCCAAGTTGGCAAGTCAAAATCGTGGGCGGCGGAGACGCCGGGGCGAGCGGGGGCCTGCGGCCGGGGCGCGCCCGGCGGCACGAACGCGGGCATCCACGCCGCACGGGCGGAACGGGGTAGCGGAGGGGGTAACGGCGGTCACGGGAGCGTACCGACTGCGAGCGGATGGGTTCTTAGGGGCATCTGAGACTCGTGCGGCGTCTGTGAATAGTCACGTGTGGGTCGATGTGCCGTTGGTCACGCTCTAACCGGACCAATATGCCATCGACCCATCCAGGGCGCGCGCGGAGGCAAACGGGGGCGCGCCGGGGAGTGCGGCGGCAGCGGGGGCGGGGGACCAGAGGGGTGGGGTTAGCTGAGTTCGGTTTCGCAGACGGACTGGAGGTGAGGGACGCCGGAGGCGTCCGAGACGGTGCGGTCGAAGCGGATGCGCGCCCGGCGGCCGTCGAACTCGAGGGCGGAGAGCATGTTGTGGAACCAGGAGCCGCGGGTGATCCGCCACCGGAGCCGCGGCCTGGACACCCCGGCCAGCCGGGCCATCCCGGCGCCGGCCACCCCGCCGGGCCGGGACGTGATCAGCTGCTGCCCGCGCCGGAAACGGTCGGGCAGCACGTTGTGGATCGGCGAGCAGACCGCCTGGTAGACGGAGCTGCCCGGATTCGTCCCGGGCGGGAAGTCCACCGCGGCCAGGTAGCTGTGGTGGATGTCTCCGCCGAGCACGGTGACCGAGGCGGGCGGGCGGCCCCGCTCCCCCGTCGCCAGCCCGGTAAGCAACTGCTCGAACCGGCCGAACGACGTGCCGAACGCGGCCCAGTGTTCCAGGTCAAGCTCGCGGCGCACCCGTTCGGCACCCCGGGCGGCCCGCTTGCCCCAGGCTCCGCCGCAGACCGCCTCGTTCCACGCCTCGAGGCCGTGGATGCCGTACGGGAGCAGCAGCGGCAGTGAGGTGGCCAGCACCACGTGGTTCCAGTCGCCGGCCACCGACTCGGTGACCCACTGCCACTCCGCGTCGCCCACCATCAGCCGCCGTCCTTCGTCGAGCACCCGCCCGCCGCGCGAGTCGATCACGACGATCCGCACCCCGCCGAAGGTCCGCCGGAAGCTCCACTGAATATCCGCGCCCTGCTGGCCGACGCCCGGCTGGTCGGCTTGGACGGCGAACTCGCCGAGCACATCGGCGTGATCACCGGGCTCTTGCATCTGCTGCCACAGCTCGTTCTTGGCGAGTTCGGCCGGGGACAGGTTGCCCAGGTGCTGATAGATCCAGTAGCTCATGTAGGCGGCGCGGATCCGCTCCGGCCACCACGGCTTGGCCTGGTAGTCGCGGCGCCAGGAGGCCGAGGTGTTCCAGTCGTCGTGCACGTCATGGTCGTCGAAGATCATCGCGGTGGGGACGACGGACAGCAGCCAGCGCACCGAGGGCTCGGTCCAGGCTTCGCGGTAGAGGAAGCAGTACTCGCCGAAGTCCGCGACCTGGTAACCGGGCGGTTCGGCCGGGTCGCGGCGCTGCTCGATGTGCTCGCGGGTGGCCGGCCCCGGGTTGTCGGCGTAGACCTGGTCGCCGATCATCATGATCAGGTCGGGCCACCGCTCGTGCGGCGTCCCGCGCAGGTCCAGCGCGTAGGCGACCATCGCGTCCGGGCCGTGTTCCTCCTCGTCCCGCTGCGTGCGGCGAGAGCTGAGCCGGCGTGGCAGGACGGGCAGCTCGGCGATCCGGCAGGAACCGAAGGTGATCCTGAGCGGCCGGCCGGGGTCCGGCGTCCTGAGCATGCTCGGCGGGAACTCCGAGTCCGGCTCGGGCCAGCGGACGGCGCCGTCCAGCGCGACCTGGTACTCGTACTCGGCCCCCGGCCGCAGGTCGCCGATCACCACCAGCGCGTAGTGGTGCCCGGACACCTCGAAGGTGCGCGCCTGATGCCCGAGAATCTCCACCTCGCAGGCCCGGTCGGTCTCGACCCAGATCGTGGCCTCGGTCTCGCCGGCGTAACGCAGCAGCGGGCCGAGGATGAGCAGCGGTGCTCCGGTGTCGCCATCCGTCATGGGCGCTACCTACCCCGCACCGGCCTTCTCATGACGAATAGGACGCTGGCGGCCAGCGCGGCGACCAGGACGGCGATGCAGACCACGGCGGCGGCGCTGTACCCGGAGCCGGCCGGGAACCGCCGCCCGGCCGGCGTGGACTCCACGAGCACGGTGGCGCTCAGCGCGCTGGCGATGGCGTAGGCGACGGTCCGCACGAGCTGGTAGAAGCTGATCGCGCTGCCGGTTTCCGCGGCGGGCACGCCCGCGGTGATCTGCAGCGGGTTGACCGCGTAGACGCTGCCCACGCCCAGGCCGCAGGCGGCCATGACGACGACCAGGCCCGGGTAGCTGTTCCGGGCCACCAGGAACAGCACCATCGAGACGATCAGCAGCGCGCAGCTGGCCGCCACCACGAACTCGGCCGAGGTGCGCCGGGCGGCCCGCGCGGCGAGCCGGCTGGCGGCGAAGCTGGCCAGCGAGAACGGGGCGAGCATGGCCGCGGCCACGACCACCGGCGCGCCCAGGCCGTAGCCGGCCGCGGGCGGCGTCTGGGCGAAGCGGACCGCCAGCGACGCCAGCGGGTAGAAGCCGACGGCAATGAGGAAGACGGTCAGGTTGGCGGCCAGCACCGTCCGGCGGCCGAGCAGCCGCAGCTCGATCAGCGGGTGCCGGGCGCGCAGTTCCCAGCCCGCCCAGGCGGCGAGCAGCGCCACCGAGACGACCGCCCCGGCGAGCGTCGCGGCCGAGGTCCAGCCCCAGGCCGGGCCCTGGGCCAGCACCAGGAGCAGCCCGGCGATCCCGGCGCCGAGCAGCACTGCGCCCGCGACGTCGACCCGGGCCGGCCGGGCCGGGCTGTCCGGCAGGGCCACCAGGACCGCGGCCAGGGCCAGGGCGCTCAGCCCGGCCGCGAACCAGAACGGCGCGTACAGTCCCAGGCCCTGGGCGAGCAGGCCGACCAGCGGGTAGCCGATGCCGATGCCCGCCGCGGTGGTCACCCCGATCAGCACGATCGCGGACCGTGAGCGGTCCGCGGGCAGGTCGTCGCGGGCGACCGCGGTGGCCAGCGGAACCAGGCCGAGCCCGGCGCCCTGCAGCACCCGGCCGGCCAGGAACACACCGAAGCCGGCCGGGAGCGCGGACAGCACGCAGCCGGCCAGCATGACCGCCACCGCGCCGACCGTGGTCGGGCGGCGCAGCCGGCCGTCGCCGAGGCGCCCCATCAGCGGGGTGGCCACCGCGCCGGCCAGCAGCGTGATGGTCAGCGTCCACTGCGAGGCCGCGAGCGAGACCCGCTCGACGTGCTGCACGGTCGGCAGCAGCGGCGTGCCCAGGCTGGCCACGGCCGTGGACTGGATGGCGAGGAACACCAGCACCGCGGCGAGCAGCCGCGGCGAGGTGGGACGCCGGGAAACGGCAGGCATGGAAACTGACATCACGATTCACGCTAAGCAGCGTTCACTCATGCTGTCCAAGACCGATTTGGAATTTCTTAATGCTCTGAGAGCATAAGAGCATGGACCTGATCCAGCTGCGTTACTTCCAGGCCGTCGCTCGCCACCAGCATGTGAGCCGGGCCGCGGCCGAACTGCGCGTCGCCCAGCCCGCCTTGAGCCGGGCCATCGCGCGCCTGGAGGCCGAACTCGGCGTCCCGCTCTTCGACCGCCGCGGACGGCGGGTCCGGCTCAACCGGTTCGGCGCGATGTTCCTGGCCCGCGCCGACCGGGCGCTGGACGAAGTCGACCAGGGCCAGCATGAGCTCCGCGACGCCGCCGGGCTGGCCCAGGGGACGGTGGCCGTCGCCACCGAGACGCTGCGCACGCTCAGCGGCCTGGTGGCCGGCTTCCTGGCCGGGCACCCGGGCGTGAGCTTCCGGCTCTTCCAGTCACCGGCGCCGGCGATGGCCGCCCAGCTGCAGGCGGGCGAGGTCGACCTGTGCCTGGCCTCGCAGCCGCTGCCCGGACCCGCGCTCACCTCCGTCGAGCTGCTCAGCGAGGAGGTCCTGCTGGCCGTTCCCCCGTCGCATCGCCTGGCCGGGCGCACCCGCGCCGCGGTATCTGTCGGGGGCGGCGAGCTGGCCGGGGAGCCGTTCGTCACCACCCGGCCCGGCTACTGGCAGCGCGCCCTCACCGACCGGTTCTTCACGGACGCGGTCATCGTGTGCGAGGGCGACGAGCCCTACGCCATCCGCGGCCTGATCAGCGCCGGGGTCGGCGTCGGGCTAATGCCGGCCATGGCCCGGCGGCTGGCCCCCGACCCGCCGGTCGGCTGGCTGCACCTGGATACCCCCTGTCGGCGCACGCTCAGCCTGGTCTGGCGCGCCGACGCCTACCGGACCGCGGCGGCCCTGGCCCTCACCGAGTTCGCGGCCGGCTACTTCCGCACCTGGCGCGGCGACGCCTAGGCGTGGGCGGCTGCGGCGGCCGCGGCTAGCTGGGCCACCGGGAGCTTCTTGATGTCGGAGTGCGCTCCGGCGAACGAATTGCCTGCGGTGTCGTTGATAACGCTAGCGGCGTCGATCCGGTAGGTACCAGGCTCCGAAATACAATCCGGCGCGTCAGGCAGGCTGGTGCGCCGGCGGCTTGCCGCCGAGCGCATCGCGCCGGGCCGGTGCCCGCAGGGACACCATCCGCCGCCACCCGCCGAGCCGTTCGTAGAGGTAGATGGCCTGGATGCCCGCGGCCAGCACGGCCGCTTTCGGCCTGGGCCAGCGCAGGATGCGCCCCAGGTGAGCCATCACCGCCTGGCTCACGTCGCGGTAGACGGCGATCTCGGCGAGAGCCGTCGTACGCAGCGTGCGCCGGATGGTGTCCGCGTGCCCGGCCGAGGCCAGCCTGAGCAGCTCCTCATGGCAGTAGGCGAGGTGGTTGTCCTCGTCATTGGAGATCATCTTGATCGCACGGCTGATGTCCTGACGGGAGCCGGCGTACTTCCGCAGCGCCCGCATCTGCTCCGAGGCGCGCTGCTCGGTAACCCGGCTGTGCACCAGGTAAGCGATGATGTCGCGTTCGGTCAGCTTCTCGTCGCGCCGCAGCTGGCTGTGGGTCAGTCCGAGACCGATACGCTCCAGCCGCATCGTGTAGTCCGTCTCGGCGGGCACGGGTACCGGCTGCAGGCCCCGCTTGCGCAGCAGCGCGGTGAATATGCGGCCGTGCTTATCCTCGTCCGCGCCGTGCCGGGCGATCTTGGGTGCCAGGTCCTGGCACGACTCGGGTACCAGGGCCGCGATCCGGCCGTTCTCCCAGCCGCCCTGGGCCTCGTCGCTAGCCGCGATGGAGCAGAACAGCCGGAACGCCTCGTCGTTGTCGAAGATTTCCGCAAAGATCGTCCTGGCAGAGAGCATTCCTGACCACCCCCGTGTGGCTCGCACCGCGATACCAGAAATCCTCACCACGGACCGTGCAGCCGGCCTGGAGATGATTTGCAGTCGGCGTGAAGATGCCCGGGGCTAGGCCGGGCCGCCGAACAGCCCTAATCCTCGAACAACAGCGAGTCGCTGGGCAGCCGGACCGAGTGGACCCTGACCCCGCCGATCTCGGCGCCGCGCGCCTCGACCGGGCCCTCGAGCTCGGCCAGTGGCACCGCGCCGCCCGGCTGGCGCACCTGGCCCAGGGTCTCGGCCAGCTCGCGCGCGGTGCCGCTGGGCACGTCGGGCTTGGTGTCACTGGCGTAGTCGATGATCTCCCAGTGGCCGAGGTGCTGCGCGGCCATCGTGGCGGCGCGGCGCAGCACGGCGGCCATGACCGAGAAGTTCCCGGCCGCGATCACGCCGACTCTCCGGTCGCGGGCCAGCCGGTCGAGCTCGGCGTAGTCGTCCGCCGTCAGCCCGCTGGTGCCGATGACCACGTGCACTCCGGCCTCGATCGCGGCCCGCACGTTGCCGCGGACCGCGGCGGCGCTGGTGAAGTCGACCAGGACGTCGGCCGGCGCGGCCGCCAGCGCCTCGGCGACACTGGCGTAGACCTGGCCCTGCCCGGCCGCGGACCTGGAGACGCCCGAGGTCAGCGTGAGATCATCGGCGGCGTCGATGGCGGCGAGGATCGGCGGCGCCGTCCACCCGGTGACGCCCGCGAAGCAGATACTGATCATGGGCCCTGACTATAGAGCCGGGGGCCTCTCCGGTGAGCTGCCGCGGAGCAGGTAGGCCGAGCTGAGCAGCTCGGGCTGCTCGCGCAGCTCGCTGGCCAGGCCGGAGAAGCGGAGACGGCCGCCCTCCATGATGTGCGCCTGGTGGGCCAGGCCGAGCGCGACGGTGGCGAACTGCTCGATCAGCAGCACGCCCGTGCCGGACTCGGCCACCGCGGCGATCACGGGGATCAGCCGGCTCACCACGACCGGGGCCAGGCCGAGGGACAGCTCGTCGATCAGCAGGTAGCGGGGCTGCGAGATCAGCGCCTGGGCCAGCACCACCATCTGCTGCTCGCCGCCGGACAGGGTCCGGGCGGTCGCGGTGAGCCGCTGGCCGAGCTGGGGGAACAGCTCGAGGACCCGGTCCCGGCCGCCCTGGGCCTGCTCGCGGGTCAGCGCGTAGCTGGCCACCCGCAGGTTGTCCTCGACGGTCAGGTCGGGCAGCAGCCGGCGGCCCTCGGGTACGATCGCGAGGCCCGCCTGCCTGATCCGCTCCGGGCGGCGGCCCGCGATGTCCGCGCCGTCGAGGAGCACGGCGCCGGTCTTCGGCCGCAGCACACCCCCGACGGCCAGGACCAGGGTGGACTTGCCCGCTCCGTTCGGCCCGAGCAGCGCGGTGACCTGGCCCGTCGTGATCTCCAGCGAGACGTCCCTGACCACCGCGCGGCCGCCGCGCTCGACGGTGAGATCCCGCAGTTCCAGGGTGCCGCTCACGCGACCCCCAGGTAGGCGCGGATCACGGCGTCGTCGCGGAGCACCGCGGCGGTCGGACCGGACGCGATCAGCTTGCCGAAGTCGAGCACGGCCGTGGTCGCGCAGCAGGCCGAGACCAGGCTCATGTCGTGGTCGACCAGGATGGTCAGGGCCCCGGTGTGCTCGGGGATACGCCGGATCACCTCGGCCAGGTGGCTCGTTTCCTCGTCCGGCAGCCCGGCGGCGGGCTCGTCCAGCAGCACCAGCCGCGGCCGCCCGACGACGGCGCGGGCCACCTCGACCAGGCGGCGCTGGCCGGCCCCGAGCGTGCGCACCTTGGTCTCCGGGTCGGCGTCGAGGCCGGTGAACGTGATCGCGTCCAGCACGTCGGCGCGGCGGGACGCGCCGCCGAGCCTGGAGTGCTCGTGCACCATGGCCACGTTGTCGAACACGGACAGCTCCTCGATGGCCTGCTCGGTCTGGAACGTCCGGCGCACCCCCCAGCGGGCGCGGCGGTAGTGGGCCATCGACAGCAGGTCTACCCCGAACGCCCGCACGGCTCCCGCGGCCGGCCGGACGAAGCCGCTCAGCACGTTGAAGAACGTGGTCTTGCCGGCCCCGTTCGGCCCGATGAGCCCGCACGTCCCCTGCTCGAACGTCAAGCTCATGGCGTCCAGCGAGGTGACGCCACCATAGCGGACGGTGAGGCCGTCGACCTCGATCATGCTTCGTCACCTCCCGGCCCGCGGCGGAGGCGGCGGCCCAGCAGATGACGCAGCCGGCGCAGGTCCCTGGGCACCTGGTCGGCCAGCCCGGCCGGCGCCGTCGTCAGCACCTGGAGCACGCCGAGCCCGAACAAGATGATCAGCCAGTCGGCCGAGACGCCCCAGTTGTTGAGCAGGGCCGGCAGGAACTGGTAGAGGAACCCGGCGACCACCGCGCCCCACAGGCTGAACACGCCGCCCATCAGCGTCACGGCGAGCAGCGTGATCGAGTCCTGGGTCGGGAAGTTGATCGAGTACAGGTAGTGGATCGCGCCAGCCAGCACGCCTCCGGCGACGCCGGTGATGAAAGACGCCAGGGCGAACGCCCACAGCTTGTAGAACCAGATGTTGATCCCCGCGGCCAGCGCGGCGGGCTCGCTCTGCCTGATCGCCGCCCAGGCCCGCCCCGGCTTGGTCTTGATGTGCGCCAGCACCAGCGCGAACATCACGATCGCGATGACCACAGAGAAGCGGTAGTAGGCCGGGTCGCTGGCCGCGATGCTGGGCCGGCGGATCGGCGGGATGTGCAGCAGGCCGCCGTTGTAGCCGAGGAACCCGTGGCCGCCGTTCGGGAAGTTCACCGTGGCCAGCACCACCGTGATGCCGCCCGCCAGCATCAGCGTGATCAGCGCCAGGTACAGGCCGCGCAGCCGGAGCGCGGGCAGCCCGATCAGCAGGCCCGCCACCATCGTGATCAGGCCCGCCTCCAGCAGGACGAGCGGGTAAGGCTGCGTGGTGGCGAACAGCAGCCGGGCGGCCGCCCAGGCGCCGATGGCGAGCACGGCGGCCTGTCCGAGGGAGAACAGGCCGACCCGGCCAACCAGCAGGCCGAGAGCCAGCGTCACCATCGAGTACACCGCCACCTGGGTCATCGTGTCGATGTAGTACAGGCTCAGGAACTCTGGCAGCGCGAACAGGGCGAACAGCACCAGCACCGTCGTGATGCCTGCCCTGATCAGCTGCGGGCGGGTGGATCTGCGGGCGATGCGGGCTGGGCTCGCGCGGTCGAGCGTGGCCCGCATTACGCCTCCTCGCGGGACTGGGTCATGACCTGGTGCCTTGATAGCACGAGCAGGCCGATCGCGGCGATCACGAACGGGGTCATGTCGCGATAGCTGGTCAGCGAGACGATCGGGGTCAGCAGGTCGTGCAGCAGGCCGATGACGATCGCCGCCACGAACGTGACCGTGATCGAGCGGAGCCGGGCGATCAGCACCGCGGCCAGTGACGAGATGACCAGGAAAGTGAGCGTGGTGGCGTCGAGCGCGACCAGGTCGGCCAGCAGCAGCCCGGCGATGCCGCCCAGGATGCCGCAGCCGAGCCAGGCCGCGGCCTCCACCCTCCTGACCGGCACGCCGAGGGTCGCGGTGATGTCGCGGTCGTTGGCCATCGCCCGCATGGCCGTGCCGAGCTTACTGAACCGCAGGAACGCGCCGGTGGCCACGGTGAGCACCACGCCGGCCGCCAGCGCGATCACCTGGGTCCAGGTCACCTGGATCTGGGCCACCGTGAAGCCGCCGTTGTCGGTGGGCAGCGTGAGCGAGCGGGCCTGGCCGCCGCTGGTCGTCCAGAGCAGGTCCATCACGCCGTACAGGATGAGCGTCAGCCCGATGGTGGCCACCGCCTTGATCAGCGGATCCCGTCTCGCCAGGGCCGGGCCGAACAGGAGCCCGTAGCCGAGGGTCACCACCCCGGCCACGGCAACGCAGACCAGCCAGCCGGCCCAGCCCGGCGCGCCCGCCTTCGTGGTTAGCGACCAGGCGATCAGCGCGCCCAGCGCGCCGACCGCGCCGAAGGCCAGATAGAGCACGCCGGTCGCGCGGTACAGGACGACCAGCCCGACCCCGGACAGGGCGTACACCCCGCCCAGGGCCAGGCCGCTCACGATGAACGGCTCGAAGTCCTGCCAAGGCGGCATAATCGAGCCGGCCCGGTCACGAGCTGCTCGGGGCGGTGGCCGCGGTCCCGGCGGCGCTCCGGTACTTCGCGATCTGCGGGTCGACCGCCGAGATCAGCGTGCAGCCCTGGGCCGTGGTCATCTTGCCGTCCTTCGGCGTGACGGTCCAGTCGGAGTTGTTCGGGATGTGCAGCGGGTAGTCGCCGTAGGTCCACAGCTGGCACAGCATGCCGGTGTCGAAGTCCTTCACCGCCTTGAACGCGGCGTTGACGCTCTGCACCGTGTAGGGCCCGGTGATCGACTGCAGCGCGTGGACCGCGATCTCGGCCTCGGTGAAGCCCATCTGGCTAAAGCTGCCGATGCCGCCCTGAACGGAGGAGCCGTACTGCTTGAGGATCGCCTTGTACAGGTTCATCGCGGGCGTGTTCGTGTCGTCGGGCGGGGTCAGCTCGGCGTTGACGAACAGCTTGCCGTTCCACTTCGACCCGAGCGACTGGGCCAGGAAGTCGGTGTTGCAGGGCGTCGAGCAGCCCCACAGCTTGACCCGGTCCTCCAGACCGAGCTTCTGCGCCGCCTGCAGGATGACCAGCGCCTGCGGCGGGGTGAAGTTGAGTATCACCGCACCGTTCGGCCCGGCGTCGTTGACTTCCTTGATCGCCACCGAGCTGGCGTCGGTGATCGGCACGTTCTCGGTCAGCTGGACGATGGGCACGTTGGCGGCCTTGGCCAGCGCGGCCGGGCCGGCCGCGACGTAGCCGGTGCCGGGGACGTTGGCCTGGTCGAAGACGACCTTGGAGACGTGCTGGGCGAGTGCGTACTGCACCGCCCCGTCCGAGCTGTACCGCGGGCCCATGTTGACGGCGGCGCTGTTCGGGGTCGAGTAGCACTCGGGCGCGATCCCGGAGTCGATCACGTAGAAGCCGAGCTTCTGCCAGTAGCCGCTGTTGATCGAGCATTCGATGAGGGAGGTGCTGCCGACGATGCCGACCACCTTGTCCGTCTGCACCAGCTGCTTGGCGAGGGCCGCGATCTGGCCAGGGTTGGTCTGCTCAGTCGCGATCTCGTACTTGATCGGGTGGCCGTTGATGCCGCCGTTGGCATTGACGCAGTCGAAGTAGGCCTTGGCCATGTTCGGGATGTCCGTGAACGACGTGCCCGGCTGGTTGGTGGCGATGGCGCCGAGCACGATCGGGGTGCCGGTCGCCGCCACCCCGGGCTTGGTGCCGCACTGCGACGTGTTGACGGTCGCGGCACTGGCCGAGCTGGACGAGCCGGCGGCCGGGGTCGTGGACGACCCGGTGGCCGTGCTGCTACTGCCGCTACTGCAGCCGGCCGCGGCGAGGGCAAGGGCCGCGGCGAGCAGGATCGTTCTTCGCGCAGAGATATGCCTTCTCATCTGTCCCCCTCAGGGCGGTGAGTTGTCTCAATTCACGGTCACGACGATCTTGATGGCGTCCGGCGGCCGGCTCATCGCGAATTCGAACGCCTCGGCCGCGCGGGCTAGCGGGAAATGGTGCGAGAAGACATTGGCGATGGCGGCGCGGTTGGCCGCGACCAGGCGTATCGCCGCGGCGAAGTCTTCGGCGGTGGCGCAGCTCGAGCCGATGACGTCTATTTCCTTTTCCGGGAAGGCGCCCGGCCGCAGCGGCGCCGTCCCTGAGGACAGGCTGACGACCACGACCCGGCCGGCCTGCGCCACCATCTCGACCGCCTGGGCGAGCAGGGCGGCCTCGCCGCTGGTCTCGACCACGAGCGGCGGCCCTTCGCCGCCGGTCCACTCGCGGGCCTGCCCGGCGAGGTCGTCCGGAGATCCCCAGGCCACGACCTCGGCGCCGAGGCGCTTGGCCAGGTCGCGGCGGCCCGCCACCGGGTCGACCGACAGCACCCGGCCGCCCGCGTGGACGGCGGCGACCAGCGTGGCCAGGCCAATCGGGCCGGCGCCGAACACCACCACCTGCTCGCCGGCCCGCAGCCGGCCGCTCGGCCAGGCCGCCGTCGAGGTGCACGCCGACCAGGCGGAAGGCCGGGCAGACGTTGGGTCGCCCGATGCGGCAGGGATAGCAGCGGCCGCACGGCAGCAGCGGCCAGACCGCGACCCGCTCGCCCGCGGCCGTCGCGCTGTCCCCCGGGTCCTCCACGATCGCGGACACCTCGTGGCCCTGGATCCGCGGGTAGAAGTCGCGGCTTCCGGAGAGCGCGCCCACGTCGCCGGAAAACAGGTGCAAGTCGGAGCCGCAGATACCCACCCGTTCGGGTCGCACGATAACGTGACCGGCCCGGGCGTGACCCGGTCCGGAAACGTCCCCGACCACCATCTCACCGGGTGATCTGGTCACTGCGGCCAGCACCTGCGACCCCTCTCTGCGGCCGCCCTGACCAGCGTGAATGCTGGGGAGGCTGGCCATTACCGCACGCTAATGCGGAGATTCCCACGGCCGATCACGCCGGACAATGACACCGCACCCAAAAACGCCCGCTCAATTCGGTGTCCCGGCCACAAGCCGGGGATCCGGTCAGGGGCGGATAAGGATTCCGAACGGGCCGGGGCCGGGTGCGCGGGCACGAAGGCCCAGCCGGGCCCGGGTGTTGCATGAGGGGGGTGGGCCCGGCTGGCGCAGCGGGCCTCAGCCGAGACCCGCCGCCGCGCGGAGGGCGGCGGCCTTGTCGGTGTTCTCCCAGGTGAAGCCGGATTCGTCGCGGCCGAAGTGGCCGTAGGCCGCGGTCTGCCTGTAGATCGGCCTGCGCAGGTTCAGCGCCTCCACCAGGGCGGCGGGGCGCAGGTCGAAATGGTCGCGGACCAGGCCGGCTAGTTCGGCCCGGCCGACCTTTTCGGTGCCGAAGGTCTCGATCAGCAGCGACAGCGGCCGGGCGACCCCGATCGCGTAGGCCACCTGGACCTCGGCCCGGTCGGCGAGCCCGGCGGCCACGATGTTCTTGGCCACGTGCCGGGCCGCGTAGGAGGCGGACCGGTCGACCTTGGACGGGTCCTTGCCGGAGAAGGCGCCGCCGCCGTGCCTGGCGAACCCGCCGTAGGTGTCCACGATGATCTTGCGGCCGGTCAGGCCGGTGTCGCCGACCGGGCCGCCGATGACGAAGCGGCCGGTCGGGTT
>WNGJ01001016.1_pt1 | contig 26898 bp, 28 predicted proteins | sample 5400611 | NCBI WGS metagenome assembly WNGJ01 (sample SAMN13153375, study PRJNA577476) | soil metagenome | isolation source: 40 cm soil or saprolite under Garry oak tree replicate 1 | place: USA:California | collected 2016-06-15
GGTCGAATTCAGCTTCTGTGAGCAAACCTCGGTGCATTCGCTGGGCATCGATCTGCGCCTGTTCCGTGAGCAAACGCTCAGTCAACTGCTCCTTCGACATCTCGAGGCTGAAAATCGCGATTGATTTCTTCGCCTCGAGCGCCGCATGGAGCGCGACGTTCAAAGCGATCGCCGTTTTCCCCATGCTCGGCCTACCCGCGATGATGATGAGGTCGCTGTCCTTGAACCCGCCGGTCATGCGGTCAAGGTCGTGGAACCCCGACGGAATACCGACCACTCCCTGGCCGCTTTCCATGAGCAGCGAGATCCGCTCCATGGCAGGACCCAGCAGGTCGTAGAGGCGCGCCAGCTCGCGCTGATCGCGGTCGTCCGCGACGCCGAACACCAGTGACTGCGCCTGGTTGATCGCGTCCTCGGCCTCGATCGAGTCGTCGTACCCGTAGCCCGCGATGTTGCCGCCCGCCGAGATCAGCCGCCGCTTGTACGCCTTCTCCTTGACGATCCGGCCGTAGTACTCGATGTTCGCCGCGGTCGGCACCGCGCTCTGCATCGACGCGAGCTGAGCGCGCCCGCCGACGCGGTCGAGCAGACCCATCGTCTGCAGCTGCGACGCCAGAGTGACGTTGTCGATGGGCTCGCCCGCCGCGAAAAGGTCCAGCGCCGCGCGGTAGATCTGGCCGTTGTTCTCCCGGTAAAAGTCCTCGGGATGCAGGAACTGCAGGACTTTGGCGATCGAAAGCGGATCCAGAAGGATCGATCCGAGGATCGACATCTCCGCGTCGAGGTCGTGCGGTGGTACCCGCCCTGCGGCGAGTGTCAGCGTGGTCGCCATGCCGGGTTGCCTAACGGTCCTGGGTGACGATCACGTTGACGTGAGCGCTCACGTCGCGGTGCAGCTTGAGCGAGACCTGGTGCTCGCCCAGCGTCCTGATCGGCTCCTTCATGTCGATCTTGTGCCGATCGATCTCGACGCGGTGCTGCGCCTTCAGCGCGGCGGCAACGTCCTGGTTGGTGATCGAGCCGAATGCCTTGTCCTCGGCCCCGACCTTCAACCGCACGACGACGGTTTTGTTGTCGATATCGTCCGCCACGGCCTGCGCCTCGTTGCGGTCCTTCGTCTCCCGCTTGGAGGCGGCGTCCTGGAGGCGCTTCGCCTCGGCCTCCGCTCCCTTCCCCGCCGCGACCGCCAGCTTCCGGCGCAGCAGATAGTTGCGTCCGTATCCGTCGGCGACCTCCTTGACGTCGCCGGCTCGGCCGACATTCTCGACATCCTTCATCAGCAAGACCCGCAATTCACCCGACCTCCGATATGGATTCGTAATCGTCGCGGTGGCGGACTCGCGAACGGATTCGATAAACGAAACGACCAAAACCATGGCGGGCGGCGGTCGCCGTATCCCGCACATCTCGATCCCACACGCTCTGCTTGGTCTTCAACGCTTCCTCGTGCTCGCGGCGGATCTCCTCCGGACACGCGGCAATGAACGTTTCCACGGCAAGGATGCCCAGCGCGAGCATGTCCAGCTCGCCGAGTACGGGAATCCAGGCGGGAAAGTCGAGCGGGCTGACGATGAGGCCCAGCGCGCCGAGGAGAACCGCTTTGGGCGCACGGGGCACGCGTGGGTCGCGCAGCAGGCAATAGGCCAATTTGCCGTGTCTCGGCACATCGACCAGGACGCTTTTTGCCCGCGAAAGTATGGATGGCATGGTGAGGGCCGACAAAGCCTAACAGCAGTTACGGAATGTCTGAAAGCCCATTAACAGTAGCCGCCCGACCGCTCCTAAGGACGATCAGGCACGCGATCCACAGGGCCAGAATCCCTATCAATCCGAGCTCCGCCATGAGTCGGAGGACAACCAGATCCGAGTAGCCGGTGACCAGCAGCGCCTGCATCAGCTTGTGGGCTAGGCCGATCAGCAACCACGATTGGGCCAATCGGACAGTCCGGACTATCCGAGGTTTGCGTCGGGCTTCAGCCCAGTTAGTCCGGACTATCCGGTGGTTTTCCCGTGAATGGGAAGAGTTGCTCGGACTTCAGGCAAAAAAACGAGGCGGCGCCTGCAGCGGACACCGCCTCGACCGGGAAGGCCACCGGGTGACACGCTTATGGTTTTATCTGCGCCGCTTTACGGCCGTTGCCTCCTTTGGGAGGCCAACCTTTGCGTTAACTGTCGGTGGTCCCGGACGGAGAACGAATTGCCTCCAGCCTGCGACGATCCGAGGACAATGTCAAGAGGTTTCTGCTTTTCCTCGACTACTACATTTGAGGTAGGCCATGGCTGAGCCCAGCTACGTCCACGGCGCCAGCGACAAGCCGCTACTCGGTGAGCCGATCTTCCACAACCTGCGCCGCACGGCTGATCGTTTCGGTGAGCGCGATGCCCTGGTCGTCGCCCATCAGGGTTACCGTGCCACCTATCGCGAGCTAGTCGCACAGTGCGAGGAGATTGCTCGCGGACTGCTGGCGCGGGATGTCCAAAAAGGCGATCGGGTTGGAATCTGGTCCCCCAATCGGTACGAGTGGGTCATCGTCCAGTACGCGACCTCGGCGATGGGCGCGATCCTGGTCAACATCAACCCCGCGTATCGCACGTCCGAGCTGGAGTACGCGCTGAACCAGTCGGGCATCACCTTCCTGATCCTTGCCGCGCGATTCCGCCAGGCCGACTACGTGGCCATGCTCGGCGAGGTCAAAGCCAAGTGTCCCAGCCTCCGGGAGGCGCTCGTCATCGAGGATGGTTGGGAGGCGCTGCGGCGCGACGCCTCCAAGGTCAGCGCCGGCGAGCTGCACGAGCTCGAAGCGACGCTGCAGTTCGACGATCCGATCAACATCCAGTACACCTCAGGCACCACAGGCTTTCCCAAGGGCGCGACGCTCACCCACCACAACATCCTGAACAACGGTTACTTCATCGGCGAGACGCTTCGCTACACCGAGCAGGACCGCGTCTGCATCCCGGTTCCCTTTTATCACTGCTTCGGCATGGTGCTGGGCAATCTCGCCTGCACGACTCACGGCGCCGCGATGGTCATCCCCGCCGAGGCATACGACCCCGTGCTCACGATGGAAACGGTGCAGCAAGAGCGCTGCACGTCCCTCTACGGCGTACCGACGATGTTCATCGGCGAGCTCGAGCACCCCCGCTTCAAAGAATTCGATTTCAGCTCGCTCCGGACCGGGATCATGGCCGGCTCGCCATGCCCCGTCGAGGTCATGAAGAAGGTCCAGACCGTGATGCACATCCCCGAGATGACGATCGCCTACGGCATGACCGAGACATCACCTGTGTCCACGCAGTGCACCACGGACGATCCACTCGAACGCCGCGTGTCGACCGTCGGTCGTGTCCATCCGCATGTCGAGATCAAGCTGATCGAGCCCAGCACTGGTGCGGTCGTTCCGCGTGGGACCCCGGGCGAGCTCTGCAGCCGGGGTTACATCGTGATGCGCGGCTACTGGAACAACGAAGAAGCAAGCCGCCAGGCGATCGACCCCGCCCGGTGGATGCACACGGGCGATCTCGCCACGATGGATGAGGACGGGTATCTGAACATCGTCGGGCGCATCAAGGACATGATCATTCGCGGAGGCGAGAACATCTACCCGCGCGAGGTCGAGGAGTTCCTGTACAGCCACCCCGACATCGCCGACGTCCAGGTCATCGGCGTTCCCTCGGAGAAATACGGCGAAGAGGTCATGGCCTGGGTCAAGCTGCGCGAGGGAACCTCACCCACCGGCGATGAGATCGCCGCGTGGTGCAAAGGCAAGATCGCGACCTACAAGATCCCTCGCCACTGGAAGTTTGTCGATTCTTTCCCGATGACGGTCACCGGCAAGATCCAGAAGTTCAAGATGCGGGAAACCGCGGTCGAGGAGCTAGGCCTCGAGAGAGCGGCCGGGGTGAGGACCGCCTAGGCCTAAGCGAGCGACTCGTAGGGGAACGCCGACGCGAAGGGTTCGTAGAGGAGCAAGACCTTCTCGATCGGCAGCGCGTCCCGCATGAAGATCGCGCCGGCAGCCACACCCGCGAAACCGACGATGCCCAGGCCGTCGTGCGGGGCCGCCTGCTCCGCGCTGTCCTGCATGGCCCGGAACGACTGCGTGCGACCGACCTGGTTGGCCGTGGAGATGACCTGCTTCCACGCCGCGGCGTAGTTCGCGGCCGGGTCGAGGCCTACCGGCGCGGCCATCACGGACACGGCACCTGGTGCCGCGGGCGCCGCCGCCTTGGGCGGCCGGCTCAGCACCTTGGCGACGGCCGAAACCTCTGTCTCGATGTCGCCCTTGAGCGTCGGCAGGCGCTTCAGGAAGCCGGCGATCTGTTGGTCAATGGGAGCTGCCGGCCGGTATGTCGGTCCTGGCAGCACGGTGGCGAACGGTCTGTAGATGGCTTCGAACTGGGCCGGCTCGAGCTGCTCACGGACCAGGATCCCCAACGCCACGACCTGCGCCGACTCGAGCGCCGCCGCGGCGGCCGTGCTGTCCGTCACGCACTTGGCGATGGCGGTCTGAGCCTGCGTGACGCGAAATCCGCTTGTGAAGGCGTTGACCATCGCCTGGTCCGCGCCCGAAAGGAGGCCGTCGAGCACTTCCTCGACGGCCGTCGTCGACGGCCTCTGCCTCGACACCATGCGCGCGGTGGCGATCCATTCCCACTGCGCCGGCCCCAACGATCTTCCGGCGATGGTCATGAACTGACCAGCCTCGGTCGCGCTCAGCGGACTCGAACCTGTTCGGGCAGCAAGCCCTTGACGCGGAGTTTGTCGACCGGGTGATACGCGTCGACGATTCGCATCGTGCCTGAAGCGGAGCGCAGCACCATCGACTGCGTGTACGCGTACACGTCTTCGTAGCGCACGCCCTTCAACAGCTCGCCAGTCGTGATCCCGGTCGCCGCAAAGAACACGTCCTTGCCCGAGCAGAGATCGTCGATGCAGAGAATCTTGTCCGGCTTGTGCCCTTCCTTGACCGCCTGCTCGCGCTCCTGGTCGTTGCGGAAGTAGAGCTTGGCCTGCATGTCGCCGCCGATCGTCTTGATCGCGCACGCGGCCAGCACTCCTTCCGTCGCGCCGCCTGAGCCCATCATGCAGTGGATGCCGAAGCGCGTCTCCAGCGCCGCTTCAAGGGCGCCCGCGACGTCGCCCGCGGAGATGAGCTTGATCCGCGCCCCGACCTGCCGGATCTGGGCGATCGTCTCTTTGTTCCGGTCTCGGTCCAGGACGACGACCGTCAGCTCCTGGACCGGTAGCCCCTCGGCCTTGGCGATCCGCCGCAGGTTCCACTCCACAGGCATGTCGAGGTCGATCACCCCGCGTGCCTTGCGTCCGACCACAAGCTTCTGCATGTAGTGGACGTGCGTGGTGAACATGGTTCCCCGCTCGGAGAGAGCCACGACGGAGATCGCGCCTGGCAGCCCGGAGGCGGTCAGGCTCGTGCCTTCGATAGGGTCGATGGCGACGTCGACCTCGGGCTCGAGGCCGTTGCCGATCTCTTCGCCGAAATAGAGCATCGGGGCCTTGTCCTTCTCGCCCTCGCCGATGACCACGGTGCCCTTCATGTCGACCGAGGAGAGCGATTCGCGAATCGCCTCCACCGCGCGACGATCGGCGGCCTCCTTGTTGCCTCTGCCCTGGAGCGGGGCCGCGGACAGGGCGCCGGCCTCGGTCACGCGCAGCAGCTCGAGGGCCAGGTTGCGGTTGATCTTCGGCTCTTCGATCATGGATTAAGCAGAGTAACGACTAGCCGATGCCGCGGCGCCTTATCGGCAGCTTGTCGGCCTCCACCCAAAGGTCTTCCTTACGGGCGAGGCGCCGGTCGCCACCGCGGTCCACGTAGACGCAGGTTCGCTCCAGCACGGCCGTGATGCGCACCCGCTCCTCGTTCAGGACCGCGTCGAATCCGTCGATCAAGATCTCGTCCTCGTCGAGCTCGACCTCGCTCAGACGCCGCGGTCCGCCCGGCCTCACCTTCGTCGACAGCTGGAGCTGCGGGCGCGGCCCTTGAGGCGGGCTCGGCTTGATCGTCAGGCGGGAGGAGGCGGAGCCGGCGAGGCGGATGCCCGGCCGCGGCGCCGGCACCGCCGGCTTCATGGGGAGCGGCTTGGGCGCCGGCAGGTGCTGTGGCTGGGGCGGCCTGGCCGGTTTGGGCGCGGCCTTGGCCGCGGGCTTGCGGTCCCTGGCCGGCTCGCGTTTGGCGGCCTTGGCCGCCGGCGGGCTCACCGCCCGGGCACCGGGCTTCTGGCCTGGGGCCCGGGACGGCTTTTTCGACGGTCCTCTAGAAGAACTCACCCCAGAATTTTCTGACTCTCCCGACTGGGCTTGGCGCCGCCCTCAACGTTACGACCGTCGACTGCGCCGGCATCTGCGCCATGCGCTCTCGCGGTGTGTCGGGAATTCCCTCGGGGTGAACCCGTATGACGCCGTAGTGGACGCCTCCCTCCTGGACGACCAGGGCCCCCACCGTCGCGTCTCCCTCCAGGCGGCCGGTGCTCGTGATCTTCAGCCGGTTGCTGGCGATGACGCTGCCGCGAACGAGGCCCGCGACCGTGATTCGGGCGCCCCGGATGTCGGCCTCCACCTGGGCCTCAGAGCCGATCAAGAGGTCGCCGTCGCACTCGATCTCACCGCTGAAGTTGCCCAGGACCTGGCCTGGTCCCTTCAGCTCGAGCTTGCCGGACAGCGAGTCCTCGCGAGCAAGCACCGTCTGCTTGGGCTCGAGAAAAAGCGGATCCGAGCCGCCGTTGCTGGCCGCGCCAGCCGTATCCACCGCTATGTCAGCCATGGCCAAATCCTCCCCAGGTTCGCCCATATCTCCCCACGTGGGCGACCCCCTCCTACGGCAGCATAGCGGGTGCTGGGTTTTTCGCTAGAGGTTTTGGTGCGTCGACAAGTAATCGATAACCGCCTCGCGATCGGGCGGGATCTCGCCGTCGATAACCAGCTCTTCAAGCTTTCGCTTGATCCGGCCGACCTCGCGACCCGGGCCGATCCGCCTGACACGCATGATCTCCTCGCCTGAGATCAGTGGCGCCAGCCGAGAAGGAAGCTCGGCCCGCACCGAGTCCAGCCTGGCCTGCAGCTCATCGAGCTTTTGCGGTTCTGGATAGGCGGAAGCCGCGATATCGGCCCGGGCGAGGAGCATGAGCCAGTCGAGCAGTGGACCGGCGTCGCGCGCCAGCCGCCGCACGGCGCCGTCCGACCATTCCGACTTGTAGAAGACCGGGCGAAGGTGCAGCCGGATCAGCCCGACGACGGCGTCGATCTCTTTCTGCGCGAAGCGAAGCCGCTCGAGGGCTCGCTTCGCGATCTCCGCGCCGACCTCCTCGTGGCCAAGAAATGTGCCGTCGCCCTTGGCGGTCTGGGGCTTGCCGACGTCGTGGAAGAGGGCGGCGACCCGTAGCAGCAGGTCGGGCGGCGTGGCCTCCACCGTGAGCAGGGTGTGGCCGAAAACGTCGTGGGTGTGGTAGCCACTCTGCGGCACCCCCTTGCACGCGGCGATCTCGGGCAGGATCACCTCCAGCAGGCCGGCTTCGTCCAGCAGCTCGAGGCCAAGCTTCGGCCGCGGCGAGACCAGGATCTTGCGCAGCTCGTCGGCGATCCGCTCGATCGAGATCACCGGGGGCGCGAGCCGCGCCTTGAGCTCGCGCATGGCCGGCAGCAGGCTGGGATCGAGGCTGAATCCGAGCTCGGCGGCAAAGCGGATCGCGCGCAGCATCCGCAGGGGGTCGTCGGCGAACGTGCGCAAGGGGTCGGCCGGCGTGCGCAGCAACTTGGCCTCGAGGTCGCTGCGGCCGCCGAGAGGGTCCTCGATGTTGCCGTCGAGGTCCATCAGCAGGGCGTTGATCGTGAAGTCGCGCCGGCGGAGATCCTCCTCGAGGCTCGCCGGCCGCACGTCCGGCTTGCGGGAATCGGATGAGTAGGACTCGGCGCGGGCGGTGACGAACTCGACCAGGCGGCCGGGCAGGGTCACCTGCGCGGTGCCGAATCGCTCGAACGTGACCGGCGGCGCCGCCCCTGCCACCTCGGCGAAGTGACGCGCTAGGGCCGGCGCGTCTCCGCCTTCGACGACGACGTCGAGGTCCGGGTTGGAACGCGGCCGCCCTAGCAGCACGTCGCGCACGTAACCGCCCACGATCCAGGCCTTGACATGGAGGTCCGTCGCGGCGCGTTTGAGGAGCCCGAGCAGCTCCTCATCCGTCACTGGTTGATCCGCGCCCATTCCACGGCTCCCACCTGCCCTGCGCGATCCCCCAGTCGGGCACGGCGCAGGCGGGGCCGGCGTGCCGGCTTGATGAAGGGAGACGAGCGGAGCGTGGCAAGCATCGTCGGGTACACGAGCGCCCACGAGCGCGAGACGCCGCCACCAATGACGAAGATCTCCGGGTCCAGCGCGTTCGTGAGGCTGATCAAGGCGATGCCCATGTAACGCGCAGCTCCCTCGACGACCAGGAGGGCCTGGCGGTCGCCGCGAGCCGCGGCGGTGAAGAGCTCGGCCGCCGTCAAGCCCGTTTGGCGGGCCAGCGCGGTGCCGCTGACGAAAGCTTCGAGGCAGCCGCGCTGCCCGCAGTTGTCGAGCGGACCGTTGGGGTCGATGATGATGTGGCCGATCTCGCCCGCGGTGCCATGGGCGCCGCGGTGAAGCTTGCCGTCGATGATCAGGCCGCCGCCGACCCCAGTCGACCACGTGATGTAGACCATGTTCCGGCTGCCGCGACCCGCGCCGTGGTGGAACTCGCCGAGTCCCGCCATATCGGCGTCATTGGCGAGGTGCACCTTCGCGCCGGTGGCGCGGCCCATCATCGCGACGAGTGGGACGTTTTGCCAGGGCAGGTTCGGAGGATTGACCAGGACGCCGCGCTTGAGGTCGATCGGCCCGGGGGCGGCGATCGTGATGCTGCGGACCTTCTCGCGGCCGCGGTGACGGTCGATCTCCGCGGCGGCCCAGTCGACCATGTCCTGCGGCGTGGGCAGCAGCGGGGTCTTGGTCTTGATGCTGGCCACCAGTCGCCCGTCGGAGCGCGCGAGCGCGACGCGAACCTGGGTTCCGCCTAGATCGATCCCGGCCAGCATGTTCTGCATTCTCGGCTAAACCACGGATGGTCCGGACTATCCGAGGTTTGCTTCGGGCTTCATCCCGGATTGTCCGGACTATCCGGTGGGGAGGTGCGTTTTCTCTAGGAGGCGAGGAGTTGTTGGCCTCGCAGCGCGGCCAGGATCTCGATCGGTGCTCGGGCGCGGTTGAACGTGTAGAAGTGCAGCCCAGGCACTCCCGCGGCGATCAGCTCGACGCATTGCGCGATGCAGTGCTCAACCCCCAGCGCACGGACCGCGTCGTCGTCCGCGGCGCTGTCGATCGCCGACTGCAGCTCCGCAGGCACGGTCGCGCCTGACATCGCCGTCATCACGCCCAGCGAGCGCCGGCTTGGTACGGGCATCAAACCCGGCACGATCGGCACCTTGATTCCCGCCGCGCGAGCGCGCGCGACGAGATCGAAATAGAAGCGATTGTCGAAGAAGAGCTGGGTGATCAGAAAATCCGCGCCGGCCTCGACCTTCAGCTGCATGTAACGGAATTCGTGCTCCAGGTCCGGGCTCTCGGGGTGCTTCTCCGCGCTGCACGCGGCCCCGATGCCAAACCTGTAACCGCTTCTCCTCACCAATGACACGAGGTCGCTCCCGTGCGCGAGCAGCGGGTCGACCGGCGAGAAAGGCTCGCCCGATACCGGCGGATCTCCGCGCAGGGCAAGCACGTTGGCGACGCCCTCGCGCTCCATCCAGTTCAGGATCTGCCGGGTCCGGTCGGCGGTGTTGGCGCACGTGAGATGCGCCATCGCCTCGATGTGGTAGTGGCGCTTGATGCGCGTCACGAGCTCCAGCGTCTTTTCGCCGGTGCGGACGCGATACGTGACCGAGACCCAGTCCGGAGCGTGGCCCGCTAAGGTCGCGACCGTGCGTTCGAGCACGTCCACTTCGCTCTCATCGCGCGGAGCCATGAACTCGAACGAGATCGTCGGTTTGCTCCGCGTGAGCATGTCGGCGATACGCATCGATTCGCGAAAGCCTACCTCAGGACGCGTTGGTCTCCGACGCGGCGCGTCACGCGCTGCGCGTCCAGGTATTCCAGCAGCGCGAGCACGGGACGCCGGCTTGCGCCCATCCGGTCGCGCAGCTGAGCGACCGTGACCGAGCCGCTGACGGCAATAATCTCCTTCACCATCGCGACCGCGGAGTCGAATGCGCCCTCGGTGAACGCGACGTCGTCGCTGACGCGCACGATGTCTCCGCGCTGCACGAGCGCCCGCAGGAGCTCTTCGCCCGCTCCGCTCTGACGCATCGCCTCCTGCAGCGAAGGAGGTGTGAACGGATCAGCTCCGAGGACTCGGAGCAGCTCCGCCTGCGGCCCGCTCTCGCCGAGCTCCACCGCATGTTCCGGCGCAGCAAGCGAACCGTTGCGCTCGACCACCCGTCCGTCGCGCACCAGTCCCTCGATGACTACCGGAAACGAAGCCGGCGAGACGCCGAGGCGGCTGCGCATCTCCTCGCGCGCCATGCCCGACCTGAGTGGATAAGCCGCGTGATACGCCGCGAGCTCATCGCCTGCGCGCCCCGCGATCGACCTCCACGCCTCGTCGCTGAAGATCCAATCGCCGAGCCGTCGTGCCTTCAGCGTTTGCACCTCGGCATCAGGTGCCAACGTCGCCTTCAACAAAGCCTGCACCGTGACTCCGCGCGGGTACTTGCGGAGCTCCTGCTGCAGCACGTCGCCCGCGGCTCGTCGCGCAAGCGACTCGCGGACCGCCGAGTCGTGACGTGCGTGCTTGCGCGGCGCGACGTCGAGGATTGTTCCGCCCGCGATCGTCATGGGCGGGCTCGGCGTGCGGAGCACGAAGCGGTCCCCGGCCGCGACCGCAATCGGCCGCTCGAGGTACAGCTGAACCCACCCGGTCACGCCGGCGGCGATCTCGTCAGCGTCGAGCACGATCGTCCGGCCCGTGACCTCGACCGAGCCGGTGTGGAGGAGAAGCTCGGCGCCATGGCGCAGCCGCTGCGCCGCGGATGCGACGACCCGAACGCTTGCATCCATCCGTCGCGACGCCTGCAGCGTGCCGGGCCGGGCCAGCACGTCGCCCCGCGACAGCTCGGACTTGTCTACCCCGCTGAGGTTCGCCGCGACGCGGTTGCCGGGGCCTACCCTTTCCACCTTCTGGTTGTGCCGCTGCAGGCCGCGGATCCGCACACGACGCCCGCCAGGCATGACCTCCATCTCGTCACCGACCGCGAGCGACCCGTCGACCAGGGTGCCGGTCACGACGGTGCCGAACCCGCTCATGGTGAACACGCGGTCGATCGGCAGGCGCGGCCGGCCTGAATCCTTGCGAAGCGACGCGCCCGCGAGCAGCGCATCGAGCGCCGCCGTCAGGTCCGTCAGGCCCTGGCCGGTGACGGCCGATACGGGGATGACCTCTGAGCCGGCCAACGACGTGCCCCGGGTGGTGGCTCTCACCTCCTCGGTGACCAGGGCCAGCCAATCCTCATCGACCAGGTCCGCTTTCGTCACCACGACGAGGCCCCGCCGGACGTCGAGCAGGTCGATTACATCGAGGTGCTCGCGCGTCTGCGGCATCACGCCCTCGTCGGCCGCCACCACCAGAAGCACTGCGTCGAGCCCGTGCGCCCCCGCCAGCATGTTGCGCATGAACCGGGCGTGCCCTGGGACGTCCACGATTCCGATCTCGCGGCCGCTCGGCAGGGTCAGGTGCGCGAAGCCAAGGTCGATCGTCATCCCGCGGCGCTTTTCTTCGGCCAGGCGGTCGGGGTCGATTCCGGTCAGCGCCGTGATCAGCGTCGATTTGCCATGGTCGATGTGGCCCGCGGTGCCAACGACGAAGCTCATTTGCCGAGAGAAGCCAGGGCGGCCTCGACAGCGTCGAGCAGCGCCTCGTCCTCGCCCCTCAACACCGTGCGTGGGTCCAGGCAGCACTCGTCCTTTTCTATGCGCGCGATCACCGGCGGGTCGCCTTGCCGCAGCGCCGTAGCGATGCGCGAGGCCTGACCGGCGATCGCGATGAGCACCGTCGGGATCGGATGCTCGGGAAGCGAGCCGCCACCTACCGCCGACGTTCCATCGATGAGCCTCGTCTTGACCCCACGTTCTTCGAGCTTGACGATCCACATCGCTGCCCGACGCCGCACGTTCTCGACCGGCGCGTGAAGCATGCGGTCGACGGGGATCTCATCGGAGTGGCTGCTCAGCCTCTGCCGCAACGTGGCTTCCAGCGCCGCCAGCGTGAGCTTGTCGATCCGCAACGCGCGCGCGAGCGGATGGCGCGACATCTTCTTGATGACGTCCGCGCGCCCCAGCACGATCCCGGACTGTGGCCCGCCGAGCAGCTTGTCGCCCGAGAAGGTCACCACATCGCAGGACCTGACCGAATCCACGACCGTGGGCTCGTCGGCGATCGCCTGGGTGGCGCCGCTGCCCAGATCGTCGATGAGCAGCACGCCATGGGACTTGGCAATCCCGGCGAGCTCTGCCAGGGCCGCCGATTCGGTAAACCCGGTGATCCGAAAGTTCGAGGTGTGGACCCTGAGGAGCGCCGCCGTGCGGTCCGTCACTGCCTCGTCGTAGTCGGCCGCGCGGGTGCGGTTGGTCGTGCCGACCTCGACCATGCGGGCGCCGGAAAGTCGCATCACGTCGGGCATCCGGAACGAGCCGCCGATCTCCACGAGCTGGCCCCGCGAAACAACCACCTCCTTGCTCTTGCAGAGAGCGGTCAGAGCGAGGAGCACGGCGGCCGCGTTGTTGTTGACGACGAGCGCCGACTCGCAGCCGAATAGCGCTGTCAGCAAGCCACTGACGAGCGCCGCGCGTTCGCCTCGCTTGCCGGTCGCGAGGTCGAGCTCGAGGTTGCTGTAGCCCGCCGCGATGCCCAGGGCCTCGACGGCGGCCTGGGAGAGCGGCGCGCGGCCGAGGTTGGTGTGCAGGATGACGCCGGTCGCGTTGATGACTCGCCGCAACCTGGGTGCGACTCCCTCGCGCAGCCGCGCCGCGACCGCTGCTTGGCGCTCCGAGCCTTCCGCCGCACCGTTCCGCTCGGTTGCGATCTGCGCCCGGATCGCCTCGACAACCCGTGCGTGTCCGTGCTCCCTGACGAGCTCGGCGTAGGCCGGCTCGTTGACGAGCTTGCCTACCCCAGGCAGGGATTGAGACCGAGGAAGCCCGGGATTCCGTACGGAAGGCATGTGCCTAATGAGATTAGGCTCGCGGGCTTGAAAAACGGAAACAGCACGTAGTTCAGCAAGTTCGCGCCCTGGAAGAACTGGACTCCGATCAGGACCACCGCGCAGCCCGCCCAAACCTCCCGCCTGCGGAGGCTGACGTCATAGAAGAAGCGCGCGTTGCGGTTGCGGAAGATCGCCTCGATCACGTTCCAGCCGTCGAGTCCGGGGATCGGCAGCAGCTGGAAGGCGAAGATCGAGAGGTTGAGGAAAACGATGACGAAGATGGCGTAGCCGAGCAGCCCCGGACCCAGCTCGAACGCGAAGGGCAGGCCTGCCCGAACCAGGCCCTGGAGGATGAGCCCGAGGACGAACGCGACGAGCAGGTTGGCGGCGGGCCCGCCCAGCTCGTAGATCACCCTCTGCCGCGGGGAGTTGATGCGGTTGGGCTGGATCGGGACGCGGCGGCCCCATCCGACCAGCGCCACGAAGACCGCGATCACACCGAATGGATCGAGGAAGCGGCGCGGATCGGGATTGAAATAGCCGAAATAGCGGACGGATCGGTCGCCCTGGAAGTAAGCAGCAGCGGCATGCCCCATCTCGTGGACGGGGATCGCGACCAGGAGTGCCGGCACCAGGAGCAGTACGCCGAGGATGAAGGCGACGAAGAGATTCATGCAGGGGCCCGCGCGAAATCACGGCGCCGCCTGGGATTTCGTGAGGACCTCAATCGATGCGGATTTTGGTGTCGCGCTTCGTGGTTCGCCGGCTGGTCCGAGCTCGCCTCACCCGCGTGGAGCGCGGCTCGGGGGCGACGCGGTTCTCGTAGATCAGCATCAGCGCCGTGATCAGCTCGCGCTGCGCATTCAGCAGATGCACCTGCGCCGCAGGCGGCACCATGTCTGACAGCACATTGCTGACCCGAGAGCCAAGCTCATTCATCAGCTCGATGACGCGCTCGCCGTCTCGGGTCACCTCTTTTTCGCCTTCGGCTGGTCGGCGCGCGGCGCGAATCGCACGCGCAGCTCGCCATCCTCGATCGAAGCCCCCGCGGTCTCGCGACGCTCGAGTACTCGAGGCAAGGTGATCTCGCGCCGGTAGTTGCCGACCGTCACGTAGAGGTCGCCGTTGTGCCGGCTCAGGTCGACCGCGGACTTCTCGACGAACGGGACCTTGAGGGAGAGCACGTAGTCGGCTCCGTCCTTATCTATGCGCTGTGGATTGGACGTGGCGAAACGGCGCGCGGGATCCTCCTCACCGTAGATCGCTTTCGCCATCCGCGAAAGCATCCTCTCCCCCACGACCTCCTCGTCGAACAGCGGCACGTTGAAGATCGGAATCCCGGCGAACGACTCTTCGACCTCGCGCTGGTAGCGGTGGTGGATGCGCTGCCATTTCTGAAACAGCTCGTCGTGCAGCTCGCCGGGCAGGAGCCGGTTCACGACCACCGCATCGGTGACGTAGCCGAACAGGCTCAGGTATGTGTAGGCCCGCTTGGCCTCCTTGACGACCATCTTCTCCAGGTTGAGCACGATGCGGACGGTGGTGATCTCGGGATCCGTCAGCACCTTGCGCATGCCATCGAGGTCCATCAGCAGGTCCTTGAGCGAGGCGTAGACCTCATCCGAGGGAAGAGGCATGGCCATCATGGGCTGCAGCACCGGGCGCGCCACGCGCATCGCGCGCCGGGACCAGGGATAGATCTTGTCGAGCCACCACTTCGCCGCGTCGGGAAAGGTGAGCAGCTGCAGCGTCTCGCCGGTCGGAGCGCAGTCGACGATGAGGACGTCGTGCTCGGCGCGCTGCGCATAGTGCTTGATCCACATGAGCGAGGCGACTTCGTCCATGCCGGGCGGGTTGGCGACCTCGTCGGCCAGCACCTCGTCGAGCCCCTGCGTCGAGAAGACCTCGACCGCATACTCGTGGAGCTTCGCCCAGTGCCGCTGCATCTCGTGCAGCGACGACACCTCATGCGCCCACAGGTTGTCGCCAACCTTGGTTGCCTCAGCCCCGAGCTCGATGTCGAAGGAATCGCCCAGCGAGTGCGCGGGGTCGGTGCTCATGACGACGGTGCGGTAACCAGAGGCCGCGCAGCGCACGGCGGTGGCGGCGGCGACCGATGTCTTGCCGACTCCGCCTTTGCCCGTGAAGAGGACCACACGCACGGGCGAAGTCTACGGTCGGTCTACGTTCGGGGTACTTTCCTCCGCTTGCCGGCCGCAACGAGCTCGTCGACGTTCTCCTGCACGAGTGTCTCCACGTGCTTGAGGATCTGGATCGTCACCTCGGTGTTCTTCTCCGTCATCCCGGTGACCTCAGCGATCGCCTTGAGGATCTGCACGTTCTGAAGGTCCGCCTTGTCGGCTTCGTCGGCCGCGTGCTCGAGGGTCAGCCGGTCCTTCTGCGACTGGCGGTTGCCTGCCAAGAGGAGAACCGGCCCGGTGTACGCGGCCTGCGTGGAGAAGGCGAGGTTGAGCAGGATGTACGGGAAGGGGTCGATGTGGATGCGGCCGGTCGCCTGAAGCGTGTTGACGGTGACCCAGATGGCCACGAGGCAGGTCTGGATGATCAGGAATCGCCACGATCCGATGAACGATGCGATGCCGTCGGCGAGGCGCTCGCCGAAAGTCGCCTCTTCGTGATGCATGACGTTGACGGGATGCTTGTGGGTGTCCGCGGCGTACTTGCGCCGGCGCATCGTCTGCTTGAGGGCGACGGTCGCAGACTCGCCGGTCCGAACTGCCACAGCGGATCGAAACTCTACCGCGTGGGGTCCGAGTTGCTACCTCGTTACTTGACGATCAGCGGAACGGTCAGAGAACCGACTCCGAGCAGCACCACCATGGCTGCGCCGACGAAGGCCAACCTCACCAGGTCCTTGGTGAAGTAAGGCACCCGGTCGAGCGGGATCGAGGGATCGGTCGACTGGACGATCATGCGGCCGCCGCGCTGCTTGACGTACTGGTTGCGCGCCCCGAGCGACAGCTCGACGGCTCGGACCAGGGCCTGGTCCCCGCCCACCCTGGCCTGGGACACGCTGCGCGTCGGGGCGGTCTGGGCACCCGGCGTGCCGGCCGCGCTGAGCGGGCCCGCCGGCCGCATCGGCTGGCGGTACTTGCCCTTGGCTCGCTTCTTGCCCTTGCGGCTCATAGATCTGCAAGTCTAGACGGCAGTGAGAATCGGTCCGCGCTCAGCCCCATCCCCGCCCTTCGGGCGGTACTTCCCCACGAGTGGGGAAGAGTTGGGACTTGGCGCTCGGCCCCATCCCCGCCCTTCGGGCGGTACTTCCCCACGAGTGGGGAAGAGTTGGAGGAGTTTGGAGTTGGAGGACAGGCAGGCGACTGGGGGAGCTGGTTCTGCGTCGTGGGGTGCGACTCGGGAAGGGTTTTCGCCTGCCTGTCGTTGGGCCTGGGACTCAACCTGGTGAGACGTTGACTACGATATGTTGTGTCCCGAGTGAAGTTATAACCCCGAATGTAGCGCCTGTCAAGACCTTTGCGTAAACCGTCGCCTGGCAACCGCCTGCGCTGGCTGCCCTATCTTTTCGCCGCCGGTGCTGTGTTCTGGCTCATCCAGCTGACCCAGTTCGCCGCCGTGCTCGCGGCGCCCGCGGGGCGGGACCAGCTGCGCGAGGCGCTGGTCGGCGCGGGGATCACGACGAACCTCAACACGCTGCTCCTCGTCGAGTCGGTGATCCTCGTCTTCCTCGAGGTGGCCGCCGTCGTGCTGCACGGCGCCGCCTATTACGGCTTGAGGGCGTACCGAGCCTGGGGCTGGGTCCTTGCGGTCGTCGTCTCGTCCTTCTGGTCGCTGTTCATCGTCGGCATCCCGGTGCTCGTCTTCCTGCTGCGCCGGCCGACGCGGCAGGCCTATGGGATCAGTTAGCCGCTTAGCGCCCGATCCGGAAGAAGACCACGTCGCCGTCCTGGACCTTATAGTCCCGGCCTTCGACCCGGAGCTTGCCGGCGGCGCGCAGCGCTTCCATCGAGCCGGCCGCGACGAGCTCGTCCACCGAGGTGACCTCGGCGCGGATGAAGTGCTTCTCGAAGTCGGTGTGGATCTTGGAGGCGGCGACCGGCGCCGGCGCGTCGCGCTCGCATGGCCAGGCGCGCACCTCCGGTTCGCCCGCCGTGAAGTACGTGATCAGCCCGCCGGCCTCCCACACCGCCCGTGCGATGCGGCCCAGACCTGACTCGTCGATGCCGTAACCGGCGCGCATCTCCGCCTGCTCCTCCGGCTCGAGCTCGCCCAGCTCGGCCTCCAGGCGCGCCGAGAGCGTGATCGAGGGAGCTCCTTCGGTGTCGGCCAGCCTCTTGACCTTCGCCGCAGGCTCGCCTCCTCCCGGCAGGAGCTCGTCGGCGGCGTTGGCCACGTAGACCGCCGGCTTGAGCGTGACCGGGAAGATGCCCAGCAGCATCGCCCGCTGATCCCGCTCGAGCGAAAGCGTGCGCAGCTGCTGGCCGGCGTCCAGGTGCTGCTTGGCCGCCGTAAGCACCTCGGTCTCCGCCTGCGCGTCCTTCTTGCCGACGCGCGCCTCCTTGGCGACCACGTCGAGCCTTTTCTCGACCGACGCGAGGTCGGCGAGCACGAGGTCTAGCGCAAACTCCTCCAGCTCGGCGACCGGATCGGGTTCAGGGCCGAAGCAACGCGCGACCTTGAGCAGCACGTCGGCCTGGCGGGCAAACGCGACCCGCTGCGCGCGGCTCCCCGGGGGCGAGTCCTCGACGCGCACCTGCGCGGGCGTCGTCTTGGCGGGCTTCACCGCCTCGGCGAGCCGCGTCAAGCGCTGATCCGGAATGTCGACCATGCCCACCCCGTCCGCGCCGCGACCCGCGGTCAGCGCGTTGAACAGCGTGGTCTTGCCGGACCCGGCCGGGCCGACAATCGCAACGTTTACGGGCACTTAAGCCCCGGCACTCAGGCTAGTTCCTGGTCCAGCTCGAAAGCCTTGTGCAGGATGCGCACGCCCTTGTCGACCTGGTCGCGGGCGACAAGGCACGTGATGCGGATCTCGGACGTGCTGATCATCTCGATGTTGATGCCGGCGTCGGCGAGCGCGCGGAACATGCGCGCGGCGATCCCGGGCGTGCCCAGCATGCCCGTGCCGACGATCGAGAGCTTCGCGATGCCACCGGCGGATGCGACGCGGGTCGCACCGACTTCCTTGACCGCGGCCTTGACCAGCTTCTCCGCCGCCTTGAGGTCCGACTCCGCGACCGAGAACGTGAGGTCCGTGTGGCCCGAACGGCCGATGTTCTGCACGATGACGTCGACCGAGATCCCCGCCGCGCTCAACGGCTCGAAGATGCTTGCGGCCACGCCAGGGCGATCGCGCACTCCGATCACGGTGATCTTCGCGACGTTCGTTTCTTGCGCGATGCCGCGCACGCGCTGGCGATCTTCCATTGGGACGTGGGCGACGATCATCGTACCGACGCCATGCCGGAAGCTCGAGCGGACGTGGATCGGCACGCTGTACAGCTCGCCGATCTCGACCGCTCGCGGATGCATCACGCGCGCGCCGACCGCGGCGAGCTCGAGCATCTCGTCGTACTGGATATGGCTCAGCTTGCGCGCCGACTTCACGACGCGCGGGTCTGCGGTGAAGATGCCGTCGACGTCGGTATAGATCTCGCATGACTCGGCGCGCAAAGCCGCGGCGAGGGCGACCGCCGTCGTATCCGACCCGCCCCGACCAAGGGTCGTGATCTCCAGCTCTTCGGTGACTCCCTGAAAACCGGCGACAACCGGCACCTGATGCTTCGCCAGCGCTTCAAGGATGCGGTCGGGCTTGATGTCGCGGATGCGCGCCCGCGAATGGTGCCCGCTGGTGCGCACGCCGGCCTGAGCTCCGGAGAGCGAGACAGCGGGCACCCCCATCCCCTGGAGGCACATCGCGACGAGGGGAGCCGTGATCGTCTCCCCGTTGGCGACGAGCATGTCCAGCTCGCGCGCAGGAGGTTCCGGGTTGATGCTCTGCGCAAGCGTGATGAGGCGGTCGGTCGTGTGGCCCATCGCGGAAACCACGGCGACGACCTGATGCCCCTGCTTCAGGGTGTCGGCGATGTGACGGCTGACGCGGCGGATGCGCGCGGCGGAGGCCACCGAGGTGCCGCCGTACTTCTGGACGATCACAACGTGCGGAACATGCCCTTGTCCGTGATCTTCGATACCAGCGCCCGGCCGCGGAGCGGGTGCGCATCCTCCATCGCCTTGGAGATCCGCTCCGCCTGCGACGGCGCGCAGAAGGCAAACACGCTGGGGCCTGCGCCGCAGATCGCTGCGCCGTACGCGCCCGCCGCCTCCGCGACGTGGATCACTTCCTCCACCCATGGATACAGGTGCAGGCGGTGAGGCTGGTGCAGCCGATCGCGCAGCGCCTCGCCGAGCAGCGACGAGCGCTTCGAGATGATGGAGCGCACGAGCAGCGCGGTCCTCGAGGCGTTGAACGTGGCGTCCGCGAGCGGGACCTCCTCGGGCAGCACCGAACGCGCCTTTTCCGTGGGCAGAGGCTGATGCGCGATGAAAAGAGCCAGTCCCCACCCGGGATTCGGCAGCTTCTCGTCCACCTTCTGCGAAACGATCCGGATCCCGCCCGCCGCCGAAGCGGCCACGTTGTCGTAGTGACCCTCATCAGCTCCCGCGTCGACGACGTGCGACTTGACGTCCCAAGGGCTGCTGAGGGCTGAAGCGGCAAGCCTCGCCGCCGCGCTGCTGCCCAGCCCGACGCCCATCGGGATCTCGCTCCGGACGCGACCCTTCATGTTCAGGCGGGTGAACGGGTTCTCGTGCGCGTAGAGGTAGTCGGAGCCCTCGCCCTCGTACTCCCACGAAGGCCGTTCCGACTCGGTCGCCTCGACCTCCAACCAGAGGTCGATCGCCATTGCCATGCAGTCGAAGCCGGGACCGATGTTGGCGATCGAGGCGGGAACTTTGACGCGCACTACAGTTTCAAGACCTTAGCGAGTGTGCGCGCGTCTCCGTCGAGTTCGATGGGCGGTTCGACATTTTTCAGCGCGGCGTCAGGATCCTTGAGCCCCGAACCGGTCAGGACCACCACCGTGCTCGCGTCCTTCTCGATCTTTCCGTCGCGCGCGAGCCGAAAAAGCAGGGCCAAAGGTGCGGCCGACGCGGGCTCCGCAAACAGTCCCTCGCTGCCCGCAAGGCGGATCTGGGCGGAGAGGATCTCGGTGTCGGTCACCGCGCTGATCGTGCCGCCTGACTCGTCGCGCGCCGTTGTCGCGCCTTCCCAGGAGGCGGGGTTGCCGATCCGGATCGCCGACGCGATCGTCTTCGGGTCGGCGACGGGGCTGCCGTTGACGATGGGCGCGGCGCCCTCCGCCTGCGCGCCGACCATCCGCGGCAGTCGGGTGGCGCGGCCGGCGGCGTGATACTCGCGGAAACCCTTCCAGTACGCCGTGATGTTGCCGGCGTTGCCGACCGGCAGGATCAGATAGTCGGGTGCGTCGCCTAGCTCGTCGACGATCTCGAATGCGGCCGTTTTCTGGCCCTCGATCCGATGAGGGTTGACGGAGTTCATCAGGGCGACGGGGTAACGACTGGTGAGGTCGCGCACCGTCTCGAGCGCCTGGTCGAAGTTGCCCTTCAAGGCGACGACCTTCGCGCCGTACATCAGAGCTTGCGAAAGCTTGTTGAGGGCGATTTCGCCTGACGGCACGACGACGATCGCCCGCGCGCCGGTGCGCGCCGCGTACGCGGCCATCGAGGCGGAGGTGTTGCCCGTCGAGGCGCACATGAAGACCTGATGCCCGGCCTCCAGCGCCTTGGCGACCGCGACGACCATTCCCCGGTCCTTGAACGAGCCCGTCGGGTTGAGGCCCTCGTACTTGAAGTAGAGATGCTTCAGGCCGAGCGCGCGTCCGATGTTGCGGCTCTCGACCAGCGGCGTCGAGCCCTCCTGGAGGTCGACCTCAGGAGTCGTCGGTCCGACGGGCAGGTGCTCTCGATAGCGAGCGATGACACCCAAAGCCCACTACCTCTTAAAAGACGCGAAGGAACGTAGAGACGGCGTGGACCGGCTCGAGCCGCGCCATCCGCTCGCGTGCCTTCTGCAGGCTGGCGTCGAGCGACGGATGCGTGGTGACGACGAGCTCGGCCGTCTGGTCGTGCGACCACGCGTCCTTCTGGATGAAGCTCGAGATGCTCACGCCTTCCTCGGCGAAAACCTGCCCGATCGCGGCGAGCACGCCGGGTTGGTCGGCGACGCGGATGCGGTAGTAGGCGCGCGTCTTCACCTCGCCGATTGGAACCACTCCGATGCGGTCATCGAAGCTGAAGGACGGGCGGCTCTGCACGCCGCGACGAATCGAGCGGGCGAGGTCGATGAGGTCGCCCACGACGGCCGAGGCGGTTGGCCTGCCCCCCGCTCCCTGCCCGACCAGCAGGACCTGAGCGACGAGGTCGCCCTCGACGAAAACGGCGTTTTCGGCGCCCTCGACGCGCGCGAGCGGGTGGTCGAGGGGAACAAGCGCGGGATGGACGCGTGCCTCGACCCGACCCGGATGGCGGTGCGTGTGAGCGATGAGCTTGATCGCGTAGCCCAGCTCGCGCGCGTAGCGGAAGTCGACGGGCTCGATGCCCTCGATGCCCTCGCGGTAGATGTCATCCGGCCGGACCTTGATCTCGTACGCGATGGAGGCGAGGATCGCGAGCTTATACGTGGCGTCGAAGCCGCCGATATCGTCCGTCGGATCAGCTTCTGCGTAGCCGGCGTCCTGCGCCTCGCGCACCGCCTCGGCCATCGTCAGGCCGTGCGAGGCCATGCGCCCGAGGACGTAGTTCGTGGTCCCGTTGATCACCGCGGACACGCTCTCGATGCGGTTGGCCTGGAGGTCGGTCCGAAACGTGCTGATGAGCGGGATGCCGCCGCCGACCGCGGCCTCGAAGTAGACGTCGACGTTCTTTTCCGCAGCCTGGTCGAGGAGCTCGGGACCGTACTTGGCCATGACGACCTTGTTGGCGGTGATCACGTGCTTGCCGGCCTGGATCGCTCGCTCCATGTAGGACCGCATGGGCTCGTCACCGCCCGCCACCTCGATCACGACCTCGATCGCGGCGTCGTCGAGGATGTCCGCGGGGTCGGCCGTCAGCACATCCGGCGAGATCTCGACCGAGCGGCGCTTGCTGACGTCGCGGACGAGGACCTTGCGCAGGCACAGCTCGACGCCCGCCCGACGCGAGAGCTGCGGGCCCCACGACAGCATCCGATCGGCGACCTGCGAGCCGACGGTGCCGAGCCCGATGAGGCCGACGTTAAGTGGGCGGGTGGTGACAGCCATCTGGAGCCGCTATTGTCCCTGCCGTGGCGCTGATCCTGCGCGAGAGTGACGTGCAAGACCTGATCGAGATGGAAGACGTCATCCCGGCGGTGGAAGCGGCGATGCGCGAGCTGGGCGAGGGCGACGCCGAGAACGAGCCGCGCCGCCGCGCGTTCGCCCCGGGCGGACTCCTCAACGTGATGTTCGCGTCCTACCCGGGCGGCAAGGCCACCGGGCTGAAGGCATACACGGTCGCGGATGGCCACGTTCGGTTCCTCGTAGTGCTTTTCGGGATCGACGGCCCGCTGCTGGCGATGATCGAGGCCGACTTCATGGGCGCCTACCGCACGGGTGCCGCCACCGCTGTCGCCGTGAAGGCGCTGGGATTGCCCGCGTCGGCGACCGTGGCCCTGGTCGGGACCGGCTGGCAGGCCGCCACGCAGGCGCTGGCCCTCTCCCATGTCCTCGAGATAAACGAGCTGCGCGTGTACAGCCGCAACCCGGAACGCCGGGCGGCGTTCGCCGAGGAGCAGCACGAGCAGCTCGGCATCAAGACGGTCGACGCGGCGACCGCTGAAGCGGCCGTCCGCGGCGCCGATATCGTGGTCACCTGCACGACCAGCCAGACTCCGGTGATCGAGGCGAACTGGGTCGAGCCCCACGCGATGATCGCCGCGATCGGCTCCAACTTCCGCCACCGCGTGGAGCTGCCGGTCGAGCTCGTGGAACGCGCGCAAACGGTGGTCGTCGACCAGCTGGGCGCGGCCCAGCTCGAGAGCGGCGATCTCATCCAGGCCGCGGAGGCAGGCAAGTTCGAGTGGAGCCAGGCGGTCGAGCTGGGAGCGGTGGTCGCGGGCCGGTGGGAGAGGCCGGAGAGACCAGGGATCACGCTTTTTGAATCGCACGGCCTGGCGCTGTGGGACGTGGCGACGGGCTTGACCGTGCTCGCGGCGGCGCGCCGCCGGGGCGGCTACGAGGAGATCGAGTTCCTTATCTAGTGGTTAGTGGGGAACCGTGACGTCGACCGGCTGGGGCGCCAGGGCGCCGATGTGGAGCCAGGAGCCGAGAAGGAACGCCGAGACGATGATGACGACGAGAACAACGCTGGCGGCTGAGTAGATCACCCACGGCGCCGGCCCGGCGGCGGCAAGACGGATCATCATGTCCGACCAGTCCGGGCCACGCCGGGGTTTCCAGGTTTCAACCTCTGCCCGGATCATCCGGCTAACGTCTGCTTCGGAGGGGGGCGTGGTTAGCCCTCCCCGAGTGGTTTTATCTTCCACGTAGGGCACCTTCACTAGTCGAACGCTCCGTCTCGCGTTGCTGGTCGCTTGCCATGGTTTTTCGCATGATCGCGACCGCTTTGGCGATCCGGGAGGCCACGGTGCCCGCGGGCACGCCGAGCACGTCGGCGATCTCCTCGCGGGTCAGCCCCTCGTAGTAATGAAGGACGACGGCCGCCCGCAGCTTAGGGCTGAGCTGCGTCAGCGCTTTCCCGACGACGTCACGAGCCTCGGCGCGGTCGTAGTCGCGCCGGTCGGGGGCGACGTAAAGGCGGGCGGGCAGGAAGCGGGCGAGCTTCTGCCGGCGGAGGTGGGAGATCGCGAGGTTGATGCCTATGCGCCTGAGCCAGGCGCCGGGAGGGGCGGTCGGCGTGTAGCGGTGGCGGGCGCGGTAGGCGCGGACGAAGGTTTCCTGGGTCAGGTCCTCAGCCGCGGCCGTATCAAGCACGACAGCCCGGATCGAGCGATAGACGGAGTGGAACTCCTGGTCATAGAGCTGTCGGAACTCAGTCTTGGGATCGAGCTGGGCGGCCTCGGTCACGCCGGATAGTTTGATGGCCTGCGCCCGAGGGTGCTCGGGTTTAGCCTCCACCCTTTGCCTGGCCCTCTGGGCTCGCCGACTCGGCAGCCAATTGCGCCCGGAATGGCTGCATGTGTGCCGTCTGGCACGACCATCTGTGCCCAAATGGCAGAGTCAGGTTGACGAGCACGATGAATCTCCTTGGCACCTTGTTCGTGGCCTACGCCGCCTGCGAAGCGATCCTCCTGTTGCTGTCGATCCCGCTCGGGGTCATCTGGGATACGCGTCGCCCGACATGGCTGGGCTTTCTCGTGCTGGTCGTGGTCGGAGGGCTGGCGATAGCCGCCACGGCGATCATGGGGATTGTCATGAGAAGGTCGCGGACAAGGTTGCGTGCCGAGCACGCGATAGCGTCAGTGCTGGCGGCGTTCGTGCTCGTCTGGATCCTGGTCGATGCGATCGCGATCTTCTTGTTCGGCGAGCCAATCCCCGCCGCGCCGTGACCTCACGACATTCAGCCTGTGCAGTAGGCGCTGTGGTCTGTGGCGTGAGCCGACTTTCTCATCTTCGTGCTTCGCCTGCAGCGCGACTGTCGATGGCCAACTGGGCCGGAATGGCTGTATCGATTCCACGCTGCCACGACCAACTGTGTCCAGACGATGGAACCACCGACTAACTGGCCCGCGAAGCCCAACTTCAAGCCGCGTAGCACGGGTGCTACGATGGATTTATGGCAAAGGTGATCACTCAGCGGACGCTACGTAACGACAGTGGCGAGATCATGCGCGGCCTCGATCGCGGTGAGTCCTACATCGTCACCCGCGACGGCGTTCCGGTGGGAGAACTCGTACCGGTGCGCCGCCGGATGTTCGTTCCGGCGACAGCTCTACTCAGCGCCCTCGCCGGGGCGCCGCCGATCAATAGGGCACGGTTCAGGAAGGACGTTGATTCGCTGATCAGCCAAGATCCCGAGCCCCGGACCTGAGTTGCGCCGCGCGCGAGGCATTGTCGACACCTCGATCCTGATCGAACCTCCAGCCGAGGCTCAGTTACCTGAGGCGGCGAGTATTTCAGCAATCACGTTGGCTGAATTGGCGGCAGGAGTCCATGCGACCAAAGATCTACGAGAGCGGGCGGTTAGACAGGAGCGCCTTCAGCGGGTGGAGGCAACGTTGGAGGCCATACCGTTCGACGCTGTGGCAGCCAGGGCTTATGGCCGCGTATTCGCGGCGGTAGTTGCGGGAGGACGGAAGGCGCGCGGGAAGCGTGCCATGGACCTGTTGATCGCTGCCACCGCCGCGGCCGCCGACCTACCTCTTTACACCCGCAATATCGACGACTTCAGCGGACTTGAAGGCGTGGCGGAAATCGTAGAGGTCGACACCTGACGAGTGGGCAGACCAGCACGGCGCCCATCGACGCGACGCGTTGATCAAGTGGCTCCTCGCGGATGGTTGTCGATCCGCGTCGAGTTGGTCGAGGGTCGGGGCGAAAACTACTGGCCGAGGCCAGGCCGCCTGATCGCTGCGGCGCCGATTCATTCGTTCGCACAATTAGCGACCACTATTGATAGCGCCTTCGCGCGATGGGATATCTCGCACATCCATCAATTCGAGCTTTCAGACGGCACGAAAATCGGCAGACCTGACCCGGACTCCGATGATGAGGTCGTCGACGAAAGGCGCGACAGACTATCCCGCCTCCAACTCGGCCAGCAATTCGTGTACGTGTTCGACTTCGGCGACTACTGGGCGCATCTCTGCACGGTCGGCGATGAAGAGGTCGATCCGCAGGGTGTTCTCGGCCTCGTTCCTAACGTGCCCACGCCGTACTTCGGGTGGGGAAACATCCCAGATCAGTACGGCCGGGCTTGGGAGGGGGAAGGTGGAGAGTCTCCTTTACCTTCAGATCCCGAACTTACGGATCTGCCTCCGCTGCAACCGGGTTGGGGGCCACGATCTCAGGGCGACTAAGGACCAGCACAGGTGATCATGGCCATCTCGTCGAACCCGCCATCTGCGCCCAAATGGCCGTATCTGCGACCCCGGATACAACCACTTGCGCCCGAATGGCTGAATCCCGGATCTATGGTGGGCCGTAGTTTCCGAAACGCGAACCGGGTAAGCGTGACCGGTCGATCCATCAGTCTCGCTGGCCGCAGCGCCGCAACCAGGCCGACAAGCTACGCGGCCACGCGCGACCTGGCAGAAGTCGACATGGGAGCTACGATGGCCTCGACTAGTGGATCCGAAGCCGGTCCATCGTGATTACGGAGATGATGCGCATATGTTGGGCGACTATCCACTCGAAGTGGTTCTCTTGGCAACTGACCTGGAGGTGACCCGGGATTTCTACCGGGACAAGATTGGGCTCGAACTTCTGAGCGACAACCCGAACGCTGTGACGTTCAAATGTGGCAGCACTCAGCTGGCAATTACCAAGAGCACTGTCGGGACGTCCGATGAGCAGACGCAGGCGTCATGGCGCGTCAAGGATCTGGATGCGGAGCTCGATGCTCTGCGCAGGCGCGGGGTCAGGATCGAGGACTACGACGTACCCGGCCTCAAGACGGTCGACGGAATCGCCGACATCGGA
>WNGJ01002415.1_pt1 | contig 26884 bp, 32 predicted proteins | sample 5400611 | NCBI WGS metagenome assembly WNGJ01 (sample SAMN13153375, study PRJNA577476) | soil metagenome | isolation source: 40 cm soil or saprolite under Garry oak tree replicate 1 | place: USA:California | collected 2016-06-15
AATCGCGGCGAGCTGGCTGGAGCTCTGGCCGGGATGGGTTTCGACCTGGTGCCGTCGGCGACGAACTTCATCTTTGCCAGGCCGCCGAAGGCTGCAGCCGGCGTCGTCGCTGCGCTGCGCGAGCGCAAGATCCTGGTCCGCCATTACGATCGTGAGCCGATCGCGGGCTGGATCCGGATCACGATCGGCACCCGCGATCAGAACGAGCGGCTGCTGGCAGCGCTGAAGGAGGTTTTGTGACCACCACACCGACCAGGAGCGAAGCGTGGGAGCTCGTCACCTCGATGACCAGGTCGGACCAGCTGCGGCGCCACATGCGAAGCGTCGAGGCCGCCATGCGCGCGTACGCAAGGCGTTTCGGCGAGGACGAGGAGCGGTGGGCCGTCCTGGGGTTGATCCATGACTGGGACTACGAGTCCGGGCCGACGGCGGAGCTGCATCCGATGCGCGGCATCCAGATGCTGCGCGAGAAGGGTTGGCCTGAAGACATTCTCGAGGACATCGCCTCGCACGCCGACTACCTCAACGTCCCGCGCGACACCAACGCGCGCAGGGCCCTCTACGCGGTCGACGAGATGTGCGGTTTCATCATCGCGTGTGCGCTTGTGAAGCCTGACCAAGCATTGAGCTCGGTCGAGGCGAGCACCGTGCGCAAGAAGATGAAGGACAAGGCCTTTGCGCGCGGCGTGCATCGGGACGAGCTGGTCGCAGGCGCCGAGGTGCTCGGTATACCCTTCGACGAGCACGTGGAGTTCGTCCGCGATGCCCTGAAGCCGATAGCACAGGAGCTGGGACTGAACCCATGAGCACCGGCGGGCGGCCCCGAGTCCTGTTGATGCACCCCATCCTCGACCCCGGCCCCGCAAGGCTGCGTCGGGATCGTGAGCCAGCTGATGGATCCCATCCGGGACACCGTCCTGTCCACGCCCGGACTCAAGTGCGTCAGCAACGTCGCGGTGGGCTTTGACAACATCGACCTGGCCGCGGCCACGTCGCACAAGGTGATGGTCACCAACACGCCGGGCGTGCTCGACGACTCGACGGCCGACTTCGCGTTCACCCTCCTGATGGCGACCGCGCGCCGCATCGTCGAGGCCGACAGCTTCACGCGCTCAGGGCGCTTCCGCGGCTGGGCCATCGACATGATGCTTGGCCAGGACATTTTCGGGGCCACGCTCGGGATCGTGGGTGTCGGCCGCATCGGACGCGGTGTGGCCCACCGGGCCAAGGGCTTCAACATGCGCGTCCTCTACTACGACCCGCAGCCGCTTCCGCGCGAGGCTGAGGAGCAGCTCGGCGCCACTCGCGTCGACCTGGGCAGGCTGATCGCGGAGTCCGATTTCATCTCAATCCATGTGCCTCTAACCCAGGAGACTCACCACCTGTTCAGCACGCAGCAGTTCAACCAGATGAAAAGAAATGCGGTCCTGGTCAACACCTCTCGCGGCCCCGTCGTCGATGAGGCGGCGCTCGTCGAGGCCCTCAAAGGGCGAAAGCTCGCGGGCGCCGGACTTGACGTGTACGAGCGCGAGCCGGCCGTTCATCCGGGCCTCACTCCCATGCCCAACGTTGTGCTTGCCCCGCACATCGCGAGCGCTACCGTGCGCACGCGCTCGGAAATGTCGGCGATGGCGGCGCGAAACATGGCGACAGCCGTGCGAGGCGGCCGGCCGCCGAACCTCGTCAACCCGGAGGTCAAGAAATAGTGGGGACGGAATCGGAGATCCTCCGATCGCGTCCCCGATAACGACGCGTTATCGCCTTCTGGCCCTTGACCTGGACGGGACCATCCTCGACATGCAGCTCCGTCTCGACCCCCGCGACGTCGAGGCCCTGGGCCGCATCGTGTCGGCCGGGGTGACCGTGGTGGCGTGCACCGGCCGCCCTTTCCCGGGCGCGGTGCCGTGGGTAACGCGGCTCGGACTCCAGGGACCGATCGTCTGCTACCAGGGCGCGGAGGTCAGGACGCCCACGGGCGGCGTCTTGCTCGACCACGGCGTACCTCATGACCTCGCGATGGAGGTGATTCGCTACGCGCGCGAGCGCAACCTCCATGTCCAGGCGTATCGCGACGACCGGCTGATGGTTGAACACGAGCGGCCCGAAGCCCACAAGTACGCAGAGCACGCCGGCATGGAGATCCACGTCGTCGCCGACCTCGATCTGGCGATGGGCCCGACGACGCCCAAGCTCGTCATCGTCTCCACGCCTGCCATGCTCGAGGAGCTGCTGCCGGACGTTCGGCGAAGGTGGGCCGGCAGGCTCAACGCAGCCACTTCGACACCCGACTACCTCGAGTTCACGAGCGTGGAAAGCGACAAGGCGTCGGCGCTCCGCTTCGTGACGGAACGGCTGGGGATCGCGCAGTCGGAGGTGGCGGCGGTCGGCGATGGGCGCAACGACGCGTCGATGATCACCTGGGCGGGCCTCGGGATCGCGGTCGAGGGGTCGCCGCCTGAGGTCATCGCCGCCGCCGACCGAACCATCCCCGGCCCTGGCCACGGTGGAATCCAGCAGCTGGCCGACACGTTGCTCTCATAGATGGGAACTCTGGCGCTGGTTCACGCGCACCCTGACGACGAGGCGATCTCGACCGGCGGCGTGATGATGAAGGCCAAGGCGCACGGCCACCGCGTGGTACTCGTCACCGCCACTCGTGGCGAAGCCGGCGAGATCTACAACATGGACGAGGAGGCGTCGCGACCGAGACTCGGCGAGATCCGGACCGAAGAGTTGAAGTCGGCGGCAGAGATCCTGGGTGTCGATCGCCTCGAATTCCTCGGCTATCGAGACTCCGGCATGGTCGACACCCCCGACAACAAGGACCGACGTTCATTCCATCAGGCCAAGCTCGAGGACGCGGCCGGCAAGCTGGCTGTTTTCATTCGCGAAGAGCGGCCGGATGTCGTCGTGACGTATGCCGAAGACGGCGTCTACGGCCACCCCGACCACATCAAGGCCCATCACGTGACGAACGCTGCGCTCGACATCGTCCAACGCGAGGGGTCGCCGGTCCGAAAGCTCTACTACACGGCCATCCCCCGCTCGATGATGGAAGCGTTCGTCCAGCAGATGCCGGAGGAGGCGCAGCGTGCGATGGGCGGCAACATGCGGATCGCCGGTACGCCGGACGAGCTCGTCACGACTCGCGTCGATGTCCACGATTACGTGGAGCGCAAGCGCGACGCGTTCCGCGCCCATGTGAGCCAGAACGACCCCAACTCATGGTTCATGACGATGGCGAGCCAGGTCTACGAGCTTGCGTTCGGGACCGAGTACTACCAGCTGGCCCGGGGCAAACCGGGCCCTTCGCTCCCGGAAGACGATCTTTTCGCGGGGATCGAGTGACGCCCCTCTCGTAGACTCAAGCCGCCGGTATGGAAGTTCTCAAGATCACGCCGCGCGGTTACTGCCACGGGGTGGTGGATGCGTTCCGCATCGCCAAGAGGGTTCGCGAGGAGACCGACGGCCCGGTCCACATGCTCGGCATGCTGGTCCACAACACCCATGCCACCGACGACCTGCAGCGCCAGGGGGTCGCGCTCGTCGACCAACCCAACCGGCTCGCCGGGCTGGAGCAGGTCAAAGAAGGCACCGTGATCTTCACCGCGCACGGCGTTTCGCCCCAGGTCAAGCAGCGCGCGGTGGAGCTTGGCCTGACGCCGGTGGACGCGACGTGCTCCGACGTCGTGCGCACCCACGAGCTCGTCGCGGACCTGGCCCGCAAGGGCTACCAGGTCGTCTACATCGGACGTAAAGGACACCCGGAGCCCGAAGGGGTGATGGGCGAGGCGCCCGACAACGTGCACCTGGTCCAGGATCCGGAAGACATCGACGCTCTGGAGCTCAACGGCGATCGGATCGCGGTCACCTGCCAGACCACGTTGTCGGTCTGGGACACCGAGGACCTGATCGGTCGCGTGAAGGCGCGTTACCCGCACGCGGAGGTCTACAACGAGATCTGCCGCGCCACCCAGGAGCGCCAGGAGGCGGCGGTCGAGGCGGCCAAGGAGGTCGACCTCGTCATCGTCGTGGGCAGCACGCGCTCCTCCAACTCGCTGCGCCTGGTCGAGGTGGTCAAGAAGCTGGGCCACAAGCCCGCCTATCTCGTCGATGATCTCGGGGAGCTCGACCTGGCCTGGTTCAGGGGGGCCAAGAAGGTCGGCGTGACGAGCGGCGCCTCGACCCCGACCCAGCTCACGCGCCGGGTGATCGAGTACCTCGAGGCACTGGAAGCCCCCGCCTAGGTTCCTCGCAGGCGGCGGAGGACGCCTCCAAGGCCTCTTCGCCCGGCAGGTCGGGTGGATCCGGCGGGAGCGGTCGAGCTGGCGGCCGGTGCCGGAGCGGTCTCAGGCACGTGGGCGGCGCGGGGCTCGTGCTCCTCTTCGCGGGCGGCCGAGCCCGACGAGCGCCGGCGCCGCCTCCGGCGCGACGGGCCGGACGCTCGTTCAGGCTTGGCGGCGGATGCCGGGGGCGCGGCCACGGCCGGCGGCTCTGGGAGGGCTCCATTGGTCCGGGACCGGCGGCGTCGCCGTCTCGGTGCGGCGGGAGCGGCGACCGCGGCGACCGCTTGCTCAGGGGCCCGCTGGCGGGCAACCGCCACGCTGCGTTTGACCTTGGCGCCGATCTCGCCCTCGGCGCAAAGGGCGCCATCGGCGGTGTGGACGTCGACCCTCCAGACGACGATCGAGGAAGGCGCGCTGGGCAACGGGGGCCGCTTCTGAGTCAGCGTCCACCGGGCGTAGATCGTGTCGCCTGCATGCACCGAACGGGGAAATTTCCAGTTCAGCCACTCCCACTCGGCGACGGAGGGCACTGGCATGTCGACTGAGCCCAGCCCAACTGCCATGGCCACGATCAACGCGGGCGGCGCGGCACGCCGGCCGTCACCCGCCGCCTCGATGGTCAGCGGCGACAGGTCGCCGGCGACGCCGGCAAACAGTGCTATCTCGGCTTCGGAGACGGTGCGGCGGCGCGTCGTCCACTCGCCGCCGAGGGGAAGGTCGTCGAAAGAAAGCGGCTCCAGATCGGGCCGAGTATAGCCCGCGAGGCAGGAAGCCTGTCCTTCTCCCTCCGCGCTCTTGCGACTCAACTGCAAGTTCGGGGCGTTAACCTATGGCAACTCTCGATCCGAACCAGGAGGTCCCTCGGTGGAGCTCGCCGGCGTTCTACTCGTCACTTCGGTTCTCCTTGTCATTGCTTTCATCCTCCTCACCGTCTCCTTGATGCGTCTGCGCGGCACCGCCCAAGAGCTCGAGGCCGCGCTGGCCGACGAGAGCGGCGCCCGTGACCGGGCCGCTCTGCTGCTCGCCATCGCATCCGCGGTCAACTCGTCGCTGGCGCTGGAAGAGGTGCTCAACGTCGCTCTGACCCACGCCGGCCGGATCATGGGCGCGGTCGCCGGTGCCATGTACCTGGTTCGGATTGGGAAGGCCGAGATGTACCGCGAAGCCTCCTACAACCTGACCAACCGGGCTCGCGGCGGTGTGCGAAAGATCGACGAGGAGCCGCTGCAAACCGTGCTCTCAGTGATGCGGCCGCTCGTGGTCAACCTCGATGAGCGCACGGCGCCAGGACTGGAGGCAGGCGGACACCCGCAGCACGCGCTGGTCGTGCCGATCGTGCGATCAGGACAGCTCATGGGCGCGATGGAGCTCTACCTCAATGCCTGGCGCGAGCTGACGGAGGACCAGGCCGACCTCCTCAACGGAGTCGCTTCGCAGGCCGCGATCGCCATCCGCCATGCGCAGCTGTTTCAAGCCCAGGAGGAGAACGCCCTCACCGACGAGCTCACCAAGCTGCCCAACCGGCGCGCGCTTGCCCAGGAGTTCCTGAAGGAGATGCAGCGGGCGCGCCGCCACCACAACGCGATCGCTTTCTTGATGATCGACCTGGACCACTTCAAGCAGGTCAACGACACGTACGGGCACCTGAACGGCGACGCGGTGCTTGCAGAGCTCGCCCAAATCCTGAAAACGGGTGCGCGCGAATCCGACGTCTGCGCCCGCTACGGAGGCGAAGAATTCGCGCTCATCCTCCACGAAACGACCGAGCCCGGCGCTCGAACTCTCGCCGAGCGCATTCGCGCCAAAGTCGCCGCGGCGACGTTTCCCGGTGGCCTCAAGCTCACCATCAGCATCGGTGTGGCCGCGACCGGTGAGCCCACGCTGTTCACGCAGCTCATCGACCGCGCCGACCAGGCCCTGTACACGGCCAAACAAGGCGGGCGGAACCAGGTTCGCGTCGCCGACATGAAGGGCCCGGCGCCCAAGCCGCATCCCACGAAGCCGGAGGCCGAACCCGTCTAATCTCCCCAACGTGGGGCACTTCTGCGTCAACTGCGACGGGCCGCTCATCGTGAAGCTGATCGAGAACCGCGAGCTCGAGGTGTGTCCGAACGACGGTTACGTGCTGTGGCGCGATCCCAAGGTCGCGGCCGCCGTCGTCGTCGAAGCCGATGGTGGAATCGTGCTCGGCCGCCGCAGCATCGAGCCCGGCTACGGCCTCTGGTGCCTGCCCGGTGGCTTCGTGAACGACGATGAAGACCCCGCGCAGGCCGCCGTCCGGGAGTGCATGGAAGAGATCAACGCGGTGGTCGAGCTCACTGGGCTGATCGGCATCTATCACATAGGCAAGACCACGGCTTCAAGCATCGTCGGGATCGCCTACCGCGGCCGGCTCGCCGGCGGCGCCGTCATGAGCGCCGGACCGGAGATGCTCGAGCTGGGCACCTTCGCGCCGGACGACCTACCGCCGATCGCGTTTCCAAGCCACCGGGCGGTGCTGGACGGTTACCTCAGGTCCCAGGCGTTGGCGGGACCGGCACCTCTGACCGCCGCCGCGCCGGCTCCACCTGCATCGCCGCCATCACCAGCACCAACACCACCGCGACCACGGCGCAGACGGTGAACCCCGCCGCGTAGCCATAACCCTGGACGATCGGCCCGAAGATCAGCGGTCCGGCGGAAAGGCCAAGGAAGAGCACGGTGCCGTAGATGCCCATCGTCACCCCGCGCGTGGACGCGCTCGACAGGTCACCGAAGACGACGCCGATGGCAACGAAAGCCGCCGCTATGAAAGGCGTGCCGATGGCGATCACGATCGCCGGCAGCAAGAAGCCGGTGAGGTGACCGACCACGACCATCGCCGCGGACCACACGATCACACCGACCAGCACGATCGGCCATCGGCGCCGGGCCCGATCCACGATCCGTCCGGCCACGGGCCGCGAACCAGCGTTGAAGATCGCCTGCAACCCGAGCAGCAGGCCGACCTGAAAACTAGGCAGGCCGAGCGCCTCCCTGGCGAAGATGGGGACGAAGGCGCCGAAGGTGCCCCAGATCAGGGTCATGCTGATCAGGCCGATCGTCACCGGCACGAAAGCGACCTGGCGGGCCAGGGCTTTCAGCGGTTCCCGCAGCGCGAGTCCCTGTCCTGTGTGCTGCCGCGTCTGGCTCACTGCCAGCGCGCCCGGAATGGTGAAGATCAACAGCACGGTCGTGACCCCGATGTCGGTGCGCAGATCGATCCACTTCAGCGCGAGACCGGCGATGGCGGGGCCGAGCGTGAAGCCGACCTGCATTGAAAGCGTCAGCCAGCCCATCGCGCGGCCCAGCCGCCCTCTCGACACCGACTCGGTGACGGCGCTGAAGATCGCGGACTGCTGCGCGCCGGCGGCGAGCCCGCCCACGATCTGCCACAGGAACAGGGGAGCCACGCTCACCGTGAATGCCGTCGCGATCTGCGAGAGGGCGGTGGCGCCGAGCGACAGGCCGAGCAGGGTTCGGGCACCGAAACGATCGACCAGCACGCCAGAGGGAAGCGAGAGCAGCGCCGCGGCAATCGTCGCCACCGAGAAGAGCGCGCCGACCTCGAATCGACTTGCGCCGAGGTCGTGCGCGTACAGGGGCACGGTCACGCCACGGGCCGCGATGGTGGCGAATACCGCTCCGGCGGCCACGTACAGAAAGAGCATGCGGCGAGATTCGGGGACGGCCTGGGTCACCCTGCCTAACATACCGGCGACATGGTCCGCGAGCGAGTTGGCGACTGGCGCCTGGCCTGGCGCTTCGCTCTCGCGGGGCTTGTGGCCGGCCTGCTTGTGATCACTCTTGCTCAAACCGGCGTCACAGCCGGGACATTCGATGCGGGCCAGGACACGCTGTTCCCCGCGCCTTCACCGGATCCCCAGATCACATTCGTGGCGCTGGATTCACGAAGCCAGCGGACCCTCGGTGCCTATCCCTGGAACAACTCCTATCACGCGCAGGTGATCAACTACCTGGCCGGCCTTCACCCGAAGGCGATCCTCTTTGACATCGTGCTGGACCACCTGACCGGCAACAGCGTGGAACCGCCCTTCGAGGCGACCGACCCGCCGTTGACGCAGGCGATCCGGGCAGCGGGAAATGTAGTTCTCGTATGCAACGCCGAATCGGCTCCGCGGCCAGAGTTTTCAACCGTCGCCGCCGCGGTCGGCGATCGCGGACTCGGGGTTGCGGATCGTGCCAATGCAATCCGTGGCTTGATCCTGAGGCCGGCCCCGGACGCGACCTGCGCCGAGAACGAGACCGACGAGCCCGCCTTTTTGCTGGCATTACGAATCTCCGAGAAGATCACCGCACCCCTCACGGCGCGCGACTCTGTTGCCACATTTGGGACTCACCGGATTCCGGTCGAGCAGGGTCAGATGCTGATCAATTTCTCCCGCGGATCGAGTCCGAGCTGCTCTTACGTCGACGCCTTCAACAGTGCGTGCCCGCAACCCGATCTCATCACTGATCACATCGTCGTGGTCGGCACCAAGCTGATCGATGCCGGTGACATCTACGGCCAGGCTGTTTCCTTCCCCCACGATGCCAGCTTCTGTCCAGTCCACCGGCCGCGCTGCATGCTGGACAGCCAGAACTACGGCTACCGAATCGAGGGCGACGCCATAGGCACGGTGCTGCGGGATCGATACCTCCGCACTCAGCCGCCAGTGTCGACCCAGCTCGCCGTGCTGCTGCTGGCCGCGATCGTCGGCCTCATCGTCTACCTGCTTTCGTTTCGCGTGGGGATGCTCCTCACCGCGAGCCTCCTCTTGGCGTACTACCTTGGCATCTATCTGATCGGTCAGAACGGTTACCTGGCCGATCCTCTATACGCGCCGACCGCCATCGTCCTGGCCGCGACCTTCTCGCTTGGCGCGCGCTATGTGCTCGAGGAACGCGAGCGCCGCAAGGTCGAGCGCATCTTCGGCCACTACATCGACCCGCGTGTCGCTCGTCAGCTTGCTGCGACGCGCTCGGTTGAAGATCTGATCTCGAAAGGCGAGCGCCGCGACCTCACCGTGCTGTTCATGGACATAAGGGGCTTCACATCGATGTCCGAATCGATGCGTGCGGATGACGTTCTCGCTGTAATCCAGGACTACCTTGATGAGATGAGCAAGCTCATCCTCAAGTGGGATGGCCTTATCGACAAGTATGTCGGCGACGAGATCATGGCGCTCTGGAACGTCCCACTCGAACAGGCGAACCATGCGCTGCTCGCGATTCGCTGCGCATACGACCTGGTCAGCAATGCCCCAGCGCTGCAGGCCAAGCTCGCCACGCGCGGACTGCCGCCCATCGGTTGGGGCATCGGCGTCAACACCGGGCCGGCGGTCGTCGGCAACATGGGCAGCCAGGACCGCCTCCAGTACACCGCGCTCGGCGACACCGTGAACACAGGCGCCCGCTTCTGCAGCGCGGCTCCCGCGTTTGAGGTTTTGATCGGGCTCGCGACCTACCAGGCATGCTCCGACTACATCGCGGTCGATGAGGTCCCCGGCATTCTGCTCAAAGGCAAGAGCGCGGAAAAATTCCGCATCTTCAAGGTGACCGCGATCCGCGAAGAACCGGGTTCGCCCTGGGTGCCGATGCCGACCGACGCGGCCGCCAGTGCGTACAGCGCAAGCCAACAGCTGTACGCCAGGCAGTCATTGTTCATTTGACAGTCAGACGCGCCGCGGAGCTCCTGGCGACCGCGCGCCAAGGCCTCGCCCTGACCGGTGCCGGCGTCTCGGCCGAAAGCGGGATTCCGACCTTCCGGGGCGAGGGTGGCCTGTGGACCAAGTACGACCCGGTGAAGGTATCCTCGATCGAAAGCTTCCTCGCCGACCCCGCCGCCTATTGGCGGGTCTCGAAAGAGCGCGGTTCGATCGCCCTGGCCGCCCGCCCCAATCCGGGACACGAGGCGCTGGCGGCCATGGAGGCCGCGGGGCGCCTGGCCGCGATCGTGACCCAGAACACCGATGGCCTCCATCAGGACTCGGGAAGCACGCACGTGATCGAGCTGCATGGTTCGGGGCGGATGGTGCAGTGCCTCGAGTGCGGCAGTCGCGAGGCGAGGGCGGACGTTCAGCGCAGACTGGACACTGAGATGCCGCCGCATTGCCGCAGCTGCGGAAGCATCTTTTTGAAGCCGACCGTGGTCCTGTTCGGCGAGCCGATGCCGGCGGCCGCCCTCAATGAGGCGTTCGAGCTGGCACGCCAAACAGACGTGATGCTCGTGGTCGGGTCATCGCTGGTCGTCTACCCGGCCGCGGAAGTTCCGCTGCTGGCGGTGCAGTCAGGCGCCCAGATGATCGTGGTCAACGCCGAACCGACGCCGTTCGACCGCTTCGCCGAGGTCGTCATTCATGGCCGCTCGGGCGAGGTGCTCCCCGAGATCGGCCGACTCATAAGTGGGTGACGCTACCGGCGACGAACGGCACTCCGTCCACGATCAGCTCGCCATTGGGCCCGACGTCCTCAGCAAGACCCTCGGTGGTCTTGCCCGAAAGCTCGAGTCGCACCCGCCGTCCAAGGGTTGCAGACAGCCGGCGCCAGCGGTCGAGCACGGTGTCGGGCGGGGCCGCGGTCCACACTTCAATCCTTTCCCGCAATCGGTCGAGAAGCTCGTCGGCCGGCAGGTCCAACTTCGCGGCGCCCACTGGCGCCCACGTCAGGTTGATACCGATGCCACAGATCGCCTTGCCTTGCTTTGCCTCGACCAGAACGCCACCAAGCTTCAGGCCCGCCAGCAGGAGGTCGTTCGGCCATTTCAGACGGACGGCCTCACCGCAGGCCTCGGCCGCGGCGACGCCCGCGGCAAGGCTGAGGAGCGGATTCGGGTGCAGCACGAAGGACGCCAGCAGAGCCGTTCCGGGTGGCGCCTCCCAGCGCCGCTCGAGGCGACCTCGACCTGCCGTCTGGTGGTTTGCGATCACGATCGAGCCGATCGCCATGTCGCGCGCGGCGTCTTGCGTCGACGTCACCGAGTCCAGGCGCACGACTTGTGATTTACCCACGGTCGGTAAGCTAACCGAGTCCATGAAGATCCACCGCGCGGTCGTCCTTCTCGTGATGATGCTGGTGGCGGTGGGCGCTCTCGTGCTGCTAACCGCGGCGGGCATCGCCAACTTCGACAGCCACAGCCTGATCGCGCTTGTGGTGGTGATCGTCGCGGCCGCGATCAGCGGTGCCGCCTTTAGCTGGAAGCGCTACGGCAGGCGCAACTGATTGGGGCCCAAGCTGCAACTTGGTTACAAAGCCTCGGCCGAGCAGTTCGGACCCCGTGAGCTGCTCGACTTTGCGGTAGCCGCGGAGGCGAACGGCTTCGACTCGGTTTTCGTCAGCGATCACTTTCAGCCCTGGCGCCACTCCGACGGCCACGCGCCATTTGCGTTCGCATGGCTGGCCGCGGCCGGCGAGCGTACGAAGCGAATCCTGCTTGGGACGTCGGTCGTAACGCCCACTTTTCGCTATCACCCCGCGATCGTCGCCCAGGCGTTCGGAACGCTCGGCTCGCTCTACCCCGAGCGAATGATCCTTGGCGTGGGCACGGGCGAGCACCTCAACGAAGGTGCGCTCGGCATCGAGTGGCCCGACAACCGCGAGCGTTTCGCCCGCCTGCGGGAAGCGGTGCGGCTGATCCGCATGCTGTGGACCGATCAGTCCGTGACCTTTGACGGCGACTACTACCACACGCGAAAGGCGACCATCTACGACCGTCCGGAAAAGCCGGTGCCGGTCTACATCGGGGCCGGTGGCCCACAGGTGGCGAAATACGCAGGGCGGGCGGGCGACGGGCTGATCTGCACCTCCGGCAAGGGAATGGAGCTGTACTCCCAGCAGTTGCTCCCGTCGTTCAGCGATGGCGCGCAAGAATCGGGCAGGGCGGCCCGTGATCTCGACAGGATGATCGAGGTCAAGGTTTCGTTCGATACGGATGGCAACCGGGCCCGGGAGGACACCAAGATCTGGGCCGCGCTAGCATTGCCGGCCGAAGCGAAGTCCGGCATCGACGACCCGCGAGAGATGGAACGGCTCGCCAAGACGGTGGAGGACGTGGCCGACCGCCGTTGGCTCGTCGCCAGCGACCCCGACGAGCACATCGAACAGCTGAGGCCATACCTGGAGCTTGGTTTCACGCACCTGGTCTTTCATGCGCCGGGTGACGGCCAGACGCGTTTCATCGAGCTCTATGGATCGCAGATCCTGCCGAGGATTCGCAAGCAGTGGCAGTAACAACCTGGGTCGTCGTCCTGGTCAAGGACTTCGACTCGGCCAAGCAACGCCTGCGCCCCGCGATGGGGATCAAGTCTCGCCGCGCACTCGCTCGGAGGAACGCTCAGCTTGCGGTGCGTGCGGCCGCCGCGGGCGACCACGTGCTCGTCGTGGCGGGCGGCGAGGAGGTGTCGGAGATAGCGGCGTCGTGGGGCGCCGATGTTCTGCTCGAACCACGCGAAGAAGGCCAGAACATCGCCGCCGAGCGCGGCCTGAAACGAGCCGTGGAGGCGGGCGCCGGCGCGGTGCTCCTGCTGTCCAGCGACCTGCCCCTCGTGACCGAGGCCGCGGTTCGCAAGCTGCTCGACTCGGCGGCGAGGCTCAAGCCCCCGATCGCCATCGCCGTGCCGGCCATCGGCCGCGGCGGGACCAACGCCCTCTACCTGCGCCCGCCCGGCGCGATCGCCATGCATTTCGGCGACGACTCACTGGCCAGGTTCCGTGCGGAGGCTGAGGCAAAAGGCGTGCGTTTCGCGGTCCATCATTCGGACCCGTTGGCGCTCGACCTCGACGAGCCTTCCGACCTGGCACGTCTCAGCCGCGCGGTGTGAAACCCCTCGAGCTGATCGGCGTCGAGGGCCTGCCTGAGGTGCGGTCTGGCGACGACCTGGCTCAACTGTTGAGCGCACACGCGAAGTTCCAGCCGGGCGACGTCCTCGTCATGGCCCAGAAGGTGGTGTCCAAGGCCGAGGGCCGGCTCATCGATCTTGCCGCTGTCGTCGCCGGCGAAGACGCGGTGCGGATCGCAGGCGGCCTGATCGCGAACCCGGATCCGCGCATGGTCCAGGTCGTGCTCGACGAGAGCGTGCGCGTGCTGCGGTCGGAACGCGTGCTCATCACCGAAACCCGACAGGGTTATGTAAGCGCCAACGCTGGAGTGGACCATTCGAATGTCGGAGGCCGCGACACGCTGACGCTGCTGCCAGTCGACCCGGATGCCAGCGCCGAGCGCCTGCGGGTGCGCCTGCAGGAGCTCACCGGTGTTGAGGTCGGCGTCATCATCTCCGACACCTTCGGCCGCCCGTGGAGGCTTGGCATCGTGAACGTTGCCCTCGGCGTCGCCGGGATGCCGGCCACAGTCGATCTTCGCGGCACGCTGGATGACGATGGCGAGCCGCTGCGTGCGACCGTGCTTGCGATCGCGGACGATATCGCGGCCGGCGCCGGGCTCGTGATGGGAAAGACCAACCGCACTCCCGCGGTCATCGTGCGTGGCCTCGAGCTGAGGGGCAGCGGTAGCGGGCGCGATCTCATCCGTCCGCAGGCCGAGGATCTCTTCCGCTGAAGGTGGTCGTGCTCGCGGGTGGCACCGGGGGCGCCGCGCTGGCGGCGGGTATCCAGGACATCGCCCCCGATGACGACCTGACGGTGATCGCCAACACCGCCGACGACGACGAGTTCTGGGGCCTTCTGGTCTGTCCCGACATCGATGCGGTCATCTACCGCCTGGCCGGGGTCTTCAACCAGAAAGCCGGATACGGGGTCGAAGGCGACACGTTCCACGTACTCGAGAGTCTTGCCGAAGCCGGCGAGGACACCTGGTTTCACATCGGCGACAGGGACTTCGCCATGCATGTCCTGCGCACCGACATGCTGCGGCGAGGCGGTACGCTGACCGCGATCACGCTCGCGCTGTGCCGGCGGTTCGGCATCGCAGGACGAGTGCTTCCCATGACGGATGACCCGGTGCGAACCCGGTTCAGCACCGACCAAGGTGAGCTCTCTTTCCAGCAGTACTACGTGCGCGAGCGTCTGCAGCCTCGGCTCCTTGGCGTCGAATTCGCAGGCGCCAAGGCGGCCAGGCCGTCGGCCGAGGTGGCGAGCACGTTGGGCGAGGCTGATCTCGTGATCATCGGTCCTTCGAACCCACTGATCTCGATCGCTCCGATCCTGCAGCTCGCCGCCGACCTGATTCGTCCCGACCGCACCATCGCCGTGACGCCAATCGTCGGCGGCGCCGCCTTGAAAGGGCCCACGGTCGAGATGATGCGAGCACTCGGCCACGATCCCGACCCGGTGGAAGTTGCGCGCATGTATCGAGGCGTGGCGACGGGCTTCGTGCTCGACGAGCGCGATCGCAACCTCGCCGGCGCGATCGAAGATCTTGGTTACCGCACGATCATCCGCGACACGATCATGCGTGACGGCGGGCGCGGGCTGGCCGAGTCTGTCTTGAGACTAAGTCGGGCGTGAGTTGGCGACCATGACCAGGACGCCGATCAAGACCATGACCAGGCCGACCACCAGCACCGCGTACTGAGCGACCGCCATGATGGTTCCGCTCGAGCGCTTGGCCTCGGGCTCGTCTGACTCGAGGCCGGCGGCCTCGCCTGACGCCAGCTGCCAAGCCGAAGTCGGCCCGCCACCATCCTTCCTCTTGCGCTTCGAGTCGGGCTCGGCGCTGAGCTCAGGCTCCTTGCTGGAGTTGACGACCGACCACGACCCCGCGGCCGAGGTGGACGTGGCGGCGGAAGCGGCCGGCGCGACCGGTTCCGGCGCGGCCGCCGGTTCGGCAGCGCGCGGAGCGGGCGTCCACGCAGGCTCGCTCGAGGCGGGAATGGGTGTGGGCTCGGGCGCGGGCCGGAACGGCTCCGCCGGCGCCGGCGGGTAAGGCTCGGGTGCTGCGTCCGGGAAGTCGAACGTGCTCGGCGCCGGTGGCGGAATGCTCGGCTGCTCCCATGGAGGTGAGCTGGGAGCCTGCTCCGGTCTTGGCGGCGGGGGGGCAGACGGCGGGGCGACCGGCGGCGCCTCGTAGGCGGGAGCCTGGTAGGCGACGGTCGGCTGAACCTGTGTTTGGGCGAACGGTGAGGCGGCGCCCGGAGCTGGTTCGGCCAGCTTCTCCGCATGACCTCGAGGCGTCAGGGTGCGCTGCCGCGCGGCTCGTACCTTGTGTTCGATCTGGGAGCGCCGCGCCGAATACATGGAGCGCTTCTCGACCGATTTGCGTCGCAGCACGAAAAAGACGGCCACGATGCCGACGATCGCGACCAGGGGACCGGCCAGGAGGTACGCCATAGGCTGCCGATTATCGGGGATCGGTCCCCCATGTGTGACAATCCCGACGGTGACGTTTTACGACCGGATTCAGGCTGAAATGGTCGAAGCGCGCAGGCGCCGCGACGATGTCGCCCTGGGCACGCTTTCGCTTCTCAAGAGCGAGTTGGTGCGTGCGAGCAAGGAAGGTCCGGGCGCTGGAAACATCAACGACGAGCTCGTTGTTCGCGTCGCTCGCAAAGAGGTCAAGCGCCGGGAAGAGGCGATCGCCGTCTACCGCAAAGCGGGCCGCGAAGAGTCCGCGCGGCGCGAAGAGGCGGAGATGGGGGTGCTCCGAGGCTTTCTTCCGGCCGCACTGAGCGAGCAGGAGATCGAGGCGGAGGTGCGAGCGGTGATCGCTGAGGTCAAGCCTGACGGCCCGAAGGGATTCGGGCTCGTGATGAAAGCTGCCACCGCGCGCCTGGCCGGCAGGGCGGACGGAACCCAGGTCGCGGCGGTAGCGCGCAGGCTGCTTGGCTCCTAAGACCAAGAAGTCGTGGATGGTGCCGCCGCCCCCGCGCGGCGCCCGGACGCGGGCCAGGCTGACGGTCGAGCGGCTGCGCGACCTCTATCCGGCGGCCACCGAGCTCTCGCATGAGAATCCGTTTCAGCTCCTGATCGCAACCATCCTTTCGGCGCAGACGACGGACCGGTCGGTGAACCTCGTCAGCCCAGAGCTGTTTCGGCGTTATCCGACCGCGGAAGACCTGGCTGCGGCCGATCCGGCCGTCGTCGAGACCCTGATCAAGCCGACCGGCTTCTTTCGCGCCAAGACGAAGCGCATCATCGCCGCGAGCCGCAAGCTGGTCGAGCTGTTCGGCGGCGAGGTGCCAAACAAGATGGAAGACCTCGTCAAGATCCCGGGCATCGGTCGCAAGACCGCCAACGTCATCCTGGGCGCGGGTTTTGGCGTGCCGGGGTTTGCCGTCGACACCCACGTGATCCGCCTGACCAACCGTCTGGGGCTGGTCGCGACCAAGGACCCGGTGAAGATCGAGTACCAGGTCTGCTCGACGGTGCCCAAAGAGGAATGGACCGGGCTCTCGCTGCGGCTGATCCTCCACGGGCGCCGGGTCTGCGTGGCGCGCCGGCCGAGGTGCGAAGAGTGCCTGCTCAACGATTTCTGCCCGTCCTCCCTGGTGCGCCCCAAGCGCCGCCGCCCGGCACCCGCTGCATCTATCGCGGGCCCACCCTCCTCCCGGCCGGTGCCCACCCCCAACCGGCCAGCCTGACGGGCATCCAACCGCACAAGGGGGGCGCCTACAACTCAGGTTGTTAAGACTCGAACATTTGTTCTAACATTACCTGGTGACGGCTCCGGAGCCCAGGCTGGTCGAAGTCGACTACCTCGAGGTCGAGTGCAAGTCGGCGCTCAACCCGGTCAAGAACATGGGCTTCTCCTGGTCTCTGAACCCCTATACGGGATGCGAGCACCGATGCGCCTTCTGCTATGTGCGCGCCTTCGAGCTCCGGGCCGACCGCCCCTCTGACGACCGCTACGGCCGCACCGTACGCATCAAAACGAACGTCGCCGCAGTCCTCCGCAGCGAGCTCTCGCGTCGGTCATGGCGCAAAGAGACCGTGGTCATCGGCGCCGCCACCGACCCCTATCAGCCGGCCGAAGGCAGGTACCGGCTGACGCGCCAGTGCCTCGAGACACTGCGCGACTTTGCAAATCCCGCGGCGATGATCACGCGCGGCCCGATGATCGTTCGCGACATCGACGTGCTGTCGGCGCTCGCGCGGCGCGCCGAGGTGCACATCACCTTCAGCATCCCAACCCTGGACGATGAGATCTGGCGGAAAACAGAGCCTGGCACCGCGCACCCGCGACAGCGCCTACGCGCGATCGCGAGGCTCGTCGCGGCCGGCATCGATGTCGGAGTCGGCATGGCGCCCATCCTCCCCGGGCTCACCGACCGGCCAGACCAGCTCGAGGCGGTGGTCAAGGCCGCACGGGCGGCGGGCGCCACCGGCCTCTGGGCGGGCATGCTGCACCTGAAGGATGGGACGCGCGAGCACTTCATGTCGGTGCTCAACCGGCACTGGCCGGAGCTGGTGCCGCGTTATGAGCAGGCGTACCGGGATCGCGCATACCTTCCGCCGTCGTTTGGCGAGAAGACGATGCATGAGGTCGCGCGCCTTCGCTCCCACCACGGGGTCTCGGACCGGCGCCGCGTCATCCTCAAACCGCCGCCAGAACCCGAACAGTTGACCCTGCTGAATTAGCATTCAACGCATGCGCAGTCCCATCGATGTGCTGGCCGGCAAGGTCGCCGGCCTCAAGAAGATGGAGATCGCCCGCCGGACCGTGCCCTGCTACAAACACGTCCTGGAGAAGGACGGCGAGCAGCTTTCTCTCTGCATGCTTGTCGACTCGGGCAAGCTCTACCGTTTTCCCTTCGAAGCGGCAAAAGGCATCGCGAGCCTTGACATCAAGGCCCGCTACCTTCGCGGCGAGATGGAACATCTTCGTCTCCGCGAGTTCCAGCCCGGACTATGTCGCTATGTCAAAAGAGCAGACCAGGCCGTCTGAGTCGCTCGTCCAGGATCTGCTCGCGGAAAGACGCGAGCTGAAGGTCGCCGTGGAACGTCTCAAGCTCGATCTCGCCGACGCCCAGTCCAATGCCGGCGGGCCCGACCCACGCGTCCGCGAGCTGCAGGACGAGATCGAGCGACTTCGCTACCAGCTCGCGTCGGCGCGGGCCGAGGCGAATCAGCTTCGTGAAGAGCGCGACGAGCTCCGAGCAGGCATCGAGCGCGCGGTCCAGCAATTGGCCGCCGAGTAAAAGAAAAGGCCCCGCCTGAAGGCGGGGCCCTGGAGCGAAATCCTGACTACTTGACGGCGTTCGCCACCTGATCGACGTACGGGCTCAGAAAATTGCTGATCCCAGGCGCCGGGATGCGCTCACCGTTGCCCTGCAAAGCCTTGACGAGAAAGATCACCCAGTAAACGAGACCGACCAGCCAGAGGACGTAGACGAGGAAGAACACGGGTGGAATGAAGCTCAGCACGATCATGACCACGCTCAGCCCACCAAAGATGAGCAGGGAGTTGGCGGCATTCCACTTGACGTCGGGGTCGTCCTTGCCCACGAACAGAAAGATCAGGCCACCAAGCCAACCCAGGACATACGCCAGGATCGTGTAGGTCTTCTTGTTGCTTCCAGCTGTGCTCGGTGTTCCGCCCACGGGTGCCGGCTGGCTGGGCGGCGGTGGGGGCATCTGAGACATGGATCAATCTCCTCCTGTTGGGTGGCTGTTGCGGGCCAGATTATGGGTGCAATGACCCGAAAACGCCATAGCCCCGCCAGGGTTAGCGGACGGGCACCGGCTGGAACGTACTCTGTTAGGCTCGCGGCGAGATGACCGATTCCGGTCAGCCGCCAAAGACTCCGCCCCACCCGCCGGTCCCGGGATCGGCGCCGTCACCAGAGGCCGAGTCTTCTCCGCCGCCGCCAGCCGGCGCACCACCCGATATCGCCGCAACGATGCGCCTGATCCCTGTGCCGCCGCCGGCAACACCCCCGCCGCCGGTCGCCGCGATCAACACGCCCCCCCAGGTCCCGGGCGAGCGCTACATCGGCAAGTACAGGGTCAAAAGCGTGCTCGGTCGCGGGGGCATGGGCGCTGTGTACCTGGCCGAGCAGCCAGGTCTCGACCGCGAGGTCGCGATCAAAGAGCTCATCCAGTCGGCCGACCCGGTCTCGCTGCGACGCTTCCTGCAGGAGGCCCAGGTGATGGCGCGGACGAGCCACCCCAATCTCGTCCAGGTCCACGACATGGAGCTGATGGGCGACATCAACTACCTCGTCCTTGAGTTCGTCCGGGGCCGGTCGCTGCGCGACTGGATGAATCAGACGCCGCTGCCCCCGCCGCAGGTCTTCGCGGTCATGCACGGGGTCCTGCAAGCGCTTGATTACGCGAGGGCATGGTCAAGGTCGCTGATTTCGGGATCGCGCGGCTCATGGACGACACGGGGCTAGGTGGCACCACAACCAAGACCGGGACCACCGTCGGCACGCCGCAGTACATGTCCCCCGAGCAGGCGGCTTCAAGCAAGGTCGACGGACGGAGCGACCTCTATTCGGCAGGGATCATCTTCTACGAGCTCGTCGCGGGCCAGCCTCCATTCACCGCGTCGGATGCGGATGGTCCTTTCACGCTCATGGCGAAGCACGTCCAGGCGCCGCCAAAACCTCCGTCGGTTTTTCGTCCGGGGCTCAATCCCGAGCTCGAGCGGCTGATCCTGAAGGCGCTTTCAAAGCGGCCCGAGGACAGGTTCCAGACCGGACAAGAGTTCGACCGCGCGATGTCGCGCGTCGCCGACGAGATGTGCCCGGGCTGGGAACACAGCCTCGAGCCTGGCGCCGACCTGTCGCGCATGGTCCCCAACACGACGCCGCCCAACGCGCTCCCTGCAACCCCGATCGGCATCGCGATCTCGCAACCTGCGGCGGCCATGCCCCAGCCTCACGTGGTCTACAACCCGACGCCGCCTGTCAAGCCGGTGGCGAAAAAGTCGATGAGCTGTTTGAGCCTGGTGGGATTGCTGGTGTTGATGTCGGCCGCGGTCGGAGTTCTGGCGGCGGGCTACCTCCGCTAGTTGGGGGACTGCGGCTGGCGGGCGAGGATTTCCTCAGCCGCCTCGCCGACCAGGATGTCGCTCGAACCCGAGTTGCCCGCTGCGATCACGGTCTGCTGCGTGTATTGCGTCGTGAAGGTGTGGTGTGCCTGGGCGGCCATCTGCGTCGGGAATTGCACCCAGGGCGCATCGGGCGCCTCGCGGATCGCGGTCACCTCGTAGATCCGGAAGGTCTCGGCGGACTTTCCTTTCAGCTGCACACCCGGAACCAGGTCGACGGCGATGTAGTCGCGGCACATCTCGTAGGTCGTCTGGCCGATCAGGACGTGAAAGGCGGGCGCGTGCGCGCAGAAACGGGCCGCTGTGTTGACCGTATCCCCCAACGCCGTGTACTGGAGTCGACTTCGGGAGCCCATCATGCCGACCACGGCTGGACCGGAGTTGATCCCGATGCCCCAGCGGATCGGTGGCAGTCCCTTCGCGAGCAGCTTCTGCTGCAGCTCGGGCGCGCGGTTGATGAGGTCGTAGGCGCAGCGGATCGCCAGCAGCGCGTGGTTGTCCTGCAACCGCGGGGCGTTCCAGAAAGCCATGATCTCGTCCCCGACGTACTTGTCGATGGTGCCGTCCCAGGTAAAGATGACGCCGCTAAGGTGGTCCAGGTACATCTGGACGAGCTCGGTCACATCGCCGGCAGCCATCGACTCCGACATCGAGGTGAAGCCGCGGATGTCGACGAACATCAGCGTGACGTCGCGACGCTCGCCGCCGCGGAGGATGTCATCCACGCCGCCTCTGGTCTTGGCGAGCTGCGCAACAATCTCGGGCTTCAGGTACTGGCCGAACAGAGCTGTGACCTTGCGCTTCTCGCGGTCCTCATAGAGGAACCTGTATGCAGTCACGCCGGAATATGTGAGGGCGATCCCAAGCCATGGGTGGAAGAGGTCTGGCACCCAGTTGTTGAAGGCCGAGAGCGCTGACATCCCGAGTGTGAAAATGACGAGAGCGATCGCGGTCCCGGCCAGGCCCCACAAGACGCTCACGCGAGACACGCCGAACGCGGTTGCCAACCCGATCAGCAGGATCAGCACGAGCAGGACCCATGGCGGCTCCGCGGTTAGAAATCGGGAAGCGGTCTGGGGCGTGGCGACCGCGTTCAGCATCATCTGAACGACGTTGGCGTGGATCTCGACCCCGGGCATGGCCAGCGTCTGGTTGCTGCCGAAGCTCGTCGTTACAAGCTGCTCATCGTTGACGCCGGTCAATCCGTAGTAGCCCACGAGCACGATCTTGTCTTTGACCTGGCCGGCGTCAAAGGTCCCGTCCACGACCTTGTCGAAGCTGATGTAATGACCGTACTTCTCAGCTGGTAGGGCCGATAGGCGGCGAAACCGAATGTGTCGAGGAGCGGCGTGCTGCACGACACCCTCATGAAGCAGGCGGGCTCCACGGTGAGCGGGACGCGCCTGACCACGCCGTCGCGATCGAGGACGAGGTCGGTGGAGGCAAGGACCACGCTGCGATACGGCTGAGCGCAAGCAATGCCCGAGTCGTCGTTGGCGTCCGCGCAACGGAATGCTTTCAGCGGGATCTGGTCGACACCCTTCTGCACGACCTTTCCACTGGCGACCTCGGTCGTGCCCCCATAGGCAAGCACCACCGGCACCGAGGCCGAGGCGAGAGTCTCGGCCAGCTTCTTGTCGGCTCCGCTCGGGTCCGTGAATCCGACGTCGAAAGCGACCACCTGGGCGCCTGCCTTTTCCAGGTTGAGCAGGGCGTCCGCATAGCGATCGCGCGGCAGCGGGTATTTGCCGATCGCCCGCACGCTGGCGTCGTCGATGCCGACAATCACCACCCCGTCGATCGGCTTGCCCGGGTCGTACTGGTTGGCAAAGCGGTCCTCGGGGTGGACCGAGACGTTCGCGAAGCAACCGGTTTCGTGCGCGTCGCAGGTGAGCTGCTGCCCGTACAGCCAGTACATCGACCCTGTCAAGACGAGCGCGATCAGGACCGCGACTGCGGTGCGGTACGTGTACCAGTAGCGGATGTAGCGGCCCAAAGGCGGAGGGATCATATCGCTAGCAATGACCGTTCTCTGCGGAATCGCCGGCTGGGTCGACAAGTCGCTCATCGACTCCAAGCTCTTCTACCCACTCTCGGTCAAGACCTCAGGCGACCGCTTGCGCTTCTACGCGACGCAGTTTTCACTGGTCGAGGTCGATTCGACCTATTACGGGATTCCGAAGCCCGAGAGCGCCGAAGCCTGGGCGGCTCAGACGCCTACTGGCTTCACTTTCGACGTCAAGTCCTTCTCGCTCTTCACCAACCACCCGACCAAGCCGATGTCGCTGCCGCCGGACATACGAGAGGACCTGCCGGCGGACCTTCGGGACAAGAACATCTACCTCGAACGCATGCCGGAGGAGCTCGTGGACGAGGCCTGGGCGCGGTTCCGCGCGGCGCTGGAACCGCTGCGGGCGGCGGGGAAGCTGGGCGCGGTCTTCTTCCAGTTTCCGCCGTGGTTTCTGCCCTCATCACGCTCGCTCGCCTACGTCGAGCAGGTCCAGGAGCGCATGTTCGGCTTTCAGATCGCGGTCGAGTTTCGCAAGCCGGAGTGGCTCGATGCGCGGCATCGCGAGGGCACCATGGCCTTCCTGGGCACGCGCGACATCCCCTATGTCGCGGTCGACGTGCCCGAAGGGCACCGAACCAGCATGCCGCCTGCCCACGACGTCACCTCGTCAAAGCTGGCGGTGGTTCGCTTTCACGGCCGCAATCACGAAACGTGGGATCTCAGGGGCGCACCGCCAAACGTGCGGTTTCGCTACGACTACACCGATCGGGAGCTGGTCGATTGGGTGCCGCGCATCAAGGAGATGGAGCGCTCCGCAGGCAAGGTCCACGCCCTCATGAACAACAACTATTCGAACTACTCGGTCAAGAACGCGCAGCAGCTGGAGAGGCTGCTGGAGGCGTGGCAGAAGTGATCCTCAGTCCTGCAGGTTGCGGCGCCTGATCTCGCCGATGGCGTGGTCCATCAACCCGCCGAGCACAGGCTCCGCCAGGTGGGCCAGACGCAGCGGCAGCACCATCGCATCGCGCCGCGGATAGCGAGCCGTACGCACGATCAGGTTTGCCACCCATGACGCCGGATACTGGAACCCGATCGGGCGGTCGGGGTCCTTGAAGAACTCCGTTCCACCGGTCACCCCGGGGTAGACCACGCAGACCTTGACGCCGGTTCCGGAAAGCTCACCGCGAAGCGCGTGCGAGAAACCCACCACCGCATGCTTGGTCGCGGAGTAGAGGGCGGAGTAGGGGGAAGGCCGGAAGCCGACCACCGAGGCGACGTTGATGATCACGCCCCGCCGGCGTTCAAGCATCCAGGGCAGCGTGGCCTGGGTCGTATTGATGACTCCCTTCAGGTTGGTGGCGATGAGCTCGTCCACCTTCTCCTCGGTCATATCGTGCACACGGCCCGCCCAGCCGACGCCCGCGTTGTTGATCAACACGTCCAGCCGTTCGTGGTCGCGCAGCGTGGCGGCGATGAAGGCTCGCGCGGAGGCCCTCTGGCCGACGTCCAGGAGCCTGACGTTGACGTCTGGAGAGCCGGCCTGGCGGCACCTTTGGGCGACGGAATTGAGCTTTTCCAGCCTGCGCGCCCCGAGCTCGAGCCGTGCGCCCCGACGCGCGAATGCGATCGCGGTCGCCTCGCCGATTCCGCTCGACGCGCCCGTGACCACCACGACCGCTCCCTTGAGCCGCACATGGCTAGCTTATGGTCGGCCGTAGAATCCGACCACTGCGATGAAAGCGTTGACGTTTCAGGGCGCGGGCGACGTCAAAGTCATGGACGTTCCCAAGCCGGCCATCAAAGGCTCCGGCGACGCGCTGGTCAGGGTCACCCTCGGATCGGTTTGCGGCTCCGACCTTCACATCCTCCACGGGCATACCCCGATGAATGCAGGGGCGGTTCTCGGGCACGAGTTCGTCGGCGTGGTGGAGGACGTGGGCAGCGAGGTCAAACGGTTCCAAGCCGGCGATCGGGTCGTGTCCAGCTTTTTCACCGCCTGCGGTCACTGCACCCTGTGCCGCAAGGGATGGTTCAACCAGTGTGTCGACAAGGCCACGTTCGGGCACGGCGAATACTTCGGCGGACTCGGCGGGGGTCAGGCCGAATACGTCGTGGTGCCGAACGCGGATCACACCATGGAGTCGATTCCCGCCTCGATGGCCGACGAGCAGGCGATCTTTGTCGGCGACATCCTGTCGACCGGCTACTTCGGCGCCGAGCGCGCCGAGATCAAGCCGGGCGACGTCATCGCCGTGGTCGGCGCCGGGCCGGTGGGACTGATGGCGACGATGTGCGCCCAGCTGTTTGGGCCGGCGCGGACATTCGTGATCGACATGGTCGACTCGCGCCTGGAGATCGCTGAGGAGCTGGGCGGGATCCCCATCAACTCCAAGCGCGTTCATCCTGTGCAAGCCATCGAGGCCGAAACCGACGGTATCGGCGCTGATTCCAGCATCGAATGTGTTGGGCTCCTGCCGGCGGTGGACACGGCCATCCAGTGCGTGCGCGGAGGCGGCACGATCTCGATGGTCGGAGTACCCAGCGCGGTGCTGGGAGACTTTCCGTACATGCGCATGTGGCTCAAGTCGTTGAGCTTTCGAGCCGGGTGGTGCAACGTGCAGGCCTACATGCGACCGCTGCTCGACCTGGTCGCCGCCGGCCGGCTGCACCCGGAAAAGATCATCAGCCACCGGATGAAACTGGAAGACGCCGAAGAGGCTTACCGGATGTTCGACGCCCGCGAAGCGACGAAGATAGTCCTGACTCCATAGTCAGCCCGATGCGCACGGTTGGCGCAAACGCGCGGGATGAGGTGGGGTTACGCCATTGCATCGAGCGCGAGCAAGTAGCCCTTGGCGCGTTCGGTCAGCGGGTAGCGGTTTTCCAGCTCGTGAAAATCGGCCCCGTGGTCGCTGTGCACCAGATGCGCGAGCTCGTGCATGAGCAGATAGTCGAGCACCCAGTCGGGCAGGGATGCCGCACGGCGCGCGATGCGAATGGCGCCTTCGGCAAAGGTGCAGCTTCCCCACAAGCGCTCCATGTCGGCGAATCCGATCGACGTCCATCGCAACCTGCCTTCGAAGTGGCGTTGATTGAGCTTTCGGGCCCGGTCCAGCAGCCGCTCGTCCGACGGCCGCGACCGCTCCGCCCGCCGCTGCAGCCGGCGGCTCATCACCTGCGCCCAGTGCTCGCGTTCGGCGTGCGGCATGGTCGCGGGGACGAGCAGCTCCAACACCCCTGAGCGCAGGCGAGCCGCCACGGTGCGCCGCCGCTTGCGCGAGGTGATTACGCGAACCGGTAGAAGATGCGGATCTGGGTTCGATTCCAAGACGTGTGCTCCGTTTGGTGGTGGCGCTGGCCGGATTGTACCGGCGTAGGATTCCGCGCAAAAGAATTTGCCCAGAAGCCTGGTCCTCGGCAACGGCAACACGCTGATCGGTTTCGACGCCACGTATTCGATCCGCGACATCTTCTATCCGCGCGTGGGCGACGCCAATCACACGATGGGCAATCTCTGCCGCGTCGGCTTTTACATCGATCGCAAGTTCGCGTGGCTCGACGAACGCGCATGGGACCGAAAGCTCGGCTACGCGGAGGACTCGCTGGTGAGCGACGTCACGGTCAGCCATCCTGGCCTCGGCATCAGTGTCCGGTTCGAGGACTACATCGACCTTGCCCGGAACTGGTTCATCCGCAACCTCAGCGTCACTTCCGCGGTCGGGTTCACGGTGGGCCGCGTCTTCTTGCATTACGACTGGTACATCGAGGGTTCCGATATCGGCAACACGGTGCTGTACGACCCCCGCCATCGCGGTGTCATCGCCTACAAGGCCAACCGCTATTTCCTGGTCGGCGGCCAGTGCGACGCCGAGTACGGAGTCAGCACGTGGGCGAACGGCAAGAAGGGCAATGGTCTGGCTGGGACCTGGGTCGACGCCGAAGACGGCGTGCTCGGCAAGAACCCGATCGAGCAGGGTTCCGTCGACTGCACCATCGGCTTCGACATGGGCTCGGTCGGCCCCAATCAGCCACGCAGACTGACGCACTGGCTGTGCATGGGCTCGCGCTTGAGCGACGTCACGACCTACGGCCAGGAGCTGATCGTAGGCAAGGGGCCGGACACCTATCGCAACCGCACGTTGACCTACTGGAAGGTGTGGTCGGAAAAAGACCACCGCCACATCGACGAAGAGCTCGGTGAGGAGGTGACCGACCTTTATCGGCGCAGCGTTCTGACCGCGCGCACTCACGTCGACAACCGCGGCGCCGTCATCGCCTCCAGCGATTTCGACATCACCAAGTTCGCCCGCGACACCTACGCGTACGCCTGGCCTCGCGACGGCGCCCTGGTCGCGAACGCGCTCGATCGCTGCGGACATGAGGACGTCACGCGCCAGTTCTTCCTTTTCTGCCAGCAGACTCTGGTCGAGGAAGGGTTCTTCCTGCACAAGTACACGCCCTACGGCCAACCCGGCAGCTCGTGGTTGCCCTGGGTCGACTCACACGGTGCTCGCACGCTGCCGATCCAGGAGGACGAGACAGGGCTGGTGCTGTGGTCGCTGTGGCAGCACTACCGCATCCACCGCAACCTCGACTTCGTCGTGGACCTTTACACGGCCCTCA
>WNGJ01003104.1_pt1 | contig 26857 bp, 21 predicted proteins | sample 5400611 | NCBI WGS metagenome assembly WNGJ01 (sample SAMN13153375, study PRJNA577476) | soil metagenome | isolation source: 40 cm soil or saprolite under Garry oak tree replicate 1 | place: USA:California | collected 2016-06-15
AACCAGGGTTGACGGTCAGACAGAAGCCGGTATACCCGCGCTCACAGTTTTTACAGAAGCCGCACGCTACATTAAACGGAGCTACGACACGGTCACCTTTACGCAAGGTCGTTACAGCAGAGCCGACCTCCTCAACAACACCCATAGCCTCATGGCCGAATCTGAGGCCCGCTTGAGCCGCGGTTCGCCCCTCGTACATGTGGAGATCTGAACCACAAATGCAACTCGAGGTAATCTTAATAATCGCATCATTGGGATGCTCGATCCTGGGATCTGGCACCTGCTCGACATCGATCTTGTAAGGTCCCTTGTACACTACAGCTCGCATAAAACCTCCTTTGGTGTCAACTTACTCGGTAGAGAATATATTTTGTGAGAGTTTCAAGCACGTTCTCACAGGAAGTCTTGCGGGACCGGGCTGGCGAGGCGTTGGGTTTGCTGCAGCACCTGTTGAATCTGCGGTGCAGCCAGAAAGTGCGCACGTCTCGCCTCATCCCCGATGCCCTGCGCCAGCCCCTGGATGAGCCTCGCCGCCTCAGCAAAGGCGGTGTGTGCTTGCTCAGGCTCGCCCCCTGCCTCATACAACGTAGCCAACGCCGCCTGGATCTGCCACTGTTCTCCCGGCAACCCGAAATCTGCCGCCAGCTGGGCGGCCTCGTGCAAGTGGTCGATGGCCTGCGCGCTGTGCCCATCCCACGCGGCCAGCACTGCCAACGAGCGCAGGTAGGGCAGGCGGAAGCGCACCGAAGGTCCCACCCGTTCCCCCAGCCGCTGCACTTCTGCGCGCGCCTGCCGCTCCTCCCCCGCACGCAGCAAGGCTTCCGTTTCATACTGGCGGCAGAAATCCCCCAGGATCAAGGCCGCTCCCTGGCTCTGGCGGAGGGTGATGGCCTGCACGGCATAGTGGTAAGCTGCTTCCCATTGCCCTACCAGGGCGTAGTGCATGCACAGCTGGGAAAGGCTGGGCACGCGTGCTGGTCCCAGGCCTACCGTTGCAGCAACGGTTGCCGCCTCTGCGAGGGCCGCCTGCGCCTCTTCCCACTGCTGCAATGCGTGATAGACCCGTCCCAGGGTGGTGAGGAAGCGCTGCAAGAGGATCGCCGGCGGAAGGGACCGTGCCAGCGCCATAGTGTGGTGCATGAGCACGAACGCCTCTTCATAGGCCCCTACTTCCAGCAAGGCAGACGTGAGGCAGAGCGTACTGGTGATGTGGGCCCAGACGTTCTTGCTCTCGTGGGCGAGGGCGCGTGCGATACGGGCACTGCGCAGGCTGTTGTGCACCTGCCCGGCATGCACTTGCGCGCACGCCAGCAGCCCCCAGCACAAGGCTTCCGCTGCGCGCTTCGTCAGGGGTTGGGTGGGCGGAGCGCCACTGAGCACGTGCGCCAGTGGAAGCTCGCGCGACGCCGTCTGCTCGTGGTTCAGGGCAGTGTAGAGCGCCAGGGACGCTTCCACACAGTGGATGGCCTGCTGAACGTCTCCTGCCAGCAGATGGATCGCTCCCAGTGAGCAGAGACTGCGGGTTTGCAGTTCTGTGTCGTTGCTTGCGCGTGCCCATGCCAGCGCCTGCTCGCCATGTGGGAGGGCGCTGGTGGGATCCTCCCACACCTCGGCTGTGAGCTGTGCCAGGTTCCACGCTGTTTCGGCGAGTGCGCGCTGCTCGTGACTGGTCTGCGCCATCTGCCCGGCTTGCTCCAGCAGCGCGCGCACCTGTGGCCGGTCGAACGACTGCTGGGCAGCCAGGATCGCCAGGCGGTTGAGCGTCATGCTGACCAGCGTGGGCAGAAGCTTTTGCTGCGCATAGGCGAGCAGCTCTTCGTAGGCCTCCTGGGCCTGCTGCCAGGCGTTGATGAAGGCATAGGCCCGCCCCAGGTGGACGTAGAGGTGGTCGACCTCGGAGGCCGCAAGCTCGGTCTGCAGCCGCTGGTGGGCATGCAGTAAGGAGCGCGCTTGTTCGTAGTGCGCGATGGCGTCGTCGACGGCAAGGACGGCCATTGCCTCATCCCCCGCCTGTAGGCTGGAGCGAGCGGCCGCTTCGGCCTGACCTGCCGCCAGCGCGTGATAGGCCAGCTCGGAGGCCTGGGCTCCCTCGTCTTGCAGCAGGGCCAGGGCGCGCTGGTGCAAGACGAGCCGGCGCACCTCGCCCAGTTCGGTGTAGACCAGAGCGCGGACCAGGTCATGGGCGAAGCGATAGCTGCCCGGGCGGCCTGCTCTCACTGGCTCCTCGCGCAGGATGCCGCTCGCGATGACCTCCTCCAGGGCCTCGACGCCGGCCTGCACCCCCACCTCAGCCACCCGCCACAGGCGCTCAGCGCTCGCCTGGTTGCCCAGCACGGCGCTGGCCATCACCAACTGGCGTGCCGGCTGGGACAGCGGCGCCAGGCGTGCCTGGATCATGGCGCGCACCGAGGGCGGGAACAGCTCGCGCCGGGACCGCTCCTGCGCAAGGGCCGCGGCTATGTCCATGACCAGCTCGAGCCTCCAGGTGCCATCGGGACCCAGCTGTGGCACCAGCCATTGCCGCTCCCGCAACATCTTGAGCGTCTCCAGCAGGTACAACGGCTGTCCCCCCGTGTGCGCAAACAGCCACTGCCCCAGCGTGACCTGCGGCGTCTCCGACGACTGTGCAGGCGAGGCTCCTGGTCCGGCGGTGGCAGGCCAAGCCGGGCTGTGTTCACGCTGCTCAGCTCCACTCCTCGTCGCACGCGCTCCCTCCCTTACGATGGCCTGAACGAGCTGGAGGGTCTCTGCCTGGCTCAGCGGCTGCAACGGCACCTGCGTGAGCGGCAGGTCGCGTCCCAAGTCGGAGAGCTGGATGGAAAGCTGTGGGTTCAGCGCCAGCCCTTCACTGCGCACGGTGGCCAGCAGCAGCACCCGGCTGCCATGCCTGATCAAGGAGCGTGCCAGGTAGCGCAGCAGGTCGAGGGAGGCCCCATCCACCCAGTGTAGGTCATCCAGCAGCAATACCAGCGGTCCTCGCTGTGCCAGGGCGTCCAGCAGGCGTGCCACCGCTTCAAACAGCCGCACCTTGGCCGCCAGCTCATCCTGCGTGGGGGCCGGCAGATCGGGGTAGCGCACCCGCAGCTCGGGCAGCAGGCTCGACAGTTCGGCCAGCCACAGGTCGGCTAGCAGGTCCTCCGGCGCGTTTTCCTCTTCCAGCCGCGGCCTGAGAGCCTCGACCAGCGGCTGATAGGGTAGTCGCCCTCCTGCCTCGAAGGCTTGCCCGCTCAGGACATCGGCGCCCTGGGCGCGGGCCCAGGCCACAAACTCGTGGGCCAGCCGCGTTTTGCCGATGCCGGCCTCGCCTACCAGCAGCACCGCCTGCGGCTGGCCCTGCCGCGCCTGCTGGTAGAGACTGGCGAGCTGGGTGAAGGCCGCGGCCCGTCCGACGAGCGGGGCGACCAGCACGGATGGCGGCCGGCTCTCCGCCGCGGTGGTGGAGGCGTGGGTGGGGAGACGGGTTGAGCGAGCCTCGACGGCTCGGATGTGCTCAGCCAGGTTGACGATTTCCGGCGTAGGCTCGACCTGCAACCCCTCGGCCAGGCGCGCCCGGCAGGTTTCATAGACCTGCAAAGCGGCGCGCGGCGAGCCGCGTGCCAGCTGCACCCGCATCAGGCGCCGGTAGGCCTCCTCCTGCAGTGGATCGAGCGCCAGCCAGCGGATGAGCGTGGCCTGGGCTTGCTCCTGCTCCCCGGCGGCCTCTTGCCAGGACGAGAGCCGATCGAAGAGCAACTGCAGGCGCACCTGCCACTGGCGCTGCTGCAGCTGGACCCAATCGTCAAAAGGGGATTCCTCGCCCAGCCAGAAGCCGTCGAGGAACGGACCGCGCACCAGGGAGAGGGCGTGCTGGAAGTGGGTGACCAGGGCGGCGCGCTGCTGCTCAGACGGAGGCAGGGAGAGCTCCTGGGTCCGTTTCCAGGCCTGCTGCACCACGTCCAGGTCGAGCTCCATAGAGGCATGCGGGTCCAGGCCAAGCAGCTCATGCTCACTGAGCAGGTGGGTGTGCTGGGAAGCAGAGGCGTCGGCGTCGGCGAGCAGGCTGCGCAGCAGCGCAATGGCGTTGCGCAAGGCTGTGCGCGCATCGTGGGGCTCACTATCGGGCCACAGGAAGGCGGCCAGCTTGCTGCGCGGATGCATGCCGCCTTCGACCGCCAGGTAGAGCAGCAAGGCTAGTGCCTTGCGCAACGAAAACGTGAGGCGGCTGCCGTCATGCGACACTTCGGGAGAGCCGAGTACGGCGAGACGTAACAGGCCCATAGCATGTTCTCTTCCCTAGGACAATGGATGTGATGAACCGTTCCTCAAAGGAGCAGCATCAAAGATAAGACGCGCTCCCGGGCTGCTAGCCATACATCTTCCCTTCTTTATTATTATACTTATACTGCCCTATCCTCCTTCGGATGGATGTACACTGCGTAAGAGGGAGGAAGGAGACGCTCATGGCCATCAGTCATCAGCGGTGAGGCGCTGACTAAAAGAAGACTGCCTGCTCGTGATAACCGGGTCTGGTTTTTCTTCATTTTACAAAGTATACGTCGTACGCGGTGTTTTGTCAAGTATTTATATTATCTCAACCACTATTTCTATGGGATGAAAATATCTTTTTCCATAGAATTTTTATGAGCGATGCAAGCCCCGCACGCAGGAAGTCTCATGGCAGCGGCGTCAATCTCTAAGGGAAGAGAGGTCATTCCCTCGTCTACTCTTCTGTTGCCTGTCTTAGCTCTCTTTGGCCAGTTTTCCAAGCAATTTGAGCGTGATGCCCAGGACGAGAATGACACTGATGTTTCTCCCCCTGCTCGAATAGCGCTGCTTATTATGGCACCTATCCGTTTACTTCTAGCGATGATAGTCTCTGCTTATGTCAATCTATCTATTTAGAGAAAACGATCAGGGGCATATAAGCAGTTTCAAGGGCAGATGAGACAGCTTCTCTTTAGGAAAATATTTTTTATTTCATATAAATAGTAGATGAGTTAATATATATACTTGACAGCGCGCCAGCGACGACGTATACTTTGTGTGGTTGCTTTTCTGGCCTTGGAGTAATGAGGCATGTCTTGACGCTCTTCTTATGCATATTCAGTCCTGTACGTAGGGAATCTCTATACCGGATTCATTAGTAAGTGTATAGTATGTCGCTCGTAGGACCTAATGTGAACGGAGGACTGCAATGTCTGAAAAGGAGTGGGTGTCACCAACCAGGCACCCGCCGCGTCGTGGTCGAGGATGGGTGCGTGTCCTGCTGATTGGCTCGGGCCTCTTTATCGTCACGACGATTGTAATGTTGCTGACAGGCAACTTCAACTTGTACCCGACGGTTATCCTGATTGGGAACTTTCTGGTGCCGGTCGTCTTTGTCGCATTCCTGTACGACCACCAGCAATTCAGCTCGCTCTCGCTAGACACGGTTGCGACAAGTTTCTGCATCGGTGGGATCCTGGGTGTGCTTGGGGCATCGATACTCGAATCCCTGGTGCTTCCCGTCGCATCGAACCCCACGCAAGGCCTGTCCCTGAGTGGTGCCTTTGTTGTTGGATTGATTGAGGAGGGATGCAAGATCGCAGTGGTGGCCTTGCTGGCGCGGGGGATGGATCACACCTCGCAAATGGACGGACTGCTGTTGGGAGGAGCCGTTGGCATGGGATTTGCGGCGCTGGAAAGCACTGGCTATGCTTTTACAACGTTGATACTCAGCCATGGTTCTGTCAGTGCCTCGATCGCAGAGACTTTGATCCGAGGCCTGCTCGCGCCGTTTGGTCACGGGATCTGGACTGGCATTCTTGGTGCTGTGTTGTTCCGCGAGAGTGCACCACACCACTTTCGCATTACTGGTACCTTGATCCTGACCTACCTCTTCGTCTCCGTCTTGCATGGTCTCTGGGATGGGCTGCCAGTGACCGTGTACGTTATCGCCCCGCCCGGCATTCCTATTTCGGTAACAACGTTGGGGATCGGCCTGATCGGCATTGTCACGTTCTCTGTCTTGTACCAGCGGGCGCTGATCCGGGAAATGCGGTAGCCAACGCGGCTCATTAAGAAAATATATTTTTGTTTCATATAAATAGTTGATGAGATAATATAAATACTTGACAAAATGTCACATGCGACGTATACTTTGTGCGGAGAAGGAAAGAAGACCTGGTTGTAACAAACGTGCAGTCTTCTTTCAGGAGGTCTCTACTGGCAGTTTCGGCTCCAAACACACCGGTGTGCGTGGTTGTCCCAGCTGGTCCCAACAGGAGCGACCCCTCTGAAGCGGTACGCCGTAAGCCTGTACTTGTTTCACCGTCTTGTTTCCGACGCGCAACGAAGTAAGTGGCGCGATTCCCTGGTCAGAAGATCGAAAGCATCGCTCGCTTTTTCTGTAGTCAGGATGGTGAGGGATGCAAGGAAACAACAGATGAGATAGCATACCAGAGACAAGGAGATACAGATCTATGATTACTCGTTACGATCCTTTACGCCAGGCACTCAGCCTTCGCCGTGCGATGGATCAATTGTTTGAACAGAGCTTTGTGAACCCCAGTATGATGCCTGGCGCAACGGCTCAGATAGCACCTATGGACATCTGTGAGATGCCGAATGGCTACGAGGTGGATGTTGCGCTCCCAGGGGTGCGGCAGGAAGATATTGAACTGACAGTTGATCAAAACACCTTGACGATTCGAGGTCGCTACAGCCTACAGAACGAGCATGAAGACCAGATGCAGGGCCAGCAACAGGCGGAGCGGCACAACGGAGGACAACAAACGCAGCAGGGCACGACAGACCGCCATGCGCGTGGACACGTCTGGCTCTTGAAGGAAGTCCCCTCCGGAACATTTGAACGGACGATCACCTTCGCCAAGCCTATCGATGTCAACAGAATCCAAACGAGCTACCAGAGTGGGATCCTCACGATTCAGCTTCCCATCAGTGAAGAGAGGCGCCCGAGGCGGATCAGCATCACGGGCGGCCAGAATCAAGCGCAGCAGGTGCCCGTCGAGGCAAAGCAGCAGCCCGTCGAGGCAAAGCAACAACAAGGGTAACAGGTGGACCCCGGGCGAGGAGGGAGTAAAGAAAATGAATGCCATTACCAGTACGCATGTTTCTCGTAACTACTGGTGGCTCATGGGTTTACGCGGGCTCCTTGCAGTGGTGTTTGGTGTGATTGCCATTGTATGGCCGCACGTGACGCTCCTGGTGCTGGTGTTGCTCTTCGGTGCGTATGTCCTGGTGGATGGGGTGGTTGCGGTGATCGTTTCGTTACAGGAGCGTAAGAATTTTCGGCAGTGGTGGGTGCTGTTGTTAGGAGGACTTGCGGGTATTGTCGTCGGTGTGCTGACCTTCGTGTGGCCAGGCATTACAGCGTTGGTCCTGCTCTACCTGATTGCGGCGTGGGCGATCGCGACCGGAGTTTTAGAGATCGCCGCCGCCGTCTCGGGATTGCTGCCTGTTGTGGCGGAGTGGACATTGGCACTGGCTGGCATCATCTCTATCCTGTTAGGCGTGCTTCTGGCCATTCTACCTGGTGTGGGACTCTTGAGTCTGGTGTGGGTAATCGGGGTCTATGCCATCGTTTACGGGGTAATCCTCATCATCCGTGCCTTCCAGTTCAGAACAGCAGCAGTTCCCGCTTAAACGCAGGGGAGGAGATGGAGAAAGCGCAGTTGATGTGTTCCATCTTGCCACATCGCAGCTGAAGCATTTTCTGATGGCCTACAGCTAATTCCCCGGGGAAAATGTATACCGGCTGACAAGACCAGTGGGACTTGTCATGATCGTACTCGGCTTGCTCATCATCGCGTCTCAGGTCTTCGTGCACTGCAACGAGCGACGCGTGGAGGGGAGGCCGAGCACGCTTTTCCTGGTCCACTCGATGCGTCTTCACCTGTGAGCTAAGAGCCTGGTACGAGGTAGTCAGGAAGTCAGCCCACTTCACACCCCAGGCATTCCTCATGAGACTTCCTGTGAGCGGGGTTTGAAATGCTCGCAAAGCACTTTTCTATCTAGAAATATTTTTTGTTCAATAGAAATAGTAGATGAGATACTATCAGATAATTTCGTGTTCAGCTTTATGAGACGGAGAAATGCCTGACTCGGCGGGCAATCTCTCCTGAGTAGCAGGCCGCTGGCAGCAGTGGCCGTCATGGAAGAGAAGAAAAGGAAGGTGCCATGCAGCACAACGGACAGGAACAGCAGGAGCGCAGACACCTGCAACAGCCAGCCGAGCAGCCGGAACGGGAAGGCGAGCCGGATGCTGCCGCTGTCTCGGTTCAGGTAGAGCAACAGCTTGCCGCGGAGCAACAGAAGGCGGAAGAGTGGCTGGACCTGCTGCGGCGAACACAGGCGGACTTCGTGAATTACCGGCGTCGAATGAGCCAGGAGCAGGCTGAGGGACGCATTGCAGCCCAGAGTGCGCTGCTCTCCCAGCTGTTACCGGTGCTCGATGATCTTGGGCGAGCGCTGGGATCAGTACCACCAGAGCTGGCCGACCATCCCTGGGTGCAGGGCCTGCTCCTGGTTGCGCGAAGACTCACGACGCTATTCGAGCAACTGGGCGTGCGACAGATCGGCGCACCGGGAGAGTCGTTCGATCCGCGCTGGCATGAGGCCATCGCAACAGAGACGCGAGCAGATGTGCCTGAAGGAACGATCGTGCAGGTTGCTCAGCCAGGGTATGCGCTGGGAGAACGTGTCATTCGCCCTGCTCAAGTCAGCGTCGCAAGAGCCCCGTCTCCCGCAAGTGATGCGCAGCAAGAAGATTCTGAATTCTGACGAAATGTAGCCTCTACGAGGCTTTTCTGAAAGGAAGCGAGAAGCAATGGCAAAAGTACTTGGTATTGACCTCGGAACCACGAACTCGGTGATGGCGACCACCGAGGGTGGTGAGCCGGCTGTTCTAGAGAACAGCGAGGGGTCGCGGCTCACTCCCTCGGTCGTGGCGGTCACTAAGACCGGTGAGCGCCTGGTTGGCCAGTTGGCGAAACGACAGGCGGTGACTAACCCTGAAAATACGGTTTTTTCCATTAAGCGTCTCATGGGACGCAAGTACGATGATCCCGAGGTCCAGCGTACGATAAAGATGGTACCCTATAAGATCACGCGGGCCCCCAATGGCGATGTCCGCGTGGTGTTGGGTGGGCGTGAATACAGTCCGCCGGAAATCTCGGCGATGATTCTGCAAAAGTTGAAAGTCGATGGGGAAGCAAGACTGGGCGAGCGCATTACCCAGGCCGTGGTTACGGTGCCAGCCTACTTCAACGATGCGCAGCGCCAGGCGACCAAAGACGCGGGCACGATTGCAGGGCTCGAGGTCTTGCGCATCATCAACGAACCGACGGCTGCCTCGCTGGCCTATGGGCTGGAGAAGAGGAAGGATGAGATAATCGCTGTGTATGACCTGGGCGGCGGGACCTTCGATATCTCCATCTTGCAGTTGGGTGAGGGTGTCTTTGAGGTCAAGGCGACCAACGGCGATACACACCTGGGTGGTGACGACTTCGACCAGCGCATAGTTGACTGGATGGCCGACGAGTTCCGCAAGGAGACGGGAATCGATTTGCGCAACGATCGGATGGCGCTTCAGCGCTTGAAGGAAGCGGCAGAGCGAGCCAAGATCGAGTCGTCCTCCTCGCTGCAGACGGAGATCAACCTACCTTTCATCACGGCTGATGCCAGCGGACCCAAGCACCTGGTGATGACCGTGACACGGGCCAAACTAGAGCAACTGGTCGGCGATCTGATCGAGCGCACGCGCGTCCCGGTCATGAAGGCGCTGGAGGATGCGGGGGTCAAGGCATCCGATGTGAATGAGGTCATCCTGGTGGGTGGACAGACCCGCATGCCGGCAGTGATCGAGTTGGTGCGGAAGATCTTCGGTAAGGAGCCGCACAAGGGGGTGAATCCAGACGAGGTGGTGGCCATCGGCGCGGCCATCCAGGCGGGCGTGCTCAAGGGTGAGGTCAAGGATGTACTCCTGCTTGACGTGACGCCGCTCTCGCTGGGTGTTGAGACCCTCGGTGGCGTGACGACGAAACTGATTGAGCGCAACACGACGATCCCGGCGCGCAAGAGCGAGACCTTCAGCACGGCGGAAGATAACCAGCCAGCGGTGGAGATTCACGTGACGCAAGGCGAGCGCGAACTAGCACGCGACAACAAGAGCCTGGGTCGCTTCCGCCTGGAAGGCCTTCCTCCGGCTCCACGAGGCCTGCCTCAGATTGAGGTGATCTTCGATATCGATGCCAATGGCATTCTCAATGTCACGGCACGCGATAAGGCAACCGGGCGCGAGCAGAAGATCACGATTAGCGGCTCCAGCGGCCTCTCCCAGGGAGAGGTCGAGCGCATGGTGCGTGAAGCCGAACAGCATGCGCAGGAGGACCGCCAGCGCCGCGAGGAGATTGAGACGCGCAACCGCGCCGATAGCCTGGCCTATCAGGCGGAGCGGACGCTGCGGGATGTCGGTGACAGAATCTCGGCGGACCTGCGCAGCGAGATTGAGAATAACATCAGGGCTGTCCGCGATGCGCTTGCAGGCAGCGATCTCACGCGTATTCGCACTGCCGCCGATGAACTGGAGCGCGCCATGCAGCGCATTGGCCAGGAGGTCTACAGTCAACCTGGAACAACCGCGGGCGCGGGCGATGGAACATCATCTGGCGCACCACCAGGTGGTGAACATGGGACCGTCGAGGGAGAGTACCGCGAAGTGTAGGCGGCCCCCGACGCTCGTCCTGGAGGGGCCCCAGGATATGGGGCTCTTTCCAGGGAGATGAGCGTGTCTCCAAGGCGTAATGATGAACATTAACAAAATAAGTGACATACTGAATGTTGAAATGTGTGGTACTTATTTTGTTAGTGTTCATCATTTAGGATATGGTCGTCCTGGTCGGAGCAACCTTCTGGTCGATGGCGTATCTCAGGAAGCGTTCCTCTCCGGTGACAGGAACGACTCAACAGCGAGCCAGCACAGGATGTTGCTGAAAAGGAGCAGCCATGGATGAGCAGTATGTGACACACATCGTGCTCCAGCGGTACCGCTCTTCCTCATCATTTAGCGAGCGAGAGGCAGCTGCGGCGAGTCGTCTGCGTGTTAGCGCAATTCGCCACCTACGTACATTGGGCCTGATCGAAGGGGAAGAGACTGGTGGGGAACTGCGCTATAGAGAGGAAGAGGTTATACGACTGCGGCAAATCCGCCGGTTGCAACGCGACCTGGGCGTCAACCTGGCGGGAGTCGAAGTGATTCTGCATTTGCTCAAGCGCTTAGAGGCCGAACACCAGGAACTGGAGCAAGAGAGAAATCAGGCATACAGGCGAGACAAGTCTCCATAGCACCTGGAGCAGGCGAGCGCCTGCCACCCGGAGGAAAGAGAAAGAGCAATGAACATTGAGCACTTTACTGAGAAAGCGCGAGAGGCGCTCAGTGATGCAGCACAGCTAGCCAGACAGTACCATCATAATCAGGTCGAGGTCGAGCATCTGCTTGCTGCCCTGCTTGCCCAGGACGGTGGTGTGGTGCAGCAGGTGATTGCGAAGGCCGGCGGCGATCTCGATGCAGCAAAGCGCATCATTAATAACGAACTCGAGCGCATGCCGCATGTTTATGGTGGCAGTGAGCCAGGCATTTCGCCTCGTCTGCGCAAGTTGCTGGAAGATGCCTGGCGCGAGATGAGCGCCCTCCACGATGAGTACCTGAGCGTGGAGCACTTGCTGCTGGCCATGTTCAATATCAGCGATGGAGAGGTGCAGCATGCGTTGAGAGAGGCAGGGCTCACGCGCGAGAACGTGTTGCAGGCGCTGACCTCCATTCGCGGCGCGCAGCGGGTGACCGACGCGAATCCGGAGGAAAAGTACCAGGCATTGGAGAAATATGGGCGCAACCTCACCCAGCTGGCTGCGCAAGGCAAGCTTGATCCCGTGATTGGGCGCGACGAGGAGATTCGACGTGTGATCCAGGTGCTCTCCAGGCGCACCAAGAATAACCCGGTGCTGATAGGCGAACCGGGCGTGGGGAAAACGGCGATTGTTGAGGGATTGGCGCAGCGCATTGTGCGTGGTGATGTACCAAAGACCCTGGCCGGCAAGCAGGTGGTCGCGCTTGATCTGAGTGCGCTGATCGCAGGGGCCAAATATCGCGGCGAATTCGAGGAACGCCTGAAGGCCGTCCTGAATGAAGTGACGAGTTCCGAAGGGAATATTATCCTATTCATTGACGAACTGCATACACTGGTCGGCGCGGGTGCAGCGGAAGGGGCGATGGATGCCTCCAATATGCTCAAACCGATGCTGGCACGTGGGGAACTGCACTGCATTGGTGCCACCACGCTGGATGAGTACCGCAAGCATATCGAGAAAGATGCTGCCCTGGAGCGTCGTTTCCAGCCGGTCATGGTCGATCAGCCCTCGGTTGAAGACACGATTAGCATTTTGCGTGGCCTCAAGCAGCGCTACGAGGTCCATCATGGCGTGCGTATTACCGACGGTGCCCTGGTAGCAGCTGCCGTCCTCTCCAACCGCTATATCACTGATCGCTTCCTGCCAGACAAGGCCATTGACCTGGTTGACGAAGCCGCCAGCCATCTGCGCGTAGAGTTAGATAGTACCCCCAGCGAGATTGATGCCCTGGACCGGCGCATCCGGCAGTTGCAGGTGGAACTCGAGGCGCTCAAAAAGGAGACGGATCCGGCGAGCCGGGAACGACGAGCAAGAGTCGAGCAAGAGATTGCGAATCTCTCGGAGCAATTGCGCGCCTTGAAGCTGGCGTTTGAGCAAGAACGCCAGCCTGTCGAGGAGATTCAACGGCTCCAGAAAGAGTTGGAGCAGGCGCAGGTCGCACTGGAGAAAGCTGAACGCGAGTATAACTACGAGGAAATGGCACGGCTGCGCTATGACACCATTCCCAAGCTGGAGGAACGGATCCATGAAATGGAGTTGAAGCTGAGCAGCATGCAGGGTGCGCGTCTGCTCAAAGAAGAGGTCGATGCCGAGGACATCGCGGAGGTCGTCTCCAAGTGGACGCATATCCCCGCCTCCAAGCTCATGGAGGCCGAGATCCAGAAGCTGATCACGATGGAGGATCACCTGCACAAGCGTGTGGTGGGACAGGAGCAGGCGGTGCAAGCGGTCTCCGATGCGATCCGTCGTGCACGGGCAGGACTGCAGGACCCCAATCGCCCCCTGGCCAGTTTCCTCTTCCTGGGGCCAACCGGCGTCGGGAAGACCGAGCTGGCGCGGGCACTCGCCGAATTTCTGTTCGACGATGAGCGGGCACTCATTCGTCTCGACATGTCTGAGTACATGGAGAAGTACAGCGTCTCGCGTTTGATCGGTTCGCCTCCCGGCTACGTGGGCTACGAGGAGGGCGGCCAGTTGACCGAGGCCGTGCGCCGCCGGCCCTACAGCGTTGTCCTCTTCGACGAAATCGAAAAAGCGGCACCGGAAGTGTTCAACATCTTGTTGCAAGTGCTCGATGACGGTCGCCTGACGGACGGGCAGGGCCGCACCGTTGATTTCAAGAACACGGTCATCATTATGACCAGTAACGTCGGATCGCGCTGGCTGCAGGAGTTCGAGGGCATGGATGAGGACAAGATCCAGCGCCGGGTCCGTGACCGCTTGCGGGAAGAGGGCTTCCGCCCGGAGTTCATCAACCGCATCGATGAGATCATCGTCTTCCATCCAATCACGCGTGATCAGATGAAGGACATTGTGGAGATCCAGATGATTCGCCTGCGCCAGCGCCTGGCCGAGCGACATATCACGCTGGAGCTCACTGATGCCGCACGGGACCTGCTGGCAGAGATGGGCTTCGACCCGCAGTACGGGGCCCGTCCCCTCAAGCGCGTCATCCAGCAAGAGGTCGAGAACCGCATCGCCCGTAGCCTTCTCGATGGTACAATTCACGAGGGTGATACGGTCACGATCGACGCGAAGGACGGCAAGCTTGTCATAGAGTCCGAAAGAGCACAGGCACAGGAAGAAGCCCATGCACATTGATGAAGGGACAGGAGTGTGATAGCTTATCTCGTCGTCATCTTCAGCTTCATGGGTCTCTACCTGCTCAATGCCCATGGGGCCACCCATCTCCGCTGGGATGAAGCACTGGTCCTGAGCGTGAGCAGCTTTCACGGACGTGGCTTCTTTCTCCAGAATGTGACACTAGGAGACGCCTTTGCTCGACTGGCAGCTGTGGAAGCAGTGCGGGGTCTGCTGATCGAGGTCATCTTTATTGCGACCTTCACCCAGCGCTTCTTGGGAAAGTGAGGGAGGATCTGAGTCATTTTTTCTTGGATCTGAGAAACGTCTTACACATCAAGCAGTCTTGTGCGTGAGAGTTTGAACGTCACCTCATCTTGTTGGCGGGACCACGAGTACCAAAGTTTGAGAGAGGTAGCAATCGGCTTGAAGATATCCCAGATAGCATCAGCATCATTCCTGGTCAGGCCAAAGAACTTCAAGACGTCAGAAGATGGCACATGAGCAAATGTAGCAGACGCCAGGGCATCATCCCCTGCGATCGCCACAATGCTCCCTCCGAGTGAGACGACGTGCAAGGCAAGCGTGTCCATCACCACCTGGGCCCCATGACCTTTGAGGCCTTTCCATCCAGGTGCAAGTATGTTGCCAACTGCAGCAATGAACTGATGAGGAGAGCGGCCTTGCTCCTTGAAGTACACGACAGAAGCCAATAGATAAGCGAGTGCGTTTTCTTGCGCTTGATGGCGAATCTGCTCAAAATTAAATATGGGTTCTGCCACGTTTTCCCTTTCTTTAATAATTAAGAAGAATAGAGAATGTTCAAATAAACAGTTTGCACCGCCCTCTATTGTAGCATCAAGATAAACCGCCTTCAATGACACCGCGTCAAATCCAGATATTTGGAGAGAACGCCTGTCACCCTGAGCCCATGCGCTTCGCTCAGGGTAAACTCCGCGAAGGGGCTGGCGAGCCTGCCGCAGAGATCCTTCGCTGCGCTCAGGATGACAGCCAGGGCTTCTCAACAGTCGCTCTGATTGGCAGCAAGCCCCCCACCCCAGATTAAAAAAGAGCGTGTTGCCGCTTGGGCGCGACCGCGCCCAAGCGGCAACACGCTCTTTTACTCCTTTTTGGGGCGGGGAGGGGAAGAGGAAAAAGACGTTTGAGAAGCCCCGAAGCTTGAGAGAAGAGGACTTGCGCCTTCTTCTGCCGGTTGCGTATAATTTGTGTAGTGAATGGATCACACATCCTAGCAACAATCGAAACAAAGGAGTTTCGGACAATAGCTTTGTATGGGGGCTATGTACTACTTCTGCTGGTGCCTCGTACAGTGAGCATTTTGTCTTCCTCAACTCCTGTCATCCTTACGTTTCATGATGTAAGGCCCGAAACGATGGATGCATAGCAAAAGGAGTGATTGACGATGACGACGGAACCACGTATCATCAAGATCTACGAAACCACGCTGCGTGATGGCGAACAGACCCCTGGCGTCAACTATTTCCCGGAAGAAAAGCTGGTCATTGCGCAGGCCCTCGCTGATTTGGGCTGTGACACACTGGATTGCGGTTTTCCGATCTCCTCACCGGGAGAGTTTGAGGCAGTGCGTTTGATCGCCTCGAAGGTCGAGAATGCCGAGATTTTAGCCATTGGGCGAGCGAACCCCGCCGATATCGAACGGGCCTGGGAGGCAGTGAAGATTGCGGCCCACCCGGCCATCGAACCGTTTATCAGTGTTTCACCCTTGCACCGGCAGGTGAAGCTGGGCAAGACACGTGACGAGGTGCGCGAGCTGGCGAAAGCAGCGGTTGCACAGGGCCGCTCCTATACCGAGAATATTGATTTCGCCCTGGAAGACACAACCCGCACCGAGCATGATTTTATCCTCGAAATCTGCGAGACCATTATAAAGGAGGGTGTGCGCTTCATCACGCTTTGTGATACGGTGGGCATCTCGCTCCCCTGGGAGTTCGGTAAACTGGTGGCAGATGTGAAAAAGGAGTTCCCTCATGCGCGCATCTCCGCCCACTGTCATGATGATCTCGGGATGGCTGTTGCCAACGCCCTTGAAGGACTGCGGAACGGCGCGGAACGGGTTGATACCTGCATAAACGGCCTGGGTGAGCGCGCAGGCAATGCAGCTACTGAAGAGGTAGTCATGGCAATTCGCACACGTTCTGCCGACCTGGGCATGGATATCAAAGTCGATACCACGAAACTCATTCCCACCAGTCGCCTCATAGCTAAATTTTCAGGCATGCAGCCACAGTGGACGAAGTCCGTTGTCGGTCAAAATGCCTTCGCCCATGGCGGAGGCATCCACCAGGACGGCATGTTAAAGGATGCTCGTACCTACGAAATTATGACACCTGAGTCTATCGGTCTCACCTCTGCTGATCGCAGGATGCACATGGGCAAGCTCTCCGGGCGTGCCGCGCTCGACGCTCAGATGCGTGAGCTTGGCTACGAGCTTGAAAAGGAGCAGTTAAACAGGGCGTTCGATATGGCAAAACTCCTGCTCGGCAAGAAGAAGGTGTTGGAAGAGATGGACATGCGCTATATCGCTGAGGCGGCGGTAACTACTACTACCGTAGTAGAGCTTGGTGACTACTCCGCCGGCTAAAGACGCGGGGCTTTCTGGGCCGTCATTGTGGAGACTCTGAAAAGCAAAATGCTTTAAGTGGAAGTGGAATGACTCCGTTGGGGGTGGCTGTAGCCATACTACTATGCTTAGTGGTAGTCGTTTTGATAGCGTTTGCTATCATCCGGCGGAGGACAGGCGGTAGTAATGGCCCACCACGAGGTGGCGGCAGGCGTAGAATGGGGAGATGGAACACTCCGTATCCATACTTTGGTGCAATCCCTACCACAAGCGCGCCTCCGAGTGGGAACTATGGTGGAGGAGCGGGTGGCAGCTTCGGTGGAGGTAGTAGCGGTGGCGGCGCAGGTGGTCACTTCTAGGTGCCATGTTTCCCAGAGTGGTAAGATGATCGTTATCAAAATAAAAATGTGAGATAATTAAGAGCAAAAGGCTCAATGGTGGAGTCTTACAGTCACCTTGAAGGAAAACCAGAACCAAAAACAATGTTTGAGAAAATCTGGGAAGCGCACGCTGTGCGTGAAGTTCCCGGAGAATCCACTATCCTGTATATCGATCGTCACCTTGTACATGAAGCCACTTCCCCGCAGGCTTTCGCGGGCTTGCGCGTGGCTGGCCGCCCCGTTCGGCGGCCCGATGCCAACATCGCTGTACTCGATCATAATGTCCCTACCGTTCCAGGGAGGCGTATGCTCGACGTGGTGGACCAGGACAGCCTGGATTGCCTGACCGCGATGGAAGGCAATGCACGCGAATTTGGCCTCACGCTTTACGATATGGCCGACGCACGCCAGGGCATTGTGCATATTATCGGGCCGGAGCAGGGTATCACACTCCCAGGCATGACCCTTGTGTGTGGTGACTCGCATACCTCGACGCATGGTGCAGTCGGAGCACTGGCCTTTGGTATTGGCACCAGCGAGGTCGAGCATGTTCTGGCGACCCAGTGCCTGTTGCAGCAGCGACCCAAGACCATGAACATTCGTGTAGAGGGCACTCTCGCTCCTGGAGTGACCGCCAAAGACCTTGCGCTTGCAGTCATTGGCAAACTGGGCACAGGCGTAGGCACTGGACACGTCATCGAGTTCAGCGGCTCAGCTATTCGCGGCCTCTCAATGGAGGGACGTATGACCCTCTGCAACATGGCGATTGAAGCCGGAGCGCGCGCTGGCATGGTAGCTCCCGATGAAACCACGTTTGCCTATATCAAAGGACGCCCCTACGCCCCACAAGGCGAGCTTTTTGAACAGGCAGTGGCGGCATGGCGTCAACTTCGTAGCGACCCCGGCGCTCATTTTGATGCCGTGTATGAGATCAACATTGATGGCCTGGGACCTCAAGTCACATGGGGTACCAATCCTGGTATGGTGCTCGATGTGAATGGTGCCGTACCCGACCCCGCTGCCCAAACAGACGCCGAAAAGCGCAATGCCTATGAGCGTGCTCTGAAATATATGGACCTCAAACCGGGACAGAAAATCATCGATATTCCTCTCAACACGGTTTTCATCGGTTCCTGCACCAACTCTCGCCTCGAAGATCTGCGTATGGCGGCCAGCTATGTCAAGGGCAAACGCGTTGCGCCCAACATCCGGGCAATGGTCGTACCGGGTTCAATGCAGGTGCGGCGCATGGCCGAAGAAGAGGGGTTAGCCGACATCTTCCGCGAGGCAGGGTTTCAGTGGCGCGAATCAGGATGCAGCATGTGCATTGCAATGAACGGCGATCAACTCTCTGAGGGTGAACGCTGCGCCTCAACCAGCAACCGCAACTTTGAAGGACGCCAGGGCCGCGGCGGACGCACACACCTGGTCAGCCCCGCTATGGCTGCCGCGGCAGCGATTGCCGGACACTTCGTGGATATCAGAGAGCTGTAAAGGCATAACAACGACAAGGAGGTCTAGTACTTTGGAACCATTTACCACGCTTACGGGCCTGGTTGCCCCATTGGATCGCGTGAATGTAAACACAGATGAAATCACACCCGCCCGCTTTCTCAAATCAATCAGGCGCAGCGGTTTTGAAGCTGCTCTTTTTGCAAACTGGCGCTATCTTGACAACAAGGCCCAAACACCCAACCCCGACTTTGTGCTCAACCAGCCGCGTTACCAGGGCGCAACCATTTTACTCGCAGAGGACAACTTTGGCTGCGGCTCCTCGCGTGAACATGCTCCCTGGGCTATTCACGATTATGGCTTCCGCTGCCTCATCGCACCCAGCTTCGCCGACATCTTCTATAACAACTGCTTCAACAACGGCATGCTGCCCATAACGTTTGAGCGTCCTGTCATCCGGGAACTCTTCGCGGAAGTTGAGGCAAACGAGGGATATACCCTGCATGTTGACCTGGCGGCACAAACAGTAACTACTCCCAGTGGACGCGTGCTGCACTTTGAGATCGACCCGTTTCGCAAAAATGCCCTGCTCCAGGGTTTGGATAACATCGGCTGGACATTGAGCCATAGCGACGAAATCGCCGCTTATGAGCAGCGACGCAAACAGGAAGCCCCCTGGGTGTTCTCTCAAAGGAGCGCCACATGACCATTCAACAAGTAGAACCCGGCCTCGTTCCCTACCAGGTCCTCGATATCGAGGGAAACCTGGTAGGAGAACTGCCCGACCTGAGCCCTGAACGTATGCTCTCGCTCTACCGCTTTATGCAACTGGGGCGAGCCTTTTCCAACAAGATCATTGCCCTGCAGCGGCAAGGCCGGGCTACCACCTTCGGTTCGTTAGCCGGGCAGGAAGCAACGGCTGTTGGGGTGGCGGCTCCATTACAGCCACAGGACTGGTTAACAACCTCGTACCGGGAAATAGCCTCGTTATTCGTCAAAGGCGTTCCCGTACCCACCGTAGCCTACTCGTTTCGCGGCTTCACGCCTGAAAACTGGCCCAGCGAAACGCATTGCCTGCCGGTCCAGATTGTGATTGCTACGCAGATGCTGCACGCCGTTGGCCTGGCCATGGCCGCCAAAATTGCTGGCGACCCCGTCGTTGCCGTCGGTGTCTGTGGCGATGGCGCGACCTCCGAAGGCGATTTCAACGAAGCCTTAAATTTCGCGGGCGTCTACCAGGCTCCCGCGGTGCTGGTTGTGCAGAACAACGGCTGGGCCATCAGCGTTCCACGCCACAAACAGAGTGCTGCCCAGACCTTTGCCACTCGCGGGGCAGGCTTCGGCGTGCCATTCGAGTTAGTAGATGGCAATGACATCCTGGCAGTCTACGACAGCATGCACAAAGCGGTTGAGCGTGCGCGCTCAGGGCAGGGGCCGACACTCGTAGAAACACTCACCTATCGTATCGGGGCGCATACCACCGCCGATGACCCCACGCGCTATCGTGACCCGGCCGAGGTCGAGGCCTGGCGTGCAAAAGACCCGATTGCCCGATTCCAAAAATTTCTCACCAGGCGTAATCTGCTTACGGAAGAGCATGCACAACAAATCGTCGCAGAGGTTGAGGAAGAAGTCAACGAAGCGGTGCGCATAGCCGAAGCTATGCCCTCCATGGCCCCGGACAGCTTCTTTGACTACACCACTGCCAACCTCACTCCACGCCTGCAAGCGCAACGCGCTGATCTCCTACGCTATGTAGATCGCAAAAGCTAAGCGGAGCAAGCTAAAATGCAAATGACCATGATCGAAGCGCTGAACTCAGCGCTCGCACTTGAATTAGAGCGAGACCAAAGAATCGTGCTACTTGGCCAGGACATCGGACCCAACGGAGGCGTCTTCCGCGTCACCGAGCACCTGCAGCGCAAATTTGGAGAAGAACGCGTCTTTGACACACCTCTCTCAGAATCGGCCATCATTGGTAGCTCGATAGGCATGGCCATCTACGGTTTGCGGCCAATTGCCGAGATCCAATTCGCAGGCTTCCTCTTCGTCTGCATGAACCAGTTAGTCTCACAAGCTGCGCGCATCCGTTATCGCAGTGCAGGAGCCTATACCTGCCCGCTGGTGGTGCGCGCACCCTATGGCGGCGGCGTGCGTACACCCGAAATGCACTCGGACAGCCTCGAAGGCGTATTTTTACAGACCCCGGGCCTCAAAGTGGTCATCCCTTCCAATCCTTACGATGCCAAGGGTTTGCTGGCCTCCGCCGTCGATGATCCAGACCCGGTGCTCTTCCTGGAGAACATCAAACTGTATCGCTCATTCCGCCGGGAAACACCGCAAGAGTACTACTCTATACCACTTGGCAAAGCGAAGACCGTGCAAGAAGGTACAGACGCAAGCATCTTTGCCTATGGCGCAATGGTCAATGTTGCGCTGGAAGCGGCAAAGCAGGCGCAGCAAGAGGCGGGCACAAGTGTTGAGGTCATCGACTTGCGCACCGTCTGGCCGCTTGACGAAGAGGCGATCGCCAGCTCTGTCGAAAAAACAGGCCGCGCCATCGTGGTGCACGAAGCGCCCCGTGCAGGCGGCATCGGAGCCGAGGTAACGGCCATTATCAATGAGCACTGCCTCTACTCGCTGCTGAAGCCCGTCGAGCGCGTAACCGGCTATGACGCTCCCTATCCCGTCCCTGGCCTCGAGGACTATTACTTGCCCACGCCAGCCAAGGTATTGACAGCATTGAGACAGGTAATGGAACCTTGAATACGGATTTTATGCAGGCCATAAAGGCCGCTTTGGGAGGATAGAACGTATGCAGGAATTTAAATTGCCAGACCTCGGCGAAGGTATGCAGGAAGCCGAAGTCGTCCAATGGCTCATCAAGCCGGGCGATACGATCAAGCTCGATCAAACAATGGTCCAGGTAGAAACAGACAAGGCCATCGTCGAAATACCCTCGCCCGTTGCCGGGCGCGTCACCGAGATACGTGTGCAGGATGGACAGGTAGCCAAAGTTGGCGAAGTACTGGTCATCTTTGAGACACCCGACGCCGCGAACGGAGGCGGTTCAACGCCCGCTAAAAACTCCGGCTCCGCGGTTGTCACGACCGAACCAGTACATACGCCTTCTCCAGCAGTCCAAAACGTGCCGGCAAAACAGCGCGTCCTGGCCGCCCCTGCCGTGCGCAAACTCGCCTTTGAACTTGGGGTTGACCTGGAGCAAGTAACATCCTCTCAACCAAACGGTCGAGTCACCATCGATGATGTGCGAGCTTACGCCGAAAAAGCTAAAGCAGCAACTACACTCCCTGCTGCTCTAGCGGCAGCGGAAGAAGCCGAACAGCCTGTGCCCCAATCCGGGTTAGCCAGCGCACAAAAGCCGGAACAACCTGTTGCTCTTGCCCAGGATGAACGCCAGCCCTTGACCGGTTTGCGCAAGCGCATCGCAGAGCACATGGAGCGTTCCTGGCGCATCATCCCCCACGCGACGGCCTTTGACGAGGTCGATGGCGAAGCGCTGGCAGCCTTGCGTGAAGCACTCAAGCCCGTAGCCGAGAAACGGGGCGTACGCCTTACCTATATTCCACTGCTAATCAAGCTCTTGATCCCGCTGCTCAGAGAGTTTCCTATCTTCAACGCCAGTCTGGATGACGAGCGGCGCGAAATCGTCTATAAGCGCTCGTACCATGTCGGAGTCGCAACGGCCTCACCGGAGGGGCTGCTCGTGCCGGTTTTGCGCAACGCGGATCGCCTCACCCTGTTGGAAATCGCAAGCAAGCTTGAACGCCTGGTGGAGGGCGCCCGGAAGCGCACCCTCTCACTGCCCGAACTGAGCGGCAGCACCTTTACCTTGAACAACGTCGGCAGCTTTGGTGGCAGTAGTGGCACACCGATTATCAATCATCCTGAAGTGGCCATTCTCGCCGTCGGCAAGCTGCAAGATAAAGCGGTCGTACAACATGGAGCGGTAATTGTGCGCCCAATCATGCCCCTGGCGCTCTCATTCGATCACCGCGTCATTGATGGCGCTATGGCGGGTGCCTTCCTGGCCCGCTTCAAAGAACTGGTGGAGAATCCACAGCAATTGATGCTGGATATGGTGTAGCAGAAAGAAGCATTACGATGGTAGTCGGAGATGTAACTACGGCAGTTGACGTACTCGTACTCGGCGCTGGTCCAGGTGGCTACATCGCCGCGATCCGTGCAGCACAACTGGGGCGGCATGTAACCCTGGTTGACCCGGGACCACCAGGGGGTACCTGTCTCCTGCGGGGGTGTATTCCGCTCAAAGCTCTGCTTTCCGCGACCGAACGTTTGCAGCAAACGCGCCAGGAAGAACTTGCCGCAATGGGCATCCATGCCGAAGCCGTCTCATTTGATTGGACGGAAATGCAGGCATGGAAGCAGAGCGTCGTAGACCGTCTCACTGAGGGGGTACGCCGCCTGGTAGCGGGCAATCGCATCGAATACGTACCCGGTACAGGCTGGTTCATGAATGCCCAGGAGGCGCGGGTAGAAGGTGAACACGGCTCCCACCGCTTCAAATTTGAGCACTGTATAATTGCCACCGGAGCTAACGCCGCTCCAGCCCCTGGCCTACCCTACGATGGCAGGCAAGTATTGACACCTGAACAGGCATTACTGTTGCCCGAACTGCCCGCTGATTTGAGCATCATAGGCGACGACTACATCGCTTTGGAACTGGCTACACTCTTTGCGCGCCTTGGCGTCAAGGTCAAACTCTTTTCACCAGGAGAGCAATTGCTGGCCGGAGTCGATCCCGCGGCGCTGCGTCTCGTACAGGCAGGCTTGCGCAAACTGGGCGTGCAAACGGCAACCAGAACCGCGTTAAACGACGTAACCGAGCGGCCCCTGGTAATCTCGCGGGGCGCCTGTCCCTATACATCCGGCCTGCACCTGGACGCTGTAGGCATTGAAGTGTCTGCCAATGGCAGCATTCTGGTTAATTCCATGCAGCAAAGCAAGGTGCCGCATATCTATGCAGTGGGCGATTGCACCGGTGGAAGCGCGTTGGCAGGTATCGCCATCAAACAGGCCAAAGTGGCTGCCGAAGCAATCTCAGGACAGCGAGTGCAATTTGCTCCCCTCGTGACCCCGCGCGTTGTTCATACGACCCCCGAACTGGCAACTGCCGGATACTCAGCGGAGGAAGCCACTAGCGCGGGTTACAACATCGTAAGCGGCAGATTTCCTTTAGCCGCTAACGGGCGTGCCTTGACCCTGGGAACAGATAACGGCGTCGCCCTGCTTGTGGCAAACGCAGACGATGGTGTGCTGCTAGGCGCAACCCTGGTAGGCCCCCGCGCCGGTGATCTGATCGAGCAGGCCGCGCTGGCGATTGAAATGGGCGCGACCCTCACCGATCTTGCGGAGATTCTCTATGCTCATCCGAGCTTGAGCGAGGCTCTTCTGGAAGGGGCAGAGGACGCTTTGGGGAAAGCGATACATATACTGGCGAAAGCATAAAACGGAATAGGGGGTGGGGGCTACACAGCAGAGGTCTGCGCCTGGCTCTGGCAGCTTACGCCTGCTTGGTGGGGGCCAGGGGCAGGGTAAACCAGAAGGTGGAGCCCTGGCCAGGGGTGCTCTCGACGCCGACTTGCCCCTGATGGCGCTCAATAATGATGCGACAAATGTACAACCCCAATCCCAGTCCGACCCCGGTGCCGCTCTGGACCTTGATCCCCTTGACCCGGTGGAAGCGTTCCCAGATCCGCACCTGTTCTTCCGGCGGGAGCCCAGGCCCCTGATCGCGCACCCAGACCCGCGCTTCGTTGCTCGCCACGTCGAGCCCCACCACCACGGGCTGCTCGGCGGGCGAGTATTTGAGCGCGTTGGTCAGGTAGTTGGTCACGACCTGCCCAATGCGGCCGGCATCGGCATACACCGGCACCGGCTGTGTCGCCGGAAGCTGCAGGAGGAGCGTGCGGCTCGGCGCAGCCTGGCGCTGCTCCCCGACGGCCTCGCGGACAATCGCCCCCAGATCGGTGGACTCTGGGTGGAGGTCCAGTTTGCCCGACCGCGCGCGCGACACATCCAGCACATCGTTCACCAGCCGCTCCAGTTGGGCTACCTGATGGTCGGTTTGCGCAAATTCCTGGAGCACGAGCGTCGCCTTCTTTCTGAGTTCCTCAGGCATTCCGGAATCATTGCGTACCAGTTTCCCCAGGCTGCGCTGCGTCAATTGAAGGTTGAGCTTGATGTAGGTGAGCGGCGTTTTCAGTTCGTGGCTGGCTATGGCCAGGAAGGTATCCATCTGCTCCTGGGCCTCACGCAGCGCCAGTTCATTCGCCTGCGCCTGGGCGCGTTCGCGCAGCAGTCGCTCGTGCTCCAGCACCAGTGCCCCCAGCCGGGCGATGCTCCTGGTGACTGCCATCTTGTTCGGGGAGAGAGACGCTTTCCACTGTGCTCCATCAGACAGCCTGAGCATACCGACCAGGGTTTCGCCTATCTGCATCGGCACCAGGAGGTGAGATGTGCGCTCTGGAGAGGAACCGTGCCAGATGGGGAGTCGCGAGTGTGCTTGATCCAGCAAGACCGGCTCGCCTGCCCGCAGCGTCGCAACCACGCTGGGATGCAGATGCTGGAACAGGTAGGCATGCTCATCCCAACTGGCCCACCACCGCTGCTCGTCTTCTGGCGAGAGGCCCACCACAGTGATGGGAGTCAGCGCCCCTGTCCCTGGCTCGACCGCCGCCATACTGACATGCTGACATTCCAGGACACTGCGGGTCAATGCTGCCAGGCGCTGTGCTGCCGCCTGTAGGGCAGGCTCTGCTGCCTCCGGGGCTTGCACCAGCGCTTCCGCCATGGCCAGTAGGGCGTCGAGAGCCTCCTGGGTGTACAGCTCCAGCCGTCGCCGCTCGGTCACATCGCGGGCCAGCCAAACCGCGCCGGTAATCTGTCCCTGCCGATTGCGGGTCGGCGCACCCGTGATACTCAGCAGCACCTTCCGTCCATCCAGGGTCTGCACCCACATCTCTGGGGCACTCTCCCCGGTCAACACCTCGCCCCGCAGAGTGCGACTGGGTGGCGCCTGTTCCACGGCGAGAGGCCGACCCTGAGCATCGCATAGGGCAAACTGCGCCACCCGCTCAGCCAGCGACCAGGAGGTGAAATTGGGGATCTGATCCAGGCCCAGCAGGGTGCGTGCCGCGCTGTTGTGCCGGATGATGTACCCCTGCTGGTCGGAGACGAAGACGCCATCCACCAGCGTCTCAAAGATCGTGTGTAATTGGGCCGCCTGCGCTTCGGCTTCCTGGCGGGCCTGGCTCGCTGCCCGCGCCACGTGTCCGGCTACCAGACTGATCAGGAGGCCCACCACCAGGACTAGCAGGACGCGGACGACATCGGCCACATTCGCGACCGACCAGCCGAAGCGGTATGGAAAGACGACAAAGTCCAGCAGCGCCCCGCCCACCAGGGTCGCCAGCAGGCTGGGACCGCCGCCCCAATTCAGCGCCACCAGCACTACCACCAGGACCACCAGCAGCCCTGGCAGACTGAACGCGGGCAGGACCGCTATCAGCAGCAGCGTCAGAGCGACGGCGATCACCTCCAGTATCACCGCCGCCACGTAGCCGAGAGCCGGATGACGCAGACGAGTGGGCAACCAGGAGGGCGCAAACGTATTAGCGCGCATCCACTGGCGCAGGCAACACCAGACGTTTCCGGCGAGCCACCGCTGCCGGGCAGGCGGCTCCAGCGGATCTGTTTCGCCAGGGCCATGCTCCGCTTGTGAGGCGTTAGGCTGAGATCTGTTGCTCACGGGAAACGCCTCTCCACAATGTTCATTTTAGGAACGCTCCTTCTGCTGCATCTCGTCAGATGCAATGATGATCTCACGGGCGTTAGTATAATGAGAAAGCGTCATGAAAGCGCCATGAGCAGTGTCATGAATGGGAAATGCCTTCAATTCAGGCCACTTTTGAGTTATGAAATGCTCTCAACAAAGTCCACCGTGCCTATCTTCTATGAACAACAAGGACCAATGGGAAGATGGGGCGACGCTTGCGTCGCCATCCCACGCCGCTCCACTCCGGCCTTAGTGTATTACCAATGAGGTTTGTCGCACTTGTCGCACTTGTCGCATTTGTAACACTTGCATCACTTGTAACATTTGTATCACTTGTATCGCTGTGTTAGCTCGTGCATAAAAAGGGGAGCTTTTCCACAAACGGAAGCGACGACAGCAATAATGCACAGCTTTCGATTCTGATTACGATCTAGCCGCGTAATTTTTAGTGGCTCTGAGAACTTACTGTGCCCATGGCGGCGTACCTATCTCGCGTCCGCCGGCCATCGTTCCACGTGCCCCTACGGGGAGGCAGACAACGGCATGAGCAGCCATCTCACCCATATTTGTGAGTTGAAGCAGGGATCGTGCTGGAACACTGAGGGCGTCTCCTGCATGAAGTTCAATGTTCTCACCTGC
>WNGJ01004809.1_pt1 | contig 26824 bp, 25 predicted proteins | sample 5400611 | NCBI WGS metagenome assembly WNGJ01 (sample SAMN13153375, study PRJNA577476) | soil metagenome | isolation source: 40 cm soil or saprolite under Garry oak tree replicate 1 | place: USA:California | collected 2016-06-15
ATCGAGAACGAGCTGACGCTGATCACACCGGTCTCGAAGTTCATCCACGACGCCGCGCTGAAAGCCTTCGCCGACTACGCCAAGGAGCGCTTCAACGTGGCCGTGAGGGTCAACGCCATCCCTGCCGGAACGCCGATCGCGTACGGGCGCATCACCGAGTGGAAAGGCAAGCCCGAGGCCGACATCTTCTGGGGCGGTGAGTCGGCGCTCTTCGAGAAGCTGGCCGATCAGAAGCTGCTGCAGAAGCTCGAGATCTCGCGCGAGGCCTGGGACTCGATCCCGTCGTCCATCGGCAAGCCCAAGCCCATTCCGCTCAAGGACCCCGAGGGCTACTGGGTCGGCACTGCGCTCGAGCCGTACGGGCTCGTGTGGCATCCGCGGAAGCTCCACCGGCTGGGCGTGCCCGACCTGCGCGACTGGGACGACCTGCTCAATCCCAAGCTCAAGGGCGAGGTCGCGCAGTGCGCGCCCACCCGCTCGTCGTCGTCGAACGCGACGTACGAGGTCATCCTCTCGTTGCACGGCGAGGACAAGGGCTGGGAGTGGCTCAGAAAGCTTGCCGCCAACACGGGACACTTCACGGCGCGCAGCCGAGACGTGCCCAACGTCGTCGCCAAGGGCGAGTACGCCGCGGGCTTCGCGGTGCCGTCCTACATGGCCTTCGAGGAAAAGCTGGCTGGCTTCGACATCCGCTTCGTGGCGCCGAGGAACGCGTTCGTGACGCCGGAGCCGATGGCCATCCTGGCCGGTTCCCGCAACCCCAAGGCGGCGCGGGCCTTCGTCGAGTTCCTCCTCACCGAGCGTGGCCAGAGAGTGTTCATGGAGCGCGGGCTGTTTCCGGTGACGCCGAAGTACAAGGTCCAGGGACCCCCGGGCTCCACCGCCGAGCTGGCCGTGCAGTTCACCGGCGGGATCCGCTCGTACTTCGATGGCGACGTCGCCAACGTGTACGACGACGCCGTTGCGGCCAAGCGATCGGAGGCGCTGAAGACCCGATTCCGCTCCGACATCGAGGCCACCTGGAAAAAGTAATCGAGGTGAAGCCGCGGCTGGCCGTCGTCATGGGGGATCCGACGGGGATCGGCCCCGAGATCCTCGCGCGGGCGCTCGCCCGGGCCGAGGTCACGGCCGCCTTCACGCCCGTCGTCGTCGGGGACGCCCGGATCGTCGCGCGCGGGGCGGCGCTCGCCGGCACGGCGGTGCCTCCGGCCATCGAGATCGTCGACCTCGCACATTGCCCACCCGAGGACGTGGCGCTGGGCGCGGCGCTCCCGCGCGCGGGCCGCGCCGCCGGCAGGCGCTCGAGCGCGCGTTCGCGATGGCGGCCCGCGGCGACGTCGTCGGTGTGTGCTACGCGCCGCTGCACAAGCGCTCGTTGCACGACGGGGGCTACCCGTTCGAGGACGAGCTGCGCATGTTCGCTCACTGGACGGGCAGCGCCGACGTCGGGGAGATCAACGCGCTGGAGCGCTTGTGGACCTCGCGGGTGACCTCGCACGTCGGCCTGGCTCGCGTCGCCGCCGAGCTCTCGGTGGACCGGGTCGTGCGAGCGGTGCGCCTCATCGACCGGGCCCAGCGGGCGGCCGGCTGGCCCCGGCCGCGCATCGCCGTCGCCGCGTTCAATCCCCACGGCGGCGAGCAGGGACTGTTCGGCGACGAGGAGCCGCGCGTGATCGAGCCCGCGGTGGATCAAGCCCGTGACGAGGGCCTCGACGCGCGAGGCCCGATTCCTGCCGACACCGTCTTCGTGCGCGCGCGGGCGGGGGAGTTCGACGCCGTCGTGACCATGTACCACGACCAGGGCCAGATCGCGATGAAGCTGCTCGGCTTCGAGCGCGGCGTCACGCTGGCCGCCGGGCTGCCCTTCCCGGTGACGACGCCCGCGCACGGCACCGCGCACGACATCGCGGCCAAGGGCGTCGCGCATCCAGGCGCCATGATCGCCGCGCTGAAGCTCGCCGCCCAGATGGCCACGGGCGCGTGAACATCGCGCTGCGCGCGGTCTCGAAGAAGTTCGGCGCGACCGCCGCCGTCGATCACGCGACGCTCGACATCGCCGACGGCGAGCTCTTCACGCTGCTCGGCCCCTCCGGGTGCGGCAAGACGACGCTGCTGAGGCTCATGGCCGGGTTCTACCGGCCCGACGGCGGCGAGATCTGGTTCGGCGGGCGCCGGGTCGACGACCTGGCGCCCCACGTGCGCAACATCGGCATGGTCTTCCAGAACTACGCGCTGTGGCCGCACATGACCGTGGCCGCGAACATCACGTACGGCCTCAAGCTGCGCAAGCTCTCGACGGCCGAGATCGCGCGCCGGCTCGCCGAGGGCCTCCGCAAGGTGAACCTCGCGGGCCTGGCCGAGCGCTACCCCGGCCAGCTCTCCGGCGGCCAGCAGCAGCGCGTGGCCCTGGCCCGCGCCCTCGTGCTGAACCCCGACATCCTGCTCCTCGACGAGCCGCTCTCGAATCTCGACGCCAAGATCCGCGTCCAGGTGCGGGCCGAGATCCGCACGCTCCAGAAGGATCTCGGTATCACCACGGTCTACGTCACCCACGATCAAGAGGAGGCGCTGTCGCTCTCCGATCGGGTCGCGGTCATGCGTGACGGCGTGATCCTCCAGACGGCGCCTCCCCGCGAGCTCTACGAGCGGCCACGAAGCCGCTTCGTCGCCGATTTCGTCGGTGTCAACAACTTCGTGCCCGGTGTGTGCCGCGACGTGGCCGCCGATGGCGCGACGATCGACACGGCGCTCGGCGTCGTGCGCGGCGTCGCCGCCGACGGCGTCACGCCGGGCGGCCGCTGCGTGCTCGCGGTCCGTCCCGAGAACCTGGTCGTCGGCAACGGCGGCGACAACATCGTCGAGGCGCGCGTCATCCTCGCCTCGTATCTCGGCCACGCGCTCCGCTACGACGTGGAGGCCGCGGCCGGCGTGCGCCTCAAGGTCGACGTGCGCGACCCGCTGCACCACCAACCGCTGGCCGCGGGCCAGCGCGTGCGGATCGGGTTCGGGTCGTCCGCGGCGCTCGTGCTGACGGATGACGTCGGCGCGAGCTGAGGCGCGCCCGCGCGCCGGCGCGGGCGGTGCGTGGTGGCCGGCGCTTGGCATCGCCGCGATCTGGATCTTCCTGGGCGTCTTCCTCGTCTACCCGCTCGCCCGGATCTTCTACGACGCGTTCTCGGACGACGCCGGGCGGCTCACGGTCCGCCACTTCGTCGACTTCGCCACCGACGGGTTCTACCGCCGTTCCCTCTGGAACTCGCTGGTCCTCGGACTGGGGACGGTGGCCGCGACGAGCGTCCTCGGCTTCGCCATCGCGATGCTGCTCGTTCGCTACGACTTCGTCGGCCGCAGCCTGTTCAGCAACCTGACCCTGATCCCGATCGTCGCGCCGCCGCTGGTGGGCGTCCTGGGCTTCACGTTCATCCTGGGCCGGGCGGGAACGGTCAACGTCCTGCTCATGGACTGGTTCGACCTGCTGACGCCGATCAACTTCGTGTACGGCGTCCACGGCGTGCTCCTGGTCGAGACGCTCCACCTCTTTCCGATGATCACGCTGAACGTGGTCGACGCGCTGGCCAAGATCGATCCGGCGCTGGAGGAAGCCGCCGAGAGTGTCGGCGCGCCCGGATGGTGGAAGCTCGCCACGATCACGCTGCCGCTGACGACCCCCGGCTACGTGGCGGGCGCGCTGCTCGTGTTCATCTGGACGTTCTCGGATTTCGCCACGCCGCTCGTCCTCGGCGTCCACGATCTCCTGGCCGCGCAGGCGTATCTCAACATCGTCCAGTTCGTGGACCGCCGGCTCTTCCGGATGGGGATCGTCATCTCGGCGTTCATGGTCCTCCTCGCGGTGCTCTTCCTGATCGCGGCCCGCCGCTACGTGGCCATCAAGGACTACTCGTCGCTCTCGTACTCGCGCGTGGCGAGGCGGCGGCTCTCGCCGGCGCGGCAGGTCCTGGCCATCCTCTTCCTCTCGCTGGTGATGCTGGCGTCGTTCATCCCGTATGTCGGCGTGCTCCTCGCGTCCGTGGGACGAGGCTGGTCGATGACGCCGGTCCCGCTCCACTACACGCTGCAGTTCTTCGAGCGCGTCATCGTCGAGACGCCCAAGTACGTCGTGAACAGCTTCCTGTACTCGATCGTGGCGGTGGGCATCTGTATCGTCGTCGGTGTTCCGATCGCGTGGCTGCTCGCGCGGACGCACGTGCCCGGCCGCGACGTCCTCGATGGGCTCAACACGCTGATCCTGGCCGTTCCCGGGACGGCCATCGGCATCGCCTACATCCGCGCCTTCCACGAGCCTCCGCCCGGGTTCGACCGCGGGTTGACGAGCTTCTGGATCATCCTGCCGCTCGTCCTGGCCATCCGTCGGCTGCCGTACACCGTCCGGGGCTCGTACGCCTCGCTGCTCCTCGTCCATCGTTCGATGGAGGAGGCCGCGGCCAGCGTCGGCGCCGGACGCCTGCGGTCGTTCCGCGACGTGACGCTGCCGCTGATGTGGCGCGGCATCCTCGTCGGCTCGCTCTTCTCGTTCATGACGTCGCTCCAGGAAGCCTCGGCGGTGCTGTTCCTCTCCCTCGGCGGCTGGGAGACGATCACCGTGGGCATCTTTTCTTTCTACATCGCGGGCAGCGCCAGCGAAGCGGCCGCGCTCGGCGTCATCCTCCTCGTCGTCGCCGCGGTGACCGTGCTCGTGATCAACCGCGTCGCCGGCACGCGCATGGGTGGGATGTTCGGATAAACATTGAGCCTTTCCTTGTCGCAACTTCACGCTTGTGCTAGTGTTCGTCTTCACATGGCGCCGGGCGAACCTGCCTGGAAGTCCGTCGGCGAGCTTGCCTCGATCGGAATGACGATGGTGCTCGCGACGGTGATCGGGCTCGCCGGCGGGTACTACGCGGACCGATGGCTCGGCACGAGCCCCATCTTTCTTCTGATCGGTCTCGGCCTGGGGATCGCGGCGGGGTTCGTGAGCCTGTTTCGGACGGCGAAGGACGCGGAGCGGGATCTGGATGAGCGTGAGTGAGCTTCGTCTGCGGGTGACGGCGGAGAGCGCGGTGATCGTCGTCGTGCTCGCCGTCGTCGCCGCGACGCTCGGCGGCGCCCGCGTCGGACTCGGCGTCCTGGCCGGCGGCGCCCTCGCCATCGCGAGCTTCTGGCGGCTGGCCGGTGACGCGGCGAGCGTCTCGTCGACGACCGCGGCATCCGGTCGCTGGCTGATCGCCAGCGCGCTGCGCTTCGGTGGACTCGCGGCGGCGACGGCCGTGCTCCTCGTCCTCGACTGGGCGCATCCGGTCGCACTCGTGTTCGGTCTCACCATCCTGCCATGCGATCTCGTGGCCCAGGGGCTGAGGCTCGCCCGCGTTCAGCGCGAGGGCTGATGGAAGCCATCGAGCATCCCCCGATCTTCAGCCTGCCCGGCATTCCCGATCACGTCACCTATACGTGGATCGTGATGATCATCCTGGCCGGGCTCGCGTTCGTGGCGTCGCGGCGAATGGACCTCGTTCCGCGCGGGACGCAGAACTTCCTCGAAGTCGTGCTCGAGCAGTTCCAGGCGCTGATCGACGACGTCATCGGCCCCGAGGGACGGCCGTATCTTCCGCTGATCGCGACGCTCGGGCTGTTCATCCTCACCGGGAACTTGCTCAGCCTCATTCCCGGGGTGGCGGGGCCGACCGCCAACCTCAACACGACGGCGGCCTGCGCGATCATCGTCTTCGTCTCGTACCACGCGATCGGCATCCGCCGGCAGGGCTTCGTGAACTACTTCAAGCACTTCATGGGCCCGGTGCCGCTGCTCGCGCCGCTCATGATCCCCATCGAGACGATCAGTCACCTGGCCCGGCCGCTGTCGCTCTCGCTCCGACTGTTCGGCAACATGACGGGCGGCCACATCCTGCTCGCCATCATCTTCTTCCTGATGGGGCTCGACGGTCTGATCGGTTGGGCGCTCTCCGGCAGCCCAGCCGGAGCGATCGTCGGGGGCGTCGGCGGCCTCATCATGATCGTCTTCACGGTCGGCTTCCTCTATCCATTGAAGATCCTGGTCTCGGTCCTTCAGGCCTTCATCTTCGTGATGCTGACGATGCTCTACATCGCCGGCGCGACCGAGGGGGCCGAGCACCACCACGCGGAACACCACTAGCAGATCACCACGCGGAGAGGAGGAAGGTCGTGTCACGTTCACTGATGCTGGCACTCGGGGCAGTGTTCGCGTTTCCAGGCCTTGCGGCCGCACAGGGACCCGCCGCCGCCACCGGAGGGTGGGTCGGCCCGTTCGCGGTCATCGCGGCCGGAATCGGGATGGCGCTAGCAGCGGGGCTGTGCGGACTGGGTCAGGGACGGGCGGTGGCCGCAGCGGTCGATGCGATGGCTCGACAGCCGGCGGCGGCTGCGCGCATCCAGACCGCGATGATCATCGGTCTGGCCCTCATCGAGTCCCTGGCGATCTACGTCCTCGTCGTCGCGATGATTCTGTTGTTCGTGCAACCGATCAAGGGGTAGGAGGTTCACCAGCGCGGGCGCCCCGCGGCGCCCGCGTCTCCGGCGATGCCCCGTCGTTCCAGCTCCCGCCTCCCGAGGATCCCGGAGATGACCGTGCGCCGGCTCTCCGTGTATACGCGTTGTCTCCTCCAGCTCGAGGAAGACGGCGTGAAGACGGTGTCTTCGCAGGACCTGGCCGAGCGCTTCAACCTGAATTCGGCGCAGGTGCGCAAGGACCTGGCGTACTTCGGCGAGTTCGGCGTTCGAGGCATCGGCTATTACGTCTCGAGCCTGAAGGCCGAGCTCCAGCGCATCCTCGGGCTCGATCGGGAGTGGCCGGTCGCGCTCGTCGGCTTCGGTAACCTCGGCTCGGCGCTCTTCCACTACCGGGGCTTCGGGCGGCAGGGTTTCCGGATCGCCGTCATCTTCGACGACGATCCCGCGAAGGTCGGCCGCGAGGCCACGCGCGATCTCGCGCGGGAGATCCAGGCTCGGCGCGTGCAGATGGCGATCGTCGCGGTGCCGGCCGAGGCGGCCCAGTCGGTGGCCGATCAACTCGTCGCCGCCGGGATCAAGGCCGTGCTCAACTTCGCGCCGGCCCGGATCCGCCTGCCGCGCGACGTCCGGCTCAAGGACGTCGACCTCTCCATCGAGCTCGAGACCCTCTCGTTCTACCTGGCGAAAGCTTCGCGGTAGGATGATGTGACGGGGCACGGGCCTCGCGAGCCCGGGCGCCCGTGCCCGGTTCGACATGCTGAGTGAGTGGGCCGCCTTCAGCGAGCTGGCGAAAGCCTTCGCCGAGGGAGAGGCCTGCCTGCGCGTCGCCGGACTCACCGGCTCGGCCCGGGCGATGGTCGTCGCCGGCCTGGCGAAGACGCATCCCCGGCCACTGCTCGTCGTGGCCGCCACGCTCGCCGACGCTCACCGCTTCACCCAGGACCTCAAGTTCTTCGGGACGCCCGCGGTGGAATTTCCCGAGCGCGAGCCGCGCCTGTGGCGGGGCGGGCGCCAGCGCGAGAGCGACGCCGAGCGGGCCGTCGTTTGTCGTCGCCTGCTCGCCGGCGAGCCGCTCGTCGTCGTGGCCACGCCGACCGCGATCGACGTTCCGCTTCCCAGCCCGACGGAGTTCCGCGAGGCCACGCTGCGCTTCACGACCGGCGACAGCCTCGATCGCGAGCTCTTGATCGAGGCGCTGGAGAAGGCTGGTTACGAGCGGACCGACACCGTCGTCGAGGTCGGTCAGTGGAGCGTGCGCGGTGGCATCGTCGACGTGTTCTCGCCGGCCCAGACGGCGCCGGCGCGGCTCGAGTTCTTCGGCGACGAGATCGAGTCGATCCGGCTCTTCGATCCGACGTCACAGCGCTCACAGGCCACGCTCGACGAGCTCCTTGTGCTTCCGTTGCACGAGGACGGCGCCAGTGCCGAGGCGGGGCGCGGCCTCCTCGACTATCTCCCGCCGACGGCCTCGGTCGTCGTCGACTCGCCGAAGCTGCTCGACGCCACTGACGAAGACGCGCCCGAGCGACCGCCGCTCGGCCAGCGCCTGGGCGGACGGCAGCGCCTCGAGCTCGAGCTGGTCGAGGGCGCCACCGGCCCCGCGGGGCTCACGCTCGACACGCGCTCGGTGACGCAGCACGCAGGAAAGTTCACCCAGCTCGCCGAGGAGATCGCGGGCTGGCGTCGCGAGGGCTTCACGGTGAGGCTGGCCGCGGCCGACGATCGCCAGGCCGACCACGTCCAGCAGATCCTGCGCGAGCACGGTGTGGAGGCGATCCGGGCCGCCAGCATCGACGCTCCCGAAGGACTGGCCATCGTCGTCGGGGAGTGCTCGTCGGGGTTCTCGATCCCCGCGCTGGGCCTGATCCTCGTCACCGAGACCGAGATGTTCGGCGCCCGGCGGCGAACGTTGCGGCGCCCGAAATACCAGCGGGGCTCACCCATCAGCGCCTTCACCGACCTCGAGGTCGGTGACCTCGTCGTTCACGAGGACCATGGCATCGGAAAGTATCTCGGCCTCAAGACCATGGCGGTGGGAGACCGCGACGGTGACTTCCTGCTCCTCGAGTACGCCGAGAACAACCGTCTCTATCTGCCCGTCGATCGGCTCGACCTGATCTCGAAGTACATGGGGGGCGACTCCACCGCGGCGCGCCTCGATCGGCTCGGCGGCGCGTCCTGGCAGCGGGTGAAGGATTCCGTCCGCGCGGCCCTGCGCGAGATGGCCGAGGAGCTCCTGCGGCTCTACGCCAAGCGCACGGTGGCCGACGGCCATCGCTTCTCGACCGACACGCCCTGGCAGCGCGAGTTCGAAGCCGCCTTCCGGTTCGAGGAGACCACCGATCAGCTCCGCGCCATCGAAGAGGCCAAGCGCGACATGGAAGGCGAGCGGCCGATGGACCGCCTCATCGCGGGTGACGTCGGCTACGGCAAGACGGAGGTCGCGCTTCGCGCCGCGTTCAAGGCGGTGGCCGACGGCACCCAGGTGGCCGTGCTGGTCCCCACCACGGTGCTGGCCCAGCAGCACTGGTCGACGTTCGTGGACCGCTTCACGCCGTTCCCGGCCAAGGTCGAGCTGCTCTCTCGCTTCCGCTCGCCGGCGGAGCAGAAGGCCGTCGTGGAGGGGCTCCGCCTGGGCACGGTCGATGTCGTCATCGGCACCCATCGCTTGCTGTCGAAGGACGTCGAGTTCAAGAACCTCGGCCTCCTGGTCGTCGACGAGGAGCATCGCTTCGGCGTCGCCCACAAGGAACGGCTCAAGCAGTTCCGGGCCGCGGTGGACGTGATGACGCTCACGGCCACACCGATCCCCCGCACGCTCTACATGTCGCTCTCGGGTGTGCGTGACATGTCGGTGATCGAGACGCCGCCGCTCGATCGGCTTCCGGTGGACACCGTGCTCAGGCGCTTCTCCAAGGCGGTGATCAAGGAGGCGGTCGAGCGCGAGCTCCGCCGGGGCGGGCAGGTGTTCTTCGTCCACAACCGTGTCCAGTCGCTCCCGTCGATGGCGCGCCTCGTCCAGGAGCTCGTACCCGATGCGCGCATCGTCATGGCGCACGGCCAGATGCGTGAGCGCGAGCTCGAAGCGACCATGGTGAAGTTCGTGAGCGGCCAGGCCGACGTGCTGGTGTCGACGGCGATCATCGAGTCCGGGCTCGACATCCCGGCGTCCAACACGATCATCGTCAACCGGGCCGACCGGTTCGGGCTCGCCCAGCTCTATCAGCTCCGGGGGCGAGTCGGGCGCGAGCGCCAGCAGGCGTACTGCTACCTGCTGGTCCCCGCCGACGGCCGGGTCGATGAGCAAGCCCAGCGTCGGCTGCGCGTCCTGCAGGAGTTGACGGAGCTGGGTTCTGGCTTCAAGCTAGCGCTCCGCGACCTGGAGATCCGCGGGGCCGGCAATCTCCTGGGGGCCGAGCAGCACGGACACATCGCGGCCGTGGGATTCGATCTTTATTCGAAGCTCCTGGCCGAGGCCGTGGCAGAATTGAAAGGCGAACCGGCCACTGTGACGGTCGAGCCGGTGATCAGCGTCAACACTGAAGGATTCTTGCCTGAAGATTATGTCCCCGAGGTCAATCAGCGACTGGCCTTTTACAAGCGTCTGGCCGGCGCCAGCGGCGACGATGCCGTGGGCGAGCTCCGTGCCGAGCTCGCCGACCGCTTTGGTCCGCCGCCGCCCGAAGTCGAGCAGCTCCTCGACATCGTCCGCATCCGTGGCGCCGCCCGGACCCTCGGGATCGAACGGATCGAGGCCGGCTCCGGCCGCGCGCTCCTCACGTTCGCCCCATCCACCAAGGTGGAGCCGGCCACGCTCGTCGGGCTCGTGCAGAAGAGCCGGGGGCGTCTCGCCATGAAGCGTGAGTTCACCCTCGAAGCGTTGATCGCTCGCGGAGAGTGGCCGGTGGTGCGGGACGCCCTGCTCGCGCTGTTGTCCGAGATCGGTCGCGGATGAGGGCGCGCTTCGTGGCCGCCGTGCTGGCCCTCGCCGTCGGCGGCTGCGCCATGTCCATGCCGGGATGGGTCCCCTACCTCGGCAAGAAAAAGGGCGAGCCCACGGTCGCGCAGCCACCTCCGCCCGCGCCGGCGGCCACACGAGCCCCCGTGGTGACGAAGCCGCGCCCGCCGGAGAGCGAGGACGTGGCCGACCGCGTGGTCGCCGTCGTGAACAACGACGCCATCACGCTCGGTGAGCTGCAGGAGAACATCGCCATCTTCCGCCAGGAAAATCGCGACCGGGTCAGCGCGTCCGACGAGGAGCTGCAGAAGCAGTTCCTGGGGCGCCTCATCGACTCGCGGCTGCAGATCCAGGAAGCCGGGCGCGAGAAGATCACGGTCGAGGACGCCGAGCTCAACGAAGAGCTGGCCGAGCGCATGAAGCGCTTCGGCGCCAAGACGCCGGAAGAGCTGGAGGCCCTCGTGAAGTCGCAGGGGCTCTCCTACGACACGGTGAAGAAGCGCATTCGCGACTCGCTGCTCGTCCAGAAGGTGATGCGCCGCAAGGTTTCACTCCGGATCTCGGTGACCGAGCCGGAGATCGATCGCTACATCGCCGACAACCGCGAGAAGCTCGAGGCCGGCCTCGGCTACCACGCGCGCCACATCCTCATCGTGCCCGCCGGCACCACGGATGCCGACCTGGAAGCGGCCCGCATTCGCGCCGACGTCATCCGCGCCCAGATCCTGGAGGGCGCGGACTTCGCCGAGCTGGCCCGCCACAACTCCGGAGACGCCAGCGCCAAGGACGGGGGCGATCTCGGTACCCTGAAACGGGGCGAGCTCGCCCAGGAGATCGAGGTCCGCATTCTCGCCTTGAAACCGGGCGAAGTCTCGCAGCCGTTCCCGTCGTCCCTGGGCTGGCACGTCTTCCGGCTGGAGTCGAAGGACATGCTCGAGGGTGAGGGCCTCCAGCGGGTTCGGCAGCAGGTCAAAGAGATCCTCTACCGTGAGAAGTACGAGGCGAGGATGGAGGCCTGGATCAAGGAGATGAAGGAACGAGCCATCATCGAGGTGCGGATGTGAAAAACGTTGACATCCTTGGATCCGGGTGAGAGCATGACCGTGCTGTTAGCAGTCCAACCCCGCAACGCCCTGCTTGATACACGCGAGTCACTGTGCGAACCACTAACTGACGCGGCAGCGAACGCCGCCCCCGGAGCCGTCTCATGAGCGCCCGCCGAGACCGAGGCCAAGGCAGCAACCCAACCGCCGAGAGTGCCGCTCAATCTGCCGCCGGAGGGATGAACCTCTCCGAGCTGAAAGAAAAGAGCATCCCCGACCTCAACGGCATTGCCCGCGAGATGAACATCCAGAACGTCGGCGGCCTGCGCAAGCAGGAACTGATCTTCAAGATCCTCCAGTCTCAAGCGGAGAAGGATGGGCTCATCTACGCCGAGGGCGTGCTCGAGGTCCTTCCCGACGGCTTCGGCTTCTTGCGTGCGCCCGACTACAACTATCTGCCCGGCCCCGACGACATCTACGTCTCGCCCTCGCAGATCCGGCGCTTCGACCTGCGCACCGGCGACACGATCTCCGGCCAGGTCCGTCCGCCCAAGGACTCCGAGCGGTATTTCGCGCTGCTCAAAGTGGAGTCGATCAACTTCGAGGCGCCGGAGGCGGCGCGCGACAAGATCCTCTTCGACAACCTCACGCCGCTCTATCCGATGGAGCGGCTGCGCCTGGAGCACACGACTGAGAACCTGACCACGCGGGTCATGGATCTTCTCTGCCCGATCGGCAAGGGCCAGCGCGGCATGATCGTGGCGGCGCCGCGCACCGGCAAGACGATGATGCTGCAGTCCATCGCGCACGCCATCGCGGCGAACCACCCCGAGGTCTATCTCATCGTGCTGCTCATCGACGAGCGGCCAGAAGAAGTCACTGACATGCAGCGGACCGTCAAGGGCGAGGTCATCTCCTCGACCTTCGACGAGCCGCCCCAGCGCCACATCCAGGTCGCCGACATGGCCATCGAGAAGGCCAAGCGCCTCGTCGAGCACAAGCGCGACGTGGTGATCCTGCTCGACTCGCTCACGCGGTTCGCGCGGGCCCACAACGCCATCATCCCGTCGTCGGGCAAGGTGCTCTCGGGCGGCCTCGACGCCAACGCGCTCCAGCGCCCCCGGCGCTTCTTCGCCACCGCCCGCAACATCGAGGAGGGCGGCTCGCTCACGATCATGGCGACCGCCATCGTGGACACGGGCAGCCGGATGGACGACGTGATCTTCGAGGAGTTCAAGGGCACCGGCAACATGGAGGTCCACCTCGACCGGCGGTTGATGGACAAGCGCATCTTCCCCACGATCAACATCGAGCAGTCGGGCACCCGCAAGGAGGAGCTGCTCCTCGAGAAGGACGAGCTCCAGAAGGTGTGGCTGCTCCGCAAGGCGCTGTCCCAGCTGAATCCCGTCGAAGCGATGGAGCTCCTGCTCGACAAGCTCAAGCTGACGAAGACGAACAAAGAGTTCCTGGCCTCGATGCACTCGATGGGTTCATCCGGATTACATCGACACGAAGATCACGTGCGCGTGCGGCGAGGTCATCCAGACTCGCTCGACGAAGCCCGACATCCGGGTGGAAGTCTGCTCGAAGTGCCACCCGTTCTACACGGGCAAGCAGAAGTTCATGGACACCGCCGGCCGCGTCGAGCGGTTCCAGCGAAAGTACAAGCGCCAGACGACCACGGCCAGCTGAACGGCCGGCCGGGCCGGACCGTCGCCGGGTGATCCACGATGCTGTTTGACAAGTTGCGGCAGATCGAGGAGCGCTCGGAAGAGCTGGAGCGCGCACTCGCCGACCCCAAGATCTACGGTCAGCCGGCGGAGTTCGCCCGGCTTCGCAAAGAGCACGCCGACAGCAGCGAGATCGTCGACCGCTTCCGTGAGTACCGCGAAGTCCTGCGCCGTCTCGGCGAGGCGCGCCACCTCCTGACCGACGGCGGCGACCGCGAGCTGGCCGAGCTGGCCCAGCTCGAGATCGATGAGCTCTCGGCCCGCCAGACGGCACTCGAGAGCGATCTCAAGCGCCTGCTTCTGCCGCGCGATCCCAACGACGACAAGAACGTCTTCGTCGAGATCCGCGCGGGCGCCGGAGGTGACGAGGCGGGCCTCTTCGCCGGCGACCTGCTGCGGATGTACACGAAGTACGCCGAGCGCCAGCGCTGGAAGGTCGAGATCATGGACGCCAGCACGACGGGCGTCGGCGGCTACAAGGAAGTCATCCTCTTCGTCCAGGGCAAGGGCGCCTGGAGCCGACTGAAATTCGAGCGTGGGGTCCATCGCGTCCAGCGCGTTCCCGCCACGGAATCAGCGGGTCGGATCCACACCTCGACGGTCACGGTGGCGGTGCTCCCCGAGGCCGCGGACGTGGACGTCAAGGTCGAGGAGAAGGACATCCGCGTGGACGTCTATCGCTCCTCCGGCCCGGGTGGCCAGGGCGTGAACACGACCGACTCGGCGGTCCGCATCACGCACATTCCCACCGGCCTCGTGGTGACCTGCCAGGACGAGCGCTCTCAGCTCAAGAACCGTGCGAAGGCGCTGCGGGTCCTGAAGGCCCGCCTCCTCGAGCGCGCCCAGGAGGAGCAACAGGCCGCAATCGCCGCCGACCGGCGCAGCCAGGTGGGCACCGGCGAGCGCAGCGAACGCATCCGCACATACAACTTCGCCCAGAACCGCGTGACCGATCATCGCGTCGGCGTCACCCTGCATCGATTGCCCGAGGTGCTCGAAGGGGACATCGACGAGGTGATCGAGGCGCTGGCCGCCGCAGAGCAGGCCGAGCGTCTGGAGCGGGTCGCCCAGTGAGCGCCGTGACGATAGCGTCCACGCGTGCCGCCATCGAGGCGGCCACGACCCGGCTCAGGGACGCCGGCGTGGACACCGCTCGCGTGGACGCCGAGTGGCTGATGGCCGGGCTCCTCGGAGTCGGTCGGGCTGCGCTCGCGGCGAATCTCGATGAGGAGCTGACCCCGGCGCTTGCCGCTCGCTACGACGCCGCGGTGACGCGCCGCGAGCGACGCGAGCCGCTCCAGCACATCCTCGGCTGGGAGGAGTTCTGCGGGCTTCGATTCACGGTGACGCCGGACGTCCTTGTCCCTCGTCCCGAGACTGAGATGCTGGTCGAGTGGACGCTGTCTCTGCTGCCACGCGCCGGCGCTCGCAGGCGACTCGCCATCGACGTGGGGACCGGCTCGGGATGTATCGCGTGCGCGCTGGCCGTGGCCCGAACAGACGTCGACGTGGTTGCCATCGACGCCTCGCCCGCCGCCGTTGAGATTGCGCGTCGAAACGTGGCGGGCCTCGGGCTGAGCGGTCGCGTCACCGTGAGGGAAGGCGACCTGCTGTCCGGTCTCGGGGCCTGCCGCGCCGATCTCGTCGTCGCGAACTTGCCCTACCTGCCTGCGCCGGTGTTGGCCGGCCTGGCCCCTGAAGTCGTCGACCACGAGCCATGGGTCGCCCTCGATGGCGGACCCGACGGTCTGAGCGTGATCCGCTCGCTCGTCGCCCAAGCCCCGCGCTGGCTCGCGCCGGGCGGTGCGCTCGTCCTCGAGACCGCCGGTGGCGATCAGATTCCCGAGACGGCTGGCCTCATGCGCGCGGCAGGACTCTCGAATATTTCGACGCGGTGCGATTTGGTCGGGGTCGAGCGATTCATTGCGGCATTTTTGCCGTCGATTGACGACGGCAGGGGGTGAGCTATGCCGGCACGACTCGAGATCGAGGGCGGCATTCCGCTGAGGGGCACCGTCAAGGTCAGCGCGGCGAAGAACGCGGCGCTGCCGGCGCTGGCGGCCGCGCTGCTGACGGCCGAGCCGCTCGTCTTTCCCAACCTCCCCGATTTGCAGGACGTCCGCACGATGATTCGCCTGCTGCAAACGTTGGGCGCGACCATCGACCGCAACGACGCTCGCGCCAGCGTCCGCGTCGCGCGAGTGCTGAAGGACGAGGCGGCGTACGAGCTCGTGTCGACCATGCGCGCCTCGGTCCTCGTGCTCGGCCCGCTCGTCGCCCGTCACGGCTCGGCGCGCGTCGCGCTGCCCGGCGGATGCGCGATCGGCGTGCGCCCCATCGATCAGCACCTGAAGGGCCTGGCCAAGCTCGGTGCGGAGATCGCGATCGAGAACGGCTACGTCGTCGCCCGAGCCAGCCGGCTTCGCGGCGCGTCGATCACCCTCGACATGGTGACCGTGACGGGCACCGAGAACCTCATGATGGCGGCAACGCTCGCTCAGGGCACGACGGTCATCGAGAATGCCGCCCGCGAGCCCGAGGTGTCGGATCTCGCGGCGTGCCTCAACGCGATGGGAGGACGCATCGACGGCGCCGGTACCTCGCGGATCGAGATCGAGGGCGTGCCGACGCTGGCCGGCGCCACGCACCGGATCGTTCCCGACCGGATCGAGGCCGGCACCCTGATCGTCGCCGGCGCCATCACCCGCGGTGACGTGACGGTGAGCGATCTCGTGCCCGACCACCTCGGAGCCGTGCTCGCCAAGCTCGAGGAGTGCGGCGTGGGCATCGAGGTCGGCTCGACGTGGGTGCGCGTGCGCGGGCCCGAGCGGCCTCGCCCGACCGACGTCGTCACGAGCCCGTTCCCCGGGTTCGCGACCGACATGCAGGCCCAGCTCATGACGTTGCTCGGGCTCGCCGACGGACAGTCGCGCGTGACCGAGACGATCTTCGAAAACCGGTTCATGCACGCGGCCGAGCTCGTGCGGCTGGGCGCCCGCATCGAGACCGAGGGCTCCACGGCGACCATCCGAGGCGTCCGTCACTACCAGGGAGCCCAGGTGATGGCGTCGGACCTCCGTGCCTCCGCCGCGCTGGTCCTGGCGGGGTTGGCCGCACGCGGTCGAACGGAAGTCGCCCGCGTCTATCACCTCGACCGGGGTTACGAGCGGATGGAGACCAAGCTGGCGAACCTCGGCGCGCGCATCGAGCGGCGAACGTGAGCGAGCGGCTCACGCTGGCGCTTCCCAAGGGCCGTCTGCTCGACGGCGCGCTGGGCCTCCTGCGCGATATCGGCGTGGACGGCATCGACGCCGATTCCCGCCGGCTGATCTTCACCGACCCGCAGCGCGGACTCCGCCTGCTCTTCCTCAAGCCGGCCGACGTTCCCGCCTACGTGACGTATGGCGCCGCCGACCTCGGGATCGTCGGCAAGGACATCCTGCTGGAGCAGGAGCCGGACGTCTACGAGCCGCTCGATCTCGGCTTCGGAGTCTGCCGGCTCGTCGTCGCCGAGCCGCGGGAGTTGTGGGAGCGCGACGATCCATCCAAGTGGTCGTGGGTCCGCGTCGCCACGAAGTACGCCCGGATGACGGAGCGGTACTTCTCCGAGCGCGGCATCCAGGTGGAGATCGTGCGTCTGGACGGCTCGATCGAGCTGGCGCCGCTGGTCGGGCTGGCCGAGCGCATCGTCGATCTCGTCCAGACGGGGGAGACGCTGAGGGCCAACGGCCTCGTCGAGGTCGCGGAGATCGCGCGCTCGACGGCGCGGTTAATCGTCAACCGGGCCTCCATGAAGACGGAGTACTCCGCTGTGACGGAGCTCATCGACGAATTGGGAAAGCGAACACAGCCCCGTCCACCTCGAACAGGCCATCTGCGGACCGAACCGGCCTCACGGACCCCGTTACAATGATCCGGACGCTGGACGCGCGTGAGCTCGGCGCCGACGAGGTCGTCAGGCGACTGGCCAGGCCGCCGGCCGCCGTCGATCCCTCGATCCAGCGCGTCGTGGACGAGATCCTGGCCGACGTGCGTGCTCGCGGCGACGCCGCGGTGCTCGAGTACACCGAGCGCTTCGACGGCCACGCGGCGCCGTCCGCATCAGCGCTCGCGATCGCGCCGGCCGAGTGGGACGCTGCCGATCGCGCGCTGGCCAGCGATGTGAAGGCCGCCCTCGCCTACGCGGCTGAGCGCATCGAGCGCTATCACGCTGCCGCGCTGCCGAAATCGTGGAGGATCACCGACGAGCACGGCTCCGTACTGGGACAGGAGATCCGTCCGCTCGACCGTGTCGGCGTCTACATCCCGGGTGGTCGCGCGTCCTACCCGTCCACGGTGCTCATGACGGCGGTGCCGGCACGTGTCGCCGGCGTTCGCGACATCGTCCTGGTCACTCCGCCCGGGCGTGACGGCCGTGTCGATCCAACGGTCCTTGCGGCTGCTGGCATGGCGGGTGTGACGGAAGGCTGGAAGATCGGCGGCGCCCAGGCGATCGGAGCCCTGGCCTACGGGACCTCGACGATCCACCGCGTCGACAAGATCGTCGGCCCCGGCAACGTGTACGTCGCGCTCGCCAAGAGCCGCGTCTTTGGTGACGTCGGGATCGACATGGTGGCGGGGCCGAGCGAGGTCGTCGTCGTCGCCGACGCGATGGCCGATCCGGCCTGGATCGCCGCCGATCTCCTCGCGCAGGCCGAGCACGATCCGATGGCGCGGGCCGTCTTGATCACTGACGACGCCGAGCTTCCCGGACGCGTACAGACGGCGCTCACTGATCAGCTCGAGCGTCTGCCCCGCCGCACCATCGCCGCCGAGGCGCTGGCGCAGAACGGTGCCCTCGTGCGCGTCCGTTCACTCGATGACGCCGCCGACCTGGCGAACCGTCTCGCGCCCGAGCACCTCGAATTGCTGGTCCGTGTCCCGCAAGCGTTGCTCGGCCGCATCCGCCACGCTGGCGCCGTGTTCGTCGGCGGTCAGACGCCGGAGGTCGTCGGGGACTACGTGGCCGGGCCGAGCCACGTGCTGCCGACGGCGGGGACCGCGCGGTTCTCCTCGCCGCTGGGCACCGAGGATTTCGTGACGCGGACGAGCGTCATCGAGTACGCCGCCGGTGGACTCCAGGCGGCGCTGCCGCACCTGCGCGCATTGACGCGGATCGAAGGCCTCGCCGGGCACGGAGCGGCGGCGGAAGTGCGGGTCAACCCGAAGGCCGGAGGGAAAGGGCCATGAGTCGCCAGGACGAAGGCCGACAGGGGCGCGTCGAGCGGAAGACGAAGGAGACGGAAGTCGGGCTCCAGCTCAACCTCGACGGCACCGGCGCGGTCAAGGTGCGGACGCCCATTCCGTTCTTCAGCCACATGCTGGAAGCCTGGGCCAAGCACGGCCTGATCGACCTCAGCGTAGAGGCGAGCGGCGACGTCGAGGTCGACATCCACCACACCGTGGAGGACGTCGGGATCGTGCTGGGCCAGGCGCTCAAGCAGGCCCTCGGCGACAAGCGCGGCATCGTGCGCTACGGCACGGCCTTCGTGCCGATGGACGAGGCGCTCGTGCAAGCCGCCGTCGACATCTCGGGCCGGCCCTTCCTGGTCTTCAACGTGCCGGTGGCGCGAGCGCGCGTGTCGAACTTCGATCTCGACATGCTGCAGGAATTCTTTCGCGCCTTCGCGTTCAACGCCGAGGTCACGCTCCACGTGACGATGCACTACGGCCACAACCTGCACCACGTCACCGAGGCCGTCTTCAAGGCGGTCGGGCGGGCGCTGGCCGAGGCGACGCGGCTCAACCCTCGCATCGCCGGAATTCTGCCCTCGACCAAAGGCACGCTGTGATCGCCATCGTCGATTACGGCCGAGGCAATCTCGGCTCGGTCGAGAAGGCCTTCGAACGGGTCGGCATGGACGCCGTCGTGACCCAGGACGCGAAGGCGGTGGACGACGCCGATGCCGTGGTCCTTCCCGGCGACGGCGCGTTTCACGATGCGATGTCCAATCTCGACCGTCTTGGCCTGACGCCGTCGCTGCGTCGCGCGCTCGACGGCCGCCGCCCGTTTCTCGGCATCTGCCTCGGCTACCAGCTGCTCTTCTCGCGCAGCGAGGAGTTCGGCGAGGGCCGGGGCCTCGACGTGCTGTCCGGCGTCGTGCGCCGGTTCCCGGCCGGTCGGAAGGTTCCGCACATGGGCTGGAATCGAGTCGAGCACGGCCAGCGGCTGCGGCTGTTCGAGGGGATCCCGGACGGCGCCCACTTCTACTTCGTCCACTCCTATTACCCCGAGATGGCGGTCAACGGGGTCGCCACGGCGTGGTGCGACTACGGTGTGCGCTTCGCCGCCGCCATCGAGCGTGGCGTCACCTTCGCCACCCAGTTCCACCCGGAGAAGAGCCAGCGCTGGGGCCTCCGTCTGCTCGAGAATTTCGCCGCGCTCGTGCGGGCAGCGACAGCGGCGCGCGCGTGACCATCATCCCGGCCGTCGACATCAAGGACGGCCGGTGCGTTCGCCTGCGCGAGGGGCGCGCCGACCAGGCCACGGTGTTCTCCGATGATCCGGTGGCCATGGCCGCTCGCTGGGCCGGTCTCGGCGCCGAGCGCCTGCACGTGATCGACCTCGACGGTGCCTTTGGCGCGGTCCGTCAGACGACGCTCGTCGCCGCCGTCGTCGCCGCGGTGGCGCCGGTTCCGGTCGAGGTCGGCGGTGGCTTGCGCGATCTGGCTGCGGTCGAGGCCACGATCGAGGCCGGGGCACGGTGGGTGGTGCTCGGAACGCGAGCCGCACTGGATGCTCGCTTTCTCGGCGAGGTGTGCCGCGCGTTTCCTGATCGCGTGATCGTCGCCGTGGATGCTCGGGGCGAACGCGTCGCCGTGAAGGGATGGACGGAAGTCGCCGACACGACGACAGCCGAGCTGGGGATGCGCGCGCGCGACGTGGGCGCGGCGGCGCTCCTCTACACGGACATCACGCGCGATGGCACGGAACAGGGACCGAACGTCGAGCACACCCAAGGGCTCGCGCGTACGGTCGACCTGCCCGTCCTCGCCTCGGGGGGCGTGGCCCGACTCGAGGACCTGCGACGGTTGGCGTCGATTCCGGGTGTGGTCGGCACGGTGGTCGGACGCGCGCTCTACACCGGCGCCATCGATCTTCGTCAGGCGCTGACGGCGCTCGCATGCTGACCAAGCGCGTCATCCCCTGTCTCGACGTCAAGGACGGCCGCGTCGTGAAGGGGGTCCGCTTCGTCGATCTGCGCGATGCCGGCGATCCGGTGGCCGCCGCCGAGGCCTACGACGCGCAAGGCGCCGACGAGCTGGTCTTCCTCGACATCACGGCGTCGCACGAGAACCGGAAAATCATGCTCGGCGTGGTGGCTCAGACGGCGGAGCGGATCTACATGCCACTCACCGTGGGCGGCGGCATCCGGGGCATCGAGGACGTTCGCGCGCTGCTGCGGGCGGGGGCCGACAAGGTCTCGCTCAACACGTCGGCGCTCGCGCGACCCGAGCTGATCTCGGAGGCCGCTGAACGGTTCGGCAGCCAGTGCATCGTGGTGGCCATCGACGCGAGACAAACGCAGCCAAGCGATGCCTCGCGACTGGAGCCACCCCGCACCTCGAACAGGCCACCTGCGGAGCAAGCCGGGCTGGCGGCTCCCGCGAGAACATGGGAGGTCTATACCCACGGCGGTCGTCGGGCGGCCGGTCGCGACGCCGTCGAATGGGCTCGCGAGGCCGCCCGGCTCGGCGCCGGCGAGATTCTCCTGACGAGCATGGATCGTGACGGCACCAAGGACGGCTACGATCTCGAGCTCACGCGGGCCGTGTCCACTGCGGTGTCGATTCCGGTCATCGCCTCCGGCGGCGCGGGCACGCTCGAGCATCTCTGGGAAGGGCTCGTCGATGGATCGGCCGACGCCGTCCTGGCTGCGTCGATCTTCCACTTCGGCCTCCACACGGTCGCCGAGGCCAAGGCATACCTGCGCGAGCGAGGCGTCGAAGTGCGCCTCGAGCCATGACGATCGACGGCCTCAAGTTCGACGAGCGCGGGCTGATTCCCGCCGTGGTGCAGGAAGCGGACACCGGCGAGGTGTTGATGGTGGCGTGGATGGATCGGGAAGCGCTCGACACCACGCTGCGGACGGGGTTGACGCACTTCTGGTCGCGGTCGCGCGAGCGGCTCTGGCAGAAGGGCGAGACGTCGGGTCACGTCCAGCACGTACAAGGCGTCTACGTCGACTGCGACGCCGACGTGCTGCTCGTGCAGGTCCACCAGGAGGGTGTGGCCTGTCACACGGGCAACCGGACGTGCTTCTTCACGGCGATCAAGGCCGGACCGCCGGGGGCCACGATGATCGAGCGTCTCGAGCGGATCGTGGCCAGCCGGAAGACCGGCGCGCCCGCCGGGTCTTACGTGGCCGGGCTGCTCGCGCGCGGCGAGCCGGCGATCGCCCGCAAGATCGGCGAGGAGGCGACCGAGGTCATCACGGCCGCGCTCGGTGGCGAGGGCGACCGCCGCGTCGTGGAGGAGGTCGCCGACCTGTGGTTCCACACGATCGTCCTGCTCGGGGCGCGCGGCATCGCGGTCCACGACGTGCTCGAGGAGTTGGCCCGGCGACATCAGGCGCGCGCGACGCCAGGCGCGTGATCCCGTGCGGCAAGGGCGCCGGCCCTTCCTGATCGTGGCGGCGGCGCTCATCGCTGGTTGCGCGAGCCATCGCGTCGATCCTGGCGTGTTCCACTCGGCCAAGGGCTACCGCGTGACGATGCCCGGTTCTGGGTGGACCATGATCTCGGACGGCCACGCGGACCTCGAGCTGCGCGACGTCACCGACCGCGCCGGCATCCTCGTCCACGCCGAGTGTGACGCTCGGCGGGCGAGCCGGCCGCTCGCGTTCCTCGAGCGCCGGTTGCTGCACGGCCTGACCCAGCGGACAACTGTCGAGCGGGGCGAGGCGACCGTCGATGGCCATCGGGCCGCCCACACCGTGCTGGAGGCAGCCAATGGCCGGACCGGCTCGCGGATGAAGATCGAGACGTTCGTCGTGACCGACGGGCGCTGTGTGTATGACTTGATCTACGCCGCGGACCCGGCAGCCTTCGCGGCCGGCCGCGACGATTTCGCGCGGCTCGTCCAGTCGTTCGCCACGGAGTAGTGGATGGAAGCGTACCTCCGACGCACGGTGCTCTGGTATGGCGGCCTCAGCATCCTCGCCGCCAGCGTGGTGCGGAATCTGGCCCTCCCGCCCGCCTATCTGCAGCACGTGGTCCACGAGATCGAGGTGATGGGCGTGCGCTCGCTCGGCGTGGCCCTCGTCGCCGCCGTCTTCACGGGCATGGTGTTCGCGCTGCAGAGCGCCATCAACATGGCGCGGTTCGGCGCGGAAGCGTACGTCGGCCCGGTGAGCGCGCTGGCGATCCTCCGCGAGCTCGGGCCGGTGCTCACCGCCATTCTCGTGGGCGGCAAGGTCGCGTCCGGCATCACCGCCGAGCTCGGTTCGATGAAGGTCACCGAGCAGATCGATGCCCTTCGGACGCTCGGCGTGAACTACGTCAAACGCTTGATCGTGCCCCGGCTCCTGGCCGCGGTCGTCGTGTTTCCGCTCCTCACCGTGCTGTCCGACGCGGTCGGGGTGCTCGGCGGCATGATCATCATGAACCTCGAGCGCGGCGCCGACATGTACACCTACTGGAACGTGACGACCTACTGGGTCGTGCCGCGCGACTTCCTCATGGGGGTGGGCAAGAGCTTCTTCTTCGGCGGCATCGTCACGCTGATCGGCTGCTACAACGGCCTGAGCGTCGAGGGAGGCACGGAAGGGTTGGGGCGGGCAACGACGGCCACCGTCGTCCACGTCACGATGGGGGTGATCGTCTCCGACTTCTTCCTCACCAAGCTGTTTCTCATCTTCTTCTGGGGACAGTAAGGCGATGACGGCGATCGTCGAGGTCAACGACGTCTGGAAGCGCTTCGACAGCCTCGAAGTCCTCCAGGGCCTTTCGTTCGAAGCGTTCAAGGGCGAGACGCTCGTGGTCATGGGAGGGAGCGGCTCCGGGAAGACCGTGCTGCTCCGGCACATCGCCGGCCTCATCCAGCCGGATCAGGGCCAGATCAAAGTCTTCGGTCAGAACATCGAGGCGCTGAGCGAAGAGGAGCTCCTGCCGTTCCGGCGTCGTATGGGGTTCGTGTTCCAGGGGGCCGCGCTGTTCGACTCGCTCACGATCCACGAGAACGTCGCGTACCCGCTGCGCGAGCACATGCGGCTGTCCGAAGACGAGATCCAGGGGCGTGTGGTGGAGGCACTGGCGCGTGTCGGACTCAGGGAGGACGTGCTACCGCTCCTGCCCTCCGAGCTCTCGGGCGGCATGCGCAAGCGTGTAGGCATCGCGCGCGCACTCATGCTCGAGCCGGAGATGATGCTCTACGATGAGCCCACGGCGGGCCTCGACCCGACCAACGCCCACCTCGTCTCCGATCTCATCTCGGAAGTGCAGGCGCGGGTATGCGACACTTCCATCGTGGTCACGCACGATCTCGAGCTCACGCGAGCCGTGGCGACCCGCGTGGCCGTCCTCATCGACGGCCGGTTCGCGGCCCTCGGGCCGCGCGACGCCGTGCTCGACAGCGACGAACCGGCCGTCCACGCATTCCTGACTGGCGACGCGACGTCTTACCGTGTCTGACCGCCGCCGACTCGCCTCGCAGTTCCGGGTGGGCCTCTTCGTCATCATCGCGCTTGCCACGTTCCTGGGCATGATCTACGCGCTCGGCGCCCGGGCGCGCCTCTTCGAGGCGCGCTACACGGTCCACGCCGACTTCACCGAGGTGGGTGGCCTTACCGAAGGGGCGACCGTGCGCCTGGCGGGAGTGCAGATCGGCCGGGTGTCGGCGGTTCATCTGCCATCCCAGCCCGGTGGCAAGGTGCGGGTGGATCTGAACATCACGCGGAAGTACGCCGACCGCATCCGCCAGAATTCCGTGGCGCGCATCGACACGCAGGGCCTGCTCGGCGACAAGATCGTGGAGATCACCGTTGGCACCCCCGACGCCCCGGTCGTCCCGCCCGACGGCATCATCGCGGCCCGCGATCCGGTGGACATCGGCCAGGTGCTGACCCAGGGGACGGAGACCGTGAAGAACGTCGCCGCCCTCACCGAGAATCTCGGCAAGATGGCCCGGTCGTTCAACGAGTCGAAGGTCATGGACGATGTCTCGGCGACGACCGGGTCGGCCCGGCGGGCCACCGAACAGCTCGAGCGGATCGTGACCGAGGCCCGGACCGGCCGCGGCTGGGCCCACGCCCTCCTCTACGAAGAGCCGGTAGCCTTGCAGAAGCTCAACGGGCTCATCACGGCCACCCAGAAGGTCCTCGATCGGGTCGAGCAGGGTGAGGGCGCCGTCGGCGTGCTCACGTCACCCCGCTCCACCGAGGCGGCCCGGAAGCTGGTGGCGGCCATGGAGCGCGTCGGGCGCGCCGCTGAGACGCCGAATGCCGAAGACGGCCTCCTGCCCGGCCTGCTCTTCGATCCGAAGTACAAGCAGGTCTTGGAGGACCTCCGTGTCGTCAGCCACAATCTGAGAGAGGTCTCGGACCGGATCGTCGGTGGTCGGGGGACGCTGGGCAGCCTGGTCAAGGACGACTCGAGCGACGCGGGTCTCCGCAGTGCGGTAGACGATCTGCGGGTGGCGGTGGGGAACCTGAAAGAGATCACGGCCAAGGTCAACGAGGGCGAGGGAACGCTCGGCGCCCTCATCGCCGATCCGACGCTCTACGAGCGTCTCGTCGCCATCCTCGACGGGGCCCAGCGGAGCACGATCCTGAAATACTTCCTCCGCCGACTTGGCGAGCAGGGGGATAAGGGCAAGAACGAGCCCGCTGCCTCCCCGGAGAGAAGATAGATGGTGCGCGACCGCAACGTCTATCGCTGCCAGCAGTGCGGCTTCGCCAGCCCGAAGCCCGGCACGTGCCCGGACTGCAAGCGGATGACCGGAGACCTGATGGCCCTGGTCGAGGAGCGCGCTGCGCCAGAGCCGGGTGGCCGTCGGATCGGGCTGTCGAGCAGCCGGCCTCGCGCGCTCAGCGACATTACCATGGAGCACACGGACCGTCTCCGGACCGGCATCGGTGAGCTCGACCGCGTGCTCGGCGGGGGCGTGGTGCCGGGCTCGCTCGTGCTCATCGGGGGCGATCCGGGAATCGGCAAGAGCACATTGCTCATCCAGGCGGCTCGCGCGCTGGCGACGGCGGCGCCGCCGGTCTTGTACGTGTCTGCCGAGGAGTCGGCCGCCCAGGTGAAGCTGCGCGCCGAGCGCCTGGGCATCAGCAGCGATGGACTGCTCCTGTGGACGGAGACCGATCTCGTCACCGTGGAGGCCGAGCTCGACACCGTGAAGCCAAAGGTCCTGATCATCGACTCGATCCAGACCGTGTTTCTGCCCACGCTGGAGTCCGCCCCCGGCAGCGTGGCCCAGGTTCGGGAGTGCGGGGGACGGCTCATGACGATCGCCAAGGGGCGAGGGATCGCGACGTTCCTGGTCGGCCATGTCACCAAGGAGGGAGCCCTGGCCGGGCCTCGTGTCCTCGAGCACCTGGTCGACACCGTGCTCTACTTCGAGGGTGAGCAGCATCACGCCTATCGCGTCCTGCGTGCCGTGAAGAACCGCTTCGGCTCGACCAACGAGATCGGCGTCTTCCAGATGGCCGAACGCGGCCTGCTCGAGGTCAAGAACCCGTCGGGCTTCTTCCTGGCCGAGCGTCCCAAGGACGTCCCGGGCTCGGTCATCGTCGCAGGTCTCGAAGGCACGCGTCCTCTTCTGCTCGAGCTGCAAGCACTGGTGGCGCCTGCGTCCTTCGGGACGCCACGCCGCACCGTGCTCGGCGCCGACTACAACCGGGTCTGCCTGCTCCTCGCCGTTCTCGAGAAGCGCGCGGGAGTGCCGCTGGCCAGCCAGGACGTCTTCGTCAACGTCGCTGGTGGAGGACGCGTCATGGAGCCGGCGGCCGACCTCGCCGTCCTCGTTGCGGCCGCGTCGAGCTACATGGATCGTCCCGTGCGCGGCGACGTCGTGGTCCTCGGCGAGGTGGGCTTGACCGGGGAGGTGCGCGCGGTCACCGGGCTCGAGGCTCGCCTGCGTGAGGCGGCGCAGCTCGGCTTCACCCAGGCGGTCGTGCCCAGGAGCAACCTGCTCGAGACGCCTCGCCCACCTCTCGAAGCGCACGGCGTGGCGACGGTGCACGAGGCGCTGGACGTGCTCCTGTCATGAAGCTCCGCACCGTCCTCCTCGCGCGCGCGATGGTCGTCGCGCTTTCGGCCTGGGCAGGCGTCGAGCTGGCACCCGCCTTCCAGGTGCCGATCACTGCTGGGGCCGTCGCCGGCGCGTTTCTCGGCGGTATCGCGGTCTGGTTGGAGACCCGCGCCGTCGGCGTGCCGGTCGAGCGCCTCTTCTGGGGGACCGTCGGCGGATTCTTCGGGATCATCGCCGGCCTCGCCATCGGGACCGCGGTCGCTTCGATCGTGCCCAACGTCGGCATGGCCGGCGTCGGATTGCCCGCACTGCTCGGCGCGTACCTCGGCGCCGCCACCGCGCTGCGCCGCCGGGCCGACCTCGAGCCGGTGTCGGC